>Ga0224528_1000569_pt1 | contig 27944 bp, 23 predicted proteins | sample CBST25metaG_2_FD_179888 | JGI IMG/M metagenome (GOLD analysis project Ga0224528, IMG submission 179888) | Peat soil microbial communities from Stordalen Mire, Sweden - C.B.S.T25 | ecosystem: Environmental > Terrestrial > Soil > Wetlands > Peat | place: Sweden: Norrbotten County, Stordalen Mire...
AGACGCAAGCGACCCGCAGCCCCGCGCGCAGAGCCTCTTCCAGCAGGTTTGGTCCTTCAATGCCGGCCAGAGCGTGCGCTTCGCGGCCGGGGTGTGCCAGCGCTCGGCGCAGTTCTTTCAGACGGACATTCTGTTTACTCTGTACAATGCGGAGAGGCATCTTGGGACGAATCCGATCTTTCTCTGGAGATTCCGGCGCTAGCGTGATTCTAGCCTGTTTGCCGGGGTGCGATGAGAGTCCGAGCCGCCGCACAGGTTGCGCCATCGACGGGGCTGTGATAGCTTCCGTCTTTGTGGCATCTTGAACTCGGGAACTGAGGTAGACCTTCTTGTCCGCGGAGATCTTGCGCGTCCATCCCGACGAACCCCAGCCAGACCGGATCGACTATATCGTCGCTTGTCTGCGCAAAGGCGACGTAGTTGCCCTGCCGACCGATACCTTTTACGGTTTGGCCGTCGACCCGGTGAACCTCCACGCAGTCGAACAGATTTACCAGATCAAGACCCGCCAGAAGCACAAGCCCTTGTCGCTGCTGATCTCCTCGCTGGCCCAGGCCTACACATTGGCTCGCGATACCGATCCCTTGCTGGACAAGCTGGCCGACAAGTTCTGGCCTGGCCCGCTCACCATTATCGTGAGGGCCGGCACCAAGTTGCCATTGCGGTCTACCGCGCACACCGGCAATGTGGCCCTGCGTATTCCGGATGCAGCCATTCCGCGAGCTGTGGTGGAGCGCTTTGGATTGCCCATTACGGCTACATCGGCCAATCTGCAGGGCGCTGCCGAATGCACGCATGCGGCGTGCGTTCGCGACCAGATCGGCGACCGCATTCCCCTGATCATCGACGGCGGCCCTACTGGCCACTCGCAGCCCACCACCATTGTCGACCTCTCGCTGGGGCCCGGCCGCTGGGAGATTCTGCGCGAAGGCGCCATCCCCACCCATGAAATCGTGATGGTTCTGCAGCGGTGAGAGAGCGATCGACAGGAAACGGGAATCTGCCGATAGTTGGGGTTCGGGACTTTTGAACGAACAGATACAGTACGGCTTTCTGCGCATGGATCTCTCGATCCTCGTCCCCTGAGATACAATTTCCTGTTTCATCTTCCAGATTCCCCGCACTCGAGGTTGCCCGTGACGCGCCGTGCCAGACCGAATCGTCGCAGATGGATCAAACGCGCGATGCTTTTGCTGCTGTTTGCTTTGGTCATCGGCGTCGTGGGATGGTGCCGCTGGGTGTATGTGCAGATTGAGCACTATGCTGCCGAGGACCAGGCTGCCCCGGCAGACGCCATTGGCGTTCTGGGCGCGGCGGAGTACGACGGCAAGCCCTCGCCAGTCTTCCGCGCTCGCCTGGATCATGCCCGCGCGCTCTTCAATCGCGACATCGCCCCGCTCATCATCACCCTTGGCGGCGACGGTGGCGACGAATACACCGAGGGCGCCGTGGGTCGCGAGTACCTGATGGGCGTGGGCGTTCCCGAGTCAGCGATTATCGCCGAAACTCAGAGCCACAACACCGAGGACTCGGCACGCCGCATAGGCGTCATCGCACGCGCCAACGGCCTGCGCCGCCTGGTGATCGTCAGTGACGGAACCCACTTGTTCAGGATTCATGAAATCTGCGCCGCCGAAGGGCTCGACGTTCTTACCTCGCCCCGGCCGCGCGTTGCCGTCGAGGGCGGTTCACAGGACGCCGAGCGCATCGCCCACGAGATTCTCAGCTACACGGCGTGGCGCTTGCACGTGCACTAGGCCTGTTCGAAAGGTCTGCCTTCGTGATCCTGCGAGCGCCCGCATCGCTCACGCTCCAATGGACTCCACCAGTCGATCCATCTTCTCTTCCTGTTGTTCGATGGATTCGAGAAGTTTGAATTGGGTTCGACAGCGGTCGAGATTATGCGCCTCTCGATGCACTTTGTAATACGGGTCGCCTGCCAGGTAGTCCGCGAGAAACCGGATGCCTTGCTCGAACGTGATCAGTTTGCCTGAGAACGCAAGCAACTCCATCTCAGCCTTGGTCAGGAAATTGCCGGCGCCGTCCAGATACCCACGCACCAGCGCCTCGAACATGGGGAACTGCATGGCCACTTTGGATAGATCGCGCTCGTCTTCGATCGTCGGGCTGGTCGCCGTGCGCACCATGTCCCCGAAATCGTAAAGCGCCAAACCCGGCATCACAGTGTCGAGGTCGATCACGCAAATGCCCTCGCCCGTGGCATCATCCAGCAGGACGTTGTTGAACTTGGTGTCGTTGTGTGTAACTCGCTCGGGCAGATGCGCATCGAGCAGGACGCCGGCGATCGATTGGCGTGCGCAGGCAAACTCAATCTCACGGTTTGCCAGCGTTGCGCGTCCCGCCACATCCGCGGAAATCGCCTGCTCCAGCACAGCAAATCGTTTTGGCGTGTGGTGGAAGTCGGGGATCGTCTCGTGGAGCCGCGGGGTGGGCAGGTCGGCGAGCAATCTCTGGAATCGCCCGAACGCTCTGGCCGCCTGGAACGCCTGCTCCGTAGTTTCCACGGCATCGTAGGCGCGCGCATTCTCGATAAAACGATACATGCGCCAATACTCGCCATCGGCATCCACCAGCCAGGCCCGCCCGTTCCGCGCCGGAATCAGCGTGAGCACGCGCCGGCCGCCGTCCCGCTCACCCGATTGCTGCCCGGCCAGATGCGACGTGACGCGCTCGATGTTCTCCATCACGGCGGCGGGTTTTTTGAAGATGTTGCTGTTGATGCGCTGCACGATGAATCGCGCGGATACGCCCGCCTGACGGAAGACGGCGCAGAAGGTGTCATTGATGTGGCCGTTGCCGAAAGGAACCGCATCGGCAAGATCACCGTCGATTTGAAACTGCCGCGCTACGTCGGCGACCCTGCTCTCTGCGTTCATCGCTGTCCAGAAACTTTCATCACATTTTCGGGGCACGGACCAATATACAGTGTTGGACTGGCACAGTCGCGCAGACCGTGCAATGCAAACTCCAAGACGATCCCAGCCTGGGATGCGGTCAAATCGCCATCACGCCCAGCGCAAACGCTGCCGCACTGGCGGTGGACAGAAAGTTTACGGCGTCGTTGTTCAGCCAGCCGCGGCGTTCCAGCGTTGCTCCCAGCAGGCTGTCGAACGCCAGCCCGAAGACGCCGCCTGAGCCACTGACCCAGAACATGCGCAGGTCGCCGCCGAGCGCCAGTGTTCCGACGGCCGCGACAATTCCCGCCGCAACCGCACCAGCGGCCGAACCGGCCAGGCTGATGGCTCCGTTCGTCCCCGGCTCGACTTCGCGCAGAGTGGTCACCATGCGCGGACGGCCGCCTAGCACTTGGCCCACCTCCGAGGAGACTGTGTCCGCCGCGGCTTCAGCCAGCGCGGCCAGCCCCACGGCAAACATGGGCAGGGGTGCCATGGTAGGGCGCGAAAACCGGCCCGTATCGGCCAGCAAGGACTGCACCAGTTCTTCGGAGAGAATGGCTGCTACGCCCAGATTGGCCGCTACCTGCGATGCGGTTCGGCCTCCCTGCCGCTCCGCGGTTCCCAGGCGTTCCTTCTGTTCCCGGCCCAGCCGCGTGGAGGCCCACGCAAGCAACGAGACCGTCAAAACCGGGACCAGGGCAGTGCGCCATGGCTCATAGGGAAAATTTGCTGTCGAAAACATCAGGCACGCCGTGATCGCAGTGCCGGCAACCGCCGCTCCGGGCGTGGCTGCGCGCAACTTCAGCACCACTAGCCCGAGCAGCACGCTCAGCGCCACTGCCCACGCCGCAACCGGCCAGGAATTCACGGCCCACCAGTGGGTCTGGAGTACCAGGCTGGCGCCCACAAAGGGCAGCACCATCAGGAGCACCAACTTCGATTGCCAAACCAGCTTCATTCGGGCCACACTTCATCGTATCGTCTGGTCGTCCGGCAGAGGCCAACGCCAGCGGTGGTCCCGGCAGGACCTCGCTGGCTGCTGCCATGTCTGTTCCTGATACGTCCAAGACTTATCCATGGCTTCGACGACCAGTCCGCACGCGGCGAGACGACTCGTGCAGCAGGCGAGAAGGAAGCGCGGGCGGCAGGAATCGGCCTTGCAACTCGATTGCGGCAAGAGTCGAATCCGATGCAATGCAGATTCCCCGATCCCCTGATTTACAATCGAAAGGTAAGCAGGAAAGAACTGAATGAGGCTTTTACGCATGAATTTAGGCCAGGCGCGGGTGCGGTTGGTTCAAGTGGGTGCGGTCCTTGGGACTGCTGCCCTGGTGGCCGGTTGCGGTAGCCAATATCGGGCGGTCGTTACGCCGGTCAACCCCAGCGGCCCAGCCGCGCAGCCGACAGCCCTTGTGGCCGTGGTTTCGGCCCCTTCGCCGACCACGCCCGGCATCGCCTCCATCCTGGACTACTCCGGCGACACGGTGGTGGCCACGGCTCCCATCGGTCCGGGCCCCAGCGCGTTTACTGTGGACGGGAGCGGATCGACAGGCTACACCATCAACAGCGATGGCACCCTGACGAACTTTCCTTTTTCCAGCAACCTGCAGAAAAAGAGCGTGAACTACACCACGCTGCCGATCACGGCGCAACCAGTGAACCTGTTTTCACCATCCTCAGGGCTGTGGGCTGCTGATTTGTGCAGTTTCGATCCCTCAAAGACACCGTGCACCTGGGACACCACGCCCTTGTCGAGCAATTACAGCGGTGTGGATGTTTTTACCGGAAGTCCGCAGACCTTCAAGCTCGCCATTCCGCTGGCTCCGACGCCGGTAGCCATTGTCGGTCCCGCCACCGCTGGCCAGCGCAACTTCGCCATCAGTCAGGGCAACAGCCAGGGAGACAATGTCCCCAGCGGCGTAGCCTGCAACACTCCCTCATCGGTTACCGTGAATGGCGAAGTGGATGCGCTTGAGACCACCAATACGGTCGACGCTCGCATTCCGGTGGGCATCTGCCCCGTCTATGGCGTCGAGAGCGGCGATCTTAAGCGGCTCTTCGTACTGAACCGGGGAAGCGACACGGTCTCCGTTATCGACGTCCAGAGGGATACGCTGAACACATGCGCGTCGCACACCGACCCCAATACCGGACGGACGGTGACCTGCCATTCCACCCTGCCGCTTTCCCTCACCGCTGTGAATGCCTTGAATGCGATCAGCCCAGGTTCCGGCAATCCGCCGAACGGTACCGCCGGGATGACCGCGACCGCCGGTCCTGTCTATGCCGAGTACAACGCCGCGACCAACCAACTGGTCGTCGCAGACTACGACGGCAACACGATCAGCATCATCGATGTGAGCCTGGACGAGTACGGCAACGACAGCGCCACCTTTGGGACCACGTACACGGTTCCGGTAGGCAAAAATCCAGCCAGCGTAACGGTCCTGGTCGACGGCAGCCGCGCCTATACAGCCAACCAGGCGGATAGCACCGTGTCGATCGTGAACCTCGCAAGCCACACGCTGCAGACGGTTGCTCCGCTGCCTGTCGAGGGTCATCCACGCACGGTGGTCTCCTCGCAGAATTCCAGCTACGGCAAGGTCTATGTGGCCTCGCCAGATAGCCCTCAAGTGACCATCATCAATACCGGTGGTCCTAGCCCAGACACAATCGACACGACGGTCCTGGTGGAGGGCAACGTGGTGGATGTGCGCGTGCAATATCAAAACGCCACCAGCGGAAACACAAACACCATGAGCCGGGTTCCCGGCTTTGGCCAACCCTGCAATCTGTCGCCGGCGGACATGATAGCCAAATATGGCGCGAACTATACGCTAGCCGAATGCGCTAATCAGCCGTAGCGCGCTCCCGGTCAACGGAGGCGTCCACCAATCAAGGGCCATCCCAAGGCGGGGATGGCCCTTTCAATGTCCGGGTTCCGGGGAACGATTTTCGAAAATTCTGCCTGCAGTTTTCGGAGCCTGTGGCTTGTTGAAGCATGCGGCCGGCAATGACCGACCATTGAACAAGGGGAGCGCGCAGCAATGAAAACCACGGCAAGGAAGACGCGCGTGGACCTTCTGCTCGTGGAGCGGGGCCTGGTTGCCAACCGCGAGTTGGCGGGCGCATTCATCCTTGCCGGTCGGGTTCTGGTCAGGGAACAGAAAGTGGACAAGCCCGGCACGACGGTTCCCGAGGATGCGCCCATCCGCCTGCTGGGCGAGAACCCTCTCTATGTAAGCCGTGGCGGGCTCAAGCTGGCTGCGGCGCTGGAGCACTGGCCCATCGAAGTGCAAGGCCGCGCCTGCCTGGACGTGGGCGCCTCCACCGGCGGGTTTACCGACTGCTTGCTGCAGCACGAAGCCGCGCACGTCACCGCCGTCGATACCGGCTTCGGCCAGATCGCGATGAAGCTGCGCAACGACCCGCGTGTCCGCCTGCTGGAGCGCACCAATGCGCGCTTGCTGGAGCCTGTATCCCTTGTGGCGCAGGGAAGCGCAGACCTTACGCTGCTGGTGATGGATGTCGCATTCATCTCCGCCACTCTGCTGCTCGGGCCGGTGTTCGCCGCGGCGCCTCATCTCAGGGAAGCTGTCGTCCTGGTCAAGCCGCAGTTCGAGGCCAGTCGCGGGGACGTGGGCAAGGGAGGCATCGTCCGCGATCCAGAGGCGCAACAACTGGCCGTCGACAAGGTGGCCGATTGCGTTCAGTCGCTGGGCTGGCAGGTGGTCGAGACCATTCCATCGCCCATCACCGGTATGGAAGGCAACCACGAATTTCTGCTCTACGCCCGCTGTCCCTTGCCTTCAACAGACGAGCGTCATGCAGGCGTTTGAGCCTCATCCGTTACACTGAGACCGCATGGTTCGGATCGCAATTGTCTGCAAACCGCAAAAGAATGAGCTCTCCCGGCTGTTGCCGGAGTTGATTGCATGGTTGTGTGCGCACGGCTATGAACCGTACCTGGACCGCGAGGGTGCAGGGTACGCAGCGGCGGTTCCGATTGTCGACCGCGCAGAGATGCCGGCCCTGGCGCCGGCGCTGGTGATTGTCCTGGGCGGCGATGGCACCCTGCTTTCCGTGGCGCGCATCTTTGCCTCCACCGGCACACCCATCCTTAGCGTGAACCTGGGATATCTCGGTTTTCTGACGGAAGTCCGACTCGCCGACCTCTATTCGACACTGGAGGCATGGTGCGTTGGCTGCCATGACCTGGACACGCGCGCCATGCTGCAAGCTGAACTGTGGCGCGACGGCGCACTGCACTCCACTTATGAGGCTCTGAACGATGCCGTGGTCTCGAAGGGCGATATTGCCCGCATGGGAGATTTTGCGGTCGAACTGGACGGCAAGAACGTGGCTCGTTTCCGTGCCGACGGCGTCATCGTTTCCACTCCCACCGGCTCCACAGCCTACACGCTGGCGGCCAACGGACCGATTTTGACCCCGAACGTGGATGCCATGGTGGTCACGCCCATCTGCCCGCATCTGCTCACCCTGCGGCCCATCGTGGTGCGCGGTGATGCGCAGCTCACGGTACGGATTGAGGGCATCAGCAGCCGGGCGCTTTTGACCCTGGATGGCCAGACGGCCGTCGACTTGCGCGTTTGTGATGAAATTCGCTGCCAGAAGTCCGGCCACACGGTCAACCTGGTACGGATGAGCGAGGGCGGTTTCTTTGAGGCGCTGCGCAGTAAATTAAGTTGGGGCGAGCGGTAGATTCTCGCCGGCTGTTTACCGGCTGAGTTCTCCCAGAAGCACCTTGGCTTTTGCCGCCAGCGTGTGCGCTCCGTCCACGTCCCCTGAACCCAACGCTGTTTTGGCCTGCTTCAGGTACTCTCTGATCTGCCCAGCCGTTTTCTGCTCCTGATCGTTGAGCTCGCGCGTGATGCCGCTTAACCCGCGCTCGGTTGCCGCGATGGATTCCACCGTCTCTTGCCTCTTGTCGGACGAATCGCCCGTGGAAAGCTGGCCGATCGCGCTGACGCCCGGTGTTCCATTGGATGCTTGCAGGGTGGTGTTGTTGGCGGTCGTCGGCGTGGTCTTCTTGTGCTTTGCGGGCGGCCTGGGCTTGGCCGGCGGTTGCAGCTTGGCGTCGGGCGCCGGGGTCTGATTGGGAATTGTCACTACTGGAGGAGGCAGGTCAGTGGGCGAAGGCTCGGGCTTGGGTGGGGGCGCATCCTCGATCGGTGGTGCAAGAGGCTGAACCTGGCTTTGATTGTTCTTGTGAAAGCACGCTGTCAGCAACAATGGCAGCAGCCACACAACGCTCTTGGCAGGCAGCTTCATCCCGCAATACCTTTCTCGTTGTCTATCCCCGCCGGCGGAAGATGCCGGCGTCCCCATTCCGTGGCGGCGAGTGGAATTCGCATCTGGAATTCCGTGCCACGTCCTGCCCTTGATTGTACTTCCACGCTCCCCTGGTGCAACTGGAGAATTCGATACGTCATCGCTAGCCCGATTCCACTGCCCCCGGTCTTGGTGGTGAAATAGAGATCGAAGATCTTTCCCCGAATCTCATCCGGAATTCCCGGGCCCTCGTCGGCAATCCGCAGCAGAGCCGACTTGCGGTCTTCCTCCAGTACGACTTCCAGCGTGCCGCCGTCCTGCATGGCCTGCGCGCCGTTCTGGATCACATTCAGTGCCGCCTGTTTCAACAGGTCGGCGTCGATATTGGCGATCAATGGCTTGGCCGGCAACCGGCTCACCAGTGTCACATTGTGGGTGGAAAGCTCAGCCGCCGCCAAGGCTAACACATCGGCAATGACAGGACGCATATCCTGCTCGCGGAGGTCGAGTTCCACCGGGCGGGAGAAGTCTACCAGCGTCTGCACAACCCGGTCCAGTCGATGGATCTCCGCGTCGATGACCTCCAGGTGCCGGACGGCTGGAGCGCTGGCGTCGCCCAGCTTGGTCTTCAGCAACTCGAGGTGCACCACGATGGCGTTGATGGGATTCTTGACCTCGTGTCCTACTCCGGAAGTGAGCCGGCCGATCGCCGCCATGCGCCGCGACAGTTCCAGTTCCGACTCGATCTCCTCCACCGACTCCTGATCGTGCAGGGTGACCAGCGCGCCCAGTCCCTGGCTGGTGCGGTCGTCGTGAATGAAATCGACGGACGCCTCGATGCGGCGCCCGGTCTCCGTGCAGATTTCTTCCTTCACCAGCGTCATGCCGGCATCGAAGGCATCGCGCAAAATCCGGCCCAGCACCGTTGAGCGATCGAAGATTTCGCGTACGTGCAGGCCCAGGATCGCGTCCCGATCAATGGCCAGGAAACGCCGTGCCGCTTCGCTCACCAGGACTGCCCGCCCGTCCCCGGTGAACAACAGAATGCCGTCCTGCAGATTCAAGAGAATCTGATCCAGATTCTCCTTCAACGCGGAAAAGACCTCTTCCACGTTCCTCATGCGCTGCCCGATAAATTCAATCTTGTTGGAAACGCGGATCGCCGTATCCTGCTTGGGCGCTGACTCCTCACCCTCGGCTTCGCTGGCTGCGGTCCAATAGTCGAGCTGCAGGCTGATCTCTTCCAGGGGCCGCAGGGCGAGGTTGCTCAGCAAGAAGGCCACCACCAGCGCTGTCCCCAGGGCAAAGCCCATCAGCGTCAGCGCCTCGGCCAGCCAGGGTGTATACACGGCGCTCAACAGGGTCGTGCGCACTCCCACATGGACGGTTGCAAAGGGTTCGCCGTTGCGCTCCAGCGGCACCACCACGTCAAACACCCGGGGCGGACCGAACACCTGCCTCATTAACTCGATAGGATTGGCGTCGAGAAGCTGGTTATAGTCCGGGCGCACCGGAAGCGGCTTGTCTTCATTCTCCGGGTTGGTACTCAGCAGCGTGCTTGAGTTGCTGTCGCCGATGTTGATGTCGTAAACGGTGAGCGAATAGCGGTTCACCGAATCGATTACGGCCTGCAGCGCCGCGTCTTCGCGAATGGCCTCGGCCGACAGGTTGCGCAACTCGCCGGGATTGCCGGGGTCGACTTGGCGGTCCTTCAGCCCCGTCTCCAGCGCCTTTTGCAGCGAAAACCGAACCTGGTTGGCCACCATCTTGTTGGTGTCATAGGTCTGATGCACTGCTGCGTGCAGCAACTGGCTCACATAGACCAGCGACAGCAGTCCGGCAATGACGAATACCAGGGCAGTGATGGCCAGGACGAGTTTGGTCTTCAGGCGCATGGCTTAGAGCTCAACTTCCTCGCGGGCCTGACTATACTCTTTCAACTTGTTGTGCAGAGTTTTCAGGCTCACGCCCAGAATCTCCGCCGCGCGGGTCTTGTTCTGCCCCGTGGCTTCCAGCGTACGCAAGATCAGAAGTCGCTCCGCCTCGTCCACCGTTGAGCCGACGCGTACCGCAACTGTGCTGTCGTCCAACACCAGGGCGGATTGAGTTTGCCCCTTGCCGAAGCCTGCGGGCAGGTGTCCCGCATCCAGCGGCGCGCCATCCGCGCAAAGAACCACAGCCCGCTCCACCAGGTTGCGCAACTCGCGTGCGTTGCCCGGCCAGTTATAGCCCATCATCCGGTCCAGCATCGAAGAGGCCACGCCGGAAACCCGCCGCCCATGCTTCTGGTTCATCTCCGCCACCATCGCCTCGACCATGGCTGGCAGATCCTCAAGGTGCTCGCGTAAAGGCGGCATCTGAATATTGAAAACGTTCAGCCGGTAATAAATATCGGCCCTCAGGTGTCCTTGGGCGACAGCCAGGTTGGGGTCGCGGTTGGTGGCCGCCAGTACGCGTACGTCCACCTCTTGCTCGGTGCGCGCTCCCAGGCGGCGAAACTTGCGCTCTTCCAGCACTCGCAGCAGCGTGGTCTGCGTGGCCAGCGGCATTTCGCCGATTTCGTCCAGCAGCAGCGTCCCTCCAGCGGCCAACTCGAAACAGCCCGCCCGCCGCTCGACGGCCCCGGTAAATGCGCCCTTTTCGTGGCCGAAGATCTCGCTCTCAATCAGCGTTTCAGGAATCGCCGCGCAGTTGACGGCGACAAATGGGTGCGCCTTTCGCGGGCTTAGATCGTGCAATGTGCGCGCCACCAATTCCTTGCCGGTCCCGCTCTCCCCGGTGATGAGCACGGAAACATTGGATGGAGCAATTTGTTCGATCAGTCCGAAGATTTCGCGCATGGACCGGGAGTTGCCGACCATTTTGCCCAGGACGCCCGTCTCCCGCAGTCGGCGCCGGGCCACTTCGAGCTCGATCTCCGTCTCCCGCTGGCGGGTGGCGTTCGCCAAAATGGTTCTGAGCCGCGTGGCGTCCACGGGCTTTTGCAGAAAGTCGTAAGCACCCTGCTTCATGGCGTCGACGGCCAGTTGAATCGAGCCCATGGCGGTGAGCACGATCACGGCGACGTTGGAACTGGCTCCGGAGCGCTCCTCGGCAAGCTTGGTCAACAGGCCAATGCCGTCCAGGCGCGGCATCTTCAGGTCGGTGACCACGATCGCCGGCTCCCAGCTCTGCGCCTTTTCCCAACCTTCCAAGCCGTCGCGCGCGGTCTCGGTCTGATATCCCCACCCGGAGATCAGCTCTGCCAGCCCCATCAATGCGTGGGGCTCATCTTCGACAATCAGAACCTTCACTGCGCTGAGCATCATGGCGTTCCATGTAACTTCATGCGACCGCAAATCTCTCCCACCATGGGTCGGGATTCACAATCGCCCCCGATTTACAATTGCCTTATTAAGGTACCTTTTTACCATGCGCCGATGCGCGAGTTCCCAAAAAGCGCATCGGCAAACGCATGAGCACGATCCATCGGTAACGAAAAGCTTCGTGGCTGCCCTACGGGGCGCCTGCATTTTTGGAAACGGCCTCCCAGGGCTTCGCTGTGCTTCACCCTGGACTCTTTTCTTGCCCTCCCTCCGGGAGGAAGCGAGGTGGATCATGCGCTTCAGCGATTGATAGGAATCAACTTCTACAACCGATCAGGTTCATGCGATTGCTCTGCGAAAGGCACGGCGGGAAACGCATCGGACCCGCTGCCCGACGACCTTCCTACCCATTCTTTTCAGTCAGTTCCGCCCAGCGGGCATAGAGTGTGTCGTTTTCGTGCTGCGCCGCGTCGAGCTCTGCGAGCGCCTTCTGCAGGGCGGCAGCGTCGGTCGCAATATGGGGGTCTTCGACGTGGTCGCGGGCGGCCGCCAGCCGGGCATCCGATACTTCGACCCGTTTTTCAATCGCCGTAAACTCGCGGGCTTCCAGATAGGACAGCTTTTTCTTGCTCCCTGATCCAGGTTCCGGCTCCGTGCCAGTTCGTTGTGCCGAACTCGAGCCGTCGGCCCGACGCCCCTTGTCTGCACTCAGGCCGTTCTGCTCGTTCTTGTCGCGTTCCCCCAGCCAGTCTTCCCACTGCGCGTAATCGGCAAATCGCCCCACATTTCCGCGGCCATCCAGGCCCAGCACCGTCGAGGACACACGGTTCAGCAGGTAGCGGTCGTGGGTCACCAGCACCAGCGCGCCCGGAAATTCGAGCAGATTCTCTTCCAGAATTTCAAGCGTTGGGATGTCCAGATCGTTGGTCGGTTCGTCCAGCAGCAGTACGTCCGCCGGCTCCAGCATCAGCTTGGCGATCAATACGCGCGCCCGCTCGCCTCCCGACAGGTTGCGGACCGGCTGGTTGAGCTGTTCACTGGTAAACAGGAACCGCGCCGCCCAACTGGCCACGTGCACCAGGCGTCCCTGATAGTTGAGTCCATCGCCTTCCGGCGCCAGGGCGCGGCGGAGGGTGAGGCTGTCGTCCAACTCGCGCATCTGGCTGAAGTAAACCAATCGCAGCGCATCGGCCTTGCGAATGGAGCCTTCGGCCGGCTCAATCTCGCCCCGCAACAGCCGCAGAAGCGTGGTCTTGCCGCTGCCGTTCGGGCCCACCAGGCCGACTTTCATCCCCGCGGTCAGGATAAAGTTGAGGTCTGAGAAGAGGCGCCGCGGGCCCTTGTTGCTCTTGGTTCCGGATTCAGCCGGGCCGTCACTCTCGGGCACGTCGCAGGCCACGCCCTCGAACTCCACCAGGCGCTTGGTTTTGCGCATGCTGGCTTCAAAGTCGATGCCGGCCGAGCTGACCGATGTACGCGCGTCCATCGCCGCCAGTTGACCGATCATCGCGTTGGCAGAGTCGATGCGCGCTTTGGATTTGCTTGTCCTCGCCTTGGGGCCGCGCCGGAGCCACTCGATCTCGGTCTTCACCTGGTTCCGCAGGCTTTCCTGCTGCCGGCTTTGCGACTCCAGATGGGCCTGCTTCTCCTCAAGAAACTGGCTGAAAGTACCTTTTACGCGCAGCAGCCCATCGGCATACACGCGATTCAGCTCAATGATCTCGCTCGACGTGGCTTCGAGAAAATAACGGTCGTGGCTTACCGTAACAGCAGCAAACGAAGCGCTGCTCAGCAGTTCTTCCAGCCACTCGATGCCGGCCAAATCCAGATGGTTGGTGGGCTCGTCCAGCAGCATCACTTCCGGATCGCTGACCAAAGCCTCAGTGATGGCCAGGCGCTTGCGCCATCCGCCGGAGAGCGAGGCGGCCTCAGCGTCGAGGTCTGCGAACCCTGCACGGCCTGAAAGTTCGCGCAAACGCCCCTCGCGCTCCGACTCGTTCACGTGCGCCGCAGCCAGTGCCCGCTCCAGAACCTGGCGGATGGTTAGTCCTGCGGCAAACCGCGAGTCCTGCGGAACGTAGGCCGCGCGGGCACGTTTGCGCACCGCCAGTTCACCGGAGTCGGGCTCGACCTGGCCAGCAAGAATCGCCAGCAGAGTAGACTTGCCGGCACCGTTGGGGCCGATGAGGCCGATGCGGGCGCCTTCTTCGACAGTGAGCGAAATATCGCGAAAGAGCGGCTGTGCGCCGAATTGTTTGGTCACGGACTGTGCGTTAAGAATGGGAGGCATTGACACCGTTTCATTAGAATCAACAACTTAGATTAAGCGTGAAGTGTTTGGGAGGAAAACTGAAGGAAAGCGTACAGTTTCCTTTCATGAAATCGACAGTTGTACCCTCCACCACAACCATCACGGTGTTCACTCGCCACTCCCCGAAATGCCCCCATAAGGATAAGCGGGACTGGAAGAAGTGCAAGTGCCGGAAGGCGTTGTACTTCTATGAAGACGGCCGTGACAAAACCATTTCTGCGAAGCGCCGTTCGTGGGCGCAAGCTCAAGAGTTCGCCAAATCCGAGCCAGCCGAACGGCATCCAGTGCAGCGCAAACTGCGACAGATAGATGGAAAGGAAGAAGAAAAGCGTGTCGCTGCTTTACCCAAGTTTATCACCGTGAGCGATGCACTCACGAGGTGGGCGGCCGGTCTGAAAGGACGGAAGCTCTCCACGAGCAAGGTTCACGCCACATTTGCAAAGAAGGTTCAAGCGTGGGCCAGCAGGACGTGAATCACATATCTCAACGAACTCGCCCCGGGCCTGCTCGAGGAGTGGAGAGGGAGATGGGCACCCGGCGCAGTCGAGAAAGATGACAGATTAGGGCCTACGAGCCAGTCGCACTTCCAGTCTCGGCTGAAAGAATTCCTCGAGTGGGCGACACAGATTCGATGGATCGAAGCGAATCCGGGCGCGGCCCTCGCTCACATATCGACAAGCAAAGAGCGGACTCACCCACTCACCCCTTCTCAATTCGAGCAACTGCTGGGCGCTATCGAGCCATTCTGTTCGAGTCGGATGGACGTGGCCAGGAAGATCGCCAGCGGACTCCGGGCCCTCCTCCTGATCCAGCGGTGGACCCGCCTCCGGACGAAAGAGGGGTGGGTGAGCCTCAGTACCTTCCGCGCTCTAGTCGCTCAGGTTTTCCCTGTAATCCCGGCTAATCTGTTCGAATTGGCAGGCGACGCTCATCATGGCATTGATAATATCCGGATCGAAGTGACGCCCGGATTCGCCCGCCATCTCGGCTAGCGCTGCTTCATGAGTGGCGGCTTCCTTGTAAACGCGCCGGGAGATCAGGGCGTCGTAGACATCGGCAACCGCCATCAGGCGCGCACTCAACGGGATTTCATCTCCGACTAAGCCACGCGGATAGCCGCTTCCATTCAGCCATTCATGATGGCAGTAGGCGATCTCTGCGGCGCAGGCCAGAAAGCCATCGTCTCCTTCACCCAACTCGCGGGTTGCGGCGATCATGGCGTCGCGTCCGATGGCGCAGTGCTGCTTCATGATCGTCCACTCTTCGCCTGTGAGCTTGCCCTTCTTGAGCAGGATGCTATCGGGAATTGCCACCTTGCCGATGTCGTGCAACGTCGCCGAGTTGGAGAACAGCTCAATGGTTTCGTCGTCCTTGAGCTGGCCGGCGAAACGAGGATGGCGCCGCAACGATTCGGCCAGAGCGCGCACATAGTGCCGCGTTCGCTGAATGTGCTTGCCGGTTTCGTGGTGGCGAGCCTCCGTGAGCGCACTAAAGGCGGTGATTGTGGCGGCCTGCGCGGCTGCCAACTGGCTGTTGCGATGGACCAGATCACGCGTGCGCTCGGCTACCTGGGCTTCCAGTTGGAACTGATGCTCTGCGACGATCTTACGATGGCGCCGCTCGTCGAGAATCAGCACCAGCATGGAGAGGAAATTGGCAAGATGTGCTTCGTAGGAAGCGAACGTGGCCTCATCGGGAGGCTGAAATACCACCTCGCCATACTGGCCCGTAGTGGAGGTCAAGGCGAAGCGCCAAGGCGAGGCCGTTTCCTTCAGCGGTTCGCGGCGATACTCCACCGTGCCGAAGATGTCGATGTCGGAGAGCCCTTGCACCACAAAGGGAAGAATGGAAAATTCAGGCAGAGAAGCGATGACGCTCTGCATCAGCAGGAGCCTGCCCAGCACCTCGGCTTCGATTCCCATCAGGCGCGCCACGTGGATCTCAGTTCGCTTGGAATTGCTTGAGATACTCTTCCGGCGGTACGAAGTAGGGGTTATGTACTACCGTGCCACGAATCACCATCAGCGGATGCACCTTCAGTACCTGCATGATGGTCGCGCCATCAAAGGCGTTCGCATCGTATTGGCATACCGCGGTCACCGGGTAGGTGCGCATCTGCAAACTAACCCTCGATTCGTACTCCATCAGGCGATCGCCGCCTTTCATGGCACGAATCTCGACAATCATCTCCCCGATGACGCGAGCTGCCGTAAAGCCTTCACTGACCGAATCTTCGTAGAATTGCTGCAAGCGGCCGAGCATGCGCTCCGGCGAAAAACATCCATCCAGGAAGTAAACCTCGCTGGTTTCTGCCATGGTCAGAGCTTTGCTCTCTGTCAGACTGGGCAAGGAGAGCCCGTGCTGTGCCAAACGCTCTGCCAGCGCGGAGTCGTTCCGCTCCCTGTTGAAGCAGGCCGTCTTTTCACCGTTTTTAAGCCCGCTCTCAAGAAAACCCAGCGAAGAATGGATTCGCTCGTCATCGTCGCTGTAAATCTGGCAGATATGGGAGCCGGCGGCAAAGAGCTGATTCGTAAAGCCGAGCGGACACAAGTGCTGCTGTTTCGACATCTCTCCCTCCCTGCGGAACTGAGCGAACACGTGCGATTCAATGTATCTGAATAATGCCGCGGAGAACTGTATACGATTAACCAAGCGGAGAATAAAGCGCCAGGAAGTTAGATCAGCCAGAATCTGGTTGGTATCGATGTCCGTTCGCGTTAGGGAGCGCCGGCAGCCACGGGCAAACACTCATCTCGCATCCTTGTGAAGACCTCGGTGCCAATGGTGTCCGAGTTGGAAACGCAGGCGGCCACAATTGGCGACATCATCAAGGCTGTAGCAAGGATTGCGGACCAGACGAATTCGCTTGCTCTGAATGCAGCAATTGAAGCAGCGCGTGCCGGCAAACACGGCAAAGGCTTTGCGGTAGTCGCCGACGAGGTCCGGACCCTGGCTGAGACCTCGGAAAAGAGCGCCAGGCAGATTCAAGAACTGGTTGGCAAGATCCAAGTAGATGTCAAGGTCATCGCCGATGGTATCAACTCATCGGCCAAGACTGTCGAAGAAGAAGTGGAGAAGGGCAAAATCGTTACTGCGCAGTTGGAGCAGATCCGCCTGGATGCCATTGAAATTGTAAAGGGCATTCAAGAGACTGGCGCGAATGCCGCCCAATCCAATCTTGCATCCCAGCAGGCGGTCAAGGGGTCGCAGGACATTGCATCCGCAGCCGAGGAACAGTCTTCTGCGGCGGAGGAGTCGGCCAAGACAGTGGCCGAGCAAACACAAGCGCTGGCCGAATGTGAACAGACGGCGCAGGCGTTATCGGAACTGGCCGAGGATCTGAAGAACTCCACCGACGTGGCCAAGAGCGCGGAGCAAATGGCATCTTCCTCTGAAGAATTGTCCTCGGCGGTGCAGGAAATTAATCGATCTGGCGCTCAGATCATGACTGCGTTGGGTCAGATTCGCAAGGGTGCCGAAGTACAGTCGGCCGCATCCGAAGAGTCAGCATCCGCCATTTTGCAAGTCAAGACGGGTATGGAGCAGATTTCGACGGCCGCCCAGGAAGCCGACTAAACGGCGGCCGAAGCATCTGCCGCGGCCCAACAGCAAGCCAAAAGCGCCGAGGATCTGTCTGCCGCAATCGAAGAAATCGCATCTCTGGCGGATGAACTTCAGAGCGCGGCGTAAGGGGCCGATCCATGACAACAGAGTCAACGCAGCAGATCGCGGGTGGCGCGACCATCCACGAAGATAGCAGCGACGAAAGCACCTCGGCCACGCGGCCGTTTGTCACTTTCTTCTCTGGAGACGAGGTCTTTGCGGCCGACATGGCGCCGGTGAAGGAGATCATCCGGGTCCCCAATGTGGTGCGCGTGCCTCTCGCGCCACCTGCATTGGAGGGGCTGGCGAATCTGCGCGGCAAGGTTTTACCCATCATCTCTCTGCGCTGCTTGTTCGGCTTCCCCGAGCTGGCTCATGATGACTATACGCGCGCTCTAGTAATTGACGTGGGCCAGCCTTTGGGCTTCGTGGTGGACCGCGTATCAAGCGTGGTGGGCGCGGATCCCAGCCAAATTGAGGATGTGGGGGATCTACGCACGACGGTCAACAGCGATGTTCTGTCAAGCCTCATCCGCGACGTGGGAGGCCACGCCATGGTCATGGTGCTGGACTTTGCCAAGTTGATCGAGCGTGAATTCTCGCAGATAGTAGCTCTTTCGAAGACTTCTGCCATAGTCGGTGCGGGCATCGCGGATTCGACCCAGGAGAGCGAGGAAGATGAATCGGGCGATGAGTTGCAACTGGTCAGCTTCGACGTCGATGGCCAGGAATACGGCATAGTGATAGAAGATGTGCAAGAGATCGTGCAGGTGCCCGAGACGGTGATCCACGTACCTCACTCTGAGTCGCACGTGGTTGGGGTCATGACCCTGCGCAGCCGTTTGTTGCCGCTCGTAAACCTGCGCAGCATGTTCGGTCTGCCAGTGCGTGAGCTGGACGACAAGAGCCGCATCGTGGTGTTGACTCTGGCTGGTATCTCCGTGGGAGTTGTCGTGGACGCGGTCAGCGAAGTGTTGCGAGTGTCGAAGTCGGGGGTGGATGCGCTTCCGGCATTGCTGGCGCGCGAAGGCGACATGGCCGAGATCACATCAATCTGCCGGCTGAACGATGGAAAGCGCATGGTATCAATCATGACTGCGCGCAATTTATTCAGCCACACCGCAATCAAGGAGGCATTGAGCGCTGTGAAGGAAGACGAGGTTTGAGTCGTTCAGAAAGGAGGCGACGTAGAAGACAAACTGGATGATGATGAACAGGTAATCGTGTTTCGTCTGGACAAAGAGGAGTTCGGCGCGCCCATTGCCAGCGTACAGGAGATTGTGCGCGTCCCGGAGAACCTGGTCCGGGTGACCAACGCTCCGCCGTTCCTCGAGGGCGTAATCAATTTGCGTGGAACCGTGCTGCCTGTGATTGACCTTCGACTGCGGCTGGGCCTGAGCCACGTGGAACGCGGCGACAAGCAGCGAATCATCGTCTTCCTGATCTCAAATATTCGCACCGGCTTTATTGTGGACCAAGTGGCGGAGGTGCTGAGAATTCCCAAGTCTGCCATTGAACCGGCGCCGCGCTTGTCTGCCGACCAGGGCCTCCTGCTGAGCCGCATGGCAAACATGGAGAAACAGAAGCGGATGGTGCAACTCTTGGATCCACCGTACTTGATGGGCAAGAGCGAGTTGGCGGCGCTCGCTACGGTCACCGATTAGGTCCGTGGTCAAGTTGCTGATCGTTGACGATTCTGCGCTGATGCGCAGACAGTTGACAGCGCTATTTCAAACGGAAGCGGATTTCGAGATTCGCCAAGCCAGAAATGGAGAGGAGGTAGTCAGGGAAAACCGCGAGTTCGAACCGGATGTCATCACATTGGATATCAATATGCCAGAGATGGACGGGCTCACCGCGCTATCCCTCATCATGGCAGAACGACCGATTGCGGTCGTGATGGTCTCATCGCTCACCGCACAAGGAGCACTCGCCACCTTCGAAGCACTGAACCTGGGTGCGGTCGACTATGTCGCCAAGCCGGACGGAACCATCTCTCTATCAATGGAGAAGGTCGCGAAAGAACTGGTGGCAGAGGTGCGCAACGCGACTAAGGTGAGACTGCGAGGCAACGGATCGGTAGCGGCAACCGTAGTGCGGCGGATGCCGGAAGAACGTAAGAAGACCGCTGCGCTTGCCCGCCTCGCCGTGACGCCGCGAATGGCGCGGAACGAGAGTTGCATCGAAGGTCTCGTGGTAATTGGCGCTTCTACTGGCGGGCCGCGCGCTCTGCAGATCGTGGTGACGGAACTCCCGGCAACCTTCCCCTGGCCTGTCGTGGTTGCCCAGCACATGCCGGCGGCTTTCACCAGGTCGTTCGCGGACCGACCTGGACCAATGTTGTCCGCTCCATGTGAAAGAGGCATCCGGCGCTTTGCGGATGGAAGCCGGCACGATCTATATCGGACGAGGGGGAGCCGACACGATTGTTGCCAACCGCGTCGGCAAACTGACGGTCCTGCCAGTCCCGGAAAGCCGAGAGTTTCCCGCGTCCTGGCCGACAGCCTCCTTGACGCGATGGATTTCGTCATGGCGTTGTGCGAGGATATCGAACATACGGGAATCATTTCCACACGCCATGAGCAGGGCACTGGACGGATAACAGAGGCCTTGCGGGCTCTAATGCTGGTTCTGGCTGATGTGACCACCATCGAAGCCGTCGCGCCGGAATCTCGTGTAGTAGACATAGCGGGCCCGGCCGCGTTGCTTCCGCTTGCTGGGGTTCCGAAAGCCGCGCGTGTGGTGGCCCTTCGCCATATCCAGGATGGCGAAACGCTGCATTGGGTCGCCTACACTCCGGCGAAAGAATGCTTCTTCCAAGGAGACGATCCACTTCACATCGCGCGCCAAGTTGGCCATCTTTCGGGACGAATCACTTTGCGTCCTGATTAGTCTGGGAGACGGCCGCGAAGAGGTCTTTGTAGAGAAACTCGATCCTGATCCGGCCAAAGCGGAGATGCCTTCATGCGAAAGGCCGGGTTCTATCTGCTATCCGGAGGCACGATCTGTATCAGCCTCATCTTCGCGTATGGGAGTGTCTCGCCGCTTCGGATCAGCTCGCAAGCTCTACACTGAACACATGTTGGACTACGAGATTTCCCCTGCTGATGCGGCCGCCTTGCTCCGCGAAAACAAGGCCCGGCTGATCGATGTCCGTGAGCCCTGGGAACTTGCAACCGCATGCATTGGCGGCAGCTTGCCCATGCCCATGGGCGAGGTCCCCGCACGCGCCTTCCAGGAACTGGACCCGGACGAGCGCCTGGTCGTCATTTGCCATCACGGAATCCGGTCGATGAACGTCACAGTGTGGCTGCGCAACGAGGGCTTCGAGCAGGTCCAGTCGCTCGCGGGCGGCATCGATGCCTGGTCGGCGGAAGTCGATCCATCCATCGCCCGGTACTGATCGCAGCGGCTTTTGGCTGGAACGGCGTGGCACCTTCACGGGCTATACTCTCTTCTGTCTGATTTTGAAGGGAGCCTTTCCAGTGTCCTCATCCGCCGTAACCTACGCCCGCCAGAACCATCCCCGCTTTCTTGATGAACTCAAGGCCCTGCTGCGCATCCCATCGGTGTCCACTCTGCCCGAAAACAAGGGCGACTGCCGCAAAGCCGCCGAGACGCTGGCCGCCGAGTTCAAGCGCATCGGCATGGAGAACGTTCGGCTGATCGACACCGTCGGCAACCCGCTGGTCTACGCCGACTGGCTGCACGCCGACGGCAAACCCACCGCCCTCTGCTACGGCCACTATGACGTGCAGCCGACTGATCCCCTCGACGAGTGGCTTTCGCCGCCTTTCGAGCCGGTGGAGCGCGACGGCAACCTCTACGGCCGCGGCACGGCGGATGACAAGGGACAGGTGTGGGCGCAGGTCAAGGCGCTCGAGTCGCTGATGGCTGCCAACGGCAAGTTGCCCTTGAACGTGCGCGTCATTCTGGAAGGCGATGAAGAAGTTGGCGGAGAGGGAATTGCCAGCTTTGTCGCTTCGCAACCGCCCGAGCTGAAGGCCGATTTTGCCCTCATCTCCGACACGGAATTGTTCGCCCCTGGCTTGCCCACTCTGTGCGTCGGCCTGCGCGGCATGATCTACACAGAGATCGAGATTCGCGGCGCCAAGAACGACCTGCACTCCGGCATGTACGGCGGCGCAGCACCCAACCCTTTCTTCTCCCTGGCGCAGATTCTGGCCAAGCTCAAAGACGAGAACGGGCACATCCTCATCCCCGGCTTCTACGACGACATCATTCCTCCCAGCCCGGAAGAGCTGGCCGCCTGGCGAAGCTTGCCCTTCGACGAGGAGCATTACCGCATCACTGAAGTCGGTTCGCGCCAACTGGTGGGCGAGACGGGCTACAGTGTCCTCGAACGCACCTGGGCCCGGCCCTCGCTTGACGTGCACGGCATCCCCGGCGGCTTCATCGGAGCCGGCGCCAAGACCGTGATCCCCGCCAAGGCGCTCGCCAAAGTCTCCATGCGCCTGGTTCCCGGCATGACGCCGGCAAAGTCCTTCGCGCTCTTCAAGGCGTACGTTGAGAAGATTGCACCGGCTGGCGTGGACGTCGAAGTGCGGCTGATCCACTCGGGCGATCCCTGCCTGGTTCGTGTCGACAACCCCTACATTCAGGCGGCCACCCGGGCTCTGCATGAGGTCTGGGGTAAAGATACGGTGTTTATCCGGTCTGGCGGGTCCATCCCCATCGTGGGCGATTTCGACCGCCATCTCGGCGTGCCGAGCGTGATGATGGGCTTCGGCCTGCCCGACGACAACATCCACGCTCCCAATGAGAAGTTTCATCTGAAAAACTTCGCGCTGGGCATCGAGTCGATCGTGCGTTTCCTGGAGGAAGCCGGAAACTGAGACCTGCAGACACAGACCCCGATCGTCCCAAGTCGCCACAAACTCCGGGTGCCCCAGATCTCCCGGGGCCCCCACGGACGGGTCTTCGCCCGTGGGGTGGAGGCCTCGATTCCGAAGCCTGGGACGCCACGCCCCTCCAAGCGACGGGCTGCCGAGACGCCGTGGGCTTTGTGCTGGCCGGAGGTCGCTCCAGCCGCATGGGCGCCGACAAATCTTTGGAGTTGCTGGCCGGGCAGCCACTGGTAGGTCACGCTCTCGACCTTCTGCGCCAGGCTGGACTCATGGCATCGATTGCCGGTGCGCGCTCGCAACTGGCGGCCTTCGCGCCAGTGGTCGAAGACCTCCAGCCCGGTCTGGGTCCTTTGGCCGGCGTCTGCACGGCCTTGGCTTCCACCTCAGCCGCTCGGTCGGTGTTTGTATCCGTCGATCTTCCCCTCTTGCCTGCGTCCCTGATCGTTTTCCTGCTGCATCATGCGCGCGCCACGGGAGCAACCGTCACAGTCTGCTCTGTGAACGGCTTCCCGCAGACTTTTCCGGCGGTGGTGTGCCAAAAAGCGTTGCCCGCGCTGCAAAACGAGCTCGAAATGGAGAGAAGAGGCTGCTTCTCCGGCTTTCAAGTCGCTGCGTCCAGCCTGAACCGGCCACTGGCCGTTCTCCCTGTCGAGTTGCTGGTTCAATCCGGCCACGTCGTCCACCGCGACGCCTTGCCCCCGGCCTGGTGGTTCCTCAACGTGAATACCCCCCTGGACCTCCGTCGCGCCGCCGACTTCCATGCCTCCCGGCTCGCGTAAGCTGAATCTACAACGATGTTCGATTCCCCTTCCAACCCGGAACTGACCGAGATGATGGCTGCCGCCGACGCCAGCGAACTGGAACGCGCCATCCCTCCGGAGGCGTCGAGCTCTGAACCCATCATCGACTTCAGTCACATCAGCATCTCGTTTAGCGGCCGGACCGTTCTTGACGACGTGAGCTTTCATGTCAATCGCGGCCAGACTCTCTGCATCCTTGGTCGCAGCGGCGTAGGCAAGTCGGTTGCCTTGCGGATGCTGATGGGCTTTCTTGCGCCGGATACAGGTTCCATCCGCGTCGAAGGCCAGGAGATCACGGGCCTCAGTGAAGACGGCATGCGGGCCATCCGCAAGCGCATCACCATGGTCTTCCAAAACGGCGCGCTCTTCGATTCATTGAGTGTGCGCGAAAACGTGGCTTTTCCGCTGCGCGAGCGCGGCGGACTGGACGAAGACCAGATTCAGCAGGTCGTGACCCGGCTGATTGGCATGGTGCGCGCCGAAGATGTCGTCGACGCGCTGCCGGCTAGCCTCTCCACAGGCCGCCGGCGCGCCGTGGCCATCGCCCGCGCTCTCGCCGCACAGCCCGAGGTCGTGCTCTACGACGAGCCCACCACCATGGTCGACCCCATCATCGCCCGCCGCCTCGGCGACCTTATCCAAAGGCTGAAGCGCCAGCTCGGATTCACCAGCATCGTGGTGACGCACGACATGCGCTTTGCCGAGCGGCTCGCGGACCAGGTGCTTTTCCTTCACCAGGGACGAGCCCAGTTTTTCGGCCCGCTTCAGGAATTTCTCGCCTCTCCCGACGAGTTTATCCAGCAGTTTCTGGCTCTTGACGCTTACCTGTTACCTTTGGGATAGCCTTCCCTCGCTCCCGTAATCAAGCAACCGCCGGTTTAACTTGCTACCCCTCAGTGCCTGGCGTCATGCTATCTATGTCAGCTCCAGCACAGTGCCGGGCCGGCGACTAACTCTGATCCTGTGGCAAATGTGAACACCGCTACGGGGTAACTCCTGTATAATTCGCATGTCTTCATTGCTGTTAATTTTCGCCGTCGCCGCTACCGTGGTGAAGTCTAGTTGCGGGCAACGAACCGAGTGGAGTCACACCAGCTTTTCACGTGAAATTCTGGCTCCTATTTTTTGCTGGAATCGACGGCCGATGAACATTACCATACGAGTGGCATGACTGGGCCAGATCAGGCCAGCATAATTCCCCACGGCCACTGTGCAAACAAGCGAAATTGCAACTCTTGGCAGTCCATGGGCTCAAACGAAGTTTGAGTCTGGTTCCCCCGTCGCAACAAGCCTTCGTGTGGGTGCGGATTTTCGCTCGGGAGTCTTTTGCGATCTCCCTGAGTTTTGAAGGTTAGAGGTCTGTGAACGCTATGGCTACTTCGGAATTCTGGCAGAGAGTGTCCGCGTCGGTGTCTTATTTCCCGGAACGGGTAGAAGGAACGGCTGGCGGCACGGTACGCAGGTCGCGTGGTGCGGCCTCGCTGTGGATGGTACTTGATGCGCTTACGATTCTTGGATCGGCTGTCCTTGCCACGCTCTACCAAAGGCATACGGGCCCGGTCGCAGGCGTAAAGGGATTTTGGCACGGCACCCTGTTTCAGGGCCGTTCCATCGAGATCTTGTTGGCCCTGTTGTGCGGATTTGCCTTTACGTTGATCTTGACCAGCCGGCGTTTGCATCTTTACACCCCCACACGGTTAACGAGCTTCCTCGGTGAGCAGCGCCTGAGCGTGCAGGCGTGTCTCACTTCAGGATTGCTGCTCACCGGCACGCTCTATCTCGTTCATGCTGAGGACATCTCCCGCACCATCGTTTTGATGACCATCGGGTTGGTTACCGTCGCGGTGAGCTTGCGCCGCCTTGTCTATCGGATCCTGCTTTACCACCGTTTCGAGCGCGGAGTGGGCACGCGCAACGTGCTCATCGTCGGCACCGGCCCGGAGGCGCACGCCCTGCGCCATCACCTGGAGAGTGTCCGCCATCTCGGATACACATTTAAAGGCTTCATTGACCTCCCCGGCTCCAGTTCCAGTTTTACGGCAGCCTCCGGCGATGTGGTTGGTACCATCGCTACGCTTTTCCAGCGCGCACGCGAACAGTTTGTGGATGAGATATTCTTCACCACTCCCTGCGAACGCAGCATCGTTCAGCACGTCCTTGTGGGGGCGCGGGCACACGGCGTCGATCTGCGCATGGTCCCCGACATGTACGATGGCTTGACTTGGAACAATCCCGTCGAATATATCGGCCAATTCCCCACCATTCCTTTGCACTGTGGCCACGTGCCCGAGATGGGCTTGTTGCTCAAGCGCGCGTTGGATATTGTGTTTTCCAGCGCCGTTATGATCCTTCTTTCGCCGTTGTTGCTGGCTATTTCCATCGCCGTCAAAGTCGACTCTCACGGCCCGGTCTTCTATTTCTCGGATCGTATCGGGAAAAAAGGACGCGTCTTCCGCTGCATCAAGTTCCGTACCATGGTGCGCGATGCGGATAAGCGGCGCGGCGATGTCATGCATATGAACGAGCGCGATGGTGTGTTGTTCAAGATCACCAACGATCCCCGTCTCACCAGGCTGGGCCGCTTCCTGCGCAAATATTCCCTCGATGAGTTGCCCCAGTTCTGGAACGTGTTGCGCGGCGATATGAGCGTTGTTGGTCCCCGACCGCCCATTGCCAGCGAGGTGCGCGAGTACAAGCTGAGCCATCTGCGCCGCCTCGATGTGGTCCCCGGCATCACTGGCTTATGGCAGGTGCAAGGCCGCCAGGATCCATCTTTCGATAGTTATATCTCTCTGGATGTGACCTACATCGATAACTGGAGCATCTGGCTGGATCTGAAGATCATCGCCCGCACCTTCGGCGTCGTCTTTGCCGGAACCGGCTCCTAGATCGCAGCCTCCAGCTTTTAGCTTCGAACTCCCGGCTTTTTCGGCGCAACTGGAAGCTCGAATTCTGACCACATGACTTCGCATGTTAAGTTCCTGGCCTCTTAGGTCTCAAAATCGAGACCTGGGTACCCACGGTTGATACAGGAACGAATGTCCGGATCAATCGTGGTTGGAAGCTGTCTCCTCGTCTGCTCGATTAAACTGGAAGTGTGAAAATAGCACTCGCCCAGATCAACCCCACTGTCGGAGATTTCACCGGCAACATCGAGAAGATTGTTGCCCTCAGCCAGCGCGCCGCAGCCGAGGGCGCTCGGCTTACAGTGTTTTCCGAGTTGGTGGTCTGCGGTTATCCACCGGCCGACTTCCTTGAGAAACCGAGTTTCCTGGCTCGCTGCCGCACAGCGGTCGATGAGTTGGCCGAAGCTACCCGCGAATTGCCCACCGCCGTGCTGGCGGGCGTGGCCCTGCCTGCCGGGGGTGAAAGCGGCAAGCCGGCCGTCAACGCCGCCGTTCTGCTGGATCGCGGACGGCTTGTTTTCGAACAGCACAAGCGCTTGTTGCCGTTTTACGATGTCTTCGACGAGCAGCGTTACTTTGCCCCCTCGCGCGGGCAGCAGGTGGTCGAACTGGACGGCGTGCGCCTGGCCATCACCATTTGCGAAGACGCCTGGAACGACAAGACCTTCTGGCCGCGCCGACTGTACTCCATCGATCCCATGGAAGAGCTGATGCGTCAGCATCCGGCCCTGCATATCAATCTTTCGTCCTCGCCCTTCTGGCACGGCAAGCGCGCCATTCGCCGCGAGATGCTGGCGGCCATTGCGCGGCGCGACGGTGTGCCGGTGTTGTTGTGCAACCAGGTAGGCGGCAACGACAGCCTGGTTTTCGACGGCTCCTCGCTGGCTCTCGATGCCCGTGGTGAATTGATCGCCCAGGCAAAATCATTTGAAGAAGACTTGGTTCTCGTCAATCCTTTCGATGCGCCCGCTGTACCCGCGCCGGCAGACGATGACACGGCCGCCGCATATCGCGCCCTGGTCCTCGGCACCCGCGATTATGTGCGCAAATGCGGCTTCCGTAAGGCTCTGATCGCGCTCAGCGGCGGCATCGACTCCGCGCTGGTGGCGGCCGTTGCCAAGGATGCGCTGGGAGCGGAAAATGTGCTCGCCATCGGCATGCCCAGTCCCTATTCCTCCGCGGGTTCCATCGACGATAGCCGTCAGTTGGCAGCCAACCTGGGAATTCGTTTTGAGGTCATCGGTATCAGCGGCCTCTTTGAAGAATTTGCCCACGCACTGGAGCCCCTGTTCGTCGGAACCAAGCCGGACATCACTGAAGAGAACATCCAGTCCCGTATTCGCGGCAATCTGATGATGGCCTTGTCCAACAAGTTCTCCGCGCTGGTGCTCACCACGGGCAACAAGTCGGAGATGGCCGTGGGCTATTGCACGCTCTACGGCGACATGATCGGCGCCTTGGCAGTGATCGGCGACCTGGTCAAGACACGCGTCTACGCTGTCTGCCGTTGGCTCAACCGCGACGGGGAAGTGATCCCCATCGCGATTCTGCAAAAGCCTCCGTCGGCGGAGTTGCGCCCCGACCAGAAAGACACGGACTCGCTGCCGCCTTACGAGGTTCTTGACCCCATTCTCGAAGCCTACGTGGAGCGCTATGAGACCCCCGAACAGATTGCCGAGGCGCACGGATTTCCGCTTCAACTGGTCCAGCAGGTGGTGCGCCTGGTGGAGCGTTCCGAGTACAAACGCCAACAGGCCGCGCCGGTCCTGAAGGTCACCTCCAAGTCGTTCGGCATGGGCCGCCGTTTTCCCATTGCCGTCAAAGTTCAGGTATAAGCTAGAAGGCGGGAGCCTTCCCGCCATTTAATTGAGGAGAAACAGCTTGATTCGACTGTCCGTCCGTCTCGCCAGTGTTGTCGCACTGGCCGCCCTGTCCCTGCCG
>Ga0224528_1000572_pt1 | contig 27865 bp, 25 predicted proteins | sample CBST25metaG_2_FD_179888 | JGI IMG/M metagenome (GOLD analysis project Ga0224528, IMG submission 179888) | Peat soil microbial communities from Stordalen Mire, Sweden - C.B.S.T25 | ecosystem: Environmental > Terrestrial > Soil > Wetlands > Peat | place: Sweden: Norrbotten County, Stordalen Mire...
TCAGCCCGGAATCCGCGCAGGAAATGCAATGGAATTTGCACTGAGGCCAGATAGCTCAGTGGTAGAGCGCGGCCCTGAAAAGGCCGGCGTCGGCGGTTCGATCCCGTCTCTGGCCACCACATTCTAAACAACTTAGCGGCAACCAAAGAGTTAGAGTTTTAGTCGCGCGAACAATACGCGAACATTGCTTACGCGATGTTCGCTTTGTCGCCTTCTTCCTGCACTGGCTTGTTCTTGCCCATCATGTTCCAGATCACCTTGGCTGTATTTCCAGTCTTGGTGATATGTGCACGTCCGAGCTTGGCGTAGCGCTCAGTCATCTTGATGTTGGCGTGGCCCATAAGCTTCGCCAACTCGTAGAGATCACCGCCGTTCATCATGTACCAGGATGCAAAGGTGTGACGCAGATCGTGAAACCAGAAGTCATGGATATTCGCTCTTTCGAGCAAGTCCTCAAAACTTCCTTCCAGTCTCTGGCGCTTGCTTGCCGGTCCACCCTTCGGAGGAAAGATCCGATCCTGTCCGATCACTGCCGGGTAGCGCCGAATCTCTTCGGCGAGCTCCGACGTCATGGGGACAAAACGCTCCTTGCCCTTTTTCAGTTTTGCTCGAACCGCCAGCAATCCTTCGCCATACCTCACGTCGGACCAACGGAGCCGGTGAATCTCGGCCGAGCGCATCCCGGTTGATACAGCTATCAACACAATGAGCCTCATCCTCCGATTCGTCTGATTAGGGTCTTTGGTTCCCTTTCGAAGGATGCGTTCGTCCAGCGCAGTCTTCATCCGCTGGAGTTCGTCTTCCGACAGGTAGCGCTCCCTTGAATCGTCTGGACGCCTCACTTCAATCAGACTGGCAGGATTCCGGTCGATGCCGGTCTCCGGAGCCCAGATGGTCGAAGCCTTCTCCATCATGTGGTGCATGACGTTGAAGTGGCGCACGGCAGTGTTATCAGCCAGACCGCGTTTACCGGTAAGGTTCTCGTACCAATGTTGAACGGCTATGCCGTCAACCTCGCGTACGAACTTCCGACCCAGTTCGGATCGAATCCCTTCCACGATGCTCTTCTCGCGATCTGCCGAAGCTTTCTTGCTTCCGTAGTGCGTCCAGTAACGATCGATCAAATCGGACATCTTGTAATTGATCTCCTTCTTCACGTCGAGATGCCTATTCTCATCCCGATTGGTCAGCTTCTTGTGCTGCACCTTCTTCGCGACGTCGAATCCGCGAATTCTTACGCTCTTCTGTCGACCCTCCTGTCTCCAACGAACTTCAAATACCCCGTCTGCTTTCTTGTGAACTGACATAATGCGTCTCCTTAGTAGTCAATGGTTTTGGTTGAGTGTTGTTCGATGAACCGATCAAGTACATTCACATCGAACCGCAACGCCCCACCAAGCTTGACCTTGGAAAGCACCCCCATCCTGGACCACTTGTAGACGGTGTCTACCTTGACTCCCAGATATAAGGCTGTCTCTCCGACGTTCAGGAGCCGCCGGACAATAACCCCATTTGACACCAATTCATTAGGCTTTTGATAGAGCATTGTGCCTCCAATTCCGCTCTGCAGACCACACACGGAATCTTTCATCGTTGCTGGCACCTAACGAAGAGCCATCCAGTTTGTGTCTACCCGGGAGGGCCGGACTGACCGCTCTTCCCATGCGGGACCTCGCGTTATCGATCAATTTTGAGCGTGAGGTCTCGTAGGCCTTCAGTCCAACACTTTTTATCGATTTCGCTACAGTTTTTGTCTATGGCGAGCCTCTCCAGCGGCTACCTTGCGGAGGCCGGACGCCTGATAGAACCTAGTCTCCGCTTGGAGCCTAATTGACAGTTTTGATTCGGCAGCCAACCATGATTTTGTACGAGTTTTCCACAGGACTTTCTCGCGGGCTCGCGGGATCGACAACAGCCAGGCAGAGCGTAAAGGCCATGTCAGATTCCCTCACATTTCGGCTCCTGAAGTACATCAAAGAGTCCGCCGAGACTTTGAACTTCACTCGCGCTGCGGAAAGAGTGTTCGTCGCACAATCATCAGTGAGCCACCAGATTGGCAAGCTTGAGGAGAACATCGACCTTGTCATCTTTGACAGGTTGCAGTACGGACTCAAGCTCACCGCCGCAGGCCGACTGATTGCCGCCTATGCGGAAACGACGCTGCGTGATTGGGAGCAAACGCTCGCAATGGCGCATGCGGTGCAGCGCAATCAAGTGCCCCCTTTGCGACTCGGTTTCTCCTCTTTTGTCAATGCGAAGATTCTCGAAAAGTTCCATGAACACTATGAGGATATGTTTGCAGGCTGCGCGCTCCAGCTAGTGAGTGGAGACACAGTTCTCTGTTTGCAGCGGCTCGATGCGGGATTGCTTGATTGCGCCATTCTTCCGCTTCCGATCGATGCGAATCTTTATTCCATTCAGCCAATCAGTCAGAGCCCACTTGTCGTTTGTATGCGTGCCGATGATGCACTTGCAGAACGCGCTCAGCTCGACATCCGAGAGGTCGCTGCAAGAATCACAGTCTTTCGCGATTCAGAGCAATACCCAGCGGCACACGCTCGTCTTGTGGAGATGTTCATCGAAGCAGGTGTGACGCTCCATGTAGGTTGCTCGGCTCGCACCCCAGCGGAGATTCAATGGATGGTGAGAGAACGATATGGACTCGCCCTCATCGATCAACTTCTTCCGCTCGAACCTGGCCTCATCACGCGTCCGCTTGCCGGACTCAGTTGGACAGCAGATACGGCCTTCATCCACTTGAGAAAAGCAGGGCATGTGGCGCTGCCTTTCATCGAGCGATTCTTCGAGGACAGTTGGTCGGAATCGAGAGGAAGGAAACAGCCCTCGAAAAGCGATCATCCAGAGCAATTAGAGTTGCTTGCTTGAGGATGAATCATTCGCCATAGACAAAATGTGTGGCGAAATCGATAAGAAATGTTGGACGAGTGCGTAAAGCGGTTTTAGCGTCTTCCTCACTGGCGATGAGTTCACGCCATCAGGAGAATGCTCATGTCACTTCATTCATACTTCCGGACACGGAAGCTCAGTCACAAGCTCAATCAACTCATTCGTGCGATGGCGCCAACACTGATTGCGCTGTCATTTGCGGGCGTTGCCCATGCTCAGGGAACGATGGATTTCTCAGGGGCGACCACCCTCATGAATACGTTCAAAACCTTCGCAATCTATGCAGGCGCTGTCATCTGCTTCGGCAGTCTGATCTTCGCCGGAATCCGCATGATGAGCGGTCGCTTTCAGGATGCGATTCCAGGACTCTTCGGTGCGTTGTTCGGTGCCGGAGTGCTCGGATGGGGCGCGGGCTGGATCGGGTCTCTTACCGGCCAGAACATGTGAGGTGCGCCCATGACCAAGCGAGGAGAGCCGTTACCGATCAATCAGGCGCTGAATCGACCGAGAGCCAAGCTTGGTCTCGATCTTACAGCATGGATGGCGATCGTATTCGTCTGCGTAACGGTTTTCCTCGTCGGGTTTCGTCTCTTGGCGATGCTCGCCTTCCCCATGCTTGCGGTGGGCGCGTGGCTCATCGTTCGTAAACACCCAAAGATGTTCCAGCTCTGGGGCCTCGGCCTCAACCAGAAGTCCTACTATGACCCGCGCAAACACTGAGCAACTCAAAGATACGCCATGGTTCGCCAAGGCCGGAGCCGCGTGCAGCATCGTGCCCGTATCGCGCTTCATTGGCCCAAACATCTTTGCCCTAAAGGGCGGCGGCTACGGTTGCCTCTTCTCCCTGACCGGCATCGACGAGGAGGGTTTGACGGACCATGAACTCGAATCGCGCGTCCGTTCCATTGAAGGGGCATTACGCGGACTGCCTGAAGGCTCCTGCCTCTATCAGTACATGCGCGTGCTTTCAGGCTTCGATATTCCCCGGCAGAAGCAGTATGCCAATGTCATCACCGAAACGTTCGCGAGTGATCGCCTTTCCTTTCTGGAGAAGTCAGCAGGGTTCCGCCGTATTGATCTTCATTGGTGCCTTACGCTGGAGCCGTCCAAAGCAAAAGCGTTTGAGCGCAAGCCGCAGGAGAATGCCGCCGACACATCGCGGATGCTTGCGGACCTCGAAAAGACAGCCATCATCCTTCAGAGCCATCTGAGTAGCTCCATTGGACTCAAGCTCCTCAATAAAGCGGAAGCTTTTCAATTCTTCAGCTACTTATTCAACCTTGAAGATTGGGCAGAGCGGGACCAGCTCCGCAGTGACGCCGCCGTAGACCGCCAGATCGTGAAGAACCCTGTCGCATGGCACAGCGATTACGTACAGGTGGGCAAGCGCCATGTGCAGATGTTCTCGCTGAAGACTACTCCGGAAGCCTCAAGACCGTGCCTATTCTCCGGTCTAATGACGCTCGATTGCGACAGTATCCTCTGCTCCACATGGCGAGTGAAGTCCACCTCCGCGGCACGTAGCGAGATCGACGCGCAGGAGAAGTTCATCTCGTTCTTCAAAGTTGGCGTGCTCACGCGCGTGATGAGCGGACGCGATACTGCGTCTCTCGAAACTGGAGCTGGCGCTAAGGCGGCCAATTCCAATGTCGATGACCTCAGCGAGGTCATACGCGCTCTCGATAAGAAGGCGCAGGGCGAATACTCGCTCCGGCTGTTGCTCGCCGCGCGCAGCGCGGAGCAACTGCGCTCCACTGTGCCCGCTGTCCATCGGATGTTCGTCGATGCACGCGCCCAGGTGATGGAAGAGACGCTAGGTAATCTCTCCGCGTTCTACGCCATGTTCCCTGGCAATCACAAGTTCAATGTCTTTCCGCTGTGGCTTGCGGAGGATCATCACGCAAGGCTGTCCTTTGTGTTCGCTCCCCACATCGGACATCCTCATTCCGAAGACCTCGACAACGAATACCTCAACATCTTCGAGACACGCACGCGAACGCCGTTCTTTCAGGACGCCTATGTGGACGGCGTGCGAGTCATGCTCATCATTGGGCCAACTGGTTCAGGCAAGTCCATCCATGCGAACAGCGCCGTTGCGTTGGAGCAGAAATACGGCGGGTTTACCTACATTTTCGATATCGGAGCCAGCTACGAGAGCGTTGTCGAATTATATGGCGGCAAGGTCGATCGCGTGGGTAAAGACGGTCCGCGCGTCAATCCGTTCTCCCTTGAACCCACCGAAAGCAACATCAAGTTTCTCTACTCCTTCATCAAGCTTCTGCTCACCAACGGCGGTGCGGAGCTGGAACCGGAAGACGATGATGTGATCCATAAGGCGGTGCAGGATATGTACCTGCTCGACCCGGAGAATCGTCGCCTCTCCAATCTCTTCCTTCCCAAGAAGCTCGACCGTTATCTGTCGAAGTGGGTTGGAAAAGGCATCTACAACGCCGTCTTCGACAACGTCGAAGACAGCCTCTCGCTCTCACGCCTCCAGTGCTTCGACTTCCAGGGAGTGAATAACGAGCAATACGCCGACCTGATTGAACCTTTGATGGTATGGCTTCTGCGGCGGATCAATGACGTGCTTTACAACCCCGCCAATCTTGGGGTTCCTAAACACATCCTCATCGAAGAGATCTTCTCTTCGATGAAGAACAAGCAACTGCTCGAAGGTGCCCTCGCTTCCATTAAGACCGTCCGAAAAAATCTCGGCGGCGTCACCATGATCGGTCAGTCGGCTGAAGATCTCGGGGCTAATGCCGATTCCATCGTGAACTCCTGCACATCGTTCCTTTTCCTGAAAGACGCAACCTTCAATCGGAAGCGGTACGCGGAGCTATTCAAGATGAACGAGCAGCAGCTCGCTCTGTTCGAGAGCTTGCAAGACCGCGAAGCACTCTATATGCGTCGCGACGGACTGAGCAAGGTCGTCACCCTGAATCTCGACAGCCGAAGCTATGCAGTGTTTTCGACGAAGCCCAAAGATCGGGTGCGTCGCGCCAAGTTGATCGAGAAGTACGGCCTGACCGAGGGCATCAATCGCTTTGCCCAGGGAGAGACCGTTTAACCCAATTCATCGCTGCCGAAAGGATCACCCGTGAAACCGCCTATCATCGTCGTCGTATCGTTCGGACTCGCTCTCGCCACCTCGTCTTATGCGGCTACTACCCCGGAGCCCCATCACCTTCAGCCGAATGCGCCGCGCACGGTGATCGTGCCCGAAGCGGACACGCCCCCTGTGATTCGCGCAGGCCTGCTTCAGTCCACACTGATTCTCCTTCCAGCAGAGGAGAAGATTGCCACCGTCTTCGGTGGAGACACCATGGACTGGGTCTTCGACGGTGGTCACGTCGCCAGTCGCTTCATCAGCATCAAGCCCAAGGTCGCGAACAGCACGACGGACATTCACATCGTCTCCGACCACGGCAACGAATACACATTGCAGCTTCGGGAAGTCTCCGACGATGGAGATCCCCACTTCGATTCCAAAGTCTTCATCGCCCCCGGAGACCAGGCGGCAAAGGACAAACTTGCGGCGATGCCGGTCTTCGTCCCTGCTGCTGACCTAGATAAAGCAAAGCAGGAAGCCGCAGCAGCAAAGGCGGCTCAGACTGCGGAACTGAAGGCCGAGGAGACCAAGGCAGAGACATATCGCAGTCAATATCCGGCCAACCTTCACTTTGATTACACATGGGACGAGAAAAAGGGCAAAACTCTCGGTCTTCAGCAGATATGGCGCGATGACAAGTTCACGTACCTGCGTGGGCAATTTCAGGAAACTCCTGCGTTGTATGAGCTGAAGGACAAAAAGGGATCGCTCATCAACTTCGACTACAACAATGGCCTCTATACGGTGCCCAAGAAACTGGACAACGGGTATCTCGCGATCGGCAAGCAGAAGGTCGAGTTTCACCGCGCCGAAGGGAGGAACTAGCCATGACGGAACCCAACCAGAACCCGCCCGCTACTGTGCCGGAGCAACCAGAAGCCCAACCACCCGTACGCAAGGGAATGCCTGTCCTCATCGCCCTGGTCGCCATCATCGCTCTCATCGGAATCGCGAATATCTCCAGCTTGGTAAGCGGCAGCAAGAGGGTCGCGTCACAGAGTGCGTTGTCCATGCGGCCGGCGACCGCGAACCCACAGCAGGTCTCCAGCTTCGAGAACCAGCAGCAGATGCAGGCGCAACATGATGCCGATGAACGCCAGCACCAACAGGAACTCGCGGCGGCAGTGCGGCAGCTTCAGGCGCAGCAAACTATCCCTGGCCCGGAATCGGATACCGCCCCGCCCATGACGCCCGCGCAACGGGATTCGATCTATGGAGGCAGCTCGAATGCGCCACAGCGGACCTCGAACATCTCGCAGGCCCAGGCTGAGGCGAAGCAGAGAGCTCTTGCAAAGGAGAAACAGCAACAGGACGCTGTCAATAGCGATACGGTCGCCATCGACTTCGCGCACCCGAGCGGGACAGGACCCGCGATTGTTCCTACCGTTCCAACAACCGCTGTCCTGGGAGAAAAAGAAGCGGCTACCACCCATGCGGTTGGCGAATCGCCCGCAAGTGCTTCGACGGCTACTGGCGAGAGCGCGCCCAGTTCGCCGTCTTCTCCAACCGCCATGGCCGTCTCCGAGCAAAAGGCGAAGCCCGATTCCAAGACAGACCCGATGGGCGGATATGACTTCGACGCCTATCAGGGTCGGCTCTACCGGATCTTCGAGGGCACGGTGCTGGAGGGAGTCGTCACCAATCACATCGACGGCGGCTTCAGCGGCCCCATCCTTATCATGCTAACCACCGATTACTACTCGCATGATCACCAACAGCTTCTTATGCCCCAGGGCACACGGCTCATCGGAACCGTTCAGAGTGTGGGCAATGCACAACAGCGCAAGATGTTCGTAACCTTCCATCGAGCGGTATGCCCCGATGGCTTCTCCCTCGACTTCGACAAATACATTGGCCTTGATCCTCTGGGAACGACCGGGCTTGCCACCAAGGTTGACCACGGCTATCTGCAGGCGTTCGCGGCCGCTGCCGCTATCGGCGGACTGGGCGGCCTTGCACAGATCGGCAACAGCGGTACCGTGCTCGACCCTTCGACTCAGATTCGCAATGGCATCTCCGAGCAGTCCGCGACCGAAGGGGAGCAGGTTTTGAACCACTTCCTCAATCGCCTGCCGATCATCACCCTCAAAGAGGGTTCGCGTGCACGTGTGTATATCGGCAGAGACATCCTTATCCCGTCCTACGCGGAACATCGCGTCGACCCCACCCTTTGATGAAAGGAGGCTTTATGCAGATACACATCGCTAAATATGGTCGGTATGTCGCACTCTCCGCTGTGATCGCGTCCACGCTTGCTGTCACGGGGGCGACCGGAGGATTCAGAACGCTCGCCCATATTGGCGATGCCGCTCTTGAGTTTTACGGGCAGACGATCAGCGATTGGGGACAGCGTCTCTCTGAGAAGCTTGACCCGACGTATCCCCGTTGCTTCAGGCCGTTCTAACAACCACCAACGAATCATCCATGGAGGTTCTCATGAAGTTCCATCTGACTAACCGCCGCAAATGGCTCCTCGGTACAGGAGCCGCCATACTCCTGATCGCCACGCCTAGTTTCGCTCTGTTCGGCATTGGCGACATTGTCTTCGATCCGACAAGCTACGCCAGCCTCGTCTCGCAACTCACGACGCTGGAGACGCAGTACAACATGCTCAAAAACAATATCACTCATTTCTCGGTCAAACAGCAGTGGCAGACGACCCTTCACGCTCTGGAGAACGTCAACGTCGCCAATATGTTCGGCGAAACGGCGGGCTTCAGTATCGCCCTCAACAGCAACTCTCCCAGCGCATCAAGCACCGCGTGGAAGGCGGCGACGGTGCCGATGAGCAGCAACACGGCCACCTACTTGCAGAAACAGACGCTCGGTGGTTCCCGCACCTCCCAACTCGCGATGATCGAAACCTCCGATTCGATCTCGCCGGATTGCCTCACCGCGGTTGGACAGTACCGCGCCGGGCGCACGCAAAACGTCACCTCGAACAGCTCGCTCAATACCTTCCAGTTCGACAACACGGACTCCACCAACACCGAGGTGCAGCAGCTCAACCTCTTAAACGCTTCCCATGCACAGGGCATGGCTGAGATGCAGACACAGGGCGCACTACAAGTCTGCATGGCCGGACAGATGACGGTTGCCAACATGGAACGGCGCAACGCCGCCGTCGAAGACATGAACACAGCGGCATTTGTGTACCAGCAACGCGCCGCGAATGATGTCAGCGCTGCGAATGAGAGCAGCACCTGGCAGACGTATCTTCCCTAACCAATAACCCTAACCAAAGAGAGCACCGTTATGGCTTCGATTGCGATGTTGGCCCAGGCACTTCCGACCGCGAGTTCCGGCGTGGATTGGCTTTACCAGTTCACGAACAATCTGACCAACCTCACGACACAGAACGGTGGGGCGCTGACGCAGCTCGGGCTTACAGAGCTGAGCTGCATCTCGCTCTTTGTCCTGGTGAGCATGTCGATCAATTGGAGCACGACCGGCATGACATTCCGTATTCACCACGAGCATCTGCATGTGGGCGACCTTACCAACTTCCTGCTCCGGCTTATCCTCTGCTGCTTGCTGGAAAACTACTGGGTGAATCCATTCCCCGGAGCGAGCTTCGGCATCAATCATTTCTTTTCCTACATCGCCCAGGCGATGGTGGCGGCGTTCGATCAAAGCTCGCTGAACACTCTCCTCCAACTCCTCAAGACGGCAGGCGACAACACGGCGATGCCTTCGTTCACCGCACCGCTTCAGATTCTCTGCTACGTGGTCGTTCAGATCATGCTTGGACTTGCTTCCGCGATTCTGTTTCTCATCAATTGCAGCTCGTTCATCCTCTACGGCGTCACCGCCTTATTCGGACCGGTCTTCATACCGCTGCTGATGACAAAGAATTTTCGTGCCAAGTTCTTTCACTTTCTGGATGTGCTTATTAGCTTTGCGATGATTCGTGCCGTCGCTGCCGCATTCATCTTTGTATGGGCAGGATTCATGAACGGGTTCATTCAGCAGACCTTCAACGGCAACTATTCGATGGAGATGTGGATGGCCAATCTCATCCCTTGCTTAATGGTTTTCGTAGCGTTCATCATTAATATGCTGTTCATTCCGAGCATGACGCAGGCCATCTTCGGCGGGGCCGCTGGACTCACTTCGGCCGCCACTCAAGCTGCCGCAGGAATCGCCGCACTCGTGGTAAAGGCTGGTGTGTGATTATGTGGAATTTCATACTAGGATTCTTATCCGCCCGTGCCGTACGCAGGTCGCGCTCTGTCCGAACTCTGTTCCTGATTGTCCTGTTCGGAGCAACGATTGCCGGCCTGATATACGCCTACGTGATCTTCAAGGCCGTTTATGAGAGGAGTGAGACCCCCAATGTCCACGTACACAGCTCCCATTGAGCAACCCTTATCGCCGGAGCACGCGCTCCTCGCCGACCACATCGGTAACGAAGTCTATGCCTCGCACTACGCCGAACGTAAGGCGTACCGTTTCATCATCGGTTGCGGGACGGTGTTGTTGCTCGGATCGATGGGCCTCAATCTCTCGCTCGCCCGCCGTCCCATCGCCAATCGCTATATCCGTATCGATGAGATGGGCCGTGCTCAGGCAATCCAGTACAGCGACTTGAATTACAGCCCACGCGAGGGTGAGGTGCGCACGTACCTCACCGATTGGGCGAACTATCGCTACACCATCAGTCGCGACACCATCGGCAAGAAGTATCCACTCAATTACTATTTCCTGTCCGGGAATCTGTCCTCGCAACTCATGACCGAAGACAACGCCAATCACCTCGTCTCGCAGGTCATCGGCGGTCAGATTGAACAGAGCGATGACGAGGTCAAGAACGTGACGATTACCTCCATGTCGCAGGAGACTGTGCAGGGCACGATCATCGCCCGCGGCACGGCCCTGATTGCTCTGGACAAGCTATATTCGCCGCGCAACTCCCACGAGCCCCGCACGGAGCATTGGCTCATCAGCGTTACCTACTACCTGAACCCCAAACAAGTGAGCGATCAGGCAAAGGTATTTCCGCAGTTCGAGACGATCAATCCGTTGGGTTTGACCATCACCGAGTTCCACGAAAACCGGCTTTCAGTAGACCCAATCGCGCTGGGATCGACGACGGCTGTGCCGGCATTACCGGCACAGCCTACGACAGGGGTGTCCCGGTGAGCTTCCAGCTGATATTGCCGTTCTTCCCCGAGGAGCTACGCGAGCTTCTGCTAGACCCGTCCATCTCTGACCTGATGATTAATGGGACCACGGGCGTCTACGCAGATCGTGGAGGGGTTGTGCAGCATATACCGCTCGCAACCCCTTACACGAACGACCGCTTGCAGGCCGCCATTGAGCGCGTCGCCCGCATCCTCGGTCAGGACTTGACGACACAGAATCCCATCTTGAATACACGCTTGCCGGACGGCTCGCGTGTGGCTGTGGTGGGAGCACCGTCCTCCATCAATGGCCCGACGCTCACTATCCGCAAATTCAATCGCTGGTATAGCTCTGACGAGCTGATCGAATCAGGCACTCTCCCCAAGATCGTTCGGGACGCGGTTGTAGAGTTCATCGGGGACAAAAAGAACGGCATTATCAGCGGCGGAACCGGTTCGGGGAAGACCACCTTAATGAAGTCGCTCCTCGATCACATCCCAGCCAACGAACGTTTGCTTATTATCGAGCAGCCCGCAGAGCTGAAAGTGTCCCATCCGAACGCTGTGCGCTGGGAAGCTGTAGAGGAGATTCCCGGCCAAGTTGCCGTGACTCCGAGCGAGCTCCTGGCCGCTGCGCTGCGCCATCGGCCAGACCGCATCATTATGGGCGAGATTCGCAACGAGTGCGGCTATGACCTATTGCAGGCGATGAATACAGGGCATGGTGGAACGTTGTCCACCATCCACGCAAAGTCTGCACTCGATGCCTTGAATCGCCTTTCCAATCTTGCCTTGAGTGCCCGCCCGAACCTGAATCATGCGTTCATGCGCTCGGAGACGGCACAGGCGATTGACTTCGTCCTGTACTGCGAACGGGATCAGACGGGCCGCCGCCGCGTGCGCGAGCTGATTACCGTGGCCGGATACAGTCACGCAGACCAATGCTTCCAGACGGAGGACATCTATCGTGCTTCCGCCGCCTGAGCCCCAGGCAATCAGCTAGAGAACCGAACCCGAATCGAGGTCACTCCGATGTACCGTCATGCTGCCAAATCGGCTGCACAGCCCAACTCGTCTCTGAAAGCGCCCGGCTTGGCGTCCCTGAGCTGCCATCCACGCAAGGAGGTGTGCTCAAAGCTGTCCTTTCATGGAGCCTTTGTAGCGATGAGATGGGCTGCGGTTTGGGCAAACTTCAAGCGCCGAGATCAAGAGGATGACTTCGGTGCATCGGGGAGCCTTCCGCCTCGTATCCCGTCCTCTGCTCGGGGTCACGCTTCGGGCCTGTCCGCCGCCCTGCGGCAGGCTCGCTCTTCTGCTTCGCGTTCCGCGCCCTTCGGGTTACGGTTTCCAGCTTCGCCGGACCCTCCGTAAATGCAGAGCTTCGGCCTTGGGAGGCGGGGCCTCTCGCTGGCGTTGCCATGTGTGACCCGAGCAGGATACGGGAAATTCAACGAAACGGAGATCACCACCATGTACTCAAACAAAGTCACCCTCATCGGATTCACCGGCGCTGATGCAGAAGTTCGCACCAACAACGACCGCAGCCTCACCACTCTCTCGCTGGCAACCAAGTCCTCCTACAAGAAGGACGGCAAGTACATCGAGCACACCGAATGGCACCGTTGCGTTGTCTTCGGCAAGCTCGGAGAGTTCGCCGCCAAGCTTCAGAAGGGCGCTCACATTCAGGTCGAAGGCGAGCTGCGCAGCCGCAAGTACGACAGCACGAAGACCGGCACGGAAGTGACGGTCTGGGAGATTCGGGTCAACTCGATTCTCAAGCTCGATCGCGCTCAGAAGGCAGCGGCGGAAGACGACGAAGAAATCACCGAGGAAGACGCCGCATAGGCCCTTCCCCCTGACACAAGAGGCCCGGCAACCACCGGGCTTCTTGCTCTGCTAAGGCCCGCAGTATTCCGTTCTTTACGCAGATGGACGAGGAGGTTGCCATGAGTCGAATCGCCAAAGACTTTCTAACCCGTTGCTTCGCTCCGGGCGAGACAATTGCACTCCTGCTACGCACGGAGAGCCCTGCTTCGACACAACAGCGCGTCGTTGCGTTAGAACAGGTGCTCGCGCCTCGCTATCTCGCCTGGCTCGCTCGCGAAAATCATCACGGCGCGAACATCTATGCGGCAGCCAATCCTCTTCGCCCAGGCAGCCGCAAGCGCACCAAAGAGAGCATCGCATCTGTTCGCCACCTCTATCTCGATATCGATGAGGATGGCGATGCCCGGCTCGCTGCGCTCCGGGCATCGGATGGCGTGCCCGTACCGTCTGCCATCCTTTCGACCTCACCCGGCAAGTATCAAGTCCTATGGCAGGTCGATGGCTTCGACTTCGCGCAGCAGGAAGAAACCCTCAAGCGGCTCGTCCTCGCCTTCGGCGGCGACCCCGCTTGCACCGACTGCAACCGGGTGCTTCGCATCCCCGGTTTCCTCAATCGCAAGTATTCTCCCGCGTATTCCGTTGCGGTCGAATACCTCTCGGATGCGGTAGTGCATCCCCTGGACTTCCGCTTGCTGGGCTCCCCTGCGATTGCCGCGCTGCCGCTTCGCGGAACCGCGCGGCATGGCAGCCCTCATAAGGACAACCATTCGGAGTTGGATTGGGCGTGGGCCTGTGACCAGATCGCCCAGGGAAAAGATGCCGGTAAGCTCACACGCGAGCTGGCTTCGCGCCGCTCGGATAAACCGAATCCCCTCTACTATGCGCAGCGAACCATAGACATCGCTTCCGCTCGTCAATGGTTTGTCGTAGGCGCTCCCATCGACGACGTAATCACGATGCTTGAAGACCGCCGCCGCTTCGAGCTTCCCGCTGCATTTTGCTCCGCTCGTGCGCGGGAGATTGCAGCCACCGCACAGCGGATGGTCGCGCGCCGCAAGTTTGCTTGAATCCATCACCCAAAGGAGAACACCATGCCGTTACTCGAAGTAACCCAGACCCGTCACCTCAGCGCCTCCATTCGGCTAACCGACTCGACCGCTACGCAGGTCGATCAATACGCCGCTTTCATCCGCGCATCCGCCGATGATGTCGTCGAGCAAGCGCTCGCCTATGTCTTCGGCAAGGACCGCGACTTTCAGGAGTTTCTGAAGTCCCCAGACGCACAGCGGATTACGCCGAAGCTCCGCATTCGTCGCGCAGCCACCAATGATGCTGCCGGGCCATCCGCAAGGAAGCCGGTTGCCTCGGCATCATCGCCAGCACAAGCATCTTCAATCGTGGCGGGATCGAAGGCATGATCCCGCTGCTAAAGCAGTGGCAGAGCCACTACGGTGCTGCGCACCGGGAGAAGATTGACACTTCATCCCTCGCAGGGTGGTGTTTCAGGCCACAAACGTTAGCGAGCGTGAACACTCACCACTACAACGACATATCGATGCTGCGTTCACCATCGTGAACTGCCGTTCACCATCGTGAACTGCCGTTCACTGTAGTGAACGGCAGTTCTGAGAGGAAATCAGACCTATGGAAACAGCCCTCGCTTATAGAGACAGGTTAGATCGTCGCATCAAAAGCGGCGCTCTGCGAACCAGAACGGTAGGCACCCGTGTCTCCGATGCTGAAGAGCAGGAGATGATCACCGCCGCCAATCGCGACGGTCGCAACATCAGCGAGTGGAGCCGGGACGTACTGCTCCGCGAGGCTCGCGGCCCACACGACGACGCGCTCTTCACGGAGTTGGTCGCCACCCGGATGCTGCTCGTGAATCTCATCAAGCCGCTCATTCTTGGCGAGAAGGTCTCGCCGGCGTGGATCACGGAAGCCATGACGATGGTGCGTAAAGACAAATACAAGGCGGCGCGGGACGTGATGCAACAGTACAGCGCCAAAGCAGGAAAGGAGCAATAGCAATGACAAACCAATGGGGTAGAAAAGAGACAATCATCTGGCCTCCGCACGTACCAGTAATGAGCTACAGCGCTGTCGCGGCGGCCTTGCTCTGCACCTGCCTGTTTCTCTGGCAGCGGCTCCACTTTTCACTGCTACCGTTGCAGCGGTCCTATATCACCGAGTATCTGCGCTCCGGGATAGGCGGCACCTTCAAAGCCCACGAGACCTACAATCTCCTCTATCTCGGCGGTGGAAAATCGAAACCCCGCCTCGCTTTGCCGGTGGACTTCGCCACGGGAACAACGACCTTGCCCAACGGCAAGCGCCTGCCCGTTGCACTATCCGAGGTGGCCCAGGCGCAGGGGTACCAATTCCCGTTTCGCGGTCCCGCCCAGAAGCTTGCGGATGCGTCGATGCACCGCTGGCTTCACAATGCGATCTACGACAACAAGGGTATCCTCGCGCTCTTCGCCCCGAGCCTGATTGAGGGAGGCGTTTGCCTGGTGGCGATGCTCTGGTTCGCCGTCCCCAGAGACCTTCAGCGATTCCGGGAGATGAAGTACGGACGGCGTTTGCGCGGACCATTGCTCCTGAATCCGAAGGAGTTCAACAAGGCTCATAAAGGAACGGGCATTGGCTTCAAAACGACCGAGCTAAAGAAGCTCATGCGCATCCCCACTCAGAAGGAAGCGCAGCACTTTCAGCTCATGGGCGACACCGGAGTTGGGAAGACGCAACTCATCATGCAGGTACTTCGCCAGATACGCGAGCGACAGGATTCTGCCATCGTGTATGACCCCGCCTGTGAGTACATCCAGCGATTCTATGATGCCGAGCGCGGCGATATTGTGCTGAATCCACTGGACGTGCGCTGCCCCTATTGGGGACCGGCGCAGGAGATGGAATCGAACGCCGAGGCGGACGCTATCGCGGCCTCGCTCTACCAGCCTGCGACAGCCGACAAGGACGAGTTCTTTCATCAAACGCCTGCACAGATCTTCGCGCATCTGCTGAAGCTCGGGCCGACACCGCACCAGCTTGCGGAGTGGATGGCGAGCGACACGGAACTGATGAAACGTGTCGAGGGAACGGAGATGGCCTTCTATATCGACAGGAAGGCTGGCCCGCAGCGGGCCGGTGTTCTTTCGTCCCTCGGCTTGGTCGCTAAATGCTTCCGCTTGCTACCGGAGAAAAGCGCGAACAGGCCGGTATGGAATGCCCGGACATGGGCGAAGAAGCGGAACGGTTGGATCTTCATCACATCGCGTCCACCCGAACGGGAGACCCTTCGGCCGCTGCACTCGCTCTGGATTGATCTGCTGGTCATGCGCCTACTCACTGCCCCTCAACCCGGACAGAAACCAGTATGGTTTGTGATCGATGAGCTGGCGAGTTTGCAGAAGCTCCCACAGCTCCATACCGCGATCACGGAGAACAGAAAATCGAAAAACCCGCTCGTGCTTGGGTTCCAGGGCAAAGCCCAGCTTGAAGTGATCTACGGGCATCTCGCAGAGGTGATGCTGTCGCAGCCAGCCACCAAAATCTTCATGAAAACTGCAGAGCCCAAGGCCGCCGAGTGGATATCAGAAGCCATCGGCAAAGTGGAAATTGAGCGGCTGAAAGAGACGAAGTTCGATGGTTCGAGATCGGGGAAGAACTTTACGGTAGACCGTCAGGTCGAGCCGCTGGTGATGGGTTCCGAGATTACCGGTCTGGACGACCGCCACGCGTACTTGAAGCTCGGGAACACGGTCGCTCGATTCGCATTCAATTACCTTGACCTGCCGACACCCACGCCGGGTTTCCTGCCTCGCGCGGATGCGGATGGCGGTTTAAGTTTCGACCCGGACACGTTAGAACCACGTCACCGCAAACAGACTTCCGATGTGCTTGCAAGCGAAGATGTCACCGTTCAAACGTCGAATGACGCGCCCATCGTTCTCGAAAAGAACCCGATCCCCTGGCCGAAGGAACAGGTAGCGGAAACGGCGCGTGCTGGCACATCGGAGCAGTCCGCGCCGACCGAAGAGCGGGACATGCTCGGTCCTGAGTATGTCCGGGAGATGTAGCCATGCTCAAGCTATCGAAGGCGCTCGCCGCCACTCAGGCCCAGGGTTATCACAAGCTGGAGTACACCTCGTCCACGGAGAGCTACTATCGCCAGGGAGATCGTGTACAAGGCGAGTGGCAAGGCAAACTCGCTGCTTCCTTCGGGCTGTCAGGAGAGGTTTCGGCATTAGAGTTTTCACGGCTCACGGAAGGCAGACATCCTGTAACAGATGAGCCAATGGTACGACACCGGGAGCGAATGGAATACACGACGGCAGATGGCCAAGTCGTCAAGGCCGTCGAGCATCGCGCAGGATGGGATGCTACGTTTTCCGCGCCGAAGTCTGTCTCCCTCACCGCTCTGGTCGGTGGAGACGAACGCATCCGCGAAGCTCACAGCGCCGCCGTGACCGTCGCGCTCACGGAGCTGGAAAAGTACACGCATGCGCGGATCGGCGGCAATCATCCTGCGGAAGTCACTGGAAAGTTCATCGCCGCGAAATTTGAGCACGACACTGCCCGCCCGGTGGACGGCTATGCCGCGCCGCAGCTCCACACCCATGCTGTCATCTTCAATGTTACGGAACGCGCTAACGGAGCAACCCGAGCCTTGCAGGAGCAGCCTTTCTTTGATTCTCAGCAATACGCGACGGCCATCTACCAATCGGAGTTGATGTATCGACTGCGCGGTCTCGGCTACCAGATAGAGGCTGGCAGGAGCGGTGCTCCAGAGATCAAGGGATACACGCAGGAGTATCTTGATGCTTCCAGTCTTCGGTCGCAACAGATCAAAGAGGCAATGGAGAAGTACGGCTATAGCGGGCCGAAGGCCGCGCAAATAGCGGCTCATTCCACACGTGAGAAGAAACAAACGCTCACTCCTTCCCGGGTTCTCGCGGCCCACAAAGAGGTCGCGGCGGCGCATGGCAATCAACCGGGGCACATCGTCTCGCAGGCCCGCGAACGCGCCCAAACCCACGAGCACAACCCCGACCGAGCAGCCCGCGCCAAACAGTCTTTGACGTATGCACGCGATAGCCTCTTTGAGCGTGAAGCCGTCGCCGACGAGCGGCTCATCTTCCGCGATGCACTGCGGCGCGGGATGGGAGAAACGACCTACGCCGAGGTTCGCGCGGAGTTCGAGACGCGCCGGGAGCATGGTCATTTCCGCTCCGTGGAAGCCGCGAAATACGCTTCCGGGCGTAGCTTCACGACGCCCGAAACGATCGCCGCCGAGCGCGCGAACGTGGCCTATGTCATCTCAGGCCGGAACGCCGTTGCTCCCGTCATGAGAGCGGAGCAGGCCCAGGAGCAAGCTGAGTCGCGTGCGGATCTCAACCCTTCGCAGCGCCGCGCCGTGGAAGAAGTGCTCAACTCTGCGGACCGCATTCATGGCCTTCAGGGATTCGCAGGAAGTGGGAAGACCCGAACGCTGGCCGTCGTCCGCGAGGGCGCGGAGAAGAGCGGTTACACGGTCGAGGGATTCGCCCCAACCAGCCGCGCCGCCGCCGAGCTTCGTTCTGCCGGAATCGACGCGACAACGCTTCAAAGCTTCCTCGCGCGCGGCGAACAGTCCAATGAACCCCCGACAAGACACTTCTACATGCTGGACGAATCGAGTCTCGCCAGCACCCGACAGATGCGCGCATTCTTCGACAAGCTGCGCCCCGAAGACCGGGTCTTAGTCATCGGAGACACGCGCCAGCATCAGGGCGTGGACGCAGGCCGCCCCTTTGAGCAAATGCAGGACGCCGGTATGAGAACATCCCGCCTTGACGTTATCGTGCGGCAGAAAGATCACCCTGATTTGCTAGAGGCGGTCCAGCACCTCGCCAACAATGAAACTCAAAAGGGCATAGCCCTGCTTGCCGAACAGGGTCGCATCACCGAGATTGCCGAGACGGGGCAGCGTATCACCGCTATTGCCAAGGATTACGCGGCTCATCCGCAAAACACGATCATCGTCTCGCCCGACAATCGAAGCCGTCAGCAGATCAATGAAGCGGTACGCGCGGAGTTGCGTCAGAACGGCGTTCTGGCTGAAACCGGACGCGAGTTTGGCACACTTTCGCATCGCGGTGACATGACCGGCGCGGACCGCGTTTGGGCCGCACGCTACAACGTCGGCGATGTGCTCCAGTACACGACCGGCAGCAAAGCGGAAGATATTGAGCGTGGGAGCTATGCCACCGTGCGCGGCGTCAACGCTCGCGAAAATACGATCACCGTCGAGCGGGAGGACGGCCAGAGTGTGACCTATGATCCACGCCGTCTACGTGGCGTAAACGTGTTTCAGGAAGTGCAACGGGAGTTCGCCTCTGGGGATCGGTTGCAATTTACCCAGCCCAATAAAACATTCGGAATCGCGAACCGCGATCTCGGCACCATCCTCGCTTTCGAGGACGGCCAACTGAGTGTGCGTATGGACGGTAAAGCTGCGCAGACTGTCACTTTCGACCCTGCAGCCTTCCGTCATTTCGACCACGGCTACGCCGTGACCTCGCACAGCTCTCAAGGTATGACCACCGGGCGCGTGCTCGCCAACTTCGATACGGAATCCTCATACAGTCTCATTAATTCGAGACTCGCCTATGTAGCCATCTCTCGCGCATCGGACGACGCGCGTATCTATACCAATAAGGCAGACACGTTGGGCCAACGACTGGCAACGGATGTCTCTAAAACCTCCGCCTTGGACTTTCGTCCGCCCAGTTCGACGGCGGAGGTGCAGGAGGCTGTCGCTGCGTTCCGTACCCACGATCCTGTCGCCGGTACGACCCTGTTGCAGCAGCAGGGTCGCATTCACGAGTATGCAAACCCGGAACATCGTCTCGCTTCGGTCGCACTCGCGTATGCGTCGAAGGATGATCGTGCCGTCGTGGTTGCGCCTGATCCGGCCGAGCGCCGCGAACTGACCCAACTCATCCGCGATGAGCTGCGCCAGCAGGGGCGGCTTGCGGTCGAGGGTCACACCGTTCCCGTTCTGGTCGAACAGCACTTCGGCAATCCCCGACTAGCCGCGAACTACGCGCCGGATGACAAGATTCACTACAGGGCTGGAAGTCCTGCCGAACATGGCATCGCGGACAACAGTACAGTCACCGTCCAATCGGTCGATGCTCGCGCCAACACCCTCACGGTGCAGACCCTCGATACCAATGAAGTCTCCTACAACCCTGCGCTTGCCAAAAAGCTGACCGGACAAAGCACCGTCTTCCGCGAAGAGCACCGCGACCTCGCCATCGGAGAACGGATTCAGCTCAACCAATCCGACCAGCGTACACCGGTTCGTTCCGGCGATTTTGCTACGGTGGAGCGGATCGGGGAGGACAATTCGTTATCGGTGCGCCTGGATAACGGGAAGTCCGTCGAGTTGGATTCCGAAAGAGCCCGGCACATCGACTATGGGTATGCCGTAGAAGGCTCATACCACGGAGCGGCGGATCGCGTTCTCATTACCGGTGATGTTCTGCAACTTGCCCAGGAGGAGAAAATGTTCTCCCATCTCTCTTCGCAAACGCGCGACCTAGCACTTTATACCTCAGACAGCCGCGAGCTTGTCACTGAGAAAGCTGTCCCGAACGTCGAGCTCGGGATGTCTCGTCAGGATGGCATTGCATCAAGTCTCGACAACTTGGCGACGCCTTCTGTGCCTGCGCTGCCAGTAGAAGAGTTGGGTATCGGGCTTTAACAGTGTTGAAGCTTTATTCTAGTAGTCGTTGCACAAGTAGCCGGGATGGAGAAAGGTCAGCCATCCCGCTGAGGCATAAAAGGAATGGCTTTGTCGAAGCAAACATCAGATCTGGAGGCCTCGGCCCGGTATCAGGGACTATTGTTGAGCATCTCAGAACTGCTCATCGGTGGGCGGCGACAGGCCGCAAAATCGCTAAATGCTGTCCTGACTAGAACCTATTGGTCCATCGGACTGCATCTCGTGGAATACGAACAGGGCGGCAAGGAACGAGCAGCTTACGGCACCGAACTCCTCAAACAGCTCTCTCGGGACCTTCAGGCTCGGCTTGGTCGCGGCTTCTCGGAAAGAAACCTGGAGCAGATGCGGCAGTTCTATCTGCAATGGCAGAATTCGCAGACGCTGTCTGCGAATTACAAGATAGAACAATCCCAAGAGATTTCGCAGACAGTGTCTGCGAAATTGAAGCTACAGGATGCGCCCGCTTTTCCGCTGTCCTGGTCGCACTATGTGCGTTTGCTTTCCGTCGCCGATTTGAAAGCGAGACAGCATTATGAGTCGGAAGCTCTCCGTGGTGGATGGTCCGTTCGCCAACTTGACCGTCAGATTTCTACCCTCTCCTATCAACGCGGAAGCAGGGTCCCAACCGAAGGTATCTCTGCCGCGAACTCTCCCGATGCGGAGATCAAAGACCCATTTGTCCTTGAGTTCCTTGGCCTAAAGGACGAATACTCCGAAGCAGAATTGGAAGATGCATTGATCCGGGAGCTGGAACAATTTCTCCTGGAATTGGGAAACGACTTCGCGTTCGTTGCCCGCCAGAAGAGGCTTAGGGTCGGCACCGAATGGTACCGAGTCGATCTTCTCTTTTTTCACCGAAAGCTCAGAAGCCTCATTGTCGTCGAACTGAAACTCGGCAAGTTCACCCATGCCGATGCCGGTTATGGAAAGCCGGACGTTATGAGATGTGCAGCATAGATTCGCCGGAAATTCGAGGCTTACCCATACTTTTTCTTAACATAACGTCCCGCCAAAACCTATCTCCCAAGGCTCTGAAGCCAGTTCAGCAATTCTCCGTCCTGCTGCCATAACGGAATAGCTCCGGAAGGGACAGTGTTTGTAAACGCTTCTTCCAGTGCCTTGCGCTTCATTTCACCATCAATGCGCGCATATACCTCAGTGGTTTTTAAGTCTGCGTGACCAAGAATGTCCCTGATGTAAACCAAATTAACCCCAGCATGAAGCAGATGCATTGCTTTCGAGTGTCGAAAACAGTGAGGCGATATAACATCTGGCAGGGCACCGGGATTCTTGTTGCGGGCAGACTCTACGCATTTATCAAGGATGTATTTTATCCCTGCCCGCGTGAGCTTTTCCCCATGCCTATTAGGGAACAGCGGATACGAGTGCTTGGCCACTCCAGTCAGGCCGGTGGCACAAATGTATTGGCGCACGATGGTAGCTGTCGGCTCCATGAGCGGGACTATGCGCGTCTTACCGCCCTTGCCCGTTATCTTGATAGTCGCCGGTGGCTCCGCCCTGAAATCCCCTACGGAAATGTCTGCCATCTCTTGAACACGAGCGCCAGAATCGTACATCAGACTTAGCAGAACCATGTCCCTGCGGCCAGACATCTTTTTTGCGTCGGGTTGTTCGAGTATGAGCTTAATGCCTTCTGGCGACATGTAATTGACGGTTCCCGATTTCCCCCTTTTCTTGGGAATCGAAATCACCAACTGGTACTGGTTGAGGCGCATTACATCTTCCGTCTGCATGAAGCGACAAAAGGAGTGAAGCGCAGCAAGACGCTGGTTCCTTGTTGAGACGCTGCAATTACGTTCATTTTCGATCCAGGAGAGAAAAGTGCATATCCGTTCCCTTGTCAGCAACTCGAGTGTGATTTTCTCCGGAGGTGTATTTTCTTGTGCCTTGCAGTATTTGATGAACAGCAAGAAAGTGTCCCTGTATGACAGGATTGTATTTGGACTGGCGCCCGCCTCGCCGGGAAGATATCGGGCAAGGAACTTGCTCAGATAATAAGAGAAATCCGCTGTCTTTTTCATTACCGCACCTCCCCTGGAATGACAAAGGCCGCAATGGCGTTTACCTTCTCAATAATTTCAGGGAACATGTCCTGCGTTAGCCTGACATACTGCCCTGTAGCAGACAACGACGCATGGCCAAGATAGGTTGACAGGAGCGGCAGGGCACAGTACATGTCCATCCCTTTGTCCGTCATCGCCTTCAACGAATAAACCGAAAATGTGTGGCGAAAATCATGCACTCTGGGACCGTTGCTGCGTCCGCCGTGAGAGATCCCCGCTGCCCAGATCACCTTCCTGAACCATCTGTAGATATTGTCCTTACGGACTGTGCGGCCGTCCCTGTGAGCGAAAAATGGTTCTTTGTCGTCTTTCGATATCTTGTGGTGAGTAGCGCTGTATCCGCGAAGTACGGCCAACAATGAATCCGACAAGGGGATGAGCCTGTCTTTGTTGAACTTTGACTTCTGGATAACAAGGATGCCATTGTCAAGATCAGTGTCGCCAAGTCTAAGCCCAAGGGCCTCGGATATTCGCAGCCCGCAGCCCAAGAGCAGTCTGAAAAGAACAGGCAGCATCACTGGCATCATGGAAGGAGTTCTTGCGCTGATTCGATCGCATTCCTCAAAAAAGCGTCGTAACTCTTCATGGGAGAAAATATGCGGAACAAACGCTCCTCCTCTTCGCAAGTTTCGCGTTGGGCGAGGCAAATGCACATCCACGCCTCGTTCTGACAAGTACTTCAGGAATTGGGTCGTCTCAACTATGCGGCGTGTTTGTGTGTGCCGATTTTCATTTGGCCTGAACGAACACCATTCCTCAATCAACTCTTTCCCAATGCTTGCCTCATCCGCATTCTTAGCCGACAAGAACCTTGAAAAGCTGCGCAGAGAAAGCGGTACAGCGTCGTACTTAAGGCCTTGCGCTCGCTTGTAGCGGATGAAGTCGGCCATGTGCGCAGCGAAGACGCTTTCGTAATAGCTGGTAGCTTCGTCGTTTTTCATTAGCGCGCGCCTCCAAACTGACTTTCGTGGCCACCACAAAAGGCGGAGACTTCAACTGCGCACTCGCGCAATCTGGCGACATCGATCTTAAGGTATACGGATGTCGATTCTGTGTCGGTATGCCCCAGTGCTTCCGAGATGACCGGCATGGGTACATTGTGTTCAAGCAGGGCACTTGCCAGGCTATGTCTTAGCGCGTGGGGACCGTGTTTCTTACCCGGTGGTATGCGGATTCCCGCTTCTTTCAGCCTTGCATAGACCGTGTGATGTATCGAGTTGGCATACATCACGTCATTGGGAGCGTTGAGCTTTAGGAATAGAAACGGCACATCCGATTTCGGCCGTGCATAGCGAATGTAGTCAATAACGGCCTCCCCGACATCGTTTAGCAATGGCAGTGTCACGGGTTCCCCGGTTTTTTGCTGCGCAACCTCAATGATGTTCTTATCCCACTTGAAGCTGGAGAATGTCAGGTTTGCTATATCCGATGCCCGAAGGCCCAGTCGGGCGGCAAGAAGGATTAGCGCGTAGTCCCTTTTGCCTCTCGGGTTTCCCCTGTCGATGCTGTTGACCATACGCTCGATCTCTTCTTTCGAGTAGGCGGAAGGTATTTTTGCTTTCTTGCTGTATCGGATTTTCGGAACAACCGTGCTTAGGTCGGCCGCAGTTATCCCTTGGGCATACAGATAGCGCAAGGCGCGCCGCAACACGCAAGTCGTATGGTAGATCGTGGGTAGTTCGTATATGGCCAAGCTGTTAACGAATCCTTGCACAAGCCAGGTGTCAAGCCCTGCAATGTTCTCCAGGCATTGTTGCTCCAAGTATTTCGAGAAACGCTCCAGATAGAGGCATGTGTCGCGTATGTGCGCTTCGGATAGTCCAATGGCCGATTGATGCGCCGTGAATTTCTGGAATGCGGATTTGGCCACTTCGGAAAAAACAAATCCGCGCTTCTCCCTCCGCAGAGAAAGGATGCCAGTACGCTTGAAATCGGCGAGCGTGTAAATTGCCTTAATCCATCGATGCTTGCTGTTCTCGTTCAGATGCTTCTGATGGGCACGCATTGCCTCATCAAGGAATTTCATCCCAAATTCCATGTCGAAGTCATTCGCAGGCCGTACACCTGCGCGTTTGCACAGCTTGTTCCATACGATGTGGTACTGCTTCAACACGGTCGGTTTGTAGTCAAGCCGTGTCATTTCCTCCGAAATCGCATTCACCAAATCGGAGATCGTCCTTGTGTTGTTTATCACTGTGATTTCCTCCGGTTCTGAATCTGGCCTTGGTTGGCCAAATAAAGTCTGGAGGATTATGTAAAGAAAACCAATCGCAACCGTTTTATATCAATGACTTTTATGCCGCACTTTTCATAACGTCCGGCTTTCCATAACCGAGCTTATGCGAAGCTTCGCATAAGCTCGGACAGATGAACCTCTATCTCAACTATGCCCGAGAGCATTGGACCAACACAGACGAAAACCCTCCTATCGGCTTGATCCTTTGTTCCGAGCATGATGCTGCTGTTGCCCATTATGCTCTCGGCTATCTTGGCAATCAGGTTCTCGCGCGGGAATACCAATTGGCGCTGCCTAGCGAAGAACAGCTTGTCAGAAGACTGGCAGCTCGCCGTCGCCAGTTGGATGGTTAGTTACAGGAGACTCGCTCACCATCGGCGCCGCTCTCCGTGGCAGACGTTATATGACGACCTCTGCCGAAGTTCGGCAGAGGTCGAGATCTGCTGGAGCAAGGGGTTCCGCTGAAGGACGTGCAGTGTCTGGCCGGGCACGCCGATCCGCGCACGACGGGGCTCTATGACCGGAGGAGGCGCAAGATCACGCGGAATATTGTGGAGAGGATCAGCGTGTAGCTGTACTCTTACTAAGTCACAAATCGAGGCACGTTCTGAGATGCCGTTGGATTCTGAGATTCCGCCCCCCGTTGCGCCATACCGAATCCTGTCTCTCGACGGCGGCGGCGCAAAGGGCTTTTACACGCTCGGAGTCCTGAAAGAAATCGAGGCTCTTGCAGGGAAACCGCTTCACGAGCAATTCGACCTCATCTTTGGCACCAGCACAGGCGCAATCATTGCCGCGCTGGTTGCCTTGGGGTCTCCCGTCGATGAGATTCACCGTCTCTACAAAGAGTATGTGCCAGTGGTGATGAAACGTCGGACACCGGCCGGTAAATCCGAGGCTCTTGAGCGGCTCGCATCCGAAGTATTTGGCGCGCGGACGTTTGCCGATGTGCAGACCGGCATCGGCATTGTGGCAACGCACTGGACCCTGGAAAAACCCATGATCTTTAAGGGAACGGTTGCGCAGGCGCATGGCCGCCACAGTACCTTCGTTCCTGGCTTCGGTTGCACGATAGCCGATGCCGTGCGGGCTTCATGTTCCGCCTACCCTTTCTTCAAGCGGCCACGCCTGACGACCAGCAAGGGGGAAGAGGTGGAGCTGCTTGACGGCGGCTATTGCGCGAACAATCCCACCCTTTACGCCATCGCCGACGCCGTCATTGCCTTGCAGAAGTCCTTCGACGCTATCCGGGTGGTGAGTGTGGGCGTCGGCGTATACCCGGAGCCTACCCGATGGGGTCACGCCTGGCTGATACGCCGCTTCCGCACGGTGCAGCTCCTCCAGAAGACGCTAAACATCAATACCTTTTCGATGGAGCAGTTGCGCGCCATTCTTTTCAAGAGCATCTGGACGGTCCGCATCAACGACACGTTCGAGCGGCCAGAAATGGCGACCGACCTGATGGAGCACAACTTAACAAAGCTGAATATGCTGTACCAGCGCGGCGGAGAGTCATTTGCAAAGCACGAGATTGAGTTGAAGAAGCTGTTGGATTTACCGGATAAGACCGCGACAAGCGGCGGAGGCAGATAAGCATGGCGATTCCGAATACACAGCTCGAAACCTGGGCTAAACAGGGCTCCATTACGCAGTCGAGCACCACCTACGCAACTGTCAAGAACGCTCTGGAGTCAAGCAGCGCCGCCTACACGAGCAAGGACTACAAAGTATTTCTGCAAGGCTCCTACTGCAACGCCACGAACATATATTCGGAGAGCGATGTCGATGTCGTGATCCGGCTGGATTCGACATTTCACTACAGCCTCGATGTGTTATCCGATGTCGAGAAAACTGCGTTCAACAATGCATTTTCTGGTGGCGCTGCGTATAGCTATTCGTCATTCAAAGACGATGTCGCCAAACGTCTTAAAGCAGCATTTGGCGATGACGCGAAGCCAGGCACGAAGGCCATCAAGATCAAAGCCAATGGGAGCCGCCGCAACGCTGACGTGGTAGTGGCGACGGAGTTTCGCAGGTATCAGAATTTCTTCTCACTCACCAATCAACGGTATGTAACCGGGATCTGTTTCTTTACGCCTACGGGCAACCGAATTGTAAATTATCCCCAAAAACACTCGGAAAATTGCACCACTAAACATCAGGCATCCAATTCATGGTTTAAGCCGATGGTCAGGATTCTCAAAAATGCTCGTGTCAAGCTGGCGGATGACGGTAAGATCGACAATCTGGCCGTCGCGCCCTCGTACTTTCTGGAAGGGCTCATGTACAACGTGCCGAACTATCTGTTTGCCGGAAGCTATCAGGATGCGATTGTTGCGGCCTTTAATTGGATCGTGGAACAGGACCGGAGCAAATTCGTAACAGCCAATGAGCAGTTCTACTTGCTCGGAGACTCCGCCGTCACCTGGCCTGCAGCCAACTGCGATGCTTTCCTCAATGCGTTCATCGAACTTTATAACAACTGGTAGTACCGGCATTTCATCCCGATAGACAGAGCATATGCCTGCTAAAAAATACTCGTTTCAGCCGTTACGGGCTTTAAGAGACATGAATGCCAGCACCCGAAATAAATTTATCCACTATGGCTCCAGCGTCGGAAGAGATTTCACGTTCAAGAACATCGGCAGCCGCGCGAGCCTTTGCCGATGCCTCCGCCAGCTCCGCGATGGCAGATTCCTCCCGTGGGTCTAGCCGAACTAGTTCGAGAGCTGCGAGGTCGTCGGGAGCGAGTTCTGGAACACTCGATCCGAAGGCGAGTGCCTTCACGATAGCTCGCCCAAATAT
>Ga0224528_1000574_pt1 | contig 27680 bp, 12 predicted proteins | sample CBST25metaG_2_FD_179888 | JGI IMG/M metagenome (GOLD analysis project Ga0224528, IMG submission 179888) | Peat soil microbial communities from Stordalen Mire, Sweden - C.B.S.T25 | ecosystem: Environmental > Terrestrial > Soil > Wetlands > Peat | place: Sweden: Norrbotten County, Stordalen Mire...
CGCATGAACCGCATCACCGAGGATCTGCTGGCCCTGGCCACGGTCGAGAGCCCAGACTACAAGCTGGCCCTGCGGCCCCTGCGCGCCAGCGACCTGGTGCGCGATGCCATTGACTCGCTGGGCGGTCTGGTGGTGGACTCTGAAATCGAACTCGAATCCACCAATGTGCCCGACAGCCCGGTTCTGGTCGATCCCGACGGCATGAATCAGGTCTTTGGCAACCTCATCGAGAACGCCCTGAAATATGGCAAGGGGAGCAAGCGAATTCGCCTGGGCGCACTGCTGCATGAATCCGAATCCGGCGCGGAGATCGAGTTTTGTGTGCAGGATTTTGGGCCCGGGATCGCCTCCGAACATCTGGACCGCATCTTCGAGCGCTTCTATCGCGTAGACAAGGGCCGCTCGCGCGAGGCGGGCGGCACCGGCCTGGGCCTGGCCATCGTCAAGCACATCGTCGAGGCCCACGGCGGACGCATCTGGGTGGAAAGCGAGCTAGGCAAAGGCGCGACTTTTCACTTTACCCTGCCCGTCGTGCCAGACGCGCCGTAGGCGCAATGGTTATTAGCCCCCACGTTTCAGTGGGGTTGCTGCCCCACCACAGCTGCCCCACCACAGCCGTCCGCGCCGTAGGCGCAAAGTTTATTAGCCCCGCGCTTCAGCGTGGGGTTGCTGGCCCCACCACAAAGGCCGGAGTCCCGTAGGGACGGTGCATAGCCAATTCACTCCATCACTCCGCTTGCGCTTCGATCTCCTTGCCGTCAGCTTTGGATTCAGCCTCCGGCTCCTCGACAGCCTCCGGGGCAAACGAAGTCCCCAACAGCGCATCGATCCGGTAATGGGCGGTCTCGGCGCTCTCCAGAGCATCGGCGACAGTCTGGCTTATCTCCAGAGCCTCTTTGCGGTTGGGCTTGGGTTCGCCAGCCAGACGCAATAGAGCCGGCGTCATCAGCCACCAGAGTAGTTCCTCGTAGAGTTCACGCACCAGATAGGCGTGGCCCTCCGCTTCGTGAACCCCTGTCAGCCAGCGCAGATCCGGGTCGCGCCACAAAGCCGGCGAAAGAGCCACTTTTTCCTCCTCCGTTGCTTCCTCGACCGCCGCTTCTACCCGCGCCGGAGCGGCAACCTCAGCTTCGACCGGCAACTCCTTCGCTTCGACAGACTCAGGCACTACGACAGACTCAGGTATGGTCTCAGCCGGCTCTGCTCCCGCCGCCTTGCCCACGCCGGCTCCCGCCAGCAGCAAGACCTTGATGCGCGCGGCCGCGCGCCAGCTTTCCTCGCCCTCAAAGCCCAGAGCGGCAAAGGCCTGGGCAAAGGGCGCGCGCAGGCGCAGCCGGTCAAAGATGTCCAGCGCCACCCGCTCGGGATTTTCCGCGTCAATCGATTCGGCCAGCAGTTGCAGCACACACCAGCCCAGCACCGGCCCCCATAGCGCTGTCGAGGCAATCTGCGGGCTGAAGTTTGGCAGCACTCCGCGCGCTACCTCGGTCCACGGCGCGGCAAAGCTGGCCTCCACCGCAGGAATGCGCAGCGCGGCGCTCAGGCGCGCGCGGAAAGCTGGCCCCAGCAGGCTGGGGTTGGTGGACTCCACATGCGCCCAGGGGTTCGTCTCGTCCAGGCGATCCAAATAGGCCTTCTGCGCCAACCGCAAAAAATTCTCGCAGCGCCGCCAGGCCTGATCGTCCAGCTTGTGCTGCTGCTGCTCGATCTTTTTGCCTTTGCCGCTGGCGTGGGTGCGAGGCCGTTCCGCCAAGTGGGCGATCATGTGCACAACGCTGGTGTCCAACTGCGCGCGCAGCGCCTCATGCACCGGATGCAACTCCAGATTGACCAGCGCATCGTCCAAATCGGCCACGCCCTGCCCGTTGAGCTGATCAGCCAGCCTGTCCCAGGGCTGCGCGGCGGTGGCGTGAAGTTCGCTCCAATCCAGAAAAACGTGGCACTGGTAGGCGCGCAGATCGAGCGTCAACCCGTGCTCGGCCACATCGCTTGCCCGGCGCAGATAGTGCAGGCCGGTCAGCGAGTCGCGCCAGGCCAGAATAGCGTCGTAATCTCCCCGGCCCAACCCCTCGTAAAGGCGCCTCTGGCGCAGTTGCGCGCTGCCCTTGTCGGCGTAAGCCGCCGAGGAGTCAATCGTGCCGCGCGTTTCGCCGTAGCGGTTGTTATAAACCACCAGGGCGCGTTCCTCGCCGCTGCGGTTGGAGTAGGCAAAGACATTCTCGTCCACCGCGCCGTTGGCCTGAAAGAAATCGTACAGCAGAAAATTGCCGCTCTCGGCAAAGAGCCAGCGGCGCTCCAGCAGCGGCGCAATCTCGCGCTCGTGCCGCTCCACCAGCCACGGATCGGGCAGCTCGTCGTAGCGCGGGCGGTAATACTCCATGCCGTACTTCTCAGTGAATCCCTCAATCTGCCCGTGGCCAAACATGGGCAGCCCGGGCAGCGTGGCCATCATCGCCGCCACGCCAAAGCACTTGTCGCCCTTGCCAAACTGGTCAATTGCCGTGCGCTCATCAGGATTGCTCATGAAGTTCACGTAACGCTTCATGATGTCCGGGTCAAACTCCAGCGTGTTTTTGATCACCGAGCGATACTTGGCGTTGTCCTCATCGCGCAGCATCACCATAAAGGCGCTGTTGTAAACGCGGTGCATCCCCAGCGTCCGCACAAAATACCCCTCCATCAGCCAAAAAGCCTCGGCCAGCAGCAGCGTTCCGGGAACCTCTTTGGCAACGCGGTCCACCACCTCGCGCCAGAACTCATGCGGCATGAGCCGATTGAATTCGGCCTGGCTCAAACCGTACTCGGCGCGCGAGGGAATGGCGCCGCTCGATCCCGGTCCCGGAAACCACAGCCGATGGAAGTGGCGCTTGGCCAGGGTCATGGCCGCATCGAAGCGAATCACCGGAAACAGCCGCGCCACGTGCAGAATCGTCTGAATCACCTGTTCGCGCACCGCCGCCTTCATGTAGTCGAGCTGCGCCGTGTCGTTCCAGGGAAAGCTGGTTCCGTCGTTGCCATGATAGATATAGCGCGTTTCGCCGCTCTGCCGGTCACGGCGGCGAAAGACCACAGCCGCGTCGGTCTGCGAGAAGTAGTGGTCCTCGATCTTGATCTCGACGCGGTCATCCTGTGAAAGGTCGGGGCCATTGAAGCTATAGGCCGGGTAAGGCACTTCCTGGCGGCTGATGAACCAGTCCGGGTGCTCGACAACCCAGGGCGAATCGATGCCCATGTGGTTGGGCACCATGTCGCTGGCCAGGCGAATGCCGTGCCGGTAGGCGCGATCGCGCAGCGTAATGTAAGCCGCCTCGCCGCCCAGGTTCTCGGCAATCGTGTAGTCAAAAAGCGAATAGGCCGAAGCCACCGCCTCGGCGTTGCCGCAGAGTTGCTTGATCGTCTTCGAGGCGCGGCTCCGCTCCCAAACCCCGATCAGCCACAACGAATTCAGCCCGCGCCGCGCCAGGGTCGCCAGTTCCTCGTCGGGAATCTCGTCCAGCCGCGTAATCTCCCGGCCGTATTGCTTGCTCAGTTGCGCCAGCCACACATAGGTGCTTTTGGCAATCAGCACCGCCGTCGGCATCCACGCCGTGTCGGGCGAAAACTTCTCGTACTCGTTCGCGGGATCGCCAAAGGTCGGCACCTCGGCATGGCTAAAGTCCACCGGCCCGTGCTCTTGCCCGCTCTCGCGCCGCCGCCGCGCGGCTTCTTCCGCGGCTGCCCTGGCCTGCGCGGCGGGAGGATTAAACTGCATCCAAATGGCCAGTTCCTCCTCGTGCAGAATCTCGCCGGCAATCTCCAGGTAGTGCTCCAGACTGTCGCCCAGCAGAGGCTTCCAGAGCTTGCGGATCAGGGCCAGTTGCTCCTTCAGCGAGCCCGGCGCGCCCGCCGCCGGAGCACGAAGCAACTCCAACAGGTTCAGTGGCTTCGCTCCAGGCAGCGCAATCAATGGCCGGGTCGCGAAATAATCGGGAAAGGCTCGCGTCACCTGGCGGTAAACCGTCTTTTCTGCCAGCGTCTTCTCTTCAAATAGCTCCCCAAATGGCTGAAAGGCCTGATTCTTGTTGGCCGTCCACAGCAGCAAAAGCTCTTCCAGAGCCGCCTCGCGGTGCGGTGTGCCGTCGGTCGAGCCAGCCAGCCATTGCCGTGGCGTCTCCTGCCCGCGAATCACCGTGATACCCGGAAACTGCTCGACAAAGGTCAGCAGCATCGTCTCAAGAGCCTCGTCGCCCACCCTGGCGGTGAACCACTCCAGCGCCGAGGTCATGACCGCCGGGTCAAACTGCTCGCGGTAGTGCGCCATCAGCACGTGGCTGGCCTCGTCAATCAAGCCCATCGCATACAACTGCCCGGCGTGCACCGCCAGCTCGGGATGCTTTTCCACGTCGCGAACCAGATTCATGCGGTGCGCAAACTGCCGGCAAGCCGCCACGTTGGCAAAAATGACGTTTCCCGTATAAGAAAACAGCGATTCGGCGAACTGATAGCGTTCGCGTGCCTTGCGGGAAATATGAAATTCCATCATATGAACCAAGCTCCCTGAGATTTGCCCTACCCACCGCCAATTGGTTGCAAACTAGCCAAAACTAAAAGGTACATCAACCGGATCAAAGACGCTGGAAGAAGTGATTCTAACCCCTGCGCACCCTCTCTGGCTGAAGAGCCGACACAATTCATGAGAGCCACAAGGCGGGGAATACTCATCCATGGTGATTGCGGCAGCCAATTCGCCAGCCCGGGCTTCTCTGTTCAGTTCGCTGCTGGCAAGACGGCAGCATGGTCCGCGCTTTCAAGCCATTGCGAGTGAGCACAAAGTGCGCCTTTATGGCTTCGAGAAAGATCACGGCATCGCGGCCAGCCAGCGCATGGGAGCGTCAGGAACCTGATCCAGACACTGCCTCTGGGAAGTGTATTCGGCCATGAATTCCAATGCCGGATGGTTCGCATGGATTTCATTTTCAGTTAGATATAAAACGTTTAGGTAGTTCTTGACAACAGAGAATCCAGTGAGATACCGTTAGCACGATTTTAATCTTGCGCCTCTAGCGGTGGGATACGCTACGGGCGATTCTTTATCCCTGGCTTTGGCCGGAATTCAGGCTGCGGGCAAGGCCACTTGATTTTTAAGTACTTTGCGTTTCGCGGATTTTTTATTGATCCGGGCCATAAGAAGTGCATTGCCGTGCCCTGTCCTTTTCATGCTTTTTGCGGAAAGGACGAGACTGCACGATGTAAATCTTTTGGGCCGGATCGGTAATTGTCAGTTCTGGTTATGGCATTTTCGGGATTGGTGTAGGCCGAAAGCAGGACGCTAATGGCTTTGTGCTCAACAAAAAGCCACCTTGCACACCACTCAAAAAGTCTACGTGTCTTCCGAAAAGTGCTCTAGAGCGCCGGGCGGTCCGGCTGAGATTTGGTGATGCGCTCCGCAACGCTCTCCCCCGAGCGGCGGAACGCGGGTGAAGGCGTTGCATGGGTTCTCGATCCGGGCGGCGAAAGTACAACGTGAACCCCGCAAATGGAAAATGGTGGCCGACACCATCGCATAGCAGCAGGCTGCTGCCGTTAGCATGAGCGCGAACAACGCCCTGCCGGATTTAGGTAGCAGCGCGGAGCAAACGAAACAGAAGCGGTTCCCCAAAACGGGGAGAACCCAACGGAGGAGTAGTGATGCGATCCATTTTTACGAGACTGAGGAATTCATCGCGGTCACACACGGCAGGAATATGGGTAGGCTTCCTGTTTGTTATGGCCATTTGCCTTGGCGCGACGGCAGTGAGCGCCGCGACGTCAAAGCCAGCAGTGGTTGTGAGCCAGGCCAATTGGCTTAGCACGCTTCAAGGCGGCGGGGCACTGTCAGGCGATAACCCGGCGGGCGGCAGCTTTGCCGTGAACTCGAAGGGCGACGTGCTGCTGAGTACGACCTACGGCGGCAAACTGCTGCTGGTCAACGGGCAAACCGGCGCGGTGACAACACTCTCTAGCGCGATCAATGGCCCCGGGCCAGTGCTCGTGGACAGTTCTGACAATTTGTATGTGGCGCAGTTGTACGCACCCTACATTTTGAAGGTTCCTTACGTCAACGGAGCCTACGTTCCGATCACCATCACGGGGTCTGAGGGCGACACGAACCCGGCAGCTTGTACCGGGAAAGACACGACATTGTGCACCTTTGCCGTGGGCCTGCAAACCAAGGCAAACGGATGGTGGTTTGGAGTCGCGTCGATGGCCTTCGACGCCTCGGGCGATCTCTTTGTCAACACGGTTTACAGCTCCGGCTCGAACAACATCTGGGAGTGCAACGCGAAGTGCGAGTTCCCAGCGAGTGGCAGTTACGGGGCTCCGGCGCTACTCTACACCGATACAAACTATATCGGCTCGTTGGCCCTCGACCCATGGGGAAATCTGTTCTACACGGAAACCGTTTATAGCGCTGGCAGCACCAGCGAGGCGTTGAGTTCGAGCGTCAACGAGCTGGCTTATACCTCGGGAGCATACGCTGCGAAGCCGACTGTGATCACCACATACACCGACGCCAGCCCCTATGCCTACGACGACAATCTGGACGCATTGACGGCCGATGCAAGCGGCAATTTGTACTATTCAACATCCTTTGACGGGGTTTATGTCCTCCCCAACAACAAGGGAGTCCTCAACACCGCGGGTGTATACACGGTGACCAACCAGGGCGCAAAGCTGCTGGCGCTGGACGCGAGCAACAACATCTATCTGGTCAGCTATAGCAGCGCACTTGGCTCGGGCGGCGATACGCTGGCGCGAATTTCGCTGAACAGCGTGGCGGCCTCGGCCTCGCCGGTGGGAACGGTGGCGACAACCACGGTCGGGGTAGCGTTGAATGACGCAAGCTGCACGACCGAGCCGAATGGCGTAGTGACAGGCCCGACAGTGGCCTTCGCGGCCTCTGAAAATGGAGCTGCGACCAAGGAGTTTACCGGCGCAACGACGGGCGGATGCACTGCTCAGCCCGGCGGAGCCTCTTACTCGGTGACCCTCACCTTCAAGCCGGTTTATGCGGGTGAGCGCAGCGCGGCTCTCACCGTAACGGACAAGTCCAGCGGCAGCAGCGCCGTGGCCACGGTTACCGGGGTTGGCAATGGCGCTCTGGCCACGCTCGATCCCGGCGTGGTGACCGCGTACGCCAGCGGATTCTCGACCCCGGCGTCGGTATCGGCCGATGCCGACGGAAATATCTATGTGGCCGATTCTGGAGCCAATAGCATCTTCGAGATTCCCGCCGGAAAGACTGCTCCGGTCGTAATCGCCGAAGGGTTGAACGCCCCTGCCGCCACAGTTGTGGACGCCGCTGGCAACCTGTTTGTGGCCAACAGCGGCAGCAACGAAGTTGTCGAGCTGGCGCTTCCCACGATCTCTTCCGCCACAACCCGGAGCGCGGCAGCCAAGCGCCTGTCCGCCAAGCCTTCCGTTGAAGCGGCAACCTTTGGGGGCACTGCGCTGGCCAACCCAACAGGACTGGCGATCGGTCCAGATGGTGTGCTTTACATCTCCGACACCGGCAATAACCGGGTTGTAACCTTCAACCCCTCCAGCGGGGCCACCGGCGTGGCAGCCACTGGGCTGGAGACGCCAGCGGGCATCGCCGTGGACGCCTCGAGCAATCTGTATATCGCCAACCAGAGAGCCGGCAATGTGCTGATTTATTCTGGCGGCGTGGCCACCACTTTGACTCTGTCTAGCGTAACGGAGCCCTCGGGAGTCGCGGTGGACGCCTCGGGCAGCGTTCTGGTTGCGGACGCATCCACCGGCAGCATCTGGCGCATTCCCAGTGAAGCCGGTGTGCTGACCACGACTGACGCAATTGTGGTTGAAGATGTGGGCTCGGCGGCCAACGGACTGGCTTCGGACCCTTGGGGCAACCTCTACACGGCAGACACATCCACCGCAACGGTGTATGCCATCAACCGCCTGGGGGCGTCGCTCAGCTTCGGCACCGTAGCCGATGGCTCATCGAGCAGCGCGCAAACCATCTACGTTGAAAACGCGGGCAACCAGGCCCTGGGCGTCGTGTCAGCCTCGAAGGCACCGACGGGGTTCTCGCTCGTGGCAGCCGCGGCTGACGCCTGCGGAAGCGGCTCGTTCGCGACCTCGATTGCCGTAGGAACCGTTTGCGACCTGGCCGCGGAGTTTTCTCCCACCGGAACTCAGTATGGGACGGAAACCGGCACGATCACACTGACCTCAACAACGGCAAAGAGCGCAAAACCAACCGTTACGCTGACCGGAAATGCGATCAACGCCGGCACGAAGGCGCAAACCATCACTTTCGCGGCGCCCACCTCGCCGGTAACTTACGGCGCTGCGTCCATCACCCTCTCAGCGAAGGCCAGTTCCAAGCTGAAAGTGACCCTCACGGTGACCGGGCCGGCCACTCTGACCGGAACCACGCTGAAGTTCACCGGCGCGGGCACGGTGGTGGTGACAGCCACCCAAAACGGCAACGGCTCCTACGCCGCGGCAACCCCGGTTTCACATACCATCGCTGTCAATGCGGCCACACTCACCTTTACGGCAACCAGTGCTTCGGTTGCCTACAACGCCGCTCTGCCGAAGCTGACCTACACCGTGGCCGGATTTGTCAATGGCGACACCGCCAAACTGCTCACCGGCGCCCCCACGCTGACCACCACCGCCAAAAAGGGATCGACTCCTGGAACCTACCCGATCACCATCGCCCAGAACACTCTGGCGCTGCCCAGCGGCAACTACAACTACAGCTTTGCCTTCACCAACGGAACCTTGACGATCACGGCACTGGGCACCGTGGCGACGCCGACCATCACGCCGGCTGCGGGAGCCATTGCTTCCGGCGCCAAGGTAACCATCAAGGATACGAAGGATACGGCTGGAAAAACCGTCAAGACAACCATCTACTACACCACAGATGGCAGCGATCCGAGCACTTCATCCACAGCGGTGAAGTACACAGCGCCGTTCGCGGTGACCTCGGCTGAAACCGTCACGGCCGTCGGCGAAGCCGCCGGCTACACCAACAGCGCGCTGGCAACTGCCGCGTACACAATCAAATAGCAATCCAAAGCTGGCGTTTTCGCGATCAGGGGACGCCAGTGAAACCCAACAAGAGCACTTGAAGAAATAAAAATGGCGGGCCGGGAATCGATTCCCAGCCCGCCATTTTTGTGCTGAACGACAAAATGCTTTTCGATTCCTTTTCCTTTTAGACGGAAGACCGCGCGATTTGCAGCCTTGCTCAGCAACATACAATATTGCGTTGGGCACTTGGAGGTTCTTATGCTTTACATTTCCCCGCTTAATCGGCAGGCTATCCTTGATCTTTTCGTGTTTGAATAAGCCTCCTAATGACTCGCAGTTGCCGTCGTGGATGAACCTAGGCTAAAGGCTGGCCGGGTCAGCTTGTGAATATCGTTCGCGAACTCCTTGATCTCGATGTATTGGTTCTTGGCGACATTCGTGAAATGCTGGCGCGTGTTTGTCGCTGGCCACCACACGTCGATCGAAACTATCTGGGCATTATGTCCCAGACCGATGTGCTGCTCCATCGGATTGGCTCCGAAAGAACTCGTTTCTCCTACTGTACGGAATATCATCCGCTGCGCTTGACCATCATCTGTTACGGTAATTTTGATCTGCGCTCCAACTCCAGAGCGGTTGCTTTTCACGCCAACAAGGTGCACATTGATCCAGTCGTTCTTATTGCCAGGATTGTGAAATACCCGCAGTGCGTGCTCATCCGCCGGCACTGCGCCACCGGAATTCACAACGATATCTTCATTCCCGCTTCTATTCAGATCGGCAAAGGAAATGCCGTGCCCCTTGTGCAACTCTCCGGTGCCGGAAGAAGCGGTAATGTCTACGAAGGATTTTCCCTCCTTGTTAAGCAGCATCGTGTGCGGCATCAGCGAGCTAAACGGCGGACTTCCCATCCCAAGATAGACATCAAGAAAGCCGTCGTTATTTATATCGCCAAAGTTGGCGCCCATCGGGATATAGACCTTGTCCAGGCCAACCTTTGCAGTTACATCTTCAAATGTTCCATCGTGCTTATTTCGGTAAAGTTTAAGCGTCTCGGCGTTGTACGGAAGTCCCAGATAGGTCTTTAGCGTCTCCGTCATAGATAGGCTTAAATAGCTAGTTACAAAGATATCTGGCCAGCCATCATTGTCATAGTCGAAGAACCAGGTAGCGAAGCTCATCACGGGCGCCTGCACACCTGCCTGGCGGCCAACTTCGGTAAATGTGCCGTTTCCGCTGTTATGATACAGATAGTTGGCACCGCTATTGTTTGACACGTAAAAGTCGACGTAACCGTCTTGATCATAATCCGCGGCAGTTACGCCTTTGGAAAATGCAGTCTGGTCGATGCCTGCCGCATGAGAGATGTCTTCAAATGTTCCATCGCCCTTGTTATGAAACAGTTGGCTTGGTGAGTTCTCATTGGCTATAAAGAGATCGAGAAATCCGTCGTTGTCGATGTCTGCCCAGACAGCGGAATTTGTGGATGTCACTGTTCCTCCCAGCCCGATCGCATCCGTCACATCTGTAAAGGTTCCGTCACAGTTATTCCGCATCAGAGATTTCTTTTGCGGGTACTCCCAGCCACCACGCAAAATCAGCAGGTCCATGCATCCGTCGTTGTTGTAGTCCACCTGGACGGCGTTAAGTGCGCCAAGCTGGCTCGCGAGGCCTGACTGGACCGATCGGTCGCTGAAGGTTCCATCCCCGTTGTTATGGAAGAATTTGAGAGGATCACATACATCGAGACTGGAGGCTACGATATCGAGCAGACCATCGTTGTCAAAATCGTCGACAATCACCCCCCCGGCGCTGCGCATGACATCCACGCCCAACGCGGGCGCAATATCGACAAAGCGGCCGATACTCTCCTTCGATTGAAAATCGATTTCCGGAATCAAATACTCAGGCGGGACTCCTGCCGGGTACTCTCCAAGGGTCATATAGGACAGGTTTAACAACCACTTTACATCGATATCCCCTGGTATCTTGGCCAGATATTTAGTGAAGTATTGAATGGCAATTTTCGATTCTTCCTTCTTTATATAACTTTCCTTGGTATTTAGTGGAGGAAAAATATCGAGATCGCTTGGGTGGCGATAGACCTCATTCTCCATCTCGGAAAGATGCAGATATGCCGTCCCTATACTCATCTCAAGAGAGGGAACGGAGTCTGGCACAGATGTTTGTGCAACCCCGTATGCCATCTTCAACTCCTTGATCGACTCCTCCATCTTCCCCTCGTACGCATAAAGACCGGCCATAACCGAATGTATTCTTATAAGATCGGCGGCGCTGTAATTATTGGAATCTTTGGATTTCATAGTGTTCAGGATTTCATTTATCTGTCCCATGCCATTAGCGACGGCTTGCGTCCGCAACTCGCACACTTGCCGCATATCGCGATTCCATCCCTCCGTCTTGGGATAGTTGGCGATAAGAGTATCAGCTTCAGATAAGCCAGAAAGCGCGGATTGGGCCAAATGGATGGTACCGGATGAAATCAGTGACGAAATGCGCTTCCTGTTTATATCCTCAGTGGCAGGAGCGACGGGTAGCACTTTGAGAATCGCGAATCCCGATGACACAGGGAAAACCTTGCTGATCTGTCCGGTTGTTAAACCTGCTGCGGCATTTCGCAAGTCAGAGCGAAGCTGTGCGGGACTTAACTTCCCAAGATACCCGCCGTCAATCGATGTAGGATCGATAGACCTTTCTTTTGCCAAGACGCTAAAGTCCCATCCGGCATTGAGCTGCCGCAACACGTCGGCTGCTTCCGCTTCAGTCGATGTGACGATAATGCCGAGTTCCACGGGCTGGGATGCCACATCTTGCTGAGAGAGGCTCCAAGAGGTCAAACTCGACAGGAGTATCGTAGCAGTAACAAATAGTTTCACAAATACACGAAGTCTTGCACTTCTGAATCGTGGCATCGTTTCCTCAAGGCATAAAATTCCACTCATGTGGCTACGCGTAAGTCTAATAGAATAGCGATGATCGCTGTCCTAGTCGTGGACCAGATGTATGAACTTCAGGTCATCCCAAAGGATGACAACGTAATTTCACATTTGGATGAGATGGTGACTCATTCTTATGGATGATGTGGATGCAGACCCAGATCAGCATAATAACAGCTTGGCGGAAATTGCCGCTGGAGATTTTTCTGTGAAGCTCAGGCAATTGATGTGCGTTGTTGCATTGGCCGGCGGCGGGCTGCTATCCGCACAGGGAAGCCACGACGCGCAATTGCCGACTTCACTCTCAACTCTCCTGCGTGAAGCGGATGCAAACAATAGCCAAATAATATCTGCCGAGGACGCTTGGCGGGCGTCAGAACATGTTGAAGCGCAGGTCTCAGCGCTTCCCGCCGCTGAGATCACATTTCAGTCGTTCAGCGTCGGCAGCCCCAAGCCGTTTGCTGGATTCAGCAACAGCGAGTTTGCATACGTGAGCTTGGGAGCGTCACAAGAACTTCCGTACCCCGGAAAGCTCAAGCTCCGGGGCGAGGTTGCTCATCGCGAGATGGAGACTCAAAAGGAAGGCGTTGCGGTAACACGCTCCTCGGTGGCTGAGCAGGTCAAGCTGCTCTATCTGCAAATTGCATATTCCACATCTGCAATTGCATACCTGGATCGTATCGATTCACTGTTGCGGTCGGTCATTCAGGATGCGCTCTCCCAATACGCCCTCGGTAAAGGCAGTCAGTCGGCAGTCATCAAGGCGCAGATGGAGCGAACGCAGATTCTTCGACAGGACACCATGCACAACCAGGAACTGTGGCAAGCGCAGGCCCGGCTCAAGCAACTGTTGCACCGCACACAGGATTCTCCCGACATCTATCCTGATCCGCTGATAGCGACGGCCTTCGCGATTGATCCACAGGAGTTGCAAGGCCAGTTGCGCGCCAACAATCCCACGCTGATGGTGGACGCTCATGCGGTGGACAAGCAGAAGGCACAGTTGGCATCCGCAAAGCGTGATAGCCGGCCAGACTTCAATGTTGGCTACGACTTTCAGATTACGGGCGATGACTATCGAAACCGATATATGTTTTCGGCGAATATTCGTTTTCCCAATCGGCGTCGTGTGGAGGCTGAAATTGCCCAGGCCGTGGAACTCGAGACTCGAGCAAGGCACGAGATGGACTCAGATGCTCAGCAAAAGATGGCTGATTTGCAAGAGCAGTACGTTGCGGTGAAGAGCACATCGGACCTCCTCAATGAATACAAGGAAGGACTGATACCGCAAGCAGAGGCCGTGTTTCATTCCGAGCAGTCTGCCTATCAGTCTAACAAGCAGGAACTCGGCCCAGTGCTTTCCGCGTTGTTAGACATTCTCACACTGGAGAGCGATTACCAGCAAGCGATTCTCGATCACGAGGCCGCACTTGTGCGCATAGAGACATTGACTGGGAGAACAATACGATGAGCGCGTTAACGCAACGGAACATTCTGGCTACTTCACTGGTTTGGGCTTTTGCGATGGCCTGCGTACTGATCTATTTCCTGAGGTATCCGACAGTGCATTGGCCGCAGGGCGCCGATTCACCTGCCCCCATCGCTATGGCGCCCGCTGCTTCGGCGGCAATTGCCACGGACACGCCATCGCAGCAGATGGATGCTCCGCTTTCGCCCGTTCAACTAACCGCCGAGCAAATGCATAACATCGGCATGACAACAGGCACGGCGGAATACAAGGATCTCAGTGACGATTTGCGCGCCACGGGAAGCGTAGCGATCAATGACCGGCTTCTTTCTTATGTCCAGGTGAGATTCTCCGGATCCATCCGTAAAGTCTTCGCTAATGCCACTTATCAATATCTCCGAAAAGGCGAGCCGCTCTTTACCGTCTATAGCCCGGAACTGGTGGCCACGCAACAGGAATATCTGCTTGCCAACGAGAATCAGCGGGCCCTCAGTAGCAGTTCCATCCGTGACGTTGCCGCTGGCGCAAGGTCTCTTTCCACGGCGGCAGAACGTAGGCTTGCACAGTGGGAGATTCCTGAGAGCGAGATAGCGGAGTTGAAGCGCAGCGGCAAGGTGCTCACTGAGTTGACGATTCAATCGCCAGTCTCAGGCTATATCACGGAGCGAAATGCACTGCCAAACATGTATGCCGAACCCGGCACGCGTCTCTATACCATCGCCGACCTTTCCCATGTGTGGGTCAACGCGCAGGTGTTTCAAAGTGATGTTGGCCGCCTCAAGCCCGGTGAGCAGGCCGTAATCACCGTCGATGCGTATCCGCAGAAGACGTTTATTGGACGTGTCGAAGAAGTCCTTCCGCAGGTCGATCCAACAACGCGCACGGTACCAGTGCGGCTCTCGATTGACAACACAGGCCTGCTGTTGAAGCCGGGAATGTTCGTCAACGTAGACCTTAAATCCGCAATGGGCCGTCGCTTGGTCGTTCCCGCTTCATCCGTTTTACAGACCGGCCTGAAACAAATTGTATTTCTCAATCAAGGCGCGGGGCGCATCGAACCAAAAGAAGTAATCCTCGGCCCGCAGATCGGCGATAACTTCGTAATCCTCAAGGGGCTCGAACCGCATCAGGCGATTGTAACTTCGGCGAATTTTCTCATCGATTCCGAGAGCCAGATGCAGGCTGCCTCTGGTGCAAGCATGCCATCAATGGTTACCTCTGGCACAAGCAATGGAGGCAGCGCATCGCGTCAGTCGGTGCGAATCGAATTCACGTCCAATCCAAATCCGCCGCAGAAAGGTACGAATACACTACGAGTCAAACTCACTGACGGCAATGGAGCAGTGGTTACCGGCGCAGACGTTGCAGTCGCATCTTACATGGCGGCAATGCCGGAGATGGGAATGGCAGCAATGAACACGAACACAAGGCTTATCGAAAAAAGCGGGGGAACCTATGAGAACACAAATGAGCTTCCCTGTGGCGGAACTTGGCAGGTAACCGTAACGGTCAAGCAGCAAGGCCAACTCGTTGCGACAAAAAAGTTTAGCGTCAATGCCAAGGGTGGGATGTGAGATGATCTCTCGGATCATCGAAGTCTGTGCACGAAATCGATTCCTCGTATTCGCAATTATTTCGATGCTGGCTCTGGCGGGCGCCTGGTCTCTCATGCATATTTCATTGGACGCCCTGCCCGACATCTCGGATGTTCAGGTCATCGTTCATACAAGCTGGGAAGGTCAACCGCCAGACATTATCGAGGATCAGGTCACTTATCCGATTGTTACAAGCCTGTTGTCTGCGCCTCACGTGAAAGCAGTGCGTGCGCAGACCATGCTCGGAGACTCCTATGTCTTTGTTGTCTTCGAGGATGGGACTGATCCGTATTGGGCGCGTTCGCGGGTTGTCGAATATCTTCAACAGATCAGCGGTCGCTTACCCCAAGATGCGCATCCCGCCATCGGTCCCGACGCGACCGGCGCTGGCTGGGTATTTGAATACGCCCTCATCGACAAGAGCGGAACTCATAGCCTCGCTGATCTGCGTAGCTTGCAAGATTGGCATCTGCGATACGATCTCGAAACCGTTTCTGGCGTGTCGGAGGTAGCAATGATCGGCGGGTTCGTTCGCCAGTTTCAAGTGCGGCTCGATCCCAACAAAATGCTTGCCTACGGCATTCCGCTTTCCATGGTGATCGATAGGGTCAAAGCCAGCACCAATGAGGTTGGCGGGCGCGTTCTCGAACTGAGTGGTGCGCAATATATGATTCGTGGCCGCGGCTATCTGCGCTCAACCAATGACCTTGAAACTGTTGCCGTGGGCAGCAAGAACGGCGCTCCTATTCTGTTGCGCGATCTGGGCAGTGTCGGACTTGGACCCGATATTCGCGAAGGCGTTGCGGATTGGAATGGCGAGGGCGAGACGGTAGGCGGCATTGTGGTCATGCGCCAAGGCATGAATGCGCTGAAGGTGATCGACGGCGTGAAGCGCAAGTTTCATCAGATCGCGTCTTCCCTTCCCCCCGGTGTCGAGATTGTTTCTGGATATGATCGCTCAGGTCTCATCAAGGATTCAATCGCCACTCTGCAGCACGCTCTGATCGAGGAAGCGATCATCGTGAGCTTGGTAATCCTCATCTTTCTCTTCCACTTTCGTTCTGCGCTGATTGTGATGATTGTTCTGCCGATCGCGGTATTGATCTCCTTCATCCCAATGTATTTTCTTGGAATCACTTCCAACATCATGTCGCTTGGCGGTCTGGCGCTCGCCATCGGCGTTCTGGTCGACGCAGCCATTGTCATGGTAGAAAACGGCTACCGGCATCTCTCTGAGCGGCAAGAAGCAAGCCCGCTTCCCGTCTCGCATACGGAGCGCAGTCAGATTCTCATCGGCGCCGCAAAGCAGGTTGGTCCCGCGCTTTTCTTTTCGCTGTTAATTATTGTGGTCTCTTTCCTTCCAGTCTTTCTGCTCGAAGCGCAGGAAGGACGAATGTTTCGACCTCTCGTTTGGACAAAGACTCTTGCGGTTGGCTCTTCATCCATTCTCGCCATCACGCTGGTGCCTGTATTGATGGTGCTTTTAATTCGTGGCAAGCTGCGGCCAGAGTATGCGAATCCAGTTTCACAACTTACCCAGGCGCTCTATCTGCCCATGCTTCGGTTTTGCCTCCGGCACAAGACACTGACCATCGCCCTCAATCTTCTGTTTCTACTCGCGACCTTGCCCACTGCTTTCAAACTGGGAAGTCAGTTTATGCCGCCCCTGTTTGAAGGGTCCGCGCTTTATATGCCAACCTCCCTCCCCGGTATTTCCATTGAGCAAGCGAAGACTCTGATGCAAAAGCAGGATGCTTTTCTGCGCTCCTTCCCAGAGGTTGAAAGTGTTTTTGGCAGCGTGGGCAGATCAGACAGCGCCACAGATAATGCTCCGCTCGATATGTTTGACACGACCATTATGCTCAAGCCGCGTGAACAATGGAGGCGCGGCATGACATACGACAAACTGATTCAGGAGATGGACGCGAAATTACAGTTTCCCGGAATCTCCAACACCTGGACAAGTCCGGTGGAATGCCGCCTCGATATGGAACTTACCGGCATCAAGACACCTCTGGGGATCAAGGTGCAAGGGCCGAAGATCGATGGTATTGAACATCTCGCAGACCAGATTCAAAGTGTGCTCGCAACCATGCCGCAGCAGCGTTCCTCCTTTGCCGAGCGCATCTCTCAAGGCTTCTACGTTAACGTGGATGTGGATCGCGAGGAAGCGGCGCGTTACGGGTTGAGCGTAGCCGATGTGCAAACCGCCGTCTCGTCGGGCATCGGAGGGCGGAATATCGCGGAGAATATAGAAGGCCGAGAACGCTACCCGATCAATGTGCGCTATGAGCAGGACTTTCGCGACAGCGTAGATCGGATGCGCGGTGTGCTGATCGGCACTCCATCTGGATCGCAAATCCCACTCGGGCAGGTCGCGCGCGTCTCGTTCTCGAATGGACCGGCCATGATCAGAGATGAGGATGGCCAACTTACCAGCTATATTTACATCAACCTCAAGGATACAAACTACGGCGCTTTTGTCGATGCGGCAAATCGATTGTTGCGCGATAGAGTCGCATTGCCCCCGAACTACTCATTTACCTGGTCTGGAGAATACCAATTTGAGCAGAGGGCCAGGCAGCGGCTGAAACTGATCGTACCTGTGGTTTTTGCGTTGATCTTTCTTTTGCTGTACATGGTCTTCCACTCTGTTGTGGAGGTCGTGGTCCTCATCGTTCCCACAATCTACGCAATGACTGGCGGACTCCTGATGCAGTGGATGCTCGGCTACAACTTCAGCGTTGCGGTATGGGTTGGCTACATCGCGCTCTTTGGGATCGCAGTTGAAACCGGTGTCGTGATGGTGGTGTATCTTCACGAGGCAGTGGAGCGGCGCTTGAGATTGGGCGAAATCTGCTCGGCTCGCGATATTGAGCGCGCGGTCATCGAGGGTGCCGTGCAACGCCTTCGCCCAAAGTTGATGACCGTGTTCGCGGTGCTTGCAAGCCTCGTACCTATTCTCTGGGCATCTGGTGTCGGTTCCGATGTCATGAAGCCGATTGCCGCGCCGATTGTTGGTGGCATGATCACCTCCGCTATTCATGTTCTTATTCTGGTGCCCGTCTTCTTTGTCATGATCAAGGAGCATGCACTGCGAGTTGGCACGCTGAACGCGATAAGAGGGGATGATTGACTTGCACTGTAGCTCCTGCTGCGACATCGCCGTCGATATTCTCTATGGTGCCCAGTTCGCGGTTTGCCACCTTGAGGTTGTTCGAGGGCGCGATGAAATACTGATGAAAAGATAGCGTAACAATGCAACTGGCCGTCAGCTTATTGTCTTAGCGAGAAGTATTTCCGCTGCCAAACAGCAATGCGGTGCCTAAAGCCGAGACAACGCCAGGAGCGGGAAAGCCTTTGTTGAGTCTTTCCGTTTGCGCCAATGCTCACTCCTTCCGCGAATTATCCGAACGTCATTCTTGCTCAGTATCTGATTGTCGGTTCATGTTTTGCACTTCACGGCTCTTGACTATCGCAGTTCATAATCTGTGCATCCCACTGTCGTTTTCGGCAAGCACTAAGCCCTCCCGCTCGTTAACTCCTTTCCTTAGGAATCAGCGTTTACTTTCATCGGAAAGCTCAGTCAGCGTCTGTTTGAACAACCCTCTGGCTTGCCCAATGGTGAGTGGCAGATCGCCTGCGGGCAACAGGCCATCACGCATGAGGATTTCGGCGAGGTGGGCGGTCCGCGGCAGACGCAGGTCCAGGCGGCGCAACAGATCTTTCTCGCGAAATGCTTCGGCAGGCGTGCCGCTGAACTGAATGCTGCCGTGGTCCATCAGCACCACGCGGCTGGCCAGCAGAGGCACAATATCGACATCGTGAGTGGCGAAGACCAGCGTGATGCCCAGATCGTGGTTGAGCTTGTTGAGCAACCCCAGCAGATTGCTGGTGCTTTTGGGGTCCAGTGCACTGGTCGGTTCGTCGAGTACCAGAATTTGCGGCTTCATCGACAGGACGCTGGCGAGCGCAATGCGCTTCTTCTCACCGCCGCTAAGATTGAACGGCGTCTTGTCGATGAAATCGCCCATGCCAACCATATCCAGAGCCCACTTGACGGTGGAGTTCAACTCGTTTTGCGGCACTTTCATGTTCACCAGACCGTACGCGACCTCGCGGTATACCGTGACGTTGAATAACTGGGCGTCCGAATCCTGAAAGACCATGCCGACCTTGCGCCGTACGGCAGAAAGGTTTTTGAGCACCACCGGCAATCCATCCACCATGACTTGACCTGCATCGGGTTTCAACAGGCCATTGAACATCTGGAAGAGCGTGGACTTACCGGCGCCATTTGGCCCCATAACAGCGACGCGCTCGCCGGCGGTAATCGACAAACTCAGACGGTCGAGGGCTTTTTGGCCGTCGTGGTAGGCGAAACTGATGTCCGTAATTTCGATGAGATTCACGGGTGGTCCTTCATGCCCAGCAGGCATTGGCAAGGCCGAGCAGGAGCATGAGCACGGCGCTTGCCCAGCCGATCAGTTTGTCGCGCGCGGGAATCGGCTGGAGAAAGAACGGCATCTGCGTGGCGTCCTCACTATAACCGCGCGCCAGCATGGCTTGATAAATACGTGTACTGCTATCCAGTGATTTGATCAGTATATTGCAGGCGATGCGCCCGGTATCACCCACGCGCAGCACCCAGGAGCCGCGATCGCCCATGCGGCTAAGCTGGGCGCGGCGCATGGTGTGAGCGGTATCCTGGATGATAAAGATATAGCGATACATCATGTCGGCGATATCGATGATCGTGTTAGGAACCTTGCAGAACCGCAGCGTCTCCAATATCTCGACCATTGGTGTGCTAAAAGCCAGGAGAGTGGCGAGCGTGACCGCCGCCATAATCCTCATGAACAGCAGCAACCCTTGCATGGCGCCTTCTTGCCAAGCCGTCAGAGTCAAAAATTTGAGAGAGATGACAAAAAGCGGGTGGCTGCCCTGCGTGAAAAGTGCACTCAGAAACACCACCCAGGCGATGCTCATGGGCATCAGCAGGCGCAGCAGAAGGGCACGAACTTCGAAATGCGAACTGAGAAAGAGCCCTACAGCAACCACCCACAATCCGAGCGCCAGCATCCAGTGCGTGAGCATCGAGGACAGTATCACAGCGCCCAGAAAAACCCCGGTCTTGATGCGACCGTCGATGTGACGCAAAGGGCTGTCGGATTCAGCCGTATATCGCGAGAGGTCCATGTTTTAGTCGTCCACCGTCTTTTTTGCGGAGTTATGCGACTTGGTTCCAAACAACTTAAGCCAGTGATATCCGACAATCATGCCACAGAAGAAGTTGGCAACCGAGAACGCGCCAAGTTCGGCATCACCCGGCAGTTCGATAAATGGATGATGCTGTGTACGCGCGGCGACAGAGGCTAGGTCATTCACTTTGTCGTCGGTGCCCACGCCCTTCATGGCATGGGACGACATATATTTGCCGCTGGCAAAGACAATGAGGAGAAGGAGGAACAAGACAGCCAGCATCGTCTTTGTGAAACCGTCAAAAAAACGGGTATCCTCGATTGTGTCTTTCGAAACATTGAATTGATTGCTCATCATTCACGCTCCTTCTTTGGGAGGATATTGGACAGCAGGTCGGGGCGGCGATGCAACATGGCCATCAGCACCGCCGAAGTGAACACGGCCTCGGCAACCGCGAGCGGCAACTGCGTGGGTGCATAGCCGATGAAAAAGATCATCCATTGCTTCACCAATGGAATATTGCCGTGCAAGCCAATAGCCAACTCGAGGGCGGCTACCAAGTAAGTTACCAAATCGCCGACCAGACCGGCCAAGCCTGCCGCAAACCACAGAGGGCACCTGAGAGCGCGCAGGAATTTCCACAACAAGTATCCCGAAAAGCCGCCGGCAATGCCCATGGAGACCGTGTTGGCCCCGATGGTGGTAATGCCCCCGTGGCCAAGAAAAATAGCCTGAAAAAACAGAACAATCGCTGAAATTACCACTGTTGCGAACGGACCGACGATGATTGCCGCCAAGGCCGTGCCGCAGGGATGGGAACAAGATCCAGTGACAGGCACCGGAAAGTGCATGGCCGAGATCACGAACACCGCTACCCCCACCATGGCAAGAAACGGTTTGTACAACGGGTTCTCGCGGATGCGCCGCTTGATTTCGCTGATGCCGGGCACGACGAACGCTGCGGTAACTCCGTACAATACCCCGCATGCCAGTGGGGATAGAATGCCGTCTTCGATATGCATTGTATGCCTTCTCTTTCCTTCCTTGGGTTAGCGACCTGATCGCCCCACTTCACGATTAATAAATGCGTAACACCCCAGTATTCGCAGCGTCACGCATTCGCGCTAAAAGTTGAATTTGCCGGCGAACTGGATTAGACGAGGCGAAGTCGCACTAACGATTTTGCCATAATTCTGGGTATCATCGACCTGCCCGTCCACCGACGCTGGACCGTAGAATTGCGTGTGGTTGAAGGCGTTGAATGCCTCCGCTCGAAACTCGATCGATCTTGCATCGGCCAAATGGACATTCTTTTGCAGCGTCAAATCGGAGTTATTGATACCAGGCCCATAGAAGACGCGGCGCTTGGCGTTGCCCAGAGTGCCGTAGGCCTCTATCGAAAACAAGGCAGTATTGAAGGCCGGCCTGCCATTGCGGCCGTTGGTGTTGATCTTGAGCGATCCTGGCAGTTGCTGTGGAGTGTCGAGCAGATAGTTGTTCACACCATTGCCCAGCGTTCCCAGCAACGAGTTGTCGGAATTATCGGTCAGTGTCACAGGAAAGCCGGTGGCGAAGCGGGTGGTTCCTGAGAGGCTCCAATCATCGGTCAGACGATTGGACTTGTGCAGGAGGTCCGCGACCGGCAGAACTAGCGTATAGCTGGCGACAAAGGTATGCTTCTGGTCCCACGCAGAGATTGTGCGGCTCTGTCTGGGGGCAAGCGGATCAAGCTGCTCTCCAAGATTGGAACCTTGATCGATAGATTTTGCGTAAGTATAGCTCAGCAGAACCTGTGAACCGTTGCGCTGGTAACGAAGAGTGGATTCAAGCGCGTTGTAGTTGGAGTTGGCGACGGTGGCGTCGGCGGTATTTTCGCCGTAGTTGTCGCTGGAAGTGATAGGCGCTCCGTAGGTGTTTTGATCGCCCGGGAGGTTGCGGGTTCCGTAGACAGTTCCGTCGGATGTGTTGGTATAGGTATTGTCTTCGCCGAATTGACCGCAACCGGGAAGGTTCTTGCACAGAGCCGCATTACCGAGGTTAGCCGGAACCACGGCCAGAATGCGGTGCCCCTGGTTGCCCACATAGCTCACAGTTAACAAGGCGCTGGCGGTGAGCTGTCGCTGGATCGAGAACATGTAGTTGTTGATGTAAGGCGCACGATTGCGATAGTAGAAGAACGGATCCGCCGCCAGCGGCGCAAAATTGGCCCAGTTGACGGAGCTATCCGGGTTGGATTTAGAAACATTGTGCAGCGGAAAGGCAAACGGGAACCGCTGCTCGTTATTGTAACCAGTGGCGGCAGTAAGGAACGGTGTTGCCAGCAGCGGTGGACCCGGGCTTAGATAGTTGTACCCGAAAGGTGGCACACCATACATAATGGCAGCCGACAGGCCAGGAAATTCCGTGTAAAACATGCCGTAACTGGCTCGAATGCTGCTCTTGCCGTCGCCTCCGAAAACTGTCCTAAGGAATCCATGATCGAACTTCGGCGTATAGGCTAACCTTATTCTAGGCGCGAAGTTCTTGTAGCCTGTGGGCGCGATCGTCTTTGGAATTCCGGGATCGCCAGCGACCACCATTCCAGGAATCGCGCCTGGATAGAGCGTGGATGTCGCCCCAGGAACCCAGGTCTGCAACTGATTGTACTTCTCCCAAAAAGGCATGATCACGTCCCAGCGCAGGCCCGCGTTGATGGTAAGATCGCGGCGCGCTTTCCAACTGTCCTGTCCGTAGAGGCCCTCATAGCGGTTGCGCAGATAGAGCGGCGAACCAGACGACTGTGTGAAGTTGCTGGCCACACCAAGCAGCAAATCGGCATACGGATCTCCGGTCTCGGTCCCGCTGATGTTGAAGGTGCCGTTAAAGGTGCCGTTGGGATACTCATTCACCTGATCGATATGAATTTGTCCACCGACCTTCAGAGTATGCGCCCCGATGACTCTTGAAAGCCCGTCGCTCAGATAGTAGGTGTCGTTAATTTGCATCATATTGGTGATTGGAACGCCCATGACAAAGGTGGGGAATGTAATGTTCTCCACGCCTTCAAACTGCGGGGCTTGCACGTAGATGCCCGACCCTCCGTTGGCTCCAGAAGCGAATCCCTGCGAGGCCAAGCTCACGCCCAGGCCACCCTTGGGTTGCCCGACGACATTGGCATTGCGCAAATAACCCACATGAAACTCGTTGACGGTGTTGGAGCCGATCAGCTTGTTATCGCCCACCGACAGCAGTTGCGCGCGCCCGATGAACAACGCATCGAATCCGGGGATGCTTGCCCCGGCAACCGAGCCCGGATAGGGATTGTCGAGGTAATAGTCATCGATGAAGTAATAGCCTGAGATCTGGCCCAAGCGGCTGTTCACGTCGGCGCGAAAGGCCCCCTTGTCATCTCGTACCCTCTGCGCATAGGCCGCAGATGCGAACTGAGTTGCATTGATGTTGGGAGTTGGGATGTACTTTATCAGACTCGCGCCAGGCGTTGACCAAGCAGTTTGCGGGATTTGGCCACTGGGGAAGACGCTGGAGTAAGCCTCCCCGGATGTGACAGGGTAGCTCAACTCTTGCGTAAGCAGCGACGCGATGTAAATGCCGCTGACTGAACCGGTGAGGTCGTCGAAGGCTCCGTTATGGTTATCGACTGTTGGCACAGTGATCTTGCCAGTTGAAATTCCTTGGGCGGTGCGTGTTCCCTGGTAATCGGCGAAAAAGAAAACCTTGTCGCGTTTGATCGGGCCGTCGACTGTGCCGCCAAACTGATTCTGCCTGAATGCAGCTTTGGTCAGATCGAAGTATCCCTTGGAATCGAGTGCCGTATTGCGGAGAAACTCGAAGCCGTCACCATGAAATTTGTTGCTTCCCTGCTTGGTGACGACGGTGACCACTCCGCCGTTATAATTTCCGTACTCGGGGTCGAAGTTGTTGGTCAATACCCGGAACTCTTCGATCGAATCGAGATTGGAAATGACGGAAGTGCCACCATTCATGTGTTCCTGCATGTCGATGCCGTTCACCATGAACCCGTTCGAGGATTTACGCTGGCCATTGATGGAGAGATTGCCGGGGTTCTCATCGCCCGATGGATCGATACTTCCTGTAGCCCCCGCCATGATGACCGAGTTCGATAACAGTGTCGAAATCGGCGCCACGCCCGGTTGAATCGCCAGCAGATCCGTGTAGCTTCTTCCGTTCAAAGGCAGCGCGGTCATCTGTGTGCTGGATATAACCTCGCCAAGGTGAGTTACTATGGCATCCACTTCCACGCACGTGCCAGCGTCGCTCGTGACCATCACCGTATCCGATCGCGTACCGACTGCAAGGGTTGCATCTACGCGAAGGGCAGAGTCCGTATCTACATTCAAACTATTCTTTTTGTGCGAGGTGAATCCATCGGCCATGATGGTTAGACTGTAGTGGCCTACCAGAAGATTAGGAAAAGAATATCGGCCTTGACCGTCAGATATCGATTGATAGCTAGTTTGCTGGGTATTGTTTATCAACCTGAGCGTAGCGCCTGCCACTACGGCACCGCTTGGGTCTTCAACAACGCCGGAGATGCTACCTCCGGTCGCCGCATGTACAACGATGCAACTAAAAAAAGCAGAAAAAAAGATGGCAAAAATCGTAAGAGACACTTTTGTTGCTGGAATGATAAGAATCGACTTTGTATGCAACATCTGCGCCTCGAAGAATGGTGGCACGAGGCACAGAAGCTCAGGAGAGACGAGCAATCAAGCCCGTTTCCACGCGGGTTGGGATCACAAATCAATCCTAGGTAGGTCTTCTGATTTACAGGCTGAGCGGATGTTGACGAGCTCTTGACTTTCTACCTTCCCCGAACAAATCGAGTGGCAAAAACGAAAGTCATTTTCCTGATTACAGCGGCGGGACCATGCCGGACTTGCACCGGCTTCCCTTTTATGCCCTTGCGGGCACCCAAGATCTCTGTTTAAATATATTTTTTCATATTGCCCGTGTAGCGACAGTGATCACGGTCACAAGCACAAATGAAGAACACGCGCGTCACGCAATGCAATTCAGAACGAATAGCGAAGCGAGAACTGTTGCACACGGGGTTTGGTCAGAGTCGCACCATAAACACCAAACTCTCCACTGGTTGTCATATTCTGCAATGACGTAAGCGGGTTCACGTCAAAGCGCACGGAGTTCGTGAGATTAAAGGCCTCCCAGGAAAACCGGAGTCCGTCACCATCATGAATCTTCCAACTCTTTGACAAACTGGCATCAGATCCAAAGTAACCGTCGCCACGAAAACTGTTCCGCTCACCGGCTTCACCGGGGTAGGGGTTGCGCATATTCTGCTGTGCTTTGGCCGCGTCGGCAAACACCTGCGGCACGCCGCTGCTGTCAATATGGGTGTGAGTCAGGATCGGTCCGGTCTGGATCATGCCGCTGTGCTCGTCCCAGTTGGTTCCCCACCCTGCGCCACAAATTACGCTGAAAGGAAGCCCGCTGGTCCAGCGCGCTACTCCGGAAAATTGCCAGTTTGCGATCACGCTATCGAGACCGCGGCTTGCGCCGTTCAGCAGCGACTTCCCTATGCCAAATGGCAGTTTCACCACCCAGTTTCCAGTGACAAGATGCCTTACATCGAAATCAGAAACCGCATAACTCAAGCGTGGCTTCCAGGCATTGAGTATAGCTCCAAAGCTGCTTCCCGCGGTGGTGCCTGTACTCGATGAGAATGTCGTTCGTTCGGCATCCGAGCCCATGTCGAGCGACTTGGAATGGGTATAGCTTATCCCTAGTTGCACGCCGCCGCTTAGATTGCGGCGCAGCGTAAGCTGGCCGGCATTGTAGTTGCTGCTGTCTATTGACGACCAGGCATACATACTGGCAAATTGACGCGGCCAAAAGCGGTTGGTCTTGCCGCCGCAACCGGGCTGGCAGAAAATATCCAGCATGTAGAGCGATCCGGTCTCATTGCCGGGAAGCCAGATGTTGTAGATACTTTGGGTGGCTGTGGTGGCATTGGCCACTGCCGCATCGGGAAACATGTCTTCGAAGTATGGAATGGGCGCGATGCTGGCGACCGGAACGCTGGAATAGCTCTGCTTGGAGAGTTGGGTAGCCGCCGTGTAGTAATCCTGACCCGATTTGGAATCTACCAAATCCGAAGGCTGCGCCATGTCGATCTGTTGTAGTTGGTTGCGTCCGAACCTACCGATGTATGCCATCTCCGAGATGAACCCGTCAGGCAGTTCACGCTGAAATGAGAAATTCGCTACGTGCGAGTATGGTGTCTTCATGTGATCATCGAGACCATGAGTGATGGCAAAGCCCGTCCCTAGCGGATTGTTTGGTGCAAGGACAGGGTAAGTAACAGTGCTGGCGGGCGTGACGATGAGGCTGGCGGGCAATGCATCGATCATTCCGGTGAAACGTGGAGAGGTGTCCGGCGTAAGTAGATTGGTCGGATTGCTGATGCTGTCGCTGAGTCCAAACGAACCGTACTGGTCAAAAGAATTGACGATACCCTCGCCGTAGTGGTCGTAGTAGATTCCATAACCAGCGCGAATCGAACTCTTCCCGTATCCGCCCAAAAGCCTGTGCAATAATCCGCCGCTGGCCATGGGCGAGAAAGCAACCGCAATGCGCGGAGCAATATTTCTTCGTTGCATGGGCCAATAAGGTTTCAGCCCGCGCGCCTGACCCGAGGGGGCCAGATAGATATCTGGCTGCACGCTGTTGCCCAAAGCCGCCTGCGCGCCGCGCGTCTTGAACCACTGATCCATATCAACCGTGGGTTGCGCCTGTTGCCCGTGCATCTCGTAGGGCGTTTGCAGCAGCGTATGACGTAGGCCAAAGGTCAATGTCAGTGAAGGAAGCACGCGCCACGAATCCTGCACATAGTATTCGAACTCGCTGTTTCTGAATTCGCGGTAAAGCATTGCTCCCTGTTTCAACAGGCTTGCGGACTTGCCATCGGAGGAGATCTGATAATTGGATTGCGTAGTCACCAGATCCAGAAGTCCAACCAGATTTGTCATGGCGAAGTTATAGGAATTGGTGAAGTTTTCATCGATCGCCGGTTGGCCAAAAACCGCTGGGTCCAGGCTTTGCCCCGTGCCTGCAATACCAGCATCGACCAGCGCATAGGAGTTGATGTAACCATAGCTATAGGACAAGTCATCAGAGCGGCGATGATTCAAGACGAGCCGGTAATTCGCGCCGAACTCAACGGTGTGTTTCTTGTGGACCAGGGGCATATCGTCAATGATGTTGTTCACCGGAACATCGACGATTGTGGTTCTCATTTCCGCATAGAGCGGGCTGATGCCATAGAAATTTTGGCTCTGCGCAGGAATCTGTAGAGTGCTCAGATTTCATGGGTATTTTGGGATCCAGCGATTTTGTCTACACTGGTTGGCATGAGGGAGAATGACTGGACCCGTGTATTGGGCTGGCCTGGGC
>Ga0224528_1000577_pt1 | contig 27573 bp, 27 predicted proteins | sample CBST25metaG_2_FD_179888 | JGI IMG/M metagenome (GOLD analysis project Ga0224528, IMG submission 179888) | Peat soil microbial communities from Stordalen Mire, Sweden - C.B.S.T25 | ecosystem: Environmental > Terrestrial > Soil > Wetlands > Peat | place: Sweden: Norrbotten County, Stordalen Mire...
GCGGATGTGGAAGTAGCCGCCCATAAGGCGGCCACAATAACATCGGGGCCGCGTCAGCGACCCCGCTCAAGCCGCTTTGAGCGGCTCACACCGTAAAGCCTCCGGCTCTGCCGGAGGATACTTACAGGCAGGGATTGGGAAGCAGGGACCAGGGACTGAGGGACCAGGGACGTGGCGACCTAAGAAAAGAGAATGCTGGGCCTGAGTAGAAGGGCTGCGCTATGATGCCAGCTACCAGGCAAGCAGATAAGGAGGTCTTATCATGCCCAAGTTCGTCATTGAGAGAGCCATTCCCGAAGTCGGCAAGCTGTCTTCGGCACAATTGCAAGCAGCATCACAGACGTCGTGCGGCGTTCTGCGAGAGATGGGCCCACAGGTTCAGTGGGTTCAGAGCTACGTAACGGACGACAAGATTTATTGCATTTACATCGCCCCGGATGAAGATGCTATCCGCAAGCATGCCCAGCAGGCTGGTCTCCCCGCCAACCACATCTCCCGCATTCGAACGGTGATTGACCCCACCACTGCGGAGTAAGTGCGGAAATTGCTCCCGGCCATCTCAGGTTGCTACTTGTCGAAGAACCTCCCCCTTCCGCCATTTGCCCACGGGTCATAGTGTGCGGCGAAGTTGGCGCGGGTCTGGACGCTGGGGTGGTTGTACTCCCAGAACTCGATGAAGGGGCTGGGATTGGGATCTTCGAGCCAGGCTTCTCCTAAATGGTTGAAGGCGGAGACGGCGGTTTTCTGCGGGTCGGCGACAAGGCCGTGGATGGCCTCCTGGCCGTAGACGTCGGCCTCGTGCTCAAAGTGGCGGCTGAAGGTGTTGCCGGCAGGTTGCAGGATGAAACCGGCAATCGAGAGCGCGAAAAGCAGCACCACAAATCCCTGGCGGCTGGCCAGCGGGTGTGGATCGCACAACTGCCAACGAACACCGAAGCGGCGCGCCAGCCATCCGGCTAAACCGGCGCAGGCCCAGAAGACAAAGAACAGCCCGGCAGCACTGCCGGAGAGCTCTTCGGGGATGTGGTTGAGGACGTAATGGCCGCTCTCGTGGCCGAAGATGAAAAGAACTTCGTCGTCGGGGAGACGGTCTGTGGCCGTATCCCACATCACGAAGCGCTTGGTGGCGCCGATGCCGGTTACATACGCATTGAGGCCGTTGCTTTTGGCGCTGGCCTTCATCAGAAACATGCGGTCGGGGGCGATGTGCGTTCCGGTGCGGGCGACGACGGTTTCCAATTTCGCAACCAGCGCGGAATGAGTCTTGGTGAGCGGTTCGAACTTGTTGAAGATGGGATCGAGCAGCGGCGACGCGAAGACGGAGAGCACGATCAGCGGCAGAGTGAACAGCCAGATACGCCCCCAGTAGCTTCGCGGGTAAGTGCGGACCAGCCAGTTGAAAAGCAGCAAAACAGGCGCGCCGAAGAGGACCGAGAGGCACAGGCCCTTGCCCAGATCTTCAAGCCAGCTTCCCCAGCCCTGCACGCTGATGCCGTAGTGGCGGCTGACCATGTGGCCGATTGCATCCAGCGGTAGGCCGGCCAGGGTGGTAATAACCAGAAAGACGGCGAAGAAGAGCAATCCCTGGAGCCAGCGCCGGCGCGAAACGCTCTCAGCCCATGCGGCCAAACCGGCAGCCCAGCGCGAGGAGAGCAGCAGCCAGAGGACGGCAATGCCCCAGAGCGATCCAATGATGCCGAGGGCGGTGCTGATGTGGCCGAGGGTGACGGCTTTGGCCAGTTTGTCGGGCGGCAGGGAGTAAGCCTGCGTGCTGGCGGGCTGCGATGGGGCTGGCGCTGGCTGAAGGGACGGCGCGGGCTGGGTCGGTGCAGTCTGCGCCGAGAGGCACGGAACCTGGCCGGCGAACAGCAAGGCAAGGCAGAGCATCAACAGATTTCGTCGCGTAAATAACATGGATAGTTTCCTTTGGAGTAGCTTACTCTGAGACAATTCCTTTTGAACGCGTTCTACCGGATTTTTCAGCCTATGACAGAGATTTCTTTTGCTTTGGTAAGGCGGCCGGCCACGAAGACCGCCATCCGCGTAGTTTTTGCCACTTTGGCGTTGCCCTTGGTCGCGGCCGCTGGTGCGCAGCAGCAGACCACACCAGTGCTTCACCCCGCGAACCAAGACCCGTCCCCTCACCCCAGCGAGCAAAAATCGCTCGCCGGGGACCCCAAGTCCGCGGGGACCCCGATACTCCTCAACGCGATGACGACGGAGCTGAATCGCGCCTTCACGTCGCTGGGCAAGCAGGAATCGGGCAAGCAATTGCCGCCTTATTTCCTGAGCTACTCGGTGAGCGACGCCGGCGCCGTGGTGATTCGCGCGCAAGCCGGTGCGCTGGTGGATAGCTCCACCAATCGCGTGCGCATTGCCGACGTGCAGTTGCGCATCGGCGATCCCAAGCTGGACAACACGCACGGCACTCATCGCGCCTCCGCGGTAACGAGCGCTGCGCTGCCGCTGAACGATGACCGGGAAGCGCTGGGGCGTTCGTTGTGGCTGGCGACCAACGCCGGCTACGGAAAAGCGCTGGACAGCTACATGCGCGTGAAAACGGAGGCTGAGGTCCACGCCAAGGAAGAGGACTCGTCGCCCGACTTCAGCCAGGAGGCGCCGCAGGTCTCGCTTGGGAAGCCCGCGCCGCCCGTGAAGGTGGACCGCGCGGCATGGGAGCAGCGGGTGCGCTCACTCTCGCTCGTCTTCCGCGAATTTCCCGATGTGAATTTGAACATGGTCATTTTCTCGGCCCAGAACGAGACCGATTACTACGCCTCATCAGAGGGTTCGCAGGTGGTCGCGCCGCACCAGCAAGCGCGGCTGGTGGCCATTGCCGTGACGCGCGCCGAGGATGGCATGGACCTGTTCCGCGACCAGACCTTTGAGGCCGAGACAGCGGACGGCCTGCCCTCGCAGGCGGAGATGGAAGCGGCGATTCGCGAGCTGGGCACGAGCCTGGAGGCGCTGCGCAAGGCGCCTGTGACCGAGCCCTTTGACGGGCCGGCGATTCTCTCAGGCCGGGCCGCCGCAGTCTTCTTCCACGAGGTGCTCGGCCACCGGCTCGAAGGCCAGCGCCAGCGCGGCACGGAGGAGGGCCAGACGTTTACCAAAGAAGTGGGCAAGGAAGTGCTGCCCACCTTTCTCTCTGTGGCTGACGATCCGACGCTGACTACTTATGGAAAAACGTGGCTCAGCGGAAACTACGAATACGACGATGAAGGCCAGAAGGCGCGTCGCGTCGAGCTGATCCAGGATGGCGTGCTGAAAACTTTCCTCATGTCGCGGCTGCCGATTGCGAGCTTCGGCGCTTCCAACGGCCACGGCCGCGCGCAGACAGGCAAGGTGCCGACGGGCCGCCAGGGCAACCTCATTGTCACCTCAACCAAAATGGAGCCGGAGAGCAAACTGCGCAAGCAGTTGATCGACGAAGCCAAAAAACAGGGCAAGCCCTATGGCCTTTACTTTGAGGACATCTCTTCGGGATTCGCCGTCACCCAGCGCAGTTCGCCGCAGGCGTTCCAGGTGATTCCGCTGGTGGTTTGGCGCGTCTATGTGGATCACCGGCCGGATGAACTGGTTCGCGGCGTCAGCATTGTGGGCACGCCGCTGGCGGCCATGAAGAGCATTGTGGCGACCAGCGACAAGTATGAAGTTTTCAACGGCGAGTGTGGCGCGGAGTCGGGCACCATTCCGGTCAGCGCCGTAGCTCCTGCCATGCTGGTGAGCACGATGGAAACGCAGAAACAGGCGCAGGGAACGGCCAGGCCGCCGATATTGCCGATCCCGGGAGCGGAAAAATAGTGGACAGTGGTCAGGAACCGGCACAAGGCTGAGGATGTGAGGATGAAGAGATTATTCATAGTACTTTTTGCGGCACTCGTCTTTGTTGGGAGCAGCAACGCTGCACAGCCTCCCAAGAAGCATGCACCTGATTTCAAGTTGACGATCTCAGCAGAAGACGAGACCGTCAAAGCTCAAAAGGACATGGATATCTCAGTGAGCGTCGAGGAACGGAACATATCGCGCCATGCAGTTAATGCTGGTCGACCGGGCAATCCAGCGGTGTGGTACACGATGAGCGTCATGCTTGACGGCAATCCAGCTCCGATTACGGAACTATACCGGGAGATTCTCGCTCCGAAGAAATACGATCCAAATGTCATCCCGACAGCGGGCGGCTTTGCCTACACTATCAAGCCTGGAGAATCTCAGAAGTTTGAAGTCCCATTGACTGCATTTTTCGATCTCACCGCCCCGGGCAGATACGAAATCACTTTTTCAAGAGGGACCGATCCGGGGCAGCCCGACAATGTTGATGTCAACTCCAACCCCATCACCATTACAGTGCTTCCAGCAGAGGCGCAATGAACCCAATTCGATACATCGCGATGTTTGTCGCTATCCTGAGCAGTATTTGTCTGACCGCGTCCGCGCAGTCCGCGCCCCCGGCCACCCGCGCCGATGCCGAAAAAGACCCCGTCCTCAAAGCCATGCTCACGGAGCTGGACCGCAGCAAAACCCAGCTGCAGTTGAAGGACGTTGCCAAACCGTTCTTCATCCAGTACCGCATTGAAGAAATCGACCGATTCGAGACCAAGGCCCAGTTTGGAGCTACGACCGGTTCTCAGCACAATCACGGGCGCGTGGCGCGCGTGACGGTGCGGGTGGGCGACTACAAAACCGACAGCTCGGGAGACAAGAGCGACGGCGCAGTCCAGATGGAGGTTCTGGACGACGATGCGATTGCGCTGCGGACGGCGCTGTGGATGGCGACCGATCAGGCGTACAAGAACGCTCTCGCGATTTATGCGCAAAAACAGGCTGCCCTCAAGCAGGTTGAAACGCTGCCGCAGGCCGACGACTTCAGCCAGGAGAAGCCGATCATCCGCCTGGAAGAGCCGCTGCGCCTGAAGCTGGACGAGCGCGCGTGGGAGGCGAGGGTTGCGCGCGACACCGGCCTCTACCGTACCGATTCCACTGTCAAGAGCAGCCAGCGCGATGTGCAGTACTCTGCGGGGAGTTTTACCGCGATGACGAAAACCACCTGGCTTGTGACCAGCGAAGGCGCCATCGTGCGCAAGCCCGCGGCCGAATACCAGGAGAGTTTTGCGGTGGGCACGCAGGCGGCCGACGGCATGGGCCTGGAGCGTTCCTATTCGACAACCGGGAACGCGCTCAAGGATCTGGATTCGCCCGAGGCCTTTGCCCAACATGCGGTCTCACTGATTGCTTCGCTCACCGATCTGCGCAAGGCGCCGCTGGTCGAGGAAGAGTATCACGGGCCACTGCTGATGAGCTCCGATGCGGCAGCCGATACGATGCTTACGCTGGTGGCGGGCGCGGTGACGGCAACGCGTCCCAAGCTGGGCACCGAGGCGCGCACCAACGGGCCGTTTGCATCGAGTTATCATGCGCGTGTGCTGCCCGAGTTTCTCGATGTGGTGGACGATCCCCTCCTGAAGAGTTACAACGGCAAGGGGCTGGTGGGCGCGTACGATGTGGACGACGAGGGCGTTCCGGCGCAAGCTGTAAAACTGATCGTCGCGGGCCAACTGGAAAATTACCTGCTTGGCCGCGAGCCGGTGCGGGACTTTCCGCAATCCAACGGCCACGGCCGCGCCGGGATTGCCGGGCCGCCGAGGTCGTCTATTGGCGTGCTTCAAGTGACGGCAAAGGATGGGCTGACTGACCAGGAGCTGAATCGCAAGCTGCTGGATTTAGCCAAGGATCGCGGACTGAAAGATGTCTATTACGTCTCCACACTGGGCGGAAAACTGACACCGCGGCTGCTTTATCGCGTGGGCCCTGACGGCAAGCGCGAACTGGTGCGAGGCGCAGTCATCGACGACCTCGACCAGCGCGCTTTGCGTTCCGATGTGGTGGCGGCGGGCAAGCAACAGTGGCTCGCCAACTACCTCGGAGAAATACCGGAGACAGTGCTGGCGCCAGCGCTGCTCCTCGATGACGTGACCATTCGCCGCGCCAACAACAAAAATGACAAGCTGCCCTTCTATCCGCCGCCGGAGTAACTTCCTGGCCCTTAGAGTTTATCCGCAAATTGGTAGCGCCCGACCTCCCGGTCAGCCGTCTGTGGGTCTCCTTACCCACAGGAGACCGTCTGCGAGCGCGGACGGGGACGTCTGCGCTACAGCCGGCCGGGAGGCCAGCGCTACACTCCTGTCTCAATTTACGGATAAGTTCTTAGTCCAGCCTTGTCAGGTAAGCGTCGCCCTCGGCGGGGCGCAGGCGGCTGGCGATGAGCTCGGCCTTTTCGCGGTTGTCGCCCTGAGGGCGGATGCGGACCCAATAGCTCGCCTCGCCAGGGAACTCGATTACGCTGGCGTCGGGATACTTGCGCAGGAGTTGCTCTTTGAACTTGTTGGCCTTGCGCTCGCTTGTGAAGGCGCCGATCTGCACGCACCAGCGGCCGCCGGTGTAAATCGGCTTGGGCGTGCGATAAACGTCCACACGCACAAGCGCGACGCCAGCGCGATAAACGCCCGTGGCCTTGGCCGATGCGATGGTCAGATCGATCATTTTGTCTGCCACAAACGGGCCGCGATCGGTGATGCGCATGGCGGCGGATTGGCCGGTCGTCAGATTGGTTACCACAATCAGCGAACCCATGGGCAGCGTGCGGTGAGCGGCAGTCAGATCATGGTCGCTGAAGACCTCGCCGTTGGCGGCCTTCCTGCCCTTGTAGGGCGCGGTGTACCAGGTAGCCAGACCTTCCTCGGAGAGGATGGGCCTGTGCGTCCTCACATAGGCGAGGTCTTCAGCGCTGACACCTCCCGGCGGCACCGGAGTGGGTGCGATGCGCCCGGATGGCGCAGGCGCAGGCAGAGGCGGGTAAGGCTGAGTCTGAGCCTGAACGGGAGGCGGAGCGGCTTCCGGCGCTGTCCGTGGCGCGACAGTTTGGCGATGCCCACAGCCGGACAAAATCAGAAACGACGAAGCCGCCAACGCAAGAGCTAGTCCGGCCTGCCGCCGGATGCCGCAATAATATGGGTGTCCCACCCTCGCCGCGTTCTTGTTTTTGCGGCCAAAGTGGGAAATCGCAACCGTTGGCAGGAACATGTTCATCAGCGGCGCGGACTCCCGTTCCGCTCGAAGCGGTCGGCCAGCTCGCGCAGTTTGTCGGCCACGGTGCGCAGGGCCGAAATCGATTCGCCGCGCACCTGCGGAATCACCGCGTCGTTCACGTAGGCGATGGCGTGGCGAAGCTCCATCTCGATCAACTCGACAGCTTCTTCGATGCGCGCGCCAACGCTGCCTGGATTGGAACCGGGGCCGGGACCGCGACCCGGAGGGGGATTCGTACTCATATGGTGCACCTCGCGCAAGGAATTTTTGGCAAGCAATCTCTTCTTAAGTCTGCGATGCGCGGCGCGGCGCGTCAATCGCCGAAGGCCCAAAGGTGCCGCAATGGTCAATACGGGCAGCGGTTTTCCGCCAGCTGAACGGCCATCGCTTTGTCACATCTGCGCGTGACTTTCCACAAGGCATTTACGTCCATATTCAAGGAATGTGCCGAAATAATGATTGGCAGCGAGCGCTTTATCCCGGGTAGACTTATCAGACAGCGAGCCGGTTTTTGCTTAAGCGCGCGCAGCGAAATCTTTCGCCAGCGAGGGCATGACTCTTGAAATGCAATGCGGAGAACGCCAGTAGGAACTCCGTCGCCGGTCGATTGAGGTTTCGCGCCACGCGAAGAATGGGTCGCGCCGTTCTGCTGTTGCTTGTCGCGCAGTTGCTGCTGCCGCCGACTTCTGCATGGGCCGGTCTGGCAGAGACGCCCCAGCCGCCACTGCCGGAAGCCCCTGAACCACAAAATCCCACCCACTCCGCCGCGCCGGCAACAGCGCCCTGCCCGGCCGCGAACGGGGCGAGGCCTGCAGGCCCCATTGCCAGGAACGCGCCAGCCGGAGCCAACGGCCAGTCCGGCACGCAACCGGCGGCCTGCCCTCCCCAGCAGACGACCAACTGGTATATGCGGTTCACCAATGGGCCGCAAGTGAAGCCGATGACGCCCAGCGAGAAGCGCTGGCTGGCGGCGCGCAATGTGGTGGATCCCTTCAACGCCCTCACCATTCTGGGCAGCTCGGCGATTGCCGTGGGCTCCGACTCGCACTCGGCTTATGGCCCCGGCATGCACGGCTTTGGGCGCGCCGTGGGCGTGAGCTATACGGAAGACATTACCGCAGAATTTTTCAGCACCTTCCTGATTGATTCCATTGTTCATCAGGACCCGCACTACCATCGCATGCCCAATGCGCCCATCCAACGCAGAATTGCCCACGCCATTTACTCGGTGTTGTGGACCCCGGGCGATAACGGCAAGGGCATGGTGAACTACTCGAGCGTGGTGGGTGGCGCTATCGAAGACGAGATCGGCAACCTTTATGTGCCGGGCAGGGAAACGAATCTGCCCGCCAGCGCAGAACGTTACGGCATCGGTATGGCCACGGCGCCTATCGATAACTTCGTCACAGAGTTCGTGCCCGACGTGGCGCGCCGCATTCACGTCCGCGTGGTTCTGATCCAGCGGATCATCAACCAGGTCGACAAAACAGGAGGCTCCGGGCAATAGCCGCCTCTTTCCCGAAAGGGATGCCGGCCTCTGGCCAAACTTGCGTTCAGCAAACCGTCTCAATGCAGGGGGCACTTCAGAGATTTCTCGGCTTATTCGCAAAATCGGCTTGTATAGTACGGACCATACATAGCTTCAAGCTCGGCATATAAGTAAGTTAGTGCTGATAAGTGAAAGACAGCACTAAAAAGAAACAAGCCACGTTGAGAGTTACCCATAGGGAAGGATGCGCATCTGAATAACATGAAAAAGATCTTGCTGGGAATCATCCTCGTCTTCTGCATCGCGGTTCCTGTCGCGTCGCAGGCGCAGGTAGTGGTGGTTGTACACCATGACCATCATCACCACCATCATCATCACCACGACCACGACCACCCCTATCTAGCCCAGTAAGGGTTCAGATGCGAGTCCACGAGCGGTTGAAGCGTTCTTGGAAAACTTATGCGCTCCTTAACGAGACGCAGCTTTTTGAAAAGACAGGCGCGAGGTAGTTATCTCGCGCCTGTCTTTTTTGGCCAAGGCAACATACTTATCCGGCGCGGGCGCAAAATCCGAAGTTATGCGCGAGGTAAGTTCAATTCGGGATATGCGAACTCTGGATGGCAACTTGCAGAGAGGCATGGAGACTTCGGTTGGCGGAGGCGAGAGTCGAACTTTCAGCTTGCAATGGCCTAATCTGTACAGATATTGATCTGAGGCGCGCTTAGGATGACGTACTGTGAAGGTGCGAGACGGCAGCTATAAAGGCGGTCCTGCTTCCTTGAAGCTCACGAAGGCTGCGTAATCCATGCCCGCAAAACAGATCCTGCAAGAAGCTTCACATGGCAAGTGCAGCTTCGACGCGATGGTGGCGCAACACGCCCCCATCCGGGAGACGCTGCCGAGTCTATCGGGAAGGATACGCGGATCGGCCGGACTGCTACAGGTTCTCGTTGCGTTGAAGATCGGGCCGGCGTGGGGTTGGAATCGGCAAGTAAATGACGTGCATATCACTTAAAAAGGGGAGACCATGGAAAAGAAGAATTTGACCGAGAAGGAAAGTAAGATTCTCTCCAGCGTGAAGAGAGAGATGGCGAGGCCGAGGCAGGCCGAGTCGGTGCGCGTCGGACTGGGAGCCAAGGCAGTGCCGGCCGTCATAGGACTCGCGGTTCGTCCCGCTAGAGCGTGAAGCGCCGGAATCCCGCGCTCGACAGCGAGGCTGTGGCAACCGGCGAGCTGGTGCGAAGCGTGGTTACTGCTTATCCATGGCCAGGTAGACCACTGCGCCGCCGAGCAGCGCCAGAGTGGCAACGGCGGGAATGAGCACCATCGGACTCCAGATGGGATCAAGCAGCAATGCCGATCTGCAGCGGGGTGAGCACCCGCGCCACCGCGTTGGGCACGCGCTGCTCCGGCTCGAAGCCGACCGGAATCGGCGCCGCCTCCAGGAAGCGCTTGCCGGCCTCCGTCTCCATGTATGTGGCCAGCTCCTGGTTGGAGCCGAACTTGTCGATCAGCTTGCCGTGGACCTCGCTTTGCAGCTTGAAGATGCGGCCCCAGCGGCGGTTTTCCAAGATCACTCGGACCAGCCAAATGACCGCGACCAAAAAGCCGCCGATGGCCAGCACGGGGCTCATATTATTCATGAATTGATCCAACTCGGAGGCGTGGTAGACGACCGAATATCCTTCGTGCTCCAGCGCGGGGTCGGGGGTTCCGTCTTCCTGCTTCATGTGGGTGAAGAGATAAAACTCAGGGTTGCGAGCAATTTCCGGATGTTGGTCCAGAAAATAGGCCAGTTGCGGATTGTTGTGGCTGACATACTCCCGGTTGGCGAGCAGCGACGGATCTTTGGAGACGACGGTGGTCAGCGTGGGGCTCAGGCGCAGCAGCTTGATCAGTTGCTGTTGCGCGGCGGCCATATCCTTGTCGGTGGGAGCCGGGGCTGCGGCGGGAAGCGCGGCAGTAGCCGCCGTCGGTGGCTTGGCAGGCTTGGCTTGAGCGCTGGCTAGTGCGGCAAGCAGCAGGGCTGAGGCCGCGACGGAGCGAAGCGCCCAGGGCAAGATGCGATTCTGATGATTCATTTGAGTTTCCTTTCACTCGAAACGCGCTCACAAGCGCCTTCTGCCTATACAACGAATCAGGGAAGCGAAAGGTTAACAAGAGCCGCCGCTCAGTCTCTCAGGGTTTATCATCAAAACTGGTGCAGGCTGGGTAGCACCTTCGCTTTGCGTGGGAAATGCAGGTTCTCCGACTCTGCTACGCCCCGCTTAGTATCACAATTCTTATTTTTTGATGGATCCAGAGACTCCTCACCAGGAACGGGACGAAATGCGAGCAAAAACGGCGGTAGTGTTGGGCGCCCAATGGGGCGACGAGGGCAAGGGAAAGATTGTCGACGTGCTGAGCGAGCGGTTTACCGCAGTGGCGCGCTATGCGGGCGGTCACAATGCCGGGCACACGGTGATCATTGGCGACCAGCGGTTCGTGCTGCAACTGATTCCCTGCGGAGTTCTGCGGCCGGGTTGCCGGGGAGTGATCGGCAACGGCGTGGTGCTGGACCCAATCGCATTTTTGAACGAGGTTGCCAAGCTGCGCAAGCTGGGCGTGGCCGTGGATGAGCGTCTTTCTGTGTCGAACAGGGCGCAGGTGATTCTGCCCTATCACAGGATGATTGAGCTGGCCGCCGAGAGCGCGCCGGGGCGGAAAAAGATTGGCACCACGAGCCGGGGCATCGGACCGGCCTACGAGGACAAGATGGCGCGCAGCGGACTGCGCATCGTGGACCTGATGAGGCCGGATCTACTCAAGACGCACATCGATGCGGCTTGCGCGGAAAAGAATGCGATTGCGCATGCGCTCTTCGGGACCGATCCGCTGGACCCCGCGAAGATGTACGACGAATATGCGGCCGCGGCCGAGCAAATAAGGCCGTTTGTTGCCGATACAGGACGCCTGCTGAACAAGATTCTGGCCGAGGGTGGCAGCGTGATGTTCGAGGGCGCGCAGGGGACGATGCTGGACATCGACCACGGGACCTACCCGTTTGTAACCTCGTCGTCGGCGACGGCGGGCGGCGCGTCCACAGGAACCGGCGTAGGACCGACGGCCATCGGCACGGTCATTTCGGTGACCAAGGCCTATGTGACAAGAGTGGGCGAGGGGCCGTTCCCGACGGAGATTCACGACGCTGCGGGCGACCACCTGCGGGCGCGGGGCAACGAGTATGGCGCTGTGACGGGGCGGCCACGCCGCTGCGGCTGGCTGGACATTCCCTTGCTGCGCTACTCCAACCAGGTGAACAGCGCCGAGTGGCTGGTGGTAACCAAGCTGGACGTGCTGGACGAACTGGCGGAGATTCCCATCTGCGTGGGCTATGAGATTGGCGGCCGGGTGACAGACGAGGTTCCCGCAGACGTGCTGGGCCTGGAGCAGATCAAGCCGGTGTATACCAAGTTGAAGGGCTGGCAGTGTTCGACCGAGGGGATTACGGAGTTTGACAAGTTGCCGCAGGCGGCACGCGAGTACCTGCGTTTTCAAGAGCGGGAGAGCGGGGCCAAGATCGGAATGGTATCGACCGGCCCGGACCGGGGCCAGACGATGCGGCTGCCGGAGTTTGCGGCGGCACTAGAGAACATACACGCGTAATTTGGGACGTAAGAGGAGGCCGGCGCCTTGATCAGCTTTACCGTACGGTTGACGTTTACCCCCGAGGATCGCGACGACGTTGCCGAAACTCTGCGTTTGCTGGCGACTGCCTCGCGCCAGGAGCCCGGATGCGTCAGCTACATTCCCCACCATGTGGAGGGTGACCCGGATACTGTGTTCATCTATGAGCAGTACCGGGACGCGAAGGCGCTGGCGTCGCATCGCGAGTCGGAGCACTTCAAGCGCCATGCCGTGGGCGGGCTGTACCAAAAGATGCGCGAGCGGAGCGTGGAAAACCTGGTTGCTCTCGTTTGAGATTGCAGCGCAGTCTAACCGGCAGGAGCGCCCGCGCGGGAGCAGCGGCTGATTCATCTGGTATCTTCGGGCGCACGGAGGCGGTTTTGTGCATAGCTTCCTGAAATTGTTTGACCGGCGCCCCCTTGCGGAGCTACCATCCGTTACGCCTATGCACGCAGCCACGATCCACCCCTCCCAGTTCATCCGGCAATGCAAGCCGTACGCACTGATGCTTCTTCTGGTGCTCGGCGTGTGTGCGCCGGTGATTTTTGCCGCGCCCCAGAAAAACGCAATGCCCAAGGGGCAGCGGCACGAGAGCCGGCACGAGATCGACCAACTGGAAGAGGCCTGGCGGAATGCGGTTCTGAAGGCGGACATTGCCGCCATGAGCGCCCTGCTGGCTGACGATTACATGGCCATCACTCCGAATGGGACATTGCAGACCAAAGAGGAGGCCCTGGCCAACCTGCGCAGCGGCGCGACGCACATTACGGCTCTTGAAGTCTCGGACCGCAGGGTGCGTTTTTATGGAACGACCGCGCTGGTGACTTCGCGGGCTGAAGTGAGCGGCAAGAGCGCCATGGGAGACTTCTCCGGCACCTATCGTTACACCCGCGTCTATGTGCGCAATGCGCAGGGGAAGTGGAAGATAGTGAGCTTTGAGGCCAACCGGGTGCGCGAGCCCGGCGAGCGCAAGTAGGCGCTTGCGAGCAAAACCTTCGCGGCAAGACAAAACCCACATACAATAGACCGATGCCCGAACTGCCTGAGGTCGAGACCATCGCCCGCGGTGTGAACCTGCACCTGCGCGGTGATCGCATTGTGGAAGTTTGGTTCGGCGGGAAGCGCGAACCCTTCAAGACGCCAGCGGCGCTCCAGGCCAAAGGGCTGGAGGGGCGGGCGATTATTGAGGTCCATCGCACGGGAAAACATATTGTGTGCGAGTTGGGAATGGTGGACGAGAGCGTGCAGTCCCACCCTAGCCGCAAAAACAAAGACGCGGCGAGGGTGGGGCACCCGGCTGGTGTGACAGAACAGGAAAGCGATCCGACGGCTCAGTGGATTGTGCATCTGGGCATGACGGGGAGATTGCTGGTGACCACCCCCGACGCTCCGGTTGCGCCGCACACTCATGCGCGGGTGAGCCTGCTGAGCGGGCGGGAGTTGCGCTTTGTGGACCCGCGACGATTTGGGCGGCTGGAGTATCGCGAACTGAGCCGCACCGCCGGTTTCCTCGCTCCGGGAGCTGATCCTCTGAGTGTGACGACGGAGGAGTTTGCGCGGCTTTTTCACGGGCGGCGGCTGGCCATCAAGGCGGCTTTGTTGAATCAGAAGATTCTCTCTGGGGTGGGCAACATCTACGCAGACGAGAGCCTGTTCCGCGCCGGCATTCGGCCACGGCGGCTGGCCGGAAGGCTGAACCGGGCGGAGTTGGAAGGGCTGCGGCTGGCTCTGGGCGAGGTTCTCCGAGACGCGATACGGCTAGGCGGGTCTTCGGTGAGCGATTATGTGGACGCCGAGGGCGAGCGCGGGTTCTTTCAACTGGAGCATTGCGTCTACCAACGCACGGGGCTTCCTTGCCTACGCTGCCAGACGCCGATCCGCCGATTGGTGCTGGCCGGGCGGGGTACGCATTACTGTCCGAAGTGCCAGCGGTGAGGCGGCCTCTTATGGTTTTTGGGAGAAACCAAGCGTTTAACCTCTAAAATCGAGGATAGTTACTCCCTCATGCTCCCCGTAAGCCTTTGAAAAAAAACAACCGGCTGACTGGCCCCCCGATTGCTATATGTAGGGTGCCAGTGATGTACAGGCGCTGGAAGAGTTCTGGCCAGCCCATAGAAGAGTAGCTACCCGGCAAGAGCAACCGCCAACGCAGCGGTCCTTGAATAGAGGCAGACCGGTCGGGAAGGCGAAGAGAGGCACGGTGGAAGATACTGCCGGCCGAAGACTTTTTGGGAGGCCAGTGACAAGCGCAAGACAGTGAAACGCCACTCTTTTTGGAGTGGCGTTTCTTGCGTTTGGAGGGCTTTGGGTTTCTGCTTTTGAGGAAGGCGGCCAAGTTGAATTCAGATGTGCGGAAGTCTCATTGCACACTTGCCAGCCGCATCAGTTCACTGTAGTATCAGAGTTGCCTATCAAGCGGCTGATGCGAGCCACCCGAAAGGGGCAGAGCTAGCTCGCCGCTGATCAGGGAAGCTTAGCCGGGCAGATCATTTTGAGAGAATCTGCGAGCGGTAAGTTTTCTTGAGAAGGGCGTCACCTGAGAAAGGCGCTGGCCGCATCGTCACGATCCTGACAACCGGATAGAGCTGTTTTTGAGGCTCATGTGTGCGTGGCGGCCGGAGAGCATTTTCACAGAGGTCATATACCGGTCAATCCGGGCCGCGAAGCCGAATGGGCACCGCGAGCAGGAGCGACGGCATTTTGGGGATTGCGGAAATCGGCCGGAATCTGTAATAGTGCTTCAGCGATAGAGCACACCCAGGATTGCGCACAGAGTTTGGATCCAATTTTGGCTTCAGTGCAGTTGGCGCGATATTCGCGATGCGTTCCGCTGGTTGCCATGGTATTCCCCATGCGGGATTGAGTGACAGTGGGTGAGAGAAGCTGAGCACCCGGCAGGAAAAAGTCTAAACAAGTCTGAGTGAGATGGAACAAGACTGAATCAGGAAGCGCAATGCAGCGGATGGCAACGAACTACTTAGCAATGCAACAGGAAGCTTACGCATGACAACAGAATTGACAGAGCCCCAAACTGAATTGGGGCCGGTCCCGGTCATTGGACAGGGGCAACAGCAGGGGCATCGGCGTCGCCGCCGCCGCCGCAAAAACAAGAGCAGCCAGACAGGCGTAGCCCAGGCGCCGCAGCCTCAGTCGCCGCAGCAAGAGTTACAGCCGCCACCACAGGCGCCGCCACAACCGCACGCGCGGGCGCCGAAGCCGGCTTCAGCGAAGCAGGCCGGCCAGCAAGCCGGACATCGGGGCGGGCACCAGAGTCAGGGGCGAAAAAAGAAGTTTCCCCAGAAGGCTCCGGCGGCGCAAGCGCAGCCCGGCAACAGCATTTCAGGCCCTCCGCAGGCCAAGCGGAAGATGAGACAGCAGAAGGGGCCCAGGGAGTTTGTGGGCCCGATGGACCACAGCTATCGCCTGGTAAACGGCAATGTAGCCGATGGCCCTCCTTCGACCATCGAGATCAGCAGCAACGGCCACGCCGGCGGCGCTTACCAGGACGCTTACGAGCCCCAGCCCGCGGCGGCAATCCGCGCTGACGCGCCCACGCGCATTTACTGCTTCATTGAGGATCTGTTTTTCCAGGCAAAGATTATGGAAACGGCCCGCAAGCTGGGTGTGAAGGTGGAGTTTGTGAAGGGCGGCGACAAAGAGGCAGCGTTAAAGCTGACCGAATTGCCGGAAGGCGAGTTGCCCAAACTGGTGGTCTTCGACCTTAACAACCTAAACGCCAAGCCAATGACGCTGATTCCCAAGCTCAAGAGCAAGCTCAAGAAGGCGACATCGATTGTCGGCTTCCTGAATCACTTGCAGAGCGAGTTGAAGGCCAAGGCGATTGAGGCCGGTTGCGATGCGGTAATGCCGCGTTCGGCATTTTCGCAGACCCTGCCCAACCTTCTGCGCCGCTACGGACTGGAAGAGGAAGAAGATTACGCGCAACAGCCGGTTTAAGCGCCTAGGGAAGCTCTGATTGACTCCATTCTGTCAGAAAAACATCCCTCAGGGACTAAAGCCCGCGTTAGTTTTGCAGCCTTTGTGGCACGGATAAATCCGTGCCCTTTCAAAACCTCGACTTAACCAGAGGTTCCTTAGAACTTGCAGAAAGATAGGGCGCTTCCGTTATGGAAGCGCCCTATCTTCGTATACGCGGAAGGCGAGTCGATGCAGGTTCTGCGGCTCCGCTGAACCCCGTCTTTCTGCTCCCTATTCCCTATTCCCTATTCCCTGCCTTTACCCCGGAGGCCAGGTGAGCGGGCGTCCGCCGAGAAGGTGGACGTGGAGATGCTCGACGGTTTGGCCGCCGTCCTCGCCGGTGTTGACCACCAGGCGGTATCCCTTGGCGAGGCCTTTGTCGCGCGCTATCTCTCCGGCGGCCCAGAGCAGGTGGCCGAGCAGAAGGCCGTCGCTCTGATCGGTATCGTCCAGGGAGGCGATGTGTTCGCGCGGCACCACCAGCAGATGCACGGGCGCTTGCGGATGAAGGTCGGCAAAGGCGTAGCATAACTCGTCTTCGTAGACCGCGGTGGAGGGTATGCTCCCATCAATGATCTTGCAAAAAAGGCAACTCATAACGCGTTCAGTGTACAGGAGCGGGGAAGTTTTCCGCGCGTTTTGTTTGTTCGCGTATACAATTCATGGCGACAGCCAAAGCGGCGTTCCGTTTGGCTGAGAGGTAGAGCGATGAGAAAGCCGATTGTTCTGGCGGGCCTGATTTTGCTGGGCGGGCTGGCGTGCGCTGCGCAAACGGTCAACGTGGCGGGGGAGTGGCGCGGCATTTGGACAAACCCTGATGGGATGGTTTTTTCGGCGTCGATGACGCTGCAGACGGGAAAAGGCTGCAAGACCTGCGCGGTGGTGGGCGACGGCGTGGTGTGGGGCAAGATTGTGTGGACGCTGCGCAAGGCGGGCGAGAATCCATCGCCGGAGCTTGCCGCCCAGGTGGGAAAGACGGCCACGGAGCTGGTGAAGGGCAGTTTGAAGGGCGAGGAGTTGCTGGAGCTGAATGGCTACGTATTGGAAGATCCGGCTGAGATAAAGGGCACAGATCAGTACCGGCTGGCCATCTCCGAGGACGGCAAGGTGGTGGGCGGGATTACGCTCAATGGCGGTTCGTGGACGGGGCAATTCATTGCGATGCGGGCGCAGCCCTCAGAGCGGCTTTCTCCCAAGTAATTGCTCCGCGCCGCATTGCGAAGCTTCCCATGCCATGGGCTGGGAAGCTCCCGCGAATCTGCTGATAGAATTTGTTATGGAAACCATCCAGTACAATCTTCCGCAGAGCCGCATCCCCCACGCGTGGTATAACATTGCAGCCGATCTGCCCACGCCGATGGCGCTGCCGCTGCACCCCGGAACACTGAAACCCATTGGACCGGACGACCTGGCGCCGCTGTTTCCGATGAGCCTGATTCTGCAGGAAGTGAGCACGGAGCCGGAGATTGAGATTCCCGGCGAAGTGCGGCAACTGTACGCGCAGTGGCGTCCTTCGCCTTTGTTCAGGGCGCGCCGGCTGGAGAAGGCGCTGGATACGCCCGCGCACATTTATTACAAGTACGAAGGCGGGAGCCCAGCGGGATCGCACAAGCTCAATACTGCCGTGGCGCAGGCATATTACAACAAGATGGAAGGCACCAAGCACCTTTCAACGGAGACGGGAGCCGGGCAATGGGGCTCTGCTTTGGCCATGGCCTGCTCGTTCTTCGACCTGGATTGCAATATCTTTATGGTGCGGGTGAGCTACGACCAGAAGCCATATCGCCGCGCATTGATGGAGGCCTTCGGGGCCTCGGTAACCGCCAGCCCGAGCACGGAGACGGAGTCGGGCAGGGCGATTCTGGCCGAGCATCCGCATTCCAATGGATCGCTGGGAATTGCTATTTCAGAGGCTGCGGAAATCGCCGCGAAGGACCCGGACACCAAGTATGCGCTGGGCAGTGTGTTGAATCACGTGCTGCTGCATCAGACGGTGATGGGGCTGGAAGCAATAGAGCAGATGGCTCTGGCGGATGATGAGCCTGACGTAATTATCGGTTGCACGGGCGGTGGATCGAACTTCGCCGGGCTGGCGATGCCGTATTTGGGCCGCAAGATCAAGGGGCAAAGCAACGCGCGCGTGGTGGCAGCGGAACCGGCAGCCTGCCCCAGCCTGACCAAGGGCAGATTCGCTTACGATTTCGGAGATACCGGGCACCTGACGCCGCTGGTGAAAATGCACACGCTGGGAAGCACCTTCATTCCGCCGGGGATTCATGCGGGCGGGTTGCGTTACCACGGCATGGCGCCTCTGGTGTCGCATGTGATGGACCTGGGATTGGCCGAAGCCACCACTGTGCAACAGTTGGATGCCTTTGCCGCTGGAATTCAGTTTGCCCGCGCCGAAGGAATCATTCCCGCGCCGGAAGCCAACCACGCCGTCGCTGTGGCGATCTCCGAAGCCCTGCGCGCAAAGCAGGAAGGTGCGCAGCGGACGATCCTCTTCAGCCTCAGCGGGCATGGGCACTTCGATATGCAGTCTTATATCGCCTACCAAGCCGGGAAGCTGGAGAACTACGAGTATCCGGAAGAGGAGATCGCGATGGCCCTGGCAGGCTTGCCCGCAGTTAGTTGATAAGGGCAGGGAATAGGGAACAGATCATACGAGGTCATCCCATGAAAATCCGGATCAAGCGCTCCAGCCAAGCAGCAACCACAGGTCCAGCCGAAACCGACCGGCCGACCGCAAAGGTGCGCGACGAAGAAACTCCTTTTGAAACCACCGCCTCGTGGTGCGTACTGATCGTAGTTTGGCTCTTCGCCACGACGCTGCTTGCGCAGAATTATCAGATCCCCTCCGGCTCCATGAAGAAGACGCTGTTGGTTGGCGATCATCTCATCGTCGATCGCTCAACCTTTGCGCCGGAATCCAGTTGGATGCCGCTGGCCTATCATCGCGAGCCGCGGCGCGGCGACATCGTCGTCTTCATCAAGCCGGTGGCGGATTATCCCAACGGTCAGCCGGAGTATCCGATTCTGGTCAAACGGCTGATCGCCGTGCCCGGCGACCGCATTCACCTGCACAATGGCGTGGTCTATGTGAATGGCGTTGCGCAGGCGCTTGCGAAAGACGCGCTGGAGGCGCCCGCCTACGATCCGGAGTATCAGGACGAGTTTCCCGCCCTGTTGCCCACGCCGCAATCGCCACACGGCACAACCGAATCCTGGGCCGTTGAGATTGCCAGCCACATCGAGAACGGCGAGCTGGTGGTGCCGCCCGGAAAATACTTCATGATGGGCGACAACCGCCACAACAGCCTGGACTCGCGCTTCTGGGGATTTGTGCCGCGCGAGAATATTCTGGGCCGTCCGCTCTTCAACTACTGGTCTTTCGATACGCCGGATGGCCATCAGGATAAGACCGGCCTCGGCGACAACCTTGCATGGATGGGTCACGTCGCCCTGCATTTCTTCTCGGACACGCGCTGGAAGCGGACGCTCCAAGTGGTCCGGTAAGCCTGAGGCTTTTCGGACGGCGGCCGCGCGCTTGGGGAAGGTCGGGCGAGGCCATCAGGGTGATTTCAACCTGGATTAGGCGAGGTACGGTAGAAACATAAATGACCTGCGGCAGGATTGAGGCCGCAGGTCATTTTTGTTCTTGTCGAAGCAAGCGGCCGGCTAATTCACGACGAGCACAAACGAGGTGGCGTGCGTAGTGGTGGTGACGCCGTTGTTGGTCTGCGCGGTGACGGTGACGGTGTAAGTTCCGGCCGGAGTCGCGGGGTTGGGCTGCGGGCCGTGATTGAGGTAATTGTAGCGCGGGTTGCAGCCGGTGGTGCCGAGCGCAGTGACGAACCCAAGCAGGGCCAGGAGCATAAACCGGCTAAGCCAGCGGCGGCGGCGCGCGCCAAAGGCCAGACCGCCCAGGCACAGGGAGCCAGGCAGCAGAATTGCCCATGCGATGGGAGCGGACCCCTTGCCCTGCGGGGGCGTGGCCGAGGCAGAAGAAGCTGCGTATGTCTCAATCAACAACGAACTGGTGGGCGGGCAGACACCGTTGAGGCAGCTTTCGGGGGTGGTAGCGGAAATCGAGAGATTTTCAGGGGTGGGAACGCAGGTGGCTCCGTCGGGAAGCCCCGAGCAGGAGATTGCGACGTACATCGGGGCCGTCAGCGTGGAGGTGAACTCCACCGACGGGGTCACGGTCACGGTGGCCGATCCTGACTGGCCGGGCGTGAGGGTGATCGTATTGGCGGTGGTCGATGATGGCGTGAGATTGGAGACGGCGACCGAAAACTCGCACTCCGTGGCGACGGTGACGGCGATTGCTGGTGTCGATGTGGAAGTCTGGTAGGAAGCAGAGCCGGCAAAAACTGCGGTAAGGCTATGAGTGCCAGCCGACAGATCAACCGTTGGGCTGGCCGCTCCAGAAGAGCTAAGAGCCACAGTCGCGACTGTAACGGGGTTGCCATTGAATGTGTCTTTGATGGCAACTGTGCCGCCAGAGACCGCGGTACCACCAGAGGTGACAGCGATGGTAAGAGGCTGCGAGCATGTGCTTAGGGTTCCGGCGGTGAGTGTAGTCGTCGTGGCTGCCTGGGCGTTCGCGGCAACCACTGACAGCGCGGGCATGGCCAGCGCGACAATCAATCCTGCAACCAAATCAAGCCGCAGACCGCGGCGGTTTATGCCTCTCACGTGCACCTTCCAAATCTGAAGAAAAGTCGTATGCCGCCCGTCTGCGCAGCCTAAGTCCTATTGTATCCGGGCGGGGCCGACTGAGGCCATTCCGGGCTTGCTGTTTGGACGGATGGGCGGGGAGAATGGTGCTGAAATGATGTAAATGAGGCAGTTCAGCCGGCCGGGCGGCTGAAATCCGGGAGGAAAGCCGGAACCCGGTCACAGCCTGAGGCGGCGACGGGCGCGCGACGATGGAGTTTCGCCTGCGCTCTTCGACGAGGGCGTGATGGCCACCGGCATTGCCTTCCCGACCGCGCCCGAAGGCAAGGCGAGAGTCCGCGCCATTCTCACCAGCGAACACACCAGGGCACAGTTGGATCAGGCGCTGGAAACCATCGAGTGTGTGGCGAAGCGGCTGGGGATACTACAATAAGTCACCATGATCGCTCACTTGCGCGGAAAGCTGATTTACAAACAGCCCGGCCAGGCCATTGTCGAGGCGGCCGGGGTGGGTTACGACGTCACCATCTCGGTGCCGACTTTTACGGCGCTGCCCTCAGTGGGCGCCGAGGCCGCGCTGCATATTCACACACAGGTCAGCGAGGATCAGATTGCGCTCTTCGGTTTTCTCGACCGCGAAGAAAAGCGTCTCTTCGAGCGGCTGATTACGGTGAGCGGCGTGGGACCCAAGCTGGCGATAAAAATGCTGAGCGGCCTGTCTTCAGAACAAACGGTGCAGGCCATTCGCGGGCAGGACCACGCGCAGTTGACGCGCCTGCCCGGCGTGGGCAAGAAGCTGGCCGAGCGGCTGGTGGTCGAGTTGAAAGACAAGCTCGATGACTTTGCCGTTGCGCCGGTGCAGTCGGCGGTGCGTGGAGCGGCAGTGGACGATGTGCTCTCGGCGCTGGTGAATCTCGGCTATCAGCGCGCTGCTGCGGAGAAGGCGATTCAGCAGGCCGTTGCCAAAGAGGCCGCCCTGGCTGGCGATTTCGACGGGATGTTCCGTGGGGCGCTGAAGGTGATCCGATAAAGAGTCTTTACGTTTCCGGGCGATGGGTCAGTTTCGGAGTAGGCGACCAACCGACCGCGATGGGTTCAACGGGTATTCTTTTCTACAGTCACCGTGCAGTGGGGTTCAGATGCGATTTCTGCTCTTCATGGACGACCTTCGTCAGAACGCCATTTGGGCCGCACTGGCATTGCTCGTTTGCATTGCCGTGATCCTGATTTGGGCACCACGGATGCCGAACAATTGGAAGCGAAAGGCTGCCCGTATTCTCGGGGCGGTCCTGATTTGTGGCCTGGCGTTTTTTTCGCTTGTGGGTATTCTCGTCGGCGGGGTGCCCCCCGCCAGCACTTCATATTCACGTCCGCCGATAGGACCAGAGTTGCGTTGCTGAGTCACAGCGAGCTTCGCGACAGTGCGGCGAGTGAAGTCACTGTTAAAGGTGCTGGTTTTTGTACCCGATACGTCGCATATCGCTATTTTGGTGACGGAGACGACTATGCCGGGGCGAAATCTCTGGAGTGGGTCGATGATCATCACCTCACGATCCGGTGTGTTCGCGATCCTTCAGGTGTGCAGGAATGTCGTTCGCGCGTCGGCGATGTGGAAGTCTTGTGCCAGCCGCAGCCAGATCCATTTGGCAACTCGAAACCTGTTGGGCGCTGACCAGTAACAATGGGTTCCGGGTGTGGAACCGGCAATCCGGGAAATGAGCCTCGATCTTTTGCCGAGCCTATTTCCGCATGAACTGAAGTTGCTATAGACTGGCATCCATCATGTCTCGTGTCCCCAAATCCACCGTTATCGCCCCCGCCGCCCATCTTTGCCCCGAGGGGCTTGCCTTTCTGCGTAATCTTGCGCGACACAACGACCGCGAGTGGTTTACGCCGCGCAAGGCGATCTTCGAGGCGGAGCTGAAAGAGCCGATGCTGGCTATCATTCGCAAGGTGACGGACGCGATGGCCACGTTTGCGCCCGACTTTGTGCGGCCTGCGGAGAAGTGTCTCTTCAGGATTTATCGCGACACGCGCTTCAGTAATAACAAGCTGCCCTACAAGACGCATGTGGCGGCGTGGTGGTCGCACCAGGGGATGGAGAAGACTTCCGGGGCCGGATACTACTTCCACATCAGCGCCAAGGAAGTGGTGATTGCCGCAGGGGCCTACATGCCGGAGAAGGATCAACTGGCCGCCATTCGCCATTGGCTGCTGGATCACCACGCGGAGTTTCGCAAGGTGCTGCGGTCGGCGCCGATACGGAAGACATTTGACGAGCTTGAAGGCAACTCGCTGACGCGGCCGCCGAAAGGCTTTCCGTGCGAGCATCCGGCGCTGGATTTGATCAAATGCAAGCAGTGGGGGTTGAGCACGACGCTGCCGGCCAAGGCGGCGCTGGAGAAAGATTTTGCAGGTATGGTGGCGCGTTACTTCAAGCTGGCTACACCGATGGTGGAAGCGCTGAACGCGCCGATTGCGGCGAGTTTGAAGCCGAAGAGAAAGGTGCTGTTCGGGCTGAGATGATGGTTTGAGCTTTGGGGTCTCAGGGTGTCCAGTCCTCTGCGGAATCCCACCCTAGCCGCAAAAACAAGTACGCGGCGAGGGTGGGGCACCCGAAGTTTTTTGTGGTCTCAGCCCCATTAAAATCGGCAAATTCGGGCAAAAATAGGCAAAAATAGGCAAAAACCCCATAAATACCGAAGAAAATTGTGGAAATCAGGGCTTTTTGCCTTGACTTTACCCCTGCAAAAGTCGCATGGTAACGAACGACAGGGTTCTCCGACCCGCATGAATACAGGGGTTTCGTGCAAACGTTGCCTCGGTCGCACTCCCTCCATGCGGTACGCGAAAAGCGTAGGAAGCCCAGGCAACAACGGCGCGCCCAAGGGCCGCCCCAAAAGGAGAGCACACAATGGCTACTGGACTGACCAAAACCGCCCTGACTCGGCATCTGGCCGAGAAACTGGAACTGACCAACAAGCAAGTCGCAGCCTTCCTGGACATTCTGGCGGAGACCGCCATCAAGGAAACCAAGAAGAACGGCGTTTTCGTAATCCCCGGCATCGGACGCCTGGTGAAGGCGGAGCGCAAGGCCCGCATCGGCCGCAACCCGCAAACCGGTGCGGCCATCAAGATCAAGGCCAAGACCGTGGTCAAGTTCCGCGTGGCGAAGGCTGCCAAGGACGTGATCGCGCCTGTCAAGAAGTAGTTCACCGCAAAGGGCGGGAAAGAAGCCGTCCCCCAAACTGCAGACGGCAAACGGGGAAGAGCCTTGATTGGCTCTTCCCCGTTGTCTATTTATGGGGCTGAATTCCTGGGTACGAGCGCGCGCACAACCAGCGAGAGGCCAAAGCTGACGATGATGGCCTTGATCATTAGCCAGTTGTTGTAGCTCCACGAAAAGAAAGCCAGGATGATGAAGACGCCGATGGGGTTGATCTCGCCGACGAAAGCATGAAGCCATTGCGGCTTGCGGTCGCTGGGCGCGGGGCCGGTGCGCGAGAGCATGGCGCGAAGATGCGGAATCAGCCGCGGAACCGCGTGCAGGTAGTCGATGTAAGGCTCGCCAAGCTGGCCGGTGAGGAAGGCTTCTTCGCCGTAGATCAGGCGCATCTGAAAGACCGTGATGAGGACCGCGACAAAGAGCGCGCCGGTGGGTGGCATCAGGAAGGCCATTGCCGCAAACATGCACCAGGAGCCGAGATAGAGCGGATTGCGCACGTAGCGAAACGGCCCATCGGCCAGCACTGCGCCAGCCTTCATCTCGCCGTGGTTTACCGTGGCCGAGCCGAGATACGCAGTGCCCCAGATGCGCAGCAGTGCGCCCTTGGCGGCGATGAGCGCGGCCACAGCAATCACAAGGGGCACGGCAACTGCGAAGTGGACGATGCCCAGGCGGCTCAACTCGAGCGCCAGCCACTCCCACAATGAAATTCGCCGGCCAATGCCCCAGCCTTCAATCCACGGCGCCCAGAAGCCCAGCGTAATGATGACCGTGATAATTGTCACGCGCAGACGAAACTCGATCTTCGTTGCTCCCATTGCTTTCTCCCTTTTGCCGGAGTTTACCATTCCTGCGTGTGGTAGGCTGGCGCATGGAGGCGATGTTCCGCTTCCGCGTGGAGGTTTTTCATGTTCGTGCGTACTCTTGTTTTGGCTGCCGCCGCAATGCCCATAGCTGCGCAAAGCTCTGCTGCTCAAGCTGATCTTGCCGCTACTGCTGAGCGGCAATTGCCCTCGCTCACCGAGACTTACAAACATCTGCACCGCAATCCGGAGCTTTCAGGCCACGAGGAACAGACCGCGGCCTTTGTGGCTGGCGAGTTGCGCAAGCTTGGCTATACCGTGACCGAGCATGTGGGCAAGTACGAAGATGGAACACAGGTATTGGGCGTGGTGGCTGTGATGGAGAATGGCGCGGGGCCGCGGCTGTTGATGCGCACGGAACTGGACGCGTTGCCGGTGGAAGAAAAGACCGGCCTGGATTACGCCAGCCATGTGAAGACCATCAATGCGCAGGGCCAGCAGGTGAGCGTAATGCACGCCTGCGGCCACGATCTGCATATGACGGTTCTGCTGGGCGCGGCGAGGGAATTGGCGGAGCGCAAGAGCGAGTGGCACGGTACATTGATGCTGATTGGGCAGCCAGCAGAGGAGACTGTGGGAGGCGCCCAGGCGATGCTGGCTGACCACATGTACGAGCGCTTCGGCCGGCCAGACTTTGTGCTCTCCGAGCATGACACAAACGACGTGGCCGCCGGATCGATTGCCATCAAAGGTGGACCGTTGCTGGCCAGCGCTACCTCGATCAACGTGGCCATCCGTGGCATCGGCGGGCACGGTTCCGCGCCGCAGTCCGGCAAAGACCCCATCGTGCTGGCCGCCGAGTTTGTGCTCGTGGCGCAGACCATCGTCAGCCGGCAAATCGATCCGCAACAGCCGGCCGTGCTGACGGTGGGCACTATTCGCGGCGGGACGAAGAACAACATCATTCCTGACGAGGTAACGTTGGGTCTCACGCTGCGCACCTACTCGCCCGCGGTCCGCGACCAGATTCTGGCTGATTTGCGGCGCACTGCGAATGGGCTGGCGGAGGCCTACGGGATTCCTGCGGACCGGATGCCGTCTGTGGAGATTACGGAGAGTACGCCCGCCACTTTCTGCGATCCGGCACTGGCCGAGCGGCTGCGCACTGCCGCCACGGAGGCGCTGGGCAAGGATCATGTTCTGGAGGCTCACGCCGTGATGGGAAGCGAGGATGTGGGCCTGTTTTCGCTGGATGGGAAGATTCCGGCGGTGATGTATTGGCTGGGCGCGGCTGATGCGGACAAGCTCAAAGAGAGCCTCAAATCCGGCGTGCCGCTGCCCAGCCTTCACTCAGCGCTGTTTGCGCCTGTTTACGAGCCGGCCATCAAATCCGGAGTGACGGCGATGACCGCGATGGCGCTGAACCTGCTGAAATAGGTTCAGCGCAATGGAGTTGTTGATGAGGCCGGTCGCGTGTCGAGCCTCTACACTAACGAATGATGGCCAGCGAGAGCAAAAATCCAGAATTGACGACCGACACCATCGTTGCCGTCTCGACGCCGCCGGGGCGCGGAGGCATCGGGATTGTGCGGCTGAGCGGGCCCGAAGCTGCGTCAATCGCGATTCAGTTGGTGCGGCTGCGGCAACCGCTGGAGCACGCGCGGGCCCGGCTGGCGGATGTGCTCGATGAAGCGGACGATCTCGACGCAGTGGATTCTGGCGTCGATGAAGGCTGCATTGACGAGGCAGTGGTCACATTTTTTGGCGCGCCGCATTCTTATACTTCCGAAGATCTGGTTGAAATTGCGGCGCACGGCTCGCCAGTGGTGCTAGAGCTGCTGCTGGGCCGCGCTCTGAAGCTGGGCGCGCGCCTCGCCTCGCCGGGCGAATTTACTGAGCGCGCTTTTCTCTCAGGCAAACTCGATTTGACCCAGGCCGAGGCGGTGCGCGACCTGATTGAGGCGCAGACGCTTACACAGGCGCGCCAGGCCGCCAGCCAGATGGGCGGCGCGCTCAGCCGGCGCGTGGGGCCGGTGAAGCAGGGGCTGGTGGAGTTGATCGCCCTGCTCGAAGCAGGCATTGATTTTTCCGAGGACGACGTGGATGTTACGCCTGGAGCCGAGATTGCGCGGCGCATCGGCGAACTGACGCCGCCGCTGAGCGCGCTGGAAGCGTCATTCGCGCGCGGGCGCATTGTTCACGACGGGCTGACGCTGGCCATTGTGGGACGGCCCAACGTGGGCAAGAGCTCGCTCTTCAATTGCCTCGCGGAGCGCGACCGCGCAATCGTGACCGCGACGCCAGGGACTACGCGCGACACGGTCACCGAGCGGATTTCTCTGGAAGGCATTCCGCTGGAGTTGGTGGATACAGCCGGGCTGCGCGAGGGGCTGCACGGAAGTCTGGACGAGGCCGAGCAGTTGGGCATTCGCCGCAGCCGCGAGGCGCTGGCAGACGCCGCGCTGGTTGTGGTGGTGCTGGACGCAACCGAGGCGCTGAACGATGAGGAGCGCAGTCTGCTGGCCGCTGTCGAGGGACGGCCCGCTCTGGTTGCCGTGAATAAGAGCGACTTGACTGAAGCCGGTCGCGCTCTGCCCGATTGCGCCGGGCTGCCGACGCTCGCGACCTCGGCGCTCACGGGCGCT
>Ga0224528_1000578_pt1 | contig 27571 bp, 29 predicted proteins | sample CBST25metaG_2_FD_179888 | JGI IMG/M metagenome (GOLD analysis project Ga0224528, IMG submission 179888) | Peat soil microbial communities from Stordalen Mire, Sweden - C.B.S.T25 | ecosystem: Environmental > Terrestrial > Soil > Wetlands > Peat | place: Sweden: Norrbotten County, Stordalen Mire...
CTGTTGCCTGAATCGAAAGCCCAACAACCGGCGCTGCCCAAACGCCGCCCGCTGCCGCCGGAACTCCCCCGAGAGGACATCCGTCTGGCGCCGGCATCGAACACCTGCCCGGACTGCGGCCATGCCCTGCGCTTCATCCGTGATGAAATCAGCGAACGGCTGGAGTATGTGCCGGCGCGTTTTATTGTGCATCGCCATATCCGCCCGCAGTTCAGCTGTGAACACTGCGACACCGTGGTCAGCGCCGCTCTTATGACCTTTGTCAAGGATTTCGCCCGTACTTATCCTGCGCAGCTTAAAACAGCTTCGCCGTTGTTGTCGTTAAAGAACCTGAAACAGTCGGGCTGTAACTTGGATTTTACAGACTCTTATTCGGGGATTATTAACCCCACGATGATTTTCGTAGTGAGCTTGCCTCTTTCTGGATGCAGGTATTGGACTCAACGCTGTCCCACCTAAATTCTTGACGAGGATCACTCATTCCGTGCCCGGCTGCTTCAGGGTTTAACTCTGTGTTGATTGAACCGGAGTCAGTGTGTGGATAACGCGATATCCCACATAAAGCCCGTCAGCTCACGTGCCACCGCCGTAATGGCGACCTGCGATTTTTTGCCTTTGGCAACCAGACTCCGATAGCGAAAGCATAATCGTTGCTGCGCCTTCCAGGAAATGTCCTTTGCTTCCTGTGTCACGTCATCGGGGCGATATTTGCTCAACCAACTGCCCACTTTGGCATTGGAGCGATACGACCAAGCTGCTTCATAGAGCAGGCGTCTGAGTTCGCTGTTCCCGACGCGCGTGATCCCCCGTTGACGTATGCTTCCCCCACTGGAATGCTCGCCCGGCACCAGTCCCAGATAAGCCATAATGTGTTTCGGGTTGGCGAAACGGGAAAAATCACCCAGTTCGGCGACCAGCGTCAGGGCAATGGTCTGCCCCACGCCTTCCAGCGCCTGCAACTGACAGACCAGAGGGTATAATGACCATTCGGGTAACAGGCGAGTGATTGCCTGATCGAGCTGTTGTATGCGGTTTTCAATTTGCTCCAGGCTTTGACAATAATGCTGAAAAGCAATCTGCTGTGACGGTAGCGGAAAGGTCTGATCCGCTAACCAAACGCGGTGCCTGTAACCCCACGGTTTTTTGTCATAGCGCTTGCCGGTACGTAACAACATGCTTTGAATACGCTGTTTGGCAATCCTGCAATCACATTTTGCCGCCGCCCTGGCACGCACAAGGTCCCGCATGGCTTCGTGAGTAGGGTCAGGAACCCAAACCGGCGTCAACTCGCCGGCACGGGGCAGCCGGGCCAGGGAAACTGCATCGCGGTGATCGTTTTTGATGCGATCGGTGGGTGATTTTGGAATGCGTGAAGGTGCGATAACCTGACATTCAATGTTCATGGATGTCAGTAAATTATAAAGCCCATAACCACATGGCCCGGCTTCGTAACAGGCCATGATATTGCCATGAATATCGGACATTTTTTTGAAAAATCGTTGCACGGCCTGAGGCTGGTTGTTGATGGTGCCGTAGTAACGCACTTCGCCCAGGCGTTCAGGGCTGGCAATGGCCACCGCCAATGTTTCTTTGTGCACATCCAGCCCAATATAGGCTGCCGTGTTCATTGCTTGCATATGACCTCCTGCAAAATATCCCACGATGTCAAAGTGAGTATACAAGGTCATATCATCTGGATGTTCGCCGGTTCGCTGCGCGCCGGGCAACGTATGGCCGCTATCCTGAGCCTGCTGGAAACCGCCAAACTTAACGGTCATGATCCTTATATCTGGCGGAGTGACGTATTAACTCGGTTGCCAACGTGGCCCAACAACCGAATAAACGAACTGCTGCCCTACACCGAAAATAACTTTAGCTAATATCTGCCAGTCTATAACGTTACTTCATTGGCGCAATGTGGGTTCGCCGATCGGTTACGATCGTCAATGCATTGGACGTTACTTTCTTGAGCATATTGAAAACACGGGTATCAAATTACGCGGCGTTGAAGCTTTGAAGGTGCGTTATGTTGAAAGTTATATTGTATATCGAAAGAGTTTAAATCTCAGTCTGAATGCGGCTCCGCACCACACCACGAATAGTCCCTCCGCTAGGAAAAATAAAACCAACAATTCAGCACTATAAAACACGCCTAGGGAGTGGCATAACGCAGTTCGAATCTTCTGTAGCTAACTATATGATAAATAATACTGAACTGTAATTTTTAGCGCCCATTTTCGCCTAAATATCCCTTGCTGTTCATTGCCGTTAACGGTATCTTTTAGCCGCGCCTGCAAAATCAGGCGTCGGGATTGGTCTCTCGAGATTCATACTGGCGACATATGGCGCACCCGCGTCTTTTTTATGTCGTGCGTCCGGCCCTTGGGAGCGATAAATTATCGTCTTCCTCTTCAATGGTGGGCTGGGCGGGGGCACCGCAAGGTGCGCCGGTGTCCAGTATGGCCGGTAAGACCAACTCCGTTCAGTCCATCACCCGCAAGATTGGTCTCTTCGGTGTGGTGGTTAAAAACTAACATACTGGAGGCTGCCTTATGGCTACTATCCCCACTCAAACTCATGCGTTACTTTCCATCCCCTTCGATTCAACCACCGATTTTACCGTTCTGGCAGGCCATTGTGAAAACCTGGCCGACGCGTTGCTGCATAGCGATGATCCGGCGCAGCGCCAAGCGCTCTGCGGGCGGCTTGACCTTTGCCTGGCGCAGTTGCGTCCCACGCTGGATGACGCCATCCCGCCTCATCTGATTGAAAGCCTGACCGTGGATGCGCGGCCCATGACCTCGCCGCGCTTTGAGCCTGATGCCGATCTGCTCTGCGGGTACACCCAGGCGCTGGCGCGGTTGTTGACGGAACGTAAGTTATCGCCGGAGATGGAGACAACACTTGCCGGCTTGCTGTTCGATTTGGTGGCTTATTTTGCCGATGAATTGAGGGCGCCGCGCTGGATACGTACCGCTGACGGGGCAAAATTTATAGAGGAACTGGATATGGTTAAGGAACACTGAATGCCTTGAAAGCAAAAAAACCAGCCCTTGGGCTGGTTTCAGATTGCTGACAAAGTCCTGGCTCTTCGGTCAGGACTTTGATCTAATAGGGATAGGCTAAAAAACGAGCTTACCCTGATGCTAAAAGAATCGTCCCCTCAGCAGTATCAACTCGAAATGGTCACTCTTGAAGAATTGGTGCCCAAAGACCATCTGGTTCGAAAAGTTGACGCTACCATCAATTTTGAATTTATCCGTGATGAAGTCTCTCATCTTTACTGCCACGACAATGGTCGTCCCGCCATTGACCCGGTGGTCCTGTTCAAGATGATGCTGCTCGGCTATTTATTTGGTATCCCCAGCGAGCGCCGTCTGGTACAGGAAATCCAGGTCAATGTGGCCTATCGCTGGTTTTTGCGCATGGGGTTGACCGATAAAGTACCGGATGCTTCAACCCTGAGCCAGAACCGCATCCGCCGTTTTAACGGTACCGATATTTTCCAACGAGTCTTCGATAATATCGTTGAACAGGCTATCGCTAAAGGTCTGGTGGGAGGACGGGTTCTCTACACCGACAGTACCCATCTCAAAGCCAATGCCAATCCGCGCAAAGCAGTCAATATTCCCCAACCGGTCCAGCCTAGTGCCTATATCGAGGCACTGAACGCCGCCGTAAATGAAGACCGGGAAGCTGCCGGAATAAAGCCGCTGGCACCGTCAACGACGGTAAAAATCAAAGACGCTAAAGTCAGTACTACCGACCCGGAAAGCGGTTTTATGCATCGAGATAACAAACCGCAAGGGTTCTTCTGGCTGGACCATCGCACAGTTGATGGCAAGCACGGCATTATTACCGATACCCATACGACTCCAGGCAATGTTCATGATGCGCAGCCTTACATCGCACGGTTGGAACGGCAGATAAACCGCTTCCCGTTAAACCCGGTGGCCGTCGGCCTGGATGCGGGTTACTTTACCGCCGCCATCTGCCACCTGACGGAACAACTGGGTATCATCCCGGTTCTGGGCTATCGCCGGCCGAATAAGGGTCAGAATACCCTGCAAAAAAAACACTTCATCTACGATGAAAACCAAGATGTCTACCGGTGCCCGCAGGGCGAATTACTTATCTATAAGACGACCAGCCGGGAAGGCTACCGGCATTATCAATCGAACCCGCAAATATGCCAGAACTGTCCGCGGCTAAAAGACTGCACACAAAGCCAGCAAACACAGAAGGTGGTGACGCGGCACGTGTGGGAAGCCAGTAAAGAGCGGGCTAACGAAATGCGGTTGTCGAAATGGGGCAAGAAAGTTTACGCCCGACGAAAGGAGACGGTGGAAAGAAGCTTTGCTGATGCCAAACAGCATCACGGCCATCGATACGCCCGCTTCCGGGGACTGATGAAAGTGCAGATGCAGTGCCTGTTAGCCGCCGCAGCGCAGAATATGAAGAAGATGGCGCTGCTGGCGCTTCTTCGTCGCTTATTACGGGCGATAAAAGCTGTTCAGGAAGCCCCAAACGGTCATATGAGCAAGTTGGAAATCGAAATAGTGCAGTTGAAAGGAAATAATGCGATCGCGACCTTCGGTCGCTGAAAAAGACGAGCCCCACGAAAAACAGGGGGTTCGTCAGCAATCTGAAACCAGCCCTTGGGCTGGTTTCTTTAAATCGAGGATTCTTTGAATAAATGGTGCCCGGACTCGAAATCGTCAGTAGAGAGAGCGAAAATACAAATGTAAATCCTGATAAACATCGAAAAAGCAGATCATTAATAGGTCGGATCTGCTTTTACTTTTCTCGTCAATTACGACCATTACTGATTAGGCAAGCTTATGCTTTCTCCAATCTGCCCCAGACATAGGGTGGGACAAATGTATCCCGGCATGCATCCAGATAATCCGACCACCACTGCATCATGGCTTTGCGGGCATCAAGATGTTCCGCTTTGTGGATATACGCCGCCCGCACGTTGTTGCGTTCCTGATGGCTCATCTGGCGTTCAACGGCATCCCGTGACCAAAGCTCTGATTCCATTAAGGCGCTACAGGCCATTGCCCGGAATCCGTGGCCACAGACATCAGTTTTCGTGTCGTAACCCATCAGCCGTAGTGCCTTGTTGACCGTGTTTTCACACATTGGCTTATATGAGTTATGGTCGCCGGGGAATACCAGTTCCAGATGCCCTGAGATTTCCTGTATCTGCCTCAGAATAGCAACAGCCTGCCGGGACAGCGGCACGATATGCTGTGTGCGCATTTTCGCGCCACGCCCGGAATAACGAACACCTACAATGGTTTCCCTTGAGGCGGGGATGGTCCAGATTTTGTTTCTGAAATCGATCTCGCGCCAGCGGGCGAAACGCAGTTCGCTGGAACGGATAAACAGATGCAGGGTCAATGTCACCGCCAGCCTTGTCAATTCTCGTCCCTGCTGATAGTTGTCGATGCGAGTAAGTAGTTCGGGCAGGTGTTCCAGGGGTAGGGCAGGATAGTGGTGTTTAACGGGCGGAGCCGTCACGCCTTCCAGATTCAGCGCCGGGTTGTTTTCCACCAGTCCTTGCTGCACAGCATAACGCATGATGCTGCATAGGTGCTGTCGGGTGCGGGAGGCGACTTCCAGCAGTCCCTTTTCCTCAATCCCTTTCAGCAGAGCGGTGAAATGTCGTGTTTTCAGTTCCGTTACCGGCAGATGCCCAATCACCGGGAAAATATGATTGTTCATGCTGGCAAGCAGTCGGCTGGCGTGGTTCTCCGACCAAGCTTTATTGCTTTTATGCCAACCCAGCGCCACGGTCTTGAAACATTTTTCAGGCGAACAGGGGGCTTTTTCAGCAACACGCTGCTGTGCCGGGTTGATATTCTGGTTCAGCAATTTTCGGATGCCATCACGCTGTAGCCGGGCGTCGGCAAGGGATACCAGCGGATAAGCGCCTAAACCGAGACGGGATTCTTTGCCATTAATACGATACTTGAGGTACCAGAGACGGGAGCCACCGGGATTGACCAACAGATACAACCCGTGTGCATCGGACAGTTTGAAAGGTTTTGCTAGGGGTTTACTGCTGCGGATTTTTGTGTCGTTAAGAGACATTTGGGGGTCACTCCATAATCGAACCAACCTGACCCCAAATCTGACCACCAAATTCTCCCGATGCAGAGGGAAAACTAAAAATGCATCGGGAAGATTTTTCACGCTAGCTCGTTGAATCTAAAACGTATAAAGATTCGTGAAGATGCATGAAAACATAAATTTGGCTCCTCTAACTGGACTCGAACCAGTGACATACGGATTAACAGTCCGCCGTTCTACCGACTGAACTACAGAGGAATCGTGTGAACGCAGCGAATACTAATGATGTCGGCGGCGTTTGTCAAAGTCCTTTTTCATTGTGCGGTGTATTTGCCCAAAGCCTGCTCATTTTGCTGATTTTACAAGCCATTTTTCAGCGTTATCTCAGAATTATCCCGATACCGTTGCCGATGGGCGGCATGACTTTCCCTGGCTCGCGCACGTTAGTCCAACCGTGCCGCCGCAAAGGGCGACTAATCTGTTGGCGGCGGTGTGTTCTTTATGTCCGATACCGGGCGCAAAAGTGAACATACTCTGTCTTGTTTATGACAAAAGGTCGGTTAATTGTTCATAACCCAGCTCGCTGAATGAATACTATTTTATAAATAATGATATTTTTCATTTGGTTAGTATTTTTTCGGCTTTTGGTACATTCCCTGCTTTATAGAAAGGGTCAACCGACTAACAGGAGAATGTTCATGGCTATCCGTCAATGCGCCATTTATGGCAAAGGTGGCATAGGTAAATCCACTACGACTCAAAATCTCGTTGCCGCGCTGGCTGAGATAGGTAAAAAGGTAATGATTATCGGTTGTGATCCGAAAGCGGATTCGACCCGACTGATCCTGCATGCCAAAGCGCAGAACACCATTATGGAATTAGCCGCCGAAGTAGGTTCGGTGGAAGATCTCGAACTGGAAGATGTTTTACAGATTGGCTATAGCGGCATCCGCTGCGCCGAATCAGGCGGCCCTGAGCCGGGTGTGGGCTGTGCCGGACGCGGGGTTATCACCGCCATCAACTTCCTTGAGGAAGAAGGCGCGTACGAAGACGATTTGGATTTTGTGTTTTACGATGTCTTGGGCGACGTAGTGTGCGGCGGGTTTGCCATGCCAATCCGCGAAAATAAAGCACAAGAAATCTATATTGTCTGTTCCGGTGAAATGATGGCGATGTATGCCGCCAATAATATCTGTAAAGGCATCGTGAAATATGCCAAATCCGGCAAAGTCCGTTTGGGCGGGTTAATCTGCAACTCACGGCAAACAGATCGGGAAGATGAACTTATCATGGCGTTGGCGGATAAACTCGGCACGCAGATGATCCATTTTGTACCGCGGCACAATATTGTTCAGCGTGCGGAAATACGGCGCATGACGGTAATTGAATATGACCCAACCTGCGATCAGGCTAATGAATATCGCACGCTGGCCCGCAAGATTGTCGATAATAAATTAATGATAGTACCAACGCCTGTCACTATGGATGAACTGGAAGCCTTGCTGATGGAATTCGGCATTCTGGATGTGGAAGACGAAACTATTATCGGCAAAACCGCTGCCGAAGAAGCGCAGTCGGTTTAATTCCCCGCTGTGTTGGTCCCTGAGCCGGCAACGGCTGGCTTAGGACAATAGCCCATTTATTGTGAAGGATATCGCCATGACCGATATTACCGGTGAACAAACCATGGCGCTGATTCAGGAAGTATTGGAAGTTTTTCCTGAAAAAGCCCGTAAAGAACGCGCCAAGCATTATATGTTAAGTGACCCGGATATGGAGAGCGTCGGCAAATGTATTACCTCCAACCGGAAATCGCAGCCGGGCGTGATGACCGTGCGTGGTTGCGCTTATGCCGGCTCGAAAGGGGTGGTCTTCGGCCCGATTAAAGATATGGCGCATGTTTCTCATGGCCCGATTGGCTGCGGTCAATATTCCCGTGCCGGTCGTCGCAACTATTACACCGGTTATAGCGGCGTCAATGCTTTCGGCACGCTGAATTTTACTTCGGATTTTCAGGAAAAAGACATTGTTTTCGGCGGTGATAAAAAGCTGGCCAAATTACTTGAAGAATTGGAAACCCTGTTTCCACTGACCAAAGGTATCTCGATTCAGTCCGAATGTCCGGTGGGTCTGATTGGCGATGATATCGAAGCCGTGGCGCGTGAAGCGCAGAAAAAATTCGATAAACCGGTGGTGCCGGTCCGTTGCGAAGGATTTCGCGGCGTATCGCAATCGCTGGGGCATCATATTGCCAATGATGTGGTGCGCGACTGGATTTTGTCCAATCGCGATGAAAAGGAGTTTGCCAGTACGCCTTATGATGTCGCGATCATCGGCGATTATAATATCGGCGGCGATGCCTGGGCTTCGCGTATTTTACTGGAAGAGATTGGCTTAAGAGTTGTCGCGCAGTGGTCGGGGGACGGCACTTTGGTGGAAATGGAAAATACGCCGAAAGTGAAATTGAACCTGGTTCACTGTTATCGTTCCATGAATTATATTTCGCGTCATATGGAAGAAAAGTACGGTATTCCCTGGCTGGAATATAATTTCTTTGGGCCGACCAAAATAGCCGAGTCGCTGCGTAAAATCGCCGCATTATTCGATGACCATATCAAAGAAAAAGCGGAAGAGGTGATTAATCGTTATAAAGCGCAAGCCGATGCCATTGTCGCTAAATACCGTCCGCGCCTGGAAGGTAAAAAAGTGATGTTATATCTCGGCGGCCTGCGCCCGCGCCATATTATAGGCGCCTATGAAGATCTGGGGATGGAAATTGTCGGCAGCGGTTATGAATTCGCTCATAACGACGACTATGACCGTACTTTGCCTGATCTGAAAAAGAGCACGTTGTTATTTGATGATGCCAGCAGTTATGAGCTTGAGGAAATTATCAAAATCCTGAAACCCGATTTGATCGGCTCCGGCATTAAAGAAAAATACATTTTCCAGAAAATGGGTTTCCCTTTCCGGCAGATGCATTCCTGGGATTATTCCGGTCCTTATCATGGTTATGACGGTTTTGCGGTATTCGCCCGTGATATGGATATGACAATAAATAATCCGAGTTGGACCAAACTGACCGCGCCCTGGCTAAAAACCGCCTGAGTTCGCCGCTTGCAGCCTTAACCCGCTAGTTCACAGATGCGTGGCGCGGGAGGAGAGAATCATGAGTCAAGATGTTGAAAAGACCAAAGCCTGTTTCCCCTTGTTTGAACAGGATGAGTACCAGTCGCTGTTTACCAATAAACGCGCGCTGGAAGAAGCTCACGGGGCGGAACGGGTCAAAGAGGTTTTTGAATGGACCACCACCCCGGAATACCAGGAACTGAACTTCAAGCGCGAAGCGCTGACCATCGACCCGGCGAAAGCCTGTCAGCCATTGGGCGCAGTGTTATGTTCGTTGGGATTCGCCAAGTCTTTGCCCTATGTGCATGGCTCGCAAGGTTGCGTTGCTTATTTTCGCACCTATTTCAATCGTCACTTTAAGGAACCGGTCGCGTGTGTTTCCGATTCCATGACCGAAGACGCGGCGGTTTTCGGCGGTAATAATAATCTCAATAACGGGCTGCAAAATGCTTATGCGCTCTATAAGCCGGAGATTATCGGCGTATCCACCACCTGTATGGCTGAGGTGATCGGCGATGATTTACGTGCCTTTATCGACAATGCCAAAAAAGACGGTTTCATCGATAGCGCGGTGCCAGTGCCTTATGCTCATACGCCAAGTTTTATCGGCAGCCATATTACTGGGTGGGACAATATGTTCGAAGGGTTTGCCCGGACATTCACCCCAACGGACGAAAGCGAATGCCAGCCGGGTAAAAACGGCAAAATCAATCTGGTGACCGGATTTGAAACCTACCTGGGCAATTACCGGGTCATGAAACGCATGATGGAACAAATGGATGTGGGTTACAGCCTGCTGTCCGATCCATCGGAAGTGCTGGACACGCCGGCGGACGGCGAGTACCGCATGTATGCCGGAGGCACCACCCAGCAGGAAATGCGCGATGCCCCTAATGCCATTGATACTTTGCTGTTGCAACCCTGGCATTTGCAGAAAACCAAAAAAGTCGTACAGGAAAGTTGGCATCAACCAGCCACGCCGGTCGACATTCCCATGGGCCTGGATGCCACCGATCGGTTCCTGATGACCGTCAGCGAGTTAACCGGCAAGCCCATTCCCGCGTCACTCACGCTGGAGCGCGGCCGGTTGGTGGACATGATGCTCGACTCCCATACCTGGCTGCACGGCAAAAGCTACGGACTGTATGGCGACCCGGATTTTGTCATGGGCATGACGAAAATACTGCTGGAACTGGGCTGCGAACCGACCGTGATCCTCTGTCACAACGCCAACAAACGTTGGCAAAAAGAAATGAAAAAAATCCTTGCCGCGTCGCCTTACGGCCAGGAAAGCGAAGTGTATATCAATTGCGATCTGTGGCACTTCCGTTCACTGATGTTCACTCGCCAGCCGGATTTTATGATCGGTAATTCCTACGGCAAATTTATTCAGCGCGATACCCTGGCGAAAGGCGAGCAGTTCGAAGTGCCGCTGATTCGCATCGGTTTCCCGATTTTCGATCGCCACCATTTGCATCGCATCTCCACCTGGGGGTACGAAGGCGCCATGACCGTGTTGACCACGTTGGTCAATGCCGCGCTGGAAAAACTGGATCGCGACACCATGAAGATCGGCCAAACCGATTACAACTATGATCTGATTCGCTGAAATACCGCCCCGGACCCGGTCCTGGGCGGCTTAGCCGGAGAAACCTGATGCCGAGTATTTTATTCAGTGAAAAAAACGATGGCCTGTATTGTTATATCGCCAAACGGGACCTGGAAGCGCGAGTGGTGCGCATCGAATTCAACGATCCGGCTTGCTGGGGCGGTCATTTCGAACTGGAGGGCGGCACGGCCTATTACCTGGAACCACAACCGGAAAAACCCTCATTCCCGGTGCGTTTGCGTGTTAGCAAAAACGCCGGTTGATCCGGCGGCAAGAGGAGCGACGCAATGAATATCCAAACTGACGACCCTTTATTCTGGCGTTTATTCGCCCTGGCCCAGGCGGTGGATAACCTCCAGCCGCAGGCCTTGATTTTGTGGCTGGAACAGGCCGCCCGGCAGCCATTGTCGTTGTCCCGGCTGGAACAGTTGAGCCGCCCCGCATTGGCGGAGACCTGGCCGGCGCAAATACCGCCGCCCACCGAAGCGCAATGGGTGCGGGTGTTGTCCTGCCTGAAAGGCGATTTACCCAATTATCTCGCCACCCAGCCGGAGCGCGGACAAGCGTTGCAATTACGTGCGGCGTTCGCCTCCAGCGATGGCGTCATGATCAATGGCCACTTCGGCCAGAGTAAATTGTTTTTTATCTATGCCTTTGATGAGGGGCAACCCTTCCTGGAGCAGGTTCGTTGCCACCGCCCGGACCCTGACGCGCAGGAAGAAGGCAATGAAGCACGGGCGCGCTTGCTGAGCGATTGCCAATTATTATTTTGCGAATCCATCGGTGGTCCGGCCGCCGCCAGGGTAATACGCAATAATATCCATCCGATAAAAATTAAACCGCCAATGACCATCAATCAGCAATTGCAGGCTTTACAGACCATGCTTGCCGGACGCATCCCGCCCTGGCTGGCGAAACGGCTGGGCAAAACCAATCCCTATACGCAATACGATTTTTCCTAGCGCCCGCGGCCCCTTGGCGGGCCTACCCGATTCTTGCCGACCTCACCTTGATTTGTGTCAATGCACCAATCCCGCAACGATCGGGGTTAGCGAGCCAGCCTATCGAAAAATCACGCTAAAGGGGGAGGAAAATCGTCGCCAGACGACCGCTCCCCATCTCGGCTTTGTCAGTTTTGTCGCGAAGGCGACAAAAAAAACCTCTTCTAAAACAGCATGGTAGAACCTGGCCTGCGAATTGCAATGAATTACTATACGTCGTCAGTTATGGTCGCTCAACAGAGAGAACGTTATGAAAAACGAGGAAATCGCCACCCTGTTTGTGGAACCTGCCTGCGAACACAATGGTAAACAAAAAACCGGCTGCAAGCCGCCGAAACCCGGTTCCACCGCCGGCGGCTGCGCGTTTGACGGCGCCCAGATTACCTTGTTGCCCATCGCCGATGTGGCGCATCTGGTTCATGGTCCGATCGGTTGCGCCGGCAGCTCATGGGATAACCGAGGCAGCCGCAGTTCAGGCCCGGCCATCAATCGGCTTGGTTTCACCACCGACTTAAGCGAGCAGGATGTGATCATGGGGCGCGGCGAGCGTCGGTTATTCCATGCCGTGCGTCATATCGCCGAACGGTATCGGCCGGCGGCGGTCTTTATCTACAACACCTGCGTGCCGGCGATGGAAGGGGATGATATCGAATCGGTTTGTCTGTCGGCATCGGCGGCGGTAGGCATCCCGGTAATTGCGGTGGATTCAGCCGGTTTTTACGGCAGTAAAAATTTCGGCAACCGTATCGCCGGCGAGATCATGTTGCGAAAAGTGGTGGGCCAACGTGAACCGGCGCCATGGCCCCGGTCCGCCGCCATCGAAGAAAGTCGAGGCCATAACATCGGTCTGGTGGGCGAATACAATATTGCCGGGGAATTCTGGCAAGTGCTGCCTTTACTGGATGAACTGGGGCTGCGCGTATTGTGTACGCTCTCCGGCGATGCGCGTTTCGCTGAAATCCAAACCTTGCACCGATCGCAAGCCAATATGCTGGTCTGTTCCCGCGCGTTGATCAATGTGGCGCGCCACTTGCAGGAACGCTACGACACGCCATGGTTCGAAGGCAGTTTTTACGGTGTGAGGGAAATGTCGTCTTCCTTGCGGCAATTGGCCGGCTTGCTCAATGATGCCGATTTGACTGTCCGTACCGAAGCGCTTATCGCTCGCGAAGAGGCTGATGTTCGGCAGCGTTTGGCGCCCTTATGCGACCGGCTGCGCGGCAAACGGGTATTGCTGTACACCGGCGGGGTTAAATCGTGGTCGGTGGTGTCGGCGTTACAGGATTTGGGCCTGGAAGTCATCGCGACCGGCACCCGTAAATCCACCGAGGAAGATAAAGCCCGTATCCGTGCGTTAATGGGGGAAAACGCCATTATGCTCGATGAGGGCAATCCCCGTTTATTGCTTGATACCGCCTACCGCTATCGTGCCGATTTGATGATCGCCGGCGGCAGGAATATGTATACCGCGTATAAGGCCCGGCTGCCATTTCTGGATATAAATCAGGAGCGCGAACAGGCTTTCGCCGGTTATCAGGGCATGGTCAACCTGGCCGAGGCCGTATGTCGCACATTGGACAGCCCGGTCTGGTCGCAGGTCAATCAGCCCGCGCCTTGGCATCGATAGGCTCAGGAGAAATACATGACGCATATTGTCCGTTCGGTTAAACCGCTCGCCACCAGTCCCATCAAAAGCGGGCAGCCGCTGGGGGCCATTCTAGCCGCCATGGGGCTGGAAAACTGTATTCCGCTGGTGCATGGCGCCATGGGATGCAGCGCTTTCGCCAAGGTCTTTTTTATCCAGCATTTCCATGAGCCGATTCCGTTGCAGTCCACCGCCATGAACCCCATAACCACCATTATGGGAGCGGATGAGAATATCTTTAGCGCGCTATCGACGCTGTGCGAACGCAATCAACCGCGCATTATCGTGTTGCTCAGCACCGGATTATCAGAAGCCCAGGGCAGTGATTTAAGCCGGGCGCTGGCTTTATTCCGTCAAGATTATCCCAAATACCAGCATGTGGGGATATTGACCGTCAGTACGCCGGATTTTTACGGCTCGATGGAAAACGGTTATGCCGCCTTGCTCGAAAGCCTGGTTCAGCAATGGGTGCCGGCCGAACCCATGGCCGGCATTCGCAATAAACGGGTTAATTTGTTTCTCAGCCATTTGTTCAGCCCAGGCGATCAGGAACTGCTGCGCAGCTATGTTGAAGCGTTTGGCTTGCAGCCGGTGATGGTGCCTGATTTGACGCAATCCTTGGATGGTCATCTCGCATCAGGGGATTACAGTTCCTTGACCCAAGGCGGCAGTACGCAGAAATCCATAGAACAGCTGGGGCAAAGCGCCGCCAGTTTTGTTATCGGCGTGTCGTTGCAAAGGGTCGGCTCGCTGATGGAGCCACGAGGTCGAGGGCCCTGCATACGATTGCCTCATTTGATGACTTTGCAATATATGGATGAATTCATCCTGCAACTGCACCGCATTTCCGGGCGCGAAGTGCCGGCCTGGATCGAGCGTCAGCGGGGACAATTGCTGGATGCCATGATCGATTGCCATGGCGCGTTACAAGGCGGTCGCCTGGCGATAGCCGCAGAAGCGGATCTGTTGCGGTGCTGGGCCGATTTCGCCCAGAGCCAGGGCATGTCGGTTAACAATGTGGTGGCGCCGGTGAATCAGCCGGGACTGGCCGCGTTGCCGGTGGAGAGTATTACCATCGGCGATTTGGAGGATTTGGCGGACTTATTGGCCGCTAAGCCCGCTGATATCATGTTGGCCAATTCCCATGCGGCGGCTTTGTCCGAACAATTGAACATGCCCTTGATACGCATCGGTTTTCCCATTTATGACCGTTTGGGCGAATTCCGCCGGACCCGTCAGGGCTATGCGGGCATGCGCGATTCGTTGTTTGAATTGGGCAATGTCATGGAACAGTGCCACCGACATCAACCGGTGTATCACTCGCCGCTCAAACAGGATTTCTCTGCCGATACTTTGGTACAGGACGCCAGCCTATGAACAATCTACAGCGTAATCTTACGGTCACCACCGGCTCGGAATGGGCTTTGCGGGTGGCTTTCGCCAGTTCCGATTTACAGCATGTCAATCAGCATTTTGGTTCTACGCCGCGTCTGGTGATCTATGGTGTCAAGCCAGACCGGATACATCTTTTGCAGGTAACCGATTTTATGGTTCAGCCGGGGCACGACCTGGATAAATTAAGCAGCCGTATCTCGGCGCTGGATGGCTGTTTGTCATTATATTGCGTGGCGGTGGGCGAGGTCGCCTTCCAGCAATTATTACGGATTGGCGTACGGGCGGTCAGCGTGCCCACGACTACCGTTATTGCGAATCTGCTCACGGAACTGCAGCAGAATTGGAACGCGCCTTGTGTGCAACGGCATCAGATGAAACGGGATCCCCATCGGTTCGAACGCTATGAAAAGGAAACGCATTGGGAGGAGGACGAACGGTGATTTATGTCATTTCTCTGACAAAACCGACAACCTACCCCGACATGTTCGGGGTTTTTTATGGCTTTGATTTACCTATCTTATTGAAAAAAAGCATTAAAATGTGACTGGCATCACAATTGCTCCATATTACTGACCCCAGAGCGGAGTGACATCATGATTCAGATTGAAGCGGAGACTTTGCAGCAGCTTTTGACTGTGCAACGGCAACTGACCGGACCTTGCGCCGGTTTACGTATTCAGCTTTCCGGCGATAGTCGCCAGGGTGGGCAAGTCAGTTTGGAATGGAGTCGTGAGCAGCGCACCGAGGATTATGCGGTGAATTATCAAGGGCTGGTATTGCTTGCCGCCATTGCACACTGGCCTTATTTACAGAGTGCGACGCTGCGGGCGGGCGAACAGGACGAACAACGGGGAATATGGGTTGAACTGCAGGCGACAGCCTGTCACTGCGACAATCAGGTTTGCGCATCACCACAGACTATGCGCTGTGAGTAGGAGAAAAAGACATGTGGAACTATTCAGAAAAAGTTAAAGATCACTTTTTTCATCCGCGTAATGCCAAAGTCGTCGAACAGGCGAACGCTATCGGGGACGTGGGTTCGCTCAGTTGCGGCGATGCGCTGCGTCTGATGTTGCGTGTCGAGCCGGTCACTGAAATCATATTAGAAGCGGGTTTTCAGACGTTTGGCTGCGGTAGCGCCATCGCGTCATCGTCAGCGCTGACCGAACTGATTATCGGCCGTACCCTGACCGAAGCCGCGCAATTGACCAATAAACAAATTGCCGACTATCTCGATGGGTTGCCGCCGGAAAAAATGCACTGCTCCGTTATGGGCCAGGAAGCGCTGCGCGCCGCCATCGCGAATTTCCACGGTGAAGCGCCGGAAGCCGCCCATGATGAAGGCGCGTTGATTTGCAAATGTTTCGGCGTCGACGAGGGTCATATCCGTCGGGCGGTGATGGAAAACAACCTGACCAGTTTGCAGGATGTGATCAATTACACCAAGGCGGGCGGCGGTTGCACATCCTGCCACGAGAAAATCGAACAGGTATTGAACGACATTCTCGAACAGCAGCCCGTGGCGGCGATTGCGGCTAAACCCCGTGATGAAAACTGGCTGGCGGTGGAAGAAGTGGTGTTGGGCTTACGACCGCATATACAGGCTGACGGCGGCGACATGCGTCTGGTGGATGTTACCGATAAGCAGGTGACGGTATCGCTGTCCGGCAGTTGCAGCGGTTGCATGATGACCGATATGACCCTGGCCTGGCTGCAGCAGAAACTGATCGAGCGTCTAGGCCATTTTATGCATGTGGTGGTCGATACGGCCACAGTCTCTATTAGCGAAGCGTAATGAGGTGAGTCGATGAAACCCATTTATCTGGACAATAACGCCACTACCCGTTTGGATCCCATGGTATTGGAAGCGATGATGCCGTTTCTTACCGAACATTACGGCAATCCTTCGTCAATGCATGATTTCGGCCGGCCGACCGGTATCGCGGTGGAGCGCGCGCGCGAACAGGTGGCGAGCCTGCTGGGCGCGCGCCACGATAGTGAAATCATCTTTACCTCCTGCGCCACCGAAGCCACTTCCACGGCCATTTTGTCGGCGGTGGAAGGTTACCCGGAACGGCGTGAAATCATCACCACCGTCGTGGAACATCCGGCTACGTTGCAGGTTTGCGAGCATTTGGAACGCCAGGGCTATCTTATTCACCGCATACCGGTGGATGGCGAAGGCGCGCTGGATTTGGCGGCTTACCAGGCGGCCCTGAGCCCCCGGGTGGCGCTGGTGACGGTAATGTGGGCCAATAATGAAACCGGCGTGATTTTCCCGGTGGCGGAAATGGCTGAATTGGCCCATCGGCAAGGCGTGCTGTTCCATTGCGATGCCGTGCAGGCGGTGGGTAAAATTCCGGTATCTCTGGCGGCGACCGAAATCGATATGCTGTCTTGTTCCGGCCATAAATTTCACGGTCCCAAGGGGGTTGGCTGCCTTTACGTCCGCCGCGGCACCCGTTTTCGGCCATTATTGCGCGGCGGACATCAGGAGCGCGGCCGGCGCGCCGGAACCGAAAATATCGTCGGTATTGTCGGCATGGGCGCAGCCGCCGAGCTGGCGGATGTTCATTTGCCGATGATGGCAAGCCAGATAGCCATGATGCGGGATCATTTGCAACAGGGCATTATCAGCGCGATTCCCCATACGCTGGTGATGGGCGGCGGTCAGCCGCGGACGCCGAATACGGTCAATATCGCCTTTGAATATATCGAGGGCGAGGCGATTCTGTTGCTGCTTAATCATTGTCAGATTGCCGCCTCCAGCGGCAGCGCCTGTACTTCCGGTTCGCTGGAGCCTTCCCATGTCATGCGCGCCATGGGCATTCCCTATACTGCCGCTCACGGCACCATTCGTTTTTCATTATCGCGTTATACCCGTGAAAAAGAGATCGACTATGTCATCGAACAATTGCCGCCGATGATTACTCGCCTGCGCGCGCTTTCGCCGTATTGGCAAGGCGATCATCCTTTGGCGGTCACGGACAACAGCGGTTTTGTTCCCACTTACGGCTAATGACAGGAATAAAACAATGACCGCTATCGTGATTAACGACACCACGCTGCGCGATGGTGAGCAAAGCCCCGGCGTCGCGTTCAGCGCCGGTGAAAAACTGGCTATCGCCATAGCGCTGAACCAGGCCGGCGTCGGCGAATTGGAGGTCGGGACGCCGGCGATGGGCGAGGAGGAATGCCGCCGCATTGCCCAGGTAAGACAGGCCTTGCCGCAGCAAACGCTGATGGCGTGGTGTCGCCTGAACCGGGATGAGATCCGGCTGGCGGCCGAGCTGGGCCTGGATTGGGTGGATGTTTCCCTGCCTGCGTCGGCACAAATGCGTGAGGATAAAATGCGTTTGACCTGGCCGCAGATGGCCAGGGAGCTGGCTAGCCATATTCGTTATGCCCGTCAATGCGGATTACGGGTGAGCGTCGGTTGTGAAGACGCCTCCCGCGCCAGCGACGTCGAATTGCGGCAAATCGCCGACGTTGCCGGCGACGCGGGCGCTTTGCGCTTGCGGTTTGCCGACACGCTTGGCGTACTGGACCCGTTCGCCACCTTTGACCGAATCACGGCATTACGCGGATTTTGGCCGGGTGAGATCGAAATGCATGCGCATAATGATCTGGGACTGGCGACGGCGAATACCCTGGCGGCGGTCCGGGCCGGCGCATCCCACATCAATACCACCGTGAACGGGCTGGGGGAACGCGCCGGTAATGCCGCCTTGGAAAGCGTGGCGATGGGATTGGAGAGTTGTTTGCATATTTCTTCCGGGATTCGTTTCGAACGTTTGTTTGACCTGTGCCATCAGGTCGCCGATGCCGCGCGGCGTCCGGTCGATCCGCAACAACCGTTGGTGGGAGAACAGGTATTTACCCATGAATCCGGCATTCATGTCGCCGGCTTGCTGAAGAATGCCGCGTGTTATCAGAGCATCGATCCGGCGCGGTTCGGCCGCAGTCATACGCTGGTATTGGGTAAGCATTCAGGGCGCCACGCCGTGATCCGAATCTTTGCCGATTTGGGCTATACGCTGGAAAACCGACAGGCGGAACAATTGCTGCTCATGCTGCGACGCCGCGCCGAAGTCTGGAAACACAGTCCTTCGGACGGTCAGTTACAGCAACTCTATAATGAATTATTTGGCGCGGAGCCGAATATCGGTCTGGCGCTGTGTTCGGGAGGTTGACGATGGAGTGGTTTACAACATTGCCCGGTATTGATGAACTCGATACCGCCGAAGCGTTTTTCAACTATTTCGAACTGCCTTTTGATCACGCGTTTATCGTTGCAAAACGCATGCATATCATGCATGAGTTTCATCGCCGGCTGGCCGGGGCCATCAGTATCGTGCCGGCAGACGCATCGGACGGCTCGGCGGGAGAACTGATTCAGCTTAAAGCCCGTTGGTCTCTGGCCCGGCGTTTGCTGGAGGAGAGTTATACCCATTTATTGCAGGGGGATTCTACTGAGCGGTCGGCCAGGGCGGTTTATCAGCCGCCACAACGTTTTTTTACCGCATGGGATGAGTTAACGGCGGTGCGGCCATGAAGCCCTGTTTTGATTTCGGCGACCAGGTCAGGGTGATTCGCTCACTGCGCAATGACGGCACTTTTCCAGGCAAACCGCGCGGCGCTTTACTGGTCCGCAAGGGCAGTGTGGGTTATGTGCGGGAATGGGGCAGCTTTCTCCAGGATACGATTATCTACCAAATTCATTTCGTCGCCGAGGATTGCATTGTCGGTTGCCGCGAACAGGAGCTTATCTCCGGCAGCGCTCCGTGGATTGCCGGCGAATTTCAGTATGGCGATTGGGTCAGCGCCGCCGTACCGCTGGCGATTGCCGGCGAACCGGTGGTAGTGGAGGGAGAAGTGGGACAAATCATGGATGAAATTCGCGATCAGCAGCCGATGGCCTATGTTGTGCTGTTTGGCGGTCGATTATTCCGCGTCCCCGAAAGGGCGCTGGCCGCACGTTTATGTGAAAGCTGAACGGAGGTAGACTGAAATGGAGCATTGGCAGGTTTATACCCGTTTGACCTTGGCGCTGTCGTTATATCGCCAACCGCCCTGGCAATTGACCGCGGAACAAACAGCCGAATTCGAGCGGCAGTTTTACCGTCAGGTGGCGTTGGAAAGCCGTATCGAGGAACAGGCCGCGCTGTGGGAGTTGTCCGCCGATGAGAGCGACATCTTGACGGCGTTGGCCGCCTTGGACAGCCGGGTGGCTGATCAAGCGGAGTGGCCGTCTCACTTGCAGCGAACCGGGCTGGACCGGCAGGGGTTATACCGGGCCATGCGGCATCAGGTTGTGTTGGAAAAGACACTGGAACGGGTTGGCCGGTTGGCGCCGGCACCGGATGAACAGCAGGTTGCAGAGTGGTATCGGCAACATCGGGACCGGTTTGTGCGACCTGAGCAACGGCACAGCAGTCATATCCTGTTGACGGTGGATGAAGATCAAGCGGATTGTCAGCCCGAACACGTCAGGGGCCGTATGGCCGAGATATATAAACTTCTGCAAGACGACTCAGGCCGCTTCGCCAGCTTGGCCCAACAGCATTCTCAATGTCCCACCGCGCTGGATGGCGGCAATCTGGGCTGGATCAGCCGCGGGCTGTTGTATGAATCGCTGGACGACGTTTTGTTCGTTATGCCGGAAAACAGCATAAGCGAAGTGATTGAGAGTCCCATGGGACTGCATATCCTCTATTGCCGAGAAATACGCCAGGCGACGACGTTGCCCGCCGAGCAAGCGCTGGCATCGATCCGCCGCCAATTTCAGGCGAAACTACAGCAACAGCATCAGCGTTTGTGGTTGAAAACGCTGTAAACAAGGATTGCGCCAAAACTGGCGGCAACCTGCCGAGGTGAATCAACAAGGTGACTCGGCAGGTATCTCTGATCATGGTACTTTACGTGTTACATCGACGCTTTTAGCTGTTTGACCCACGTTTCGACCCGTTCGCCGCTGAGATCGGACTGATTATCCTGATCCAGCGCTAAACCAACAAATTCATTACCGTCCAGCGCGCTCGACCCGGTAAAAACATACCCCTTGTTCGGCCATTGGCCGATGACTTTGGCGCCGGCGTCGGCCACGATATCGTACAACTCGCCCATAGCGCTGACAAAATTATCAGGATAGGCTTCCTGATCGCCCAGGCCGAACAGCGCGACGGTTTTTTCACTAAGATCCGCCTGTGCCAGGGTATCGGCGAACTCCGCCCAGGATTCACTCTGGCATTCGGCATCCAGTCCGGGCAATTGGCCTTCGCCCAGGGTAGGGGTACCCAGGATAAGATAGGGATAAGCCAATAAATCATCAATGGTGGCTTTGTTGATATTGACCGGTTCTGCCGCCTCGCCCTCGAAATGCTGGGCGATCAGCTTGGCGATTTTGCGGGTTTTACCGGTGTCGGTGCCAAAAAAAATGCCGATTTTAGCCATAAGTTACTCCCGAATATAAGCTACATGGTGATTGGTTGGGTATTCAATAGTTGCTGCGTGTTTTAGTTTCACGCTACTGCTAATCCTCGTCCTCGTCCTCGTCCTCGACGCTGGGTCGGGTGACTGGCAGATAAATTTCTATTCGATCACCTTCATTGACCGGCGTATCCGGCGGGCATAAACGGCCATAAATACCGGTGCGATGCGTGCCGAGATCCAGATAAGGAAACAGTTGCGGCAACGGCGAAGCCAAAATGGCCTCGCGAACGGTGATGGGCGCTTCCAGCTTCATTTTGATGCAACGGCTTTGTTCGCCGTTGACATGGGCGACGTAAAAATTCATCAGTGGCAGCCTCCGGCTGGTTCACGCGCCAGCTCCAGTGCGCTGGCGCGATGGGTTAAACGTTTCGCCAAGCGGATTCCGCTGAGCAACATGCCCATGACCACGAACCCGCCCGGCGGCAGCAGCATCAGCAAAAAACCCCGGTAACCGGGCAGCAGATGCATTTCCATAAATTTGAAATGGGCGCCAAGCAATAAAGAAGCGCCGCTGAACAGGGTGCCGCTGCCAAGAATTTCCCGTACCGCGCCGACGCTGGTGAGGCCAAGGGTAAATCCCAGGCCGGTGGCGAGACCGTCCAGCGCCGCCGGAAAAATTTTATTGTGGGCGGCAAACGCCTCGGCCCGACCAAGTACGGCGCAGTTGGCGATAATCAGCGGGATAAATAGCCCCATCACTTTGTGTAAATCATGCATCCAGGCATTCATGGTCAAATCCAAAATGGTGACCAGCGAAGCGATAATGGAGATATAAACCGGAATACGAATCTGATTGGGCGTGATTTTACGCAGCGCCGAGACGATGAAATTGGAACAGGCCAGCACCATGGCGGTCATCAATCCCAATCCCAGTCCATTGGTGGCGGTGGTGGTAATCGCCATCAGTGGGCATAACCCTAAAATCTGGACAAAGGTGACGTTATTGGTAAAAACGCCATTGATCATCACGTCCCGCAATTGTGGCGAGTTGGTTTCATTCATGGCTTGACTCCGTTTTCGCTCCGAGGAATTGCGCCTGGTATTGCTTGTATTTCAGCAAGTTCTCATGCACGCCCTTGACCACTGCGCGCGGGGTGATGGTGGCGCCGGTAAAGGCGTCGAACTGACCGCCATCCTTTTTGACATGCCACTGCAGTTCTGTCAGATTTCGCAGCGATTTGCCGTTAAAACTCAATATCCAGTGACTGCGGCCTAACTCGATGGCATCTCCCAATCCCGGGGTTTCTTTGTGGCTGATCACGCGTACGCCGGTGATATTGCCGGCGGCGTCGATACCGGTCAGTAATTGAATCGGTCCGCCATAACCCTGCGTCGCGCTGGCAAGAATGATGCCGCTAGGCTGTCCGTGCAGACTGGCGCGATAGAAATGCACCGATTGGCCGCCCAGAATCAGGGTATGTTCCGCATCGGCCAACGTATTGTCGTAACGATCGGCGGGAAATACCTGCGATAACATCGCTTGGGTATCTTCTTTTTCCCGCTGAATAATTTGTTGGTTGGTCAGCCACCAGCAGCCTGCCACCAGCAGACAAACAATCAGGGTAAACGCGCCCAGCAAAAAGCCCTGTGTGATAGGACTTTCCTTTTTCGGCAACAGCAACGCTATTGTGCGGCTAGCCATGGCAGCCTCCCGGGTAAAATCTGTCCGGCGGCCGGAATAACGCGGGGCAATCCCCTATCGCGCGCAAGCTTCATGAAGATTTCTCCTTGCCGTTGACATAGCCATAGGCTTTCGGCTGGGTATAGTTGTCGATTAACGGCGTGACCGCGTTAACCAAGAGCACGGCAAAAGCGATGCCCTCGGGGAAGTTGCCGAAAGCCCGGATGCAATAAGTGATAAAACCGGCCAGCGCGCCGAAAATCAGGCGGCCGCGCGCGTTGCCCGGCGCGGTTACCGGGTCGGTGAGTATGAAAAATGCGCCAAGAATCAAACCGCCGCTGGTGAATTGCGCTAACGGCGGCACGATGCTCGCGGGCGCAATCAACCAGTGTATGGCGCCGGGCACCAGGCAGCCGAGCAGCGTCGCCACAGGAATATGCCAAGTGAATACCCGTTGCCAGATAAGCCATAAGCCGCCGGCCAATAGCAGCAGCGAAGACGTTTCTCCCAGGCTGCCGTTGCGGTTGCCCAATAGATTGGCCAACAGATCAAGATGCTGGCGGCCGCTTTCTTTGAAGCCGCCCAATAAGGTGGCGCTGGTCACGCCGTCCACGCCTAGATGATAAAACGCGCCATTGTAAAAGGCGGCCGGCTCGACCCAGCGGGTCATTTCTACCGGGAACGCGATCAATAACACCACGCGAGCCAACATGGCCGGATTGAACAGATTTTGGCCGAGACCGCCGTAAATATGTTTACCGAATACGATAGCGATGGCGCTGCCGAAGACCCCAAGCCATAAAGGCGCATGCGGCGGCAGGCTTAGCGCCAGGATCAAGGCGGTTAAGATCGCCGCTCCGTCCAGCGTATGTCCCTGGGCGTTGGGGTTGAGTTTCAGGCACAGCGCTTCACAGACCAGCGCGGTCAGCAAACAGCAAAATATCAATAACACCGCTTGCGCGCCGAATTGCAAAAACGCCAGTATCACCACCGGCAGCAGGGCGATATTCACCCGGTACATCAGCGTATCGACACTGAGTCCCTGATGGGCGTGTGGGGCGGTTAGCATGACGGATTCTCCTGGGTCGGGGCGTTTCGACGGGAACGGCGGGCCGGTTTAGCCGCCAGGGCCGCCGCTTTTTCAGCGGCTTCGCGCGCCAGCCGGGCCTGACGATTGGCGCTGTTTTGCCGGGTGCGTTCCAGCTTCTCTTCCTGCTGTTTTATCAAACGCAATTGTTGCTGGCCCCAGTCGAAGAATTGAGTCAGCGGCAACGCCGCCGGGCACACATAGGCGCAAGAACCGCACAGCAGGCAGGCGTTTAATCCCTGCTGTCGCGCTTTATTGAACCCATCGTTTTTCAACTCGGCGAACATGGCTTGCGGCGCCAGGCTCATGGGGCAGGCATCCAGGCAGCGGCCGCAACGCAGGCAGGCGCTGGGCCGTGTTTGCGGCAATTCGTCGGCGCTCAGCAATAACAGCCCGCTGGTGCCTTTATTGATGGGGGTATTGAGGTCGTCAACCGCGCGCCCCATCATCGGACCGCCCAATACGATTCTGGCGGGTTGATGTTTTAGCCCGCCGCATTGGCTGATGATTTCTTTAATCGGCATGCCGATAGGCACCAGCAGATTGCCGGGTTGTTCAATAGCCCGTCCGCTCACGGTAATCACCCGATGGGTCACCGGTTTGCCGAAACGAATGGCATGAAAAATAGCGATACAGGTCCCGACGTTTTGCACCAGTACGCCCATTTCGGTGGACCGGCGATTTTGCGGAATTTGTCGGCCGGTGACCGCCTCAATCATCTGTTTGGCCGAACCGATGGGGTAAAGGGACGGCAGAATAACCACTTCGATGTGCTCTTCCTGCCGGCACAATTCATCGAGCTTGGCGATGGCCTCGGTTTTATTATCTTCGATGCCGATATAAACCTGTTTCGCCTTGGTAATGGTTTGCAAATAGCGGATACCGCCGATGATAAACTCCGCTTGTTCACGCATCAGACGATCATCGGTGGTGAGGTAAGGCTCGCATTCGCCGCCGTTGACAATCAGCGTTTCGATGGGATAACGCAAGCTCATGCGGATTTTATCGGCGGCCGGGAACATGGCGCCGCCCATACCGACAATGCCTGCTTGTTCTATCAGCGACAGCATGGCTTCGATGTCGCTTTTCCCCTCGGCGGCGACCAGGCGCGGCGCCGACGTTTGGCCAGCGGCGACCTTGATGGTGATCTGGCCTTGATCGCCGGAAGTCACGGCGGTGACGACGCCCGTCAGGGCGCTGTGAACCGGCGCCGACATCCGTTCCCGCGCTTCGGCGATGAGTTGTCCAGAAGTGACATTGTCACCCACGGCGACCACTGGAAACGCCGCCGGGCCGGTATGCTGGCGCAGCGGAATAATTAATTGACGCGGCGTCGCCGCCGTACGAATGGCAATTTCGCGGGTCAGGGACTTATGGCTATAAGGCCGGATGCCGCCATGAGGTTTCATGCGGGCGCTAAACATAAGAAGCCTCTTGGGTATTCAGGCGGGGTTTGGCCGCGGATGGTGTGAGCAGCGGATCGGCCCGCAATTGGATGGCGTTTTGCGGACAAGCGCTGAGGCAAGCGGCGCAACCGGTGCAATCATCGGCTAATACGCCGTGCTGTTGACGAGTGGCGCCCACGATGGCGTCGAAATTACATTTTTTCTGGCAACGGCCGCAACCGTCGCAATTTTCCGCATTGATCAACGCCACCATCGGTCCGCTGTCGCCGCTGTCCTCCAATGAAACATCCAGCAAACCGGCAATGCGTTTCGCCAGCGCCGCGCCGCCTGGCGTGCAGGCGGTCACCGGCGCCTCTTGGCGCACCATAGCCGCCGCCGCTTGGGCGCAACCGGGGAAACCGCATTGGCCGCATTGGCCGTTTGGCAGCAGCGCCGCCACGGCTTCGATACGCGGATCTTTTTCCACTTTGAAATAAATGGCGGCATAGCCCAGCAAATAGCCGATGATCATGCCGATGGCGGGCACCGCCAGTACCGGTAGAATGGCATTCATTGTCGTCTCCCTTATCCCGCCAGCCCGGCGAAGCCCGTGAAGGCCAGCGCCAGAATACCCGCAGTAATGAAATTGATTGGCGCGCCGCGAAACAACAGCGGTGAAGCGGCGTTGGCCTGACGTTCCCGCAAGCCGGAAAAAATCACCATCACCAGGGAATAGCCCAGCGATGAGCTAAAGCCGAACACCACGCTTTCAAGAAAATTCAGTTTGTCGTCCAGCACCAGCAACGCCACGCCCAGCACCGCACAGTTGGTGGTGATAAGCGGCAGGAAAATACCCAGGGTGCGATAAAGGGCCGGACTTTGTTTGGCCAAAAAAAGTTCCAGCAATTGCACCAACGACGCAATCACTAAAATCAGCGACAATAATCGCAGGTACTCCATACCCAACGGCACCAGGATCCAGTGATAAATCATCCATCCCAGACCGGCGGAAAGCGTGATGACAAAGGTGGTCGCCATCGACATCCCCAGTGCCGAATCCACTTTATTGGTGACGCCCATAAATGAGCACAAGCCAAGAAAGCGCGATAGCACGATGTTATTTACCAGCCCATTGGCCAGCACAATCAGCAATATCTCTTTCATTCCTTTCCCCGACAGCCAGATGCTTACTTATTGATGAGGATATTGCGAAAGCTGTGCCACATCTCATTGCACGATAAATGTTCATTCATTGTGCAAAAATGTGCTTCATGATGGCGCGCGGGAAGGATTTTTATGCTGAGGGAAAGGTCGGATACCGGTAATAAGACGATAAATCGGTCAAAAACCCCCCTTCAGATCAAAGTTTATGACGGTAATTTGACGATAGGTCTCAAACTTGCACAATTTTTAGGGTCAATGGCGTTTCATGACTGCCTGTCGGCATAACCGACAAATTGTCGTGAATCGCACAGCAGGTTCTTACCCGATTTCGCAGGAGCTGTTATGCGTCTACCTTTATTTGATGGCACGTCACTGGTGGAAGATGTCGCGTATACGCCGACCTCGTCGACACTGCGCCCGGGTCTGTTTTATACCGCGGTCGAGCAGTCATCGGTGGCTATTTCCATTACCGACCCCAAGGCCATGATTGTTTACACCAACCGGGCTTTTCGCCAGCTAACCGGTTACAGCGAACAAGAGCTGGCCGGGGTAAAACACAATATTCTGGCCAGCCGCCAGACGCCAGATAAACACTACCGTGAAATGTGGAATGCCATCACCCAGGGACTGGCCTGGGTCGGACAGATAATCAACCGACGCAAAGACGGCTCCCTTTATTTGGCGGAGGTCAGTATTTCGCCGATCTTCGGCGCGGATGGACAGATCGAGCATTATCTCGGCATGCACAAAGATATCAGCGACAGTTACGCCCTGATGCAACGCCTACGTAACCAAATGTCGCTGATCGCCGCGGTACTTAATAATGTACCCGCCCCGGTTATCGTATTGGATGAGCACGACCGGATCGTGATGGATAATCTGGCCTATAAAACCTTGTGCGCCGATTGCGGCGGCGGCGAGTTGTTGGCCAAGCTCGGTTATCCGGCCAATAAAAGCCAATTGAC
>Ga0224528_1000580_pt1 | contig 27551 bp, 18 predicted proteins | sample CBST25metaG_2_FD_179888 | JGI IMG/M metagenome (GOLD analysis project Ga0224528, IMG submission 179888) | Peat soil microbial communities from Stordalen Mire, Sweden - C.B.S.T25 | ecosystem: Environmental > Terrestrial > Soil > Wetlands > Peat | place: Sweden: Norrbotten County, Stordalen Mire...
CCCTCCCAGCTCGTTTGGCGGTCTTGCTGTCGACCAGAACAATAACCACAGCATGATCCAGCAGTGGAACCTGCAACTGGAGCGCCAGATCGGTCACAACAACGTCGTCAGCGCTGCGTATGTAGGTACCCATGCCAGCCGGCTTTCAACCTACTACAGCTACAACATATACACCATCGGTGGTACAACCAAGCCGTACCCGAATTTGGGGGGCATCACCTTAAACGCCTACGACGGAATTTCCAATTACAACGGACTGCAGGCGCGCTTCGAGCACCGGGGGACTAACTTCACGGGTACTGTTTCTTACGCGTTGGCGCACGCTCTCGACGACTCGTCGTCTGCGTACGGCGGCACGGCAGTTGGCCTCCAACTGCTTTGGAATAACCATTCAGCGAACTATGGCAATGCAGTCCAGGATCAACGACAGGTTCTCAGTTCGTCAATGGTCGGCTATCTGCCCTTTGGACATGGCAAGAAGTTCTTCGCAAACGTCCCCCGCGCCTTGGACGCGGTGATCGGTGGGTGGCAATTCAACAACATTCTGCTTCTCCAGACCGGTCAACCAGTCGATTTGGGTGCGGCTGGCACCGCCAGCCCCGGCAATCGGCCGGATCTTGTAAAGAAGATCTCGTACCCGAAGAGCATCAGCGGCACTTGGTTTGACCCCACCTCTTTCTCCAGCAGCAATCTGCCCATTGTGCAGTCAACTGATGGATCAAATAGCGCGATATACTCTCGAGTCGGCTCGCTTGGACGTAATCGGGTATACGGCCCCGGCTACCGGACAGACAACCTTGGCGTACAGAAGAACCTCCAGATTCTTGAAGGCAAGATCCTGGAGCTTCATGGCGATGCGTTCAACGTAACCAACACTCCGAACTTCCTGAATCCGGATAACAGTATGAACGACGGCAATTTTGGCAAGATCACTGGGCTTCATGGATCGACTCGCCAAATGCAGTTGTCTGCTCGCTTCACCTTCTAATCAACTAACTAACTGCTTTGCAGACAGCGCCTGCCATCATCGCAGGCGCTGTCCGCATAAACCATGCAGGATGATATCGAACGGTTTGCTACCGGAGAGCTTTGCGCAAATTCCTATTGCCTGAAGACACACTCCTGTTGAGGGACTTAGTGAACTGTTCTGTCCACCGCTATCAAAACAAACAGAGAGACGTAATCGCCAAGATTCTCGCTGGCGGCCTTCCAATTCCGTATGTTCGAGAAAACGTGAAAATGGAGTTGTACTGCTTGGCACTTCATGACTCATGCGCTGTGTATTCGGGCGGATTGCCGCGCACCGATGCCTCAAATAGATGGAACACAACATTCTTACCGGATTGATTTGACTAGGAGGATTATGTTATCGCGAAGATATGGCTGGGTACCTGCCTCATTTGCATTCATTTTGGTTTTTTCCGCAGCAGATGCAATTTCCCAGAGACTAAGCGTAGTTCCCGGCGGAGTGATCGCGACTGCCGGCGACACGACGCTGGAGGTGAGGGCGCTGCGCGAAGATGTTCTTCGGGTCCGCGGATGGAAAGATGGCGCTGTTCCAGAAGACGCATCGTGGGCAGTGCTTCCTTCTGCCAGAACCAGCAGTGTTCAGGTTGCCCCCGAGCCAAATGGATTCTCAACCAAGCAACTGCGAATCACGATCGATGATCAGCTTCGTCTCACCGTAAGAGATCTTGCGGGAAACGTAGTGCAAGAAGACGCTGCACCCATGCTCTGGGAAAGCGATGGATTTACAGTCAGCAAGAGGCGCGTACCTGACGATCACTTTTTCGGCCTCGGCGACAAGCCGGGGCCATTGGATCGCTCGGGAGAAGCGTTCACCATGTGGAATACCGATTCGTTTGCATGGCAGGAGTCTAGCGATCCCATTTACAAGAGCATTCCATTCTTCCTGGAAGTCAACCGCGGCCGTTCAGTGGGCGTCTTTCTCGATAACACCTGGCGCACCAACTTCGATTTCGGTCGTTCGAAGCCGGATGAGTACCGCTTTGGCGCAGTAGATGGGCCGCTCGACTATTACCTGATTTATGGCCCTGAGCCGAAGCAGGTGGTTACGAATTGGACCTGGTTAACTGGCCGGACACCGCTTCCGCCAATGTGGGCGCTCGGCTTTCAGCAGTCGCGCTACACCTACTTCCCGGAGTCTCAATTGCGCGAGGTTGCCGATAGACTCCGCGAGGACCGCATCCCCTGTGACGTGCTCTGGCTGGATATTGATTTTCAGCATGAGAACTGGCCCTTTACTGTTGATCAGCAGGCATATCCCAATTTTCAGCAGATGGTTCATGATCTCGATCATGAGAAATTCAAGTTGGTGGTCATCACGGATCTGCATATCGCAAAGCAGCCGGATGCCCGCTATGCACCATATGACTCAGGTGTAGCCGGCGATCACTTTGTAAAGAATCCAGATGGCTCTACCTTTGTTGGCAAGGTGTGGCCCGGAGCGTCGGTGTTTCCAGATTTCACCCGCGCACAAACTCGCCAGTGGTGGGGAACGCTCTACGAGCCGTTCATTCATGACGGCGTAGCAGGATTCTGGAACGACATGAATGAGCCGTCCGTTTTTGACGGTCCCGGGAAAACCATGCCGGACGACATTCAGCATCGGATCGATGAGCCGGGCTTCCGCAAGCGTACAGCGGCGCACCTTGAGATTCACAACATTTACGGCATGCAGAACGCGCGGGCCACTTTTGATGGTGAACTGGCACTTAGGCCAAACGAGCGACCGTTTGTGATGACTCGCGCGTCCTTTGCGGGCGGGCAGCGCTACGGTGCAACTTGGACCGGAGATAACAGTTCCACCTGGAATCACCTGCGTATGAGCGTTCCCCAACTCATCAACCTGGGCCTCAGCGGCTTTTCACTTTCTGGTGCGGATGTAGGGGGATTCGCAGGTTCGCCGTCCCCCAGCTTGCTCACGAAGTGGATCGAGATTTCAGCCTTCCAGCCGATTGATCGCAATCACTCGGCGAAGGGGACGCGCCCACACGAAGTGTGGGCCGATGGGCCGGAACAAGAGGCTATTCGCCGTCGCTATATCGAAGAGCGCTACCGTCTCATGCCCTATCTCTACACGACCGTTGAAGAATCCTCGCGGGACGGGCTGCCGATCAATCGACCGCTATTCCTAGAGTTCCCGCACGCAATCGAAGATGGCACTCCGTTTGATCTGACTGCAGGTGGAAGCGAGTTTTTGCTAGGCAGTCGCATCCTCGTGGCACCCAATCCCTCTCCAGAGGAGGTGGCTCCATATACAGTCCAACTTCCGCCTGGGACATGGTACGACTTCTGGACGGACGAACGCCACATGCGCGACACACGCAGCGGAACGACAGATATCGAGCAACGCGACAGAGTGATTGCGCAAAAAAGACTGGAGAAGACACCGGTACTGGATAGCACGCCGGTCTATGTACGCGGCGGCTCAATCCTTCCGATTGCTCCCTTGACTCAGAGCACATCGGAGACGCCCAGTGGGCCGTTGACTCTCCGCATTTACCCGCCGGCTCCGAGCCCCAACACGCAAGGCGAAGGCTGCGAAGGCGATGTGTACACGGACGACGGCCATAGCCTGGACTACCGGAATGGCATATTTGCCCGCATTCATTTTACCTGTGCAGTTCGTGAAGATGGACGCGTGCAAGTAACCATCGGTAAGCAGGAAGGAACATGGAAGCCATGGTGGCATGAATATCGCATAGAGGTAGTGGGCTGGAGGCCGAAGACGGACCGCGGGTCAGTTGATGGGAGTGATCCATTGCTTAGCCAGGTCGGAGGCCGCTGGGGAATCACCGTTCCCGCAGATGCTCATGGAGCGCGGGTTGAGTTGCGATGAACGCCTTCGCGCCAAGCCGAACTGTCGCCGATTCCGACTGTGCGGTTGACCTGCCGAAACGGAGCGAGCTTTTTGTTTTTCCGCTTGGCAATTGTGCTTTCTTGATAACGCTCGATTCGCTCGATTGAGCCACGATAACTGGAGACCCTCACATGTTTTGTTCGCGAATGCTTTCAATCTGTAGATCCATATTTCTGGCATTCCTGGTCTTTTCTGCCTGGATTGCCAATACAGCAACGCCTCTTGAGGCCCAGACCTGGCTCGATTCTTCAGTCATTTATTGCGTCTATCCGGAGATCTTTTCGTCGAATGGATTTCAGGGAGTGACCGCGCAACTGCCCCGCCTGAAGGAGCTCGGCGTCAATGTTATTTGGCTGATGCCTGTTACCACCGTGGGGCTGCCCTATAATGGGCACCCGGCCTTTGACAGCCCCTACGCGGTACACGATTTTTACTCGATCAACGCCAGCTACGGGACTGCCACGGACCTGACAAACCTGATCCAGACAGCCCACGGCCTGGGCATGAAGGTCATCCTCGACGAAGTGCTCAACCAGACTTCCTGGGACAATGCGCTGACTACTCTGCATCCGGAGTATTACGTGCATAGCGACGGCAACCCCAATAACCCAAACTCTGAAGTGGAAGCATTCACCTACGCTGATGTTGCGCAGCTCGACTATAAGACCCCGGGCAATGGCCTGCAGCAGTACATGGACACCATGCTGACCTACTGGATCACCCAGTACGACGTGGATGGTTTTCGCTTCGATTCTGCCGACAATCCCTACGGTACGACAAGAATGATTCCCCAATCCTTCTGGCAGCAACTGCGTCCCGTTCTGGAGGCCACCAAGCCGGATATTCTGATGCTGGGCGAAGAGGACGATATAGCCCTGGCCCAAGCGCCCTTCGAGTTGGATTACGGATGGAATATGCAATCGGCACTGCAAGCTGCTGCCACCACCGGAAACAGCGCTGCCGGATTGCAAACCTCCTGGCAGAATCAGTCGAACGGCTGGCCCGCCGGCATGCGGCACATGACCCTCTTGCAGGACTGGGACCTCGGCGAGGATCTGCAGGTATACGCGGGCACGGCCAACACGATGGCCGCAGCCGTCTTCAATTACACCATCGATGGCGTGCCACTGCTCTTCAATGGAGAGGAAGTCGCCAACGTCATGAGTTCCGACAATACTCATAACATGATCAACTGGAATTCGCCGGATGCGGCGCAGTTCACCCTTTTCTATACGCAGCTGATCGGACTCAGAAGCGCGAATCCCGCGTTGCAGCAAGGTGCTCTGACGTGGGAGACGAATTCTGCCTCTGCGCAGGTTGTCACCTATGACCGTGCGGATGCGGGCTCGGAGTTTCTGATCGAAATCAATTTCTCAGGCAACAGCGTGAGCGGCACCGTGACGGTTCCGGCGGGCGGCGCCTGGACCGATGTCACTCCGGCTGGCGCGCCTGGCGGCAAATCGCACCTTCAGCCGGGCTCGTTCACGTTGTTGCCCTACGATTTCGCCATCTTCCAGCGTACGGCTGCAACCACTGCTCCTCTGCCCCCCTCGGGACTCACTGCTACCCCCTCGTCCGGGCAGGCTGTTCTGGACTGGACGGCAGGCGCAGGTGCAACCAGCTACGACGTATTCCGTGCCACCAGCGCCGGCGGAGAAGGCAGCACCCCCATAGCGAAATCCATCGCAGGAACCACGTACACCGATACCGGCCTCACCAACGGCACTACCTACTACTACGAAGTAGCCTCTGTAAACAGCATCGGGACCTCGGTTGTGTCGAATGAAGCATCGGCAACTCCGCAGGCTCCGCCAGTCGTACTCTCTTTTACCGTCAGCGGGACTGCTGTTTCTGTTACGGCAGGAGCAACAGTTGCAAACACCTCCGCCATTACCGTCACTCCCAGTGGAGGCTTCACTGGAAATGTCGTATTGACGGCTGCCCTCGCCTCAAGTCCAGCCAACGCGCAGTATCTGCCGACCTTCAGCTTCGGAACCACAACCCCAGTGATTATCACGGGCTCGGGCGTGGGAACAGCGACTCTTACTATCTCGACCACGGCGAATACAGCCAGTGCGCTGCTTCGTCCGTTGCAGCCTGGCATTCATTCCTTTGCGGCTGAAAGCACGGCCCTGGCCTGCCTGCTGTGGTTTGGCATCACAGCGCGGCGTCGTAAATGGTCTACCTTCCTCGGTCCGGCCTGCTTCCTGGCGATTCTTGCCGGCGGCGTAGAAGGATGCGGCGCCAGCGGTTCCGCCAGCGCCACCAGCCCCATGACCACTGGAACCACGCCGGGCACTTACTCCATAACCGTCACCGCGACTTCGGGCACAACCGTTTCTACCTTCCCGGTTTCTCTGACCGTGAAGTAGTCGGTGCCGATCGACAAATAACTGCGCCAGCTCGCCGGTCGAACTTCGTGAGCTGGCGCGATCTCCTTCTCATATAATTTCCTACACTGAGGTTTGGTCAGCGACAGGCCCAACAGGTTCTTTCAGCATGATCTGCCCACAACTTTGCACACCCTCATAAAGTCCTTGCTGTAGAACCAAGTCTACGCAGAAATGATATCACCGGTATCACCCAAATTCCTTCTACAAATGGCCGTTTTTAAGGCTGAAACAGCTTGGGGTGAATCTCTCGGTTGAGATAACTTCACATTTTGAAATGCGACCTCTGCTGTGACAACAGGTTTCTCAGCCTTCCTACGCTTCTTCGTCAGTGAGCGCGTTGCTCGGCTGGCCCGCAGTTGAGCCAAGGGCCGCTTGTCCGGAAAGCCGACTTCCCGTCCATCCCGTCACTCCAGCAACGCCAACGCGAATTCGCATTTTTCCCCCTCACCTATTGCATGGTCTTTCGATGTTCTTGTGAGATTCGAGAATCAACTTCTACCTCGACAGCCCAAAGACGGCGCAGTCCTCCCGTAGGGCTGCTCTTTCCGATGGGCTTTTGCGCGAGATCGAAGAATGGCGGAAGCGGGCACCTTCGACGGCAGCCAATGCGTGGGTCTTCCCTTCGGAACGGATGACGCTCCTGGCAAAGGAAAACGTTTGGCGGCGGTCGATTGGCCCGAAGTTGGAAGAAGGTTGACCTTGGTTGGGTAAATTTCCAGGTGATGCGCCGGACTCATGCGAGCCTCATGAGTGATCTTGGCGTCGAGGGCAAGCTGGTGGCCGATCAACTCGGACACAGCCTTGATGTCAACCAGAATGTCTATACGCAATCGGCAGTGTCAAAACGCCAGATTGCCGTAAACAGGCTGGAAACTTCGCTTAATGGAGTTCAAATGGAGTTCACTGTTCCGGTGGATTCTGTAATTAACTGATTCTATTGGAGCGGGATACCGGGATCGAACCGGCGACATTCAGCTTGGGAATCTGGCTGAAAATTGAAAACAAAGAACATAGCGAATTCCGGCACCTCTTTCAGGCGATTGAATTTAGGCAGAATTCGCAGTTTTCGGCGGCATGACTCTTAATGGAGTTCACTCATAACTGAACTGGATATCGACTCCGATCCTGATCGCAGTGATGGCCCATTGAGGAGCAGATGACACCTTAGAGCAAAGCCTCAGTAGCTGTATCCCGATAACCGCAGGAACGGAACCATGCGGCGGCATTGTCTGGAGTGATGACCTTGAGAGCTTCGGTGATGGCTTGGTCCAAGGCTTCGGCAGTCCGTGCCTTGGCTGAGCGCAAGAACTGTTTGAACTTGGACCAGGCCTTCTCGATAGGGTTCAGGTCCGGTGAGTAAGGCGGCAGATAGAGCAGTTGCGCGCCGCATCCCTCGATCAACTCCCGGATTCCGTCGACCTTGTGCGCACTCAGATTATCCATCACAACAACATCTCCAGGGTGCAACGTAAGCACACAGCACTTGCTCGACATAAGCTCGAAAGACATCGCCATCCGTGGCCGAAGGGACCGTCATCACCGCTTCCATGCCGTTCAGGCTCATGGTTCCCAGGGTGGTTAATACCTGCCAGCGGCCATCAGGAGTAGCCTCGTTCACTCGTTCGCCTTTCGGAGCTCGCCCCCATAGCCGGGTCATCTGCGTGGTCACTCCGCTTTCGTCGAGGAACTTCAGCTTTTCCGCCGGGATCAAAGCTACTGTAGCAAGGAACTGCTTGCGCCGGTCGAGGTTGGCCTCAGTGTCCCGTTCGGCCGCGTGAAGAGTTTTTTTTAAGCTGCAGGCCCATCCGCCGCAACAGGCGACCCATCAGACTCCGGGAAGCCTGAACACCGATCCCTGCCAGTCGTTCGCACAGTTCCAACTCGGTTAGGTCCGGTTGCGCACACACCCAGTCGCGCACCTGCCTCTGAACCTCAGCGGTCATGCGGCTGACAGGACCATGCCGCCGTTGCGGCCGACGCTTCTTCTCGCCGCTGCGCAGCTGCTGCATACGGATCTTCTTGCAATATCCCCAACTGACGCGAAACTGAGTTGCCAAAACGCGAAGGCATTCTGCTCCTGCCTCATAGGCTTCCAGAATCCGAGTGCGCAAATCATCCGAAATGGGCTGTGCCATCTTCTTCGCTTCGCGGAAATCGCCGAATCCAATCTAACCCTCTTCAGAATTTCGGGATATAGCTACTTTGGTTCCGCTCTAGACCATGAAAAGCAGTTGTAATCCGATAAACAGAGCGCAAACGGAGCGCGTCTTCGCGGCCTCTTTGCCGTTGGATTCCCGCCTACAACTCTCCGTCCGTCAGAGGTCATTCTCAGCGCAACCTCTCTACCCTATCAAGGGAGCCACGCCATACCTGGCGACATAAACGTCCTTCGGCTGATAGACCATGGGGACTGACTGGAACGCGTGCTTTTTCGGTTGGATAACGCAGACCATGGAGAGGACAAGAGCCGAACGCCGTCTGCATTGAAATCCGCGATGCTTCTGTTAAAACTGGCTTATGCTCCGTTCGTTGAAGCTCCTGTTCGATCTGATCGTTCAGTCTTGCTATTCTCGCCGCGGCCTCCTCTTGGAGAACCTGGCCCTTCGTCAACAACTCGCCATCTTGAAACAGAGGCATCCTCAGCCGCGATTTGCCGCTTCCGACAAAATGTTCTGGGTGATACTGCGGCGACTTTGGCCTGGATGGAAGCGGGCGTTGATTCTCGTCCAACCGGAGACCGTCGCTCGCTGGCACCGGGTGGGATTCAAGCTTTACTGGACTTGGCTTTCGCGGAATCGAAACCGTGTGGGAAGAAAGTGCGTGAGCCGGGAATTGCGCGAACTCATCTTCCGCATGGTCGCCGAGAACCGAACCTGGGGCGCGCCGCGCATTCACGGAGAGCTGAAGATGCTTGGCTTCAATATTTCGGAGCGGTCCGTGTTGCGCTGGATGCGAAAAGCGCCTCGCAATCCCGAGCCGGCAAAACGCTGGGCGGCGTTCCTGAGCAACCATCGCGAGGCTATTGCCGCAATGGACTTCTTCACCGTACCGACGCTGACCTTCGGCGTTCTCTACTGCTTTTTTGTCAGTGCGAATGATCGGCGACGAATCCTCCACTGCAATGTTACAAAGCATCCGAGCCGTGCTTGGGTTGTTCAGCAGTTGCGCGAGGCATTTCCCTACGACTCTGCGCCTCGCTATTTGATCTTCGATCGCGGCGCGCAATTTAATGAAGAAGTGATCGACACGGTGAAGAGCTTTGGCATCCAACCAAAGCGAACCAGTTTCCGAAGCCCGTGGCAGAACGGTGTCGCCGAGCGCTGGGTCGGGAATTGTCGTCGCGATCTGATCGATCATGTGATCGTTCTCAACGAACGGCATCTGAAACGCCTGATGAACGAGTACGTCCGGTATTATCACGAGGATAGAACTCATCTTGCGCTGGCGAAGGAAACGCCCGCGAATCGTGAGGCAGTGAGTAACTCCGGCGTTGTGAGTAACAGGGTAATAGCGATGCCAAGGCTCGGCGGTCTGCATCATCGCTACGATTTGGCTGCCTGAGTCTCTGTTGCGAACATTTCGCCTCGGAGTCGACGAAACCCTGCGGGAGAAGTCTGTCCCATGAGCTTTCGCCGCCGACTTGCAAGTGTCTTCATGGTTGTATGCGGCCACGGAACTCTCCTCCCCTCAGCTCAAAATCGCTTCCTATACAACCGTTCAGGTCAGAATCTATTCCTCGTTCCGACCGGATGATAAATTGGCGAGACACAACGCAATAGTTTTGTGTAGACGATCCGAAGCGGCGTCGCTATGCCACTGTTCCCCCTAACTTTCCAGGCGGAAGGTGGCTGGCTTACTGACAGAGACCGCTTCGGTTTCGATTCTCAACGAATGGAAAGTGCGGTTGGAACAACCAGCCATGCAAATTGTTCCTCAAAAATCAAAATGCTCCCTCCGCCATTGAGATGTGGCTGCCGACTTCATGCATATCGCTGATGAGCAGCTCCCGTTTCCCTGGAAGTACCCCGATTCCGGAGTAGTACGGCGGCAGGCGGTTCAGCTTGGCAAAGCTCGAAGTTTTGCCAGAGGCAGGATCGAAGATGGAGATCGACGGCGGCGACTGCCGCTGATCCAGGAAGTAGATACCGCTCTTGGTGACCTGCCAGTAGGCCCAGTATCTGGTTGGCGGCTGATCGAGGATGCGGACGGCCTCGCCGCCAGCCAGTGGCATCCGCCAGATGCCGTTCTCGCCGCCGCGCGCGAAGTAAAGCCATTTTCCGTCAGTCGATTCCTGGCCGACTATTCCGTCATCCGAGGTCACAGGTTGCGGGGTGCCACCAGCCGCGGGCAGCTTCCAAAGTTGCCAGCGACCGCCGCGGTTAGAGCGGAAGTAAACCGAGTGGCCGGCGATCGACCATCGGGGGACAATGTCGTTCACGTCGCCAAAGGTGAGTTGTTTCGGAGTGCCGCCAGAGACCGGGATGATAAAGATGTGCGAGTGACCGTCTCGCCTAGAATCAAAAGCAATTTGATCGCCCAACGGCGACCAGGAAGGGCTTCCTGCACCGGAGAGCGGGCCGCCGTCCGGAGTCAGTTGGCGCAGCGATTGGCCGTCAATCGAGGAAAGCCAGATTTGCTGGTATCCCGAGCGCGCGGACTGAAAAGCGAACTGCGTGCCGTCAGGAGAGACTGACGGTGCGGAATCCTGGGCGGTCGAGGAGACGATGGTCTGCCTATTCTCCTCGCGCGCGTTCTCCTTGGCGGCTCCAATGCGGAGGATGCCGAAGATCGCTCCACCCTGCACAAATGCCAGTTTGTTTCCCTTGGGGGGAATGGAGGGCTCCGTGGCGTCTTCGGTCCCAACCGGCAGGCGCTTAGCCGCGCCGCCTTCAAGCGAGACCTTCCACAGCGCTTCCTGTCCAGCTCGGTTCGAGGAGAAAACGATGGATTTGCCGCCGGAGGACCACGCAATTCCATTGATCATCTTTCTGTCTTGCGTAACCTGGCGCGGCTCGCCGCCACTGGCGGGAATCCAGTAGAGGTCCGCGATCTCGCTCTCGCTGGCGCGCACAAAGGCAATCTTGCTCCCGTCGGGTGAAAAGAGCGGGCAGAGATCGCCCTCCCAACCCGCCGGAGGGGTGGTAAGCGGACGCGCGTGCAAGGTCTCCACATCGATCAGGTAGACGGAGGAACTTGGTTGGGAGCCGATATGGTCAACCAGAATGAAGCTTTTGCCATCAGGCGACCATGAGAGCGCGCCCTGCTCCCAATGCGTAGTCTCGCCCGGAATATAGACCTTGCGCACCGAGCCCGAGGAAGGGAATGAGGCAACATAGAGTCCCAAGCCAGTGGCCGAGGAGGAGAGAAATGCAATCTGCTTGCCGTCTGGAGACCAAACGGGGCTGTATTCATCTTCCGGCAGGTCGGTCAGGCGCAGCAACTGCTCGCGGCCCAGTTCCTTTATATAGATACGCTGGTGGCTTCCGTCTTCCTTGGCCCACACAAAAGCCAGCCGCCTTCCATCCGGTGAAAGCGCCGGACGGCTCTGCTCACCGGCGTTGGTTGTGAGCTGGATGGTGCGGTAGGAGGGCGGAGTTGAGTCGGCGCGAAAGACATGCAAGGCCCCGATCGCCAGACCGCCTGCCAGCACTACGACGAGGGCGGTCGCCATTGCGCGCATTCGCGTCCTGCTTCTGCCTGCCGTTTCTCGCTCGGATTCGGGCACCGCTGCCGAAAGGTCGTGTGCCTCCCCATTTGGCAGCTCATCAGCATGAGGGTCGGGAGTATCGGTGGCGATATCGCTTTCGGGGAGCGCTGCGACCAGCAGGCAATAGCCAACCTTGGAAACGGTCTTGATGAAGCGGGGATTGCGAGGATCATCTTCGAAGATATGGCGAAGAACAGAGATGCATCGTGTCAGCGCATCCTCGCCCACGAACGTGTCCGGCCAGACGTCGCGCAGTATTGCGTCTTTGGAGACGACGTGTCCCGCCTGCTCCGCCAAATATACCAGCACACTCATCACTTTGGGCTCGACACGATGCTTCATGCGGCCCCGCGAAAGCTGGTTGAAGCCGGGTTCAACCAGCCAATCGCCTAGTTTGAAGGGGGATTGGCTGGCCAACGTCATTGCCGAAACCTCATTAAAGTGAATGATTTCAATATCTTAATCCATCGGAAATTCATCGGAATTCCATCAGCTTATCTCCAAGACCGCTCCGCACTCGAGAGCCTACTTTCGGAGACGCTCTTGAAATCAACTTAAAGGAAGGCCCTATGTTTCAGTTCAGTTCCGCAGATACGCATTGCGGTCAAGCGAGCCGAAGAAACATCCTCACCGGCTCCGCAAGACAATATTCTGCAAGCTGCAGTACCTCCATCATACCGCTTCCAATGTTTCCGTCGTTAACTTCCCAATCCAGCGTTGCGGTACGCCGAAGCGGGATAGTCTCCGTTCTGTTTCTGATCGTCTTGATTGCATCGAGTGGCAATCTCTGGGGTCAGATCACATCCGGCACCATCTTCGGAGTTACGAAGGATCTCAATGGAGCTCTTCTGCAAGGCGCTACTGTCACATTCAAGGACAGCGCCATTGGTATTGAGCGCACTGTCAAGTCCGGCAAAGATGGCAGTTTTGTTGCCGCGGACCTTCCCGCAGGCACCTATACCATCACTGCCAGCGCAGCCGGCTTCAAGCTCTACGCCAAAGAGGGCGTCGTCCTAGACGTCGGCGCTCGTCTTTCCGTCGGCGATTTCAATCTCTCTGTTGGCTCGGTTACCGAGACCATCACCGTAGCAGCCTCCGGCGGACAAATGCAGTTGCAGGCGGCTTCCGGCGAGCGTTCCGCCGTGATTGACGCGCAGCAGCTCACCGACCTGCTCAACAACGGCCGCAACGTCCTCGATGACATGAAGATGATTGCAGGCGTCAACAGCACCTTCAACGGCGCTGAGAGCAGCAAGGAAGGCCTGGGCAGCATGAACATCAACGGCACCCGCGCCAACGAGCACTTGATCACGGTCGACGGCGTCTCCAACGAAGACAATGGCAACAACGGCAACGTGCAGGTCACCATCAACACCGACGCCATCGCCGAAGTGAAGGTGGAAACCTCCAACTACCAGGCGGAGTATGGCAAGGCCGCCGGCGGACAGATCGCTGTTTCGGTGCGCAGTGGTTCTCACGACTTCCACGGCGATGCCCGCTACTTCTATCGCCATGAAAACATGAACGCGAACACCTGGTTCAACGACCAAAGCAATTACTACGCCAAGCAAAACGGCAGCGCCATGCTGTCCACGCCGCTCTTCCGCTACAACACCTTTGGCGGGCAGATTGGCGGCCCGGTCATGCTGCCCAGAACTCATTACAATCACAACCGCGACAAGCTCTTCTTCTTCTATAGCCAGGAGAACTATCACCAACTGGTTCCCGGAAGCACCGCGCAAACCTACGTGCCCACAGATGACGAAAGAAACGGCCTCTTCACGAAGAGCACCGATGGACTCAACAACCCGGTTGTCGTCAAGGATCCAACCAACAACGGATTGCCATTCTCGGGAAATCAGATTCCCCAGGGCCGGATTGTGACCGGAGTTCAGCAGTTGATGAAACTCATGCCGGAACCGAACACCGTCGACCCGACCACCGGCCACAACAACTACAACTACCAGATTGAGACCAGCACCACGCACCCTCGCAATGAAGAGATTGCCCGTGTTGACTGGCAGGTGAACCCCGACAACCGCTTCTTTGCACGGTTTATTGCCAACCAGGATCACGAAAACTTTCCGTTGGGCGCCGGCGGCCTCTACGGAACCGGCACCTACAAGTTCGGCAAGGGCGTTTCCTCTTCTCTGCCGGGCTACAACACTGCCTTCGATCTCACCACCACCATCGGCTCAAGCATGGTAAACGAAGTGACGACCGGCTGGTCGGTCAACAAGCAGGATTACGAGTCCATCGGCAACGCGGTTTCCGATGCGACCACCGGTGTCAACATTCCGCTGATGTATTCCGTCCCCGGCAGCAGCCCGGTTCCGGACATCTCCTTTACCGGCAGAAACCAGCAGCAGGGAGCGTGGGACTACAACGGCGCACTGCCCTTCACCAATGCGCTGACGACGATCAATCTGACGGACAACTTGACCAAGACCATCTCCCATCACACCATGAAGTTCGGTATCTTCCTCGAGCGCGCTCGCAAGGATCAGTCTGACTGGGGCAACATGAACGGCCAGCTCGGCTTCAGCGGCCTGGACGCATCCCAGCCGCTGCAAACCGGCGATCCCTATGCCAACGCCCTGCTCGGCTACTACAACACCTTCGACCAGTCCTCCACACGTCCACGCGGCTACTACCGCTACACGAACTTCGACTTCTACGCGCAGGACACCTGGAAGATCACCAGGCGCTTGACGCTCGACTACGGAATGCGCTTCCCCTGGTATCAGCCGCAATACGACGTGAAGAATCAGGGTGTGGCTTTTGTCGCGGACGCTTACGATCCCACCCAGGCGGTTCACATATACCACGAATGGCAGAACGGCAACTATTACGCGTACGATCCCACGACTCCGACCGCGCACGTGGCGGACTACCTCCAGGGCACCATCGTTCCCGGAATCGGCAATGTCGCCAACGGCATGAAACTGGCCAAGAACGGATACTACAAGGGCGGATTCAAGGACCAGGGCATCGTGTATGAGCCGCGTTTCGGCTTTGCCTACGACCTCCGCGGCAATGGCAAAACCATCATCCGCGGCGGCGGCGGCATCACGCATGACCGCTTCGCGGGCAACCCAATCTACAATCAGGTCGTCGAAAACCCGCCCAACAAGGTGCAAGCCAGCCTGAAGTACGGTCAAGTTGAGGACCTGTCAAAGATAGGCAGCGGCACATTATCTCCGACCGAAGTCATAGGCTTCGATCCTTCCGGCAAGCTGCCCACGGTCTACAGCTACAGCCTCGGTATTCAGCGCGACCTGGGCAAGGGCACGGTTCTGGATGTTGCTTATGTTGGCAACCAGCAGCGTCACCTTTCGCAGAAAATCAACCAGAATTACATCCCCTATGGGTATGTCTTCACCTATGCGGCCCAGGATCCCGGCAACAGCGGCTACGGCGGCCAGCCGGTTCCCACTCCCGCGCAGGGTGGCGAAGGCAGTTGGCTTCCTTCACAGTATGCCGGCCTCTCCTATCTGGGCGACCGCGTCCTTCCACAAGCCGAGATGGAGCCTTATCAGGGCTATAACAACATCGATCACTACCTGTGGAACGGCATTGCCAACTACAACTCGCTGCAGGTGCAGTTGAATCGCCGCTTCGGTCATGGCCTCAAGTTCGGCGGAGCGTACACCTACTCCAAGACCATGGACACCACCGACAGCGACGGAAGCTGGGTCAACACGATCAGCGAGAAGATTTACAACTATCAACTCGCAGGCTTCGATCGTCCGCAAATCCTCGCCGTCAACTATATCTACGAGATGCCCAAGTTCAGCAACTATCTGGGGCACTCCAAGATCGTCTCGCTGCTCACTGACAACTATGAAGTAAGCGGCATCTCCCAGTTCATTAAAGGCACACCGGGAACCGTGGGCCTCGATCTGAGCTGGTATCAGCGCCTAATCACCGGTTCCTACACGGAAGGCACCACCGCCTACATCAAGCCGGGCATGAAGCCGGGCAAGGGACGCGGACGTTACGCGGCCGTCGATCCGACTGCTTTCGTCATGCCCAATATCGGCACACCCAATCCCTGGCCCAAACAGTATCTCCGGGGCGGTGGAACCAACTCCACCGATCTGGCGCTGCTCAAGCGGCTCCCGATTTCTTCCGGCGACAAGCGCTATATAGAGTTGCGCATGGAAGCCTTCAACGCCTTCAATCACCCGCAATTCTGGGGCAGAAACCTGTACGCGCAGCCAGCTGTCAATGACGGCAGCAACGGCGGCAACTACTGGGGTTTTGCCTGGAACTGGGCCAACACGGTCCCCGTCAACCCCAACAACATTCGCCCCGCCGGATCGAAGGACCATCTCGGAACTTACTTCGGCGACTATAACTCAGGTGGAAATGCGCGTGTCTTGCAGTTAGCCGCGAAGCTCTACTTCTGATCGCGCTAACTGAACCTTGAACCGTCGCGCGGGGCGCATCTTCGATTGCGCCCCGCGCCGCTTCTTTCCGCATAACCTCTGCTCGACCGGCCGATGGGCTCTAGGAGATTACCCGCTTGAATAATCACATCATGATTCTTACCGCCGCGTTTCTGGCAATTTCCGGCTGCAATGGATGCGGAGGCGGTTCGTCGTCGGTACCCCCGACTACGCCGACGGTAGCCACCCCGACGTTTTCGCCAGTTGCTGGCACCTTCTCTGCCGCTCAAACAGTGTCTATTTTGGATTCCACGTCAGGTGCGACAATCTACTACACAACCGACGGCTCCGCGCCGACGTCTTCTTCGACGAAATACACGACGTCGATCGCCGTTGCCGTGACCACTTCGATAAACGCCATCGCCGAAGTGAGCAGCTATACCAACAGCGCCGTTGCCTCGGGCACCTTCACCATCAATCTGCCGGCTGCTCCCGCGCCATCTTTCATTCCCAGTCCCGGCGTTTACACATCTGCCCAATCGGTTACACTCACGGACTCAGCCAGCGGCGCATCGATTTATTACACCACCGATGGATCGACACCGACCACGAGTTCGACGCTCTTTTCGGCCGCTTCTCCCATCGCGGTTTCTTCTTCTATGACGATCAACGCGATTGCCATCGCTCCCGGCTCCTCCAGCAGCACTGTCGCCACGGGCGCATATACCATCAACCTTCCTTCCGTGGTGGGGCCAACTTTCTCTCCCGCGCCCGGCCCGTACACGTCGATCCAGTCAGTGACTCTCTCGGATAGCGTCAGCGGCGCATCGATTTATTACACGACAGATGGATCGACACCGACCACGGGTTCGGCGCTCTATTCGGCAGCGACTCCGATTCCGGTTTACCTTACCACCACGATCAAAGCGATCGCGGTTGCTCCGGGCTACTCCAACAGCGCTGCGGCCATTGGCGGCTATACCGTCACTATTCCGGTTTCCGCGGTAGCGGTCACGCTGACCACTCACGACCAGACGCAACTTCTGGCCCCGCAGTCCAGCATCAGCTTCTCGTCCAGCACCAGCGATGCAACAACGAATACGATCCTGGTCGATCCAGCGCAGCAATACCAGACCATCGAAGGGTTTGGCGCTGCATTCACCGATTCGGCGACTTATTTGCTTCATGGCGTCGCGGCGACCGCGGGAAACCTGCCTGGCGCCATGAACGATCTGTTTACGCGCAACGGCAACGGTATCGGCCTCAGCTTCATGCGCATCCCGATGGGCGCCTCCGACATTGCGCTCTCTGCCTATTCGTACGATGACGGCGCGGCAGATCCAGGCCTCAGCAATTTTTCAATCGCGCACGATCAGAGCTATATTCTGCCCATCGTGCAAAGCGCCAGGCTGCTCAATCCACAGATGAAGCTCATGGCCAGTCCCTGGAGTCCGCCCGCATGGATGAAGACCACCAACTCCCTGGAAGGTGGATACCTGTCTCTGACTGCGACCGAAGAGACAGCCTTTGCCGATTACTTCGTCAAGTACATTCAGGCCTACCAAAGCAACAATGTGGCCATCGATTACATCTCGCTGCAAAACGAGCCGCTGAATGTAGTCACCTATATGCCGAGCATGGGCATGGACTCGCAGACGCAACTGGCCGTTTTGCAAGACTACGTGCTGCCTGCCTTGTCCAGCGCCAACCTCTCCACCAAGGTTCTTCTCTATGACCACAACTGGGATCAGATAACTTATCCGGAAACCATCCTGGCAGGTCTGACAGCGCAGCAGGCAACGCAAGTGGCCGGTACGGCATGGCACGGTTACGGCGGTGTTCCCGGCGGGCAGCAGCTCGTCCAGAATGCCTACCCGAAAATGGGTAACTGGGAAACCGAGCACTCCGGCGGCACCTGGGTAACCGATCAGTTCACATCGGATTTCGTCGAGATCACCAACGTATTGCGCAACTCCGGCAAGGCCTATGTCAAATGGAGTCTCGCTCTGAACGAAAATCTCGGACCGGATCTCACGCAAAACGCGCCGCCTCTGGGAGGATGCAATACCTGTACTCCCATCGTGACGGTGAACAGCACCTCGGGCGCCGTCACCAAAACTGTGGAATATTACACTCTCGGCCAGTACAGCAAGTATGTGTTGCCGGGAGCGGTGCGCATCTACTCCAGCAATACGCCCGCCATCGCCAGCGTCGCATTTCTGAATCCGGACGGCTCAACTGTCCTGGTCGCGTACAACGACTCAAGCTCAACCGCAACTTTTCCCGTGCAGTGGGGCGGACAGTCGTTCTCCTACTCGCTTCCCGCGCATGCCTCCGCCACATTTACGTGGAGCGGCACGCCCAGCAGCGCCGCGGTTCCTGTTGCGGCCACGGCACAGATTCAGGGCTCCAGTTTCTATAGCGAGTCTGGCCTTCAAGCGGAAAACACCAGCGACTCAACCGGCGTCTACGATCTGGGTTATCTTGTGCCCCAAGCCTACGTTGCTTACAAGAATGTGGACTTCGGTGCTTCAGTCAGCGGCGTCAGCGTTCGAACGGCCAGCGGCGCCAATGGCGGTACCGCTGAGTTCCATCTCGACAGCCTGACCGGTCCACTGGCGGCGACGGCGACGCTTCCCGTCACGGGAAGCTGGGCTACATGGCAGACCGTCACCGCGACCGTCTCCGGCGCCTCCGGAGTCCACGACCTGTATGTTGTCTTCAAGGGAACCGGCAGCATTGCCAATGTGAACTGGTTTGAATTCAATCAGTAACTCGACTCTGGTGCAGTCGGTGCGTCCAGGCGGCGCACCGATTGCCCGAGGGCTCTGCAATAGAATTCATCGTGGTGTTATTTCCTGATCGCCTTGAAATTCGAGTTTCCAGTGTGACTACGATAAGGGTTTGAAGCGATTGGCTTCCATGGGCATGAAGACCTATGCGCCGGTAGGCAACCCGATTCTTTCAGACCTGGGTTGAACCGCCGCTCAACTTTCAATTACAGCCAGGACATCCTCCAAATTCAGGTTTCCGGGAGTGCGCGCTGCAAATGTTGTGGAATATCGGGCTCAATATCGGGTTGAAGAAAATAGCGAAATTCCCGTAAGCTATTGATAAATATGGTAGGCACGACTGGATTCGAACCAGCGACCTCTTCCGTGTCAAGCTCAATATCACCTGTACTATCAACGACTTAACCGCACACCGAATACCGCCTAAGCACCTGTATTCACGTGTAAGACGTATGAGTTTTGGGTAAATCCTTGGGTAGATTTCGGATAGGAGATTGCTCCCCGCCCTGTGGATTTTATTCGCTTTTATTTCGCCTATACTCATGCAATGGCATTCGGCTTCCCAAGCGTAGAGCGGAGACTGTTCGTCGTCACCTGCAAACGGTGCCGCCGAGATGTGGCCGCTGGCAGGGATGACTTTCCATTTCAATCCATCACCGTGGAATGCCCTCTCTGTGGCGAACTTCGCCGGTACCTGCCTTCCGAGGTCTTCCTCGGTCGGCCTGACCAACTCATCACCCGGCAGCAACGGACTGGAGGACGGTGATGTTCGATCCTGACGCAGGGATGCCACGGCTGAATAAGAGCATGGTCTACCTCGGGGCGTGCCTCATCGCCGGTATCCGGCTGGCACGGGAGCGGCAGGTCAACGTCCGCGTCGTCCCGACTAGCCACGCGATTGACGAGTCCGTTGAACTCGCTCACGAGATTTACAATCGAGTGTTCCGAATAGTTCCGCAGAAATTGACCGAGAAGTGAGGAGAACACGCCTATGACGATGAGCAGGTTAGTTCCCCGAACGAAGAAGACGAAGCAACTTGCCGTTCTGCTGGTCACCGCCATCATATACACGTGCTGTTTCTTTTACCAACTCCAATTTGAATCAGAAGAGAATGCGGTTTATTCGGCTTTTTGGTATTCAACCCCTGCAATGGCTTTTGGCGCAATTGCATTGTGGTGGTTTGCACAAGGCAAGAAGGACGAATGAATTCGGCTGGCTGAAACTCGCGGGTTACAGGGAGGGTGAGCCATGTGCGGACGATACGGCAGACGAGCGGACAAGCAGCGCATCGCAGAGTGGATGCAGACCCACAACACTGATGTTTTCGATGACACGTATCTAGCGCCGTCCTACAACGTCGCTCCGCAGTCGTTTCAGCCGGTCGTGCGGCTCGATACGGAGACGGGTAAACGCGAGTTAACTGTCATGCGTTGGGGGCTCGTTCCGTTTTGGGCGAAGGACGCCAAGATGGCGTTCAACACCATCAACGCCAAGGCGGAGACCATAACGACCAGCCCAGCTTACAGAGAAGCGATGAAACGTCGGCGTTGCCTTGTTCCCGCAGATTGGTTTTACGAATGGCAGAGGGTCGATGCAAAGACGAAGCAGCCGTATGCCATCGCCATGAAGGACGCTGAACTCTTCGCCTTTGCTGGCTTGTGGGACTCGTGGAAGGATAAGGAAAGTGGAAAGGTGCTCGAAACCTATATAGTCATCACGACTGACCCCAACGAGTTGATGCAGCCGATTCACAATAGAATGCCTGTGATTCTCCATCGAGGAGACTACGACAGATGGTTGCAGCCCGGTGAACCTTCCCACCTACCTGTGGATTTGCTGAGACCATACCCGGCTGAGGAGATGAAGGCATGGCCGGTGGGCAACGATGTCGGCAACGTGAGGAACAACCGGCCTGAGTTGATATTGCAGATTCCATCCCGAGGATAGATTGAGACCGTGGAGAAGAAGCGACAACACATTATCCCGAATTGCTATCTGAAATCTTGGTGTGACCCTCATGCGCCTATTGGTCAGACTTACATCTGGCGCATTTCAAAAGACGGGCAGACAAAACGAAAGAAATCTCCAGAGAAATCGTTCAGGGAATCAGACCGCTACACTGTCAAACTGGCTGAGGGTGGGCGTGGTCTTGCGGTTGAAGACGCGTTGGGGTCAATCGAGAGTCGATTCGTAAGAGTGCTAACGACGGTGCGCCAATTAGCCCCCTTGTCGCCGGAAGATCGAGCGGTGCTTTGCCTCTTCGCTGCCGCTATGCACTCACGGTCTTGTAGCAATGGAGACCACTGGAAAGGCCAGTATGAGAACTGGTATCGCCATGTTCTCGATGCGGAGAACGCATACAGGACGAGGCACACGCGGTCTGACGAACTGTCGGAGCTTATCGTGAACGCACACGGTCAGACCGCAACATGGGGAATCCAGATTGAAACCCCAAGACTCATGAAGATGAACCTAACTATCATCCACTGCGATGATGTATTTGGGTTTATAACGAGCGATGATCCCTGCGTCTGGTTCAATGAGGACGTGCTGAAAAGCCCTAAGAGGCTTAGAATACCTGCGCTCGGACAGCTCAACATCGAGGTTACACTCCCGCTTACTCCGCATCGTCTGTTGTTCATTTCCCATCATGATTTCCCCGAATACTGGCACGTTGGGGAAGACGTAGTGGATCAGTTGAACCTGAGAACGCGAGCACTCTGCACCAAGGAGTTCATCTCTCTGACCGGTGAGGTAAGGCAAAGCTGGTTGGACTAGCCGACGATTCTTGCGACTTTGGTCTTTGACAGCCCCAGTTCGGCAGCGATTTTGCCCAAAGAGCGTCCCTCCCGGTGGAGGGTAATCATCCGCGCCCGGTCACACACCACACGCGGTCTGCCACCAACGCGCCCCTTCGCTCTGGCGCGTACAACCGGGCTTCATCCGGGCAGTTGCCGAAGCCGCGTTCATCGCAGACTTGCCGAACTACGCCTGGTTGCGCCCGGTGTTGTTGGAACTGATGCGGCAGAGACCTCGCGTATCTCCGGTTGAGTAAGCATCGTGCCTCCGATTTCGTCGCCGAGGGCTCCGGCACGCCGGGGCAGGGTCGGTATCAGATGTGTCGACGGCGAGGCCGCAACGAGCGGACGCAGCGGCTCACTGAGAAACTACCTCAATCCACCGCTGACGCCAGGGGAGCGGGAGGTTGCTGATGCTGAAGGGTGGATACTGGGTGTAGTCTGATTCGATGCAAACGAGTGTGGTGTGTTCGTGATGTCACCGAGCCAACTGAGACGCAGAATCCGAAAGCTTCCTGCTCTGCCGCCTGTCACGGCACAACTTGAAGCCGCTTTGGCAAAACGTGGGACTCCTGACAACAGTGTTGAGCGATACTCTTCCCAAAGAGAACACTGGCTGTGCTGGTTGGGAGCTTACGACGGGGCTGGCTACTACGGACGTGAGAACTGGAATCGCACTGCTGAATTTGTGTACAACCACATCAATTGTCCACCGATGGCACTCTGGCTTGGCGAAGCGTCCGGGGTAGAAAAGGCGGCAGTAGTCAAAGCGAAGAATGCCGCTCTTCGCGCCAAGCCAAGCTTTCCGTCTCAGTCCGCAGCAATTCGAAAAGTAATCCCGTGGACTGCCATCGAAGCGAATTTGAAGAACACTTGATTGGCGGACAATTACAGGTGACGGAAATCATGAAGGAACGACATCTCGCTGTTGCATTTTTTGCTGCTATTGTTTTCACCCTACCTCCCGGCGTAGCGGGACAAGTGCAGCCGACGCTCGTCGGCATCCTTGAGGACAATCCGGGGCACTATGCCGGTAATCCACATTATCGTGATGTGCGAGTTGTCTTTCGGACGGAAGGTGCAGGATGGGTCGCGTTCCCAAGCAACTGTCCAGACCAAGGTTGCTTGAAAACTATTGCGGCAAAGTTCCCGGCGCAGGTGAATTGGACAGTTGCATTCGACGGTAAACAGGTCGGTCAGGTAGTAAGCAGGACACCGCCGTCCTTTGACTTCTATGCAACGGTCGGCCAGCAGACCATCGTCGGCAGCGTTGCGCCACCTACGATTGGTAAGCCCTCTACAGACTTCGGAGGGTTCCTCGGTGAACCTGTTTATCGACCGTTGGTTGCCATCACCGAACCGAATTATCGTGACCCAGAAGACTGGAAGCCAACGCAGCTTTCTACTGCTACCACTGCTGCTGTCCGCAAGGCATTCCGAAGCCGCTTCCCGAAGGTGACAAACTGTAGCCAGCAGGACATTGAACACACCAAGCCATGGCCATACACCGATTCGAATATGGTGGTGAACAAGGCGTACTCCTCGACCCGACACTGGCTCATCGCCGAAGTGATACTGAGCGGGGGTGAATGTGACGGCCCTCCTGATGAGGCATTCACGTCTCAGTGGTTCGTTATCACGCCGGAGCAACAGGTGCGCTTTCTGGGTTCAAATATGTGGCTCGTTGATGCCGGGGACTATGACAATGATGGCAAGTCTGAACTGGTCTTCTCGATTGACGACTACAACCGGGGCGGGTACAAGCTGTTCTACGACGACTTCAGCCGAAGCGCCATATTCGAGTTCGGCTACCACTGATAATCATTCAAACTGACCCGCGACTGCACAGGAGTGGCGACCCATCGACCGGAGCGTCTACCGCCAGAGCACTCTCACAGGCAGTCATCAGAGATTACGATCCGAATCATCAGGGATTTCTTTGTAAGGTGAGGGAAACTCTTCTGGAAACAATCCCAGCCCTTCGGCTAGAAGTTCAGCCTCCGGGCAGCGGTGAGGCACACCAATGTACATGTAGTAGTCCCAACCAAAGTGAAGGAATCCACCTTGGCATTCCAACCGGCACCAAAACTCTTCCCGCAGGATTTGTCGAATCACGTCGCCGACTTCCTCAAGGGAGAGAACGGAGCCCTCGCCAAAGTCGAGCGCAAGTCCTTTGGGGTTCTCTATTCCCTCGGCGGTCAGAGAATTCAATCCGCCCGCCCGAAGGAAGCAGATGGCAGAGTTGATGTATGCCTGTTCAACTCTCCTGTATTCGCCCTCGGTCAGGACTACGCCCCCAAACGCGCGACCAATATCTTTGACAAGTGTCCAGTCGTCAACCAAGTATGCGCCACTGGCATCACGCAAGGCGGGGTCGTATTTCGTGACTCGGTATTCAATCATGGTCGGTTACCTTGATTCATCCCAAACATTTCTGGCTCTTGAGTAATCCAACGACTGTTTGAGATGAGCTAGTAGGCCAAACGAAGCAGCCTTCTCGTTGAGTATGTTCCATAAGACATCATCGGGATACCTGTCACACTTCAGTCCAATTGCCGCGACATGACCGCTTATTTGGTGTTGGATTTCGTTTAGACCTTGGAAGGCTTTGATTTGTTCTGTCCCCGTTAGGTCGAGGCCAAATGCCCTACCATGAACCGTGAGCTGATTTGAAACGAAGCAGAGAAATATCTGCTTGTCGGAGTCCGACAACGCCAAGAACCAACTTTTCAACTCGTCGTTATTCATGCACCCTTTCGGCCCTCCACGCGGCGGTATTTCAATGTTGTCGGTCAGCCGACCGTAATTGTAGGTTGAGTGTCCTATTCCCGGCAGGTGCGGTCAAGACGGTTTAAACAAAGGTGCGATAATCTGGCGCAGAGACTCAAGCCTTTGGCGCAGGAGTTCCGCCGACTCAGGGGTTGCCTCTATATCTACAGGAGGCACTCCGTCGTCCGCGCTTCCCTGTTTGCCTTGTCTGGCGAATTCGATCCATCGCGACATTCCATCCATGTATTCTTCGAAAACGCCCGCAGCAGACCCAGCATCATCCACCGGAAGATAAGCGGACGGGATGTCGCCCACGACCACCCACATCCAATCGCCAATTTCCTCTCGCGCTGGAACAATGTGCAGGAGAAAAACAGCGAAGATACCCGCAACTCCGCCTCCAAAATACGATTCCAATGCAGCTTCGCACCAGCCAAATGAAGTGCAATACGAGATGGCTTCCTTCGCGGCGTTTCCAATCGCGTCTTTATCTTCATCTCCAGCAAGAACTACGGCCATTGGCACCAAACCTGGAACTGGTGGCAAATTTACTTCATTCGAGCCTATCTCAACGGCAATTGCATCACAGAAGCAATCTCGGTGTCCGCACGATGCGGCGTAGAGGCTGTATTTCCGACCCGTGTGAATCTCGGTCATTTCCGCTTCCCATCCACGTCCGCGATTTAGCTTTTTGTAATCGCTCTCGCTTACTTCAATCCGCAGCCTGTTGCCGGACTTGTCGCGTGGTGTGACATAGCACTTTCCTTCCTCAATGGGCATGGGACAATCGTCTCCGTGAGCATTCCAAATCAATTTCGTCTATGTTCAGCAGAAGAGTCATGTTGAACATCTATTATCCGCCCGATGTGGGTTCTCCGGGGAGAAGCCGAGTCGCGACATTCCTGCAACAATTTCACCACCGAGTCTACAGCATGGGTCGATGGTCAGTTTGAATGCTGAGCACTACCAGCGCCATCGAGAAGTTGTCCTCGTATCGCTGGCGTGTCTTCGAACACTCCACAGCGGGTCAATCCAATCAGATCGTGCTCACTTTTCGGTTCTTTGTCGAGAAAATACGTGTACAAAAGAATGTAGGTGTTGCCCACAGCAAGGTGTTCAGGGGAGAAATTCTCTTGCGCCGTGCGTTTGCCGGGAAAGGGATGGACTCGGAAAACATGGCCGGATTTCCAATGAATTGGGCTCTTCAATACTTCGAGTAGTTTGACCGTGTCGAATTCGCCTTGGCCGTAGCCCTCATCTGAATAAGTCCCATCTGTCGGCTGTGTCGAGAGTGCTTCTACGCGGAGGACGTCAATCGCGCTCTGGCCCATTTCTCTAGGCGCGTTCCGGCACGGTTCTGCGGTGGCCGACGTTTCCTTGGCTATATCCAAAAGTGCTTCCTGGTTGCTTGCCTCGAATTCTGACTCCGCTTGAGGCAGAATTTGCGCTCTATTCGTACATCCTTTCCAACGTGTAATGCAGTCGAAGTGAAAATCCATGAGAGCAGCTTGCTCTGTCGGCGCTTCCTCCGGGGTGAAGCTTGCTTCCAGAAGAATTCGCCGTTGTACAAAACCACGGTATGGATTTCTCCCGATAGTGAATGGAGTTGCACCCCTGAGCTTAGCGCCCTCGAAAGAAGCAACATCAATGCTCGGCCAATAGGTACTTCCAATCTCATCCTTTAACCAGAAGCCACCATTCGGCGTAATCCAGTTGCTGACAGGAAGTGCCGCAGACATTCCGAATCCTTTTTCTGTCACGATGCCGTGAACAACATGAAATGTCGCTGACACTCCAGCACTGCGAAGCCCAAGCGATTCCAATATCCTTGCACCGAGGTGCGGCCCTTCTTCGAAGACAAATCCCGGATAAATGAGTGAAAAGTGACGGACTGTAATGCTGTATCGACAATCCTCGGGGGTACAACTCCCATACCAACCTCCCCATTTCCCCCACCGAAACATGAGCGTTTGCGCGTCAGACCAAGAGCTATGATTCACCTGAAGTGATTTAATGTCTGCAAGCAGTCGCTCTGCCCGAGTACGAAAGAGCCATTGGCTGACTTCCAATCCGAGCCAGGAAGCAATAAGCACAAGGAGGATGACGTACCACCATCTACTTCGACTTGTTCGCATTCTCAATCTCCCGAAGACAACGCACTGCCACATCGTCAGGTCTAGCTGTTAAAGCCTTCCAAGCGAGGCGAAGGTTGGTTGGTGCCATTCCACCGCCGTCAGCCAATCCTGCAAAGTAACAGATCTTCTTCTGGGTAGAAGCAGGAAATGAGCGAACGGCGTTGAGGAAGTTGTCCGGCGATTTCGCGACCGTCTCGGAAAGGAAAGTACCCACAAATTCCGATCCAGCGGCGTTGTAGCTATTCCCGTATTTCATTAGCGGCGTGAGCACCTCGGAGTGGCCGTGCTCGTAAAGGTACGCAAGAAACTCCCCAGTCATATCATCGCAACCATGGGTGACCTCTGGAACGTTGCAGCCTTTTAAGACCCAAACCAGATAATCGCGGTTCCGCGCGTAGTTCACGTCAAGCACCGCTAACAAAAACGCTACCTGCTGTGCATCCGGGTGGCTTGCATCATTCTGCATCCGCTGCAATTGCCAGACAACGTGGCGCCTCTGCTCAAGTGAAGGCAGCAGCAGCGGATGAACTCCGCCGTTTGGCATGAGCCTCTTAACAATTGACTGGTTGCTCTTTGCCGTCGGATTTGGTGATTGTCCAGGCGCAGCCGCAGCGATGGCCAGCAATGCGATTCCGATGACAGCGCGTACACGGTAAACGTAGTAGTCTGAGCCTTTCACGGG
>Ga0224528_1000585_pt1 | contig 27387 bp, 22 predicted proteins | sample CBST25metaG_2_FD_179888 | JGI IMG/M metagenome (GOLD analysis project Ga0224528, IMG submission 179888) | Peat soil microbial communities from Stordalen Mire, Sweden - C.B.S.T25 | ecosystem: Environmental > Terrestrial > Soil > Wetlands > Peat | place: Sweden: Norrbotten County, Stordalen Mire...
GTACCCGGGCCATCCAAGAATTCTCGTCCAGTCGTTCTCTCGCATCCTGATGAGCATACCCGGATAGCCCTGCAGGCAAAAAGCCAATAAAACAGGGGGAACTACCAGATTCTCGTGTAGAGCCGTATTTCCGAAGCAGCGGGAAAAGACTATGTCTGCACTGAGACAGTAATCGCGTGGGCTGGAATGGCGCGGTCCACTACAACACGAGCGCGCCGTCTCGGCCAAGTAATTCTATTTGCGCAGTACATCCGCGCGGAAGATCAGCGCCATGAAATACCGCCAGCGGCTTTTGGCAGCGAAAAGAAGCCGCGCCCTACGCCCTACATCTTTTCGAGCGACGACGTCGGGCGTCTCGTCCAAGCCGCATCCACGTTGGGGAAACGGTATGCATTTCGCGGCCGGACTTACAGCACGTTCTTCGCCCTGTTGGCGTGTACCGGACTACGGGTCTCGGAAGCGATTCACCTCTGTTTCGATGACATCACCTCGGACGGCCTGATCATTCGTTGTTCAAAGTTCCGCAAGAACCGTCTTGTTCCTTTGCATGAGAGTGCCCAAGAAGCTCTGGACCGCTGTCTCCAGACAAGACGCTACTTCGCTCCGTTCGACAGACACGTGTTTGTCTCCTTGCGCAGGCGCAGGCTACTTATCGGCGATGCCGAGACTGCCTTCCACCAATCGATCGAAAAGATGGGTCTACCACGTGGGCCTGGACTAGATGCCGACGCCCTCGCGCCGCAACTCGTCAACAATACGCCGGTCCGTGGCACTCAACTGCGCGCCTTCGAGCAGGTCGGGGCGGTTGGCAAGCGTTTTGCGCAACTGCTCCCGCCGCCGCCACAGGCGAATCTGGTGATGATCGCCGTTGAGCAGAACCTCTGGCGCGCTTCTTCCTCCGAACTCGGCCGGCCGCGTGAAGTGCGGATAATCGAGCAGGCCACCGGAGCCGTACTGCGAACGCGGCACACCCTCGACATCAGTGTCGATCTCGGCATCCGGCACGCCGAAGCTTTCAAACTCGCTCGAAGCTTCATTGCCGAGCACACCCGGCTGCAGCCGCGTAATCGAGTCGACAAGGATGGCCGCCGCCAGTTCGCCGCCGCTGATGACGTAATCGCCGATGGAAAGCTCTTCGTCGCAATAGAGTTCGTTGATGCGCTCGTCGACGCCCTCGTAGCGGCCACAGATCATCACCACGCGTTCGAGCTTGCCAAGTTCGCGCGCCACGGCCTGCGTAAAGCGCCGACCCTGCGCCGACATCAACACCACACGCGTCTTGGCATCTTCCGGACCGCGCTCGGCCTTGGGACGCACGCCGATTGAGGCCAGCGCCTCGGCCAGCGGCTGCGGCTTGAGCACCATGCCCTCGCCGCCACCAAAGGGTCGGTCGTCGACCGTTCTGTGCCGGTCATGCGTAAACTCGCGCAGATCGTGCGTCGCCACCTTCACCCGCTCCTCGACAATGGCGCGCCGCAGGATGCCGTACTCGAAGATGCTGGTAAAAAAGTCGGGGAAGATGGTGACAATCTCAAATTTCATACACTTCAATGATACAAGTCCGGCGCGTCCGCGAGCGCTTCTTTCCGGTGCGTCCCAGGGCAATCGCATTTGAACCTTTCCATGACCGGACCTTGTCCTTTCAGGATTCGGTAAGGAGGGAGCAGTGGGCATTTATGCCCCTGGAATCGGCAACGAAAATCCCGCCTTCAGGCACGGGCATTTCTTCGTTTGCAAGAATAGGCCCGCGGCTAGAGCATTTTTCCAATTGGTGTAGAGCGAAAGCAGGATGTCGAGTGGCTTTTTCCTTAAGAAAAAGCCACCTTGCACGCCACTCAACACTGCACGTGTATTGGAAAAATGCTCTAAAAGCCGTTTCTCGTTCAACGGGATTTCAGGGGCATGAATGCCCCCTGCTCCCTCCCAAAGACGGCTTGGAGGTTGCTTGGCCAAGGGAATTGCCGGAATGCATTTTCAAATGCGATTGCCCTGCGGTGCGGTGCGCCCTCATTCCCGCGCGCTGAAGCAGACACGCGACCAAGACTCAGCAGAACGAAGAAAAACCGGAGCGTCTCCGCCCCGGTCTTTTTTTCGTTCTGCTGTTCCCTGTTTACTGTTTGCTGTCGACATTGAAGAGCTGAAACTCGCGGATGGCCGCGCCGTTCACGCTCGAAAGAATGCGTAGGCGCACCTTGGTCGCGGTCACGGTCGGGAAGATGTCGATCTTCTTGTGGCCGATGGCCTCGGCCGCAGCAACCGTCTTCCACTCGCGCCCGGTCCAGGCATCGATGGCATACTTCTGGATGCGCTGGCCGTCGTTGAGCCATTCCATGGCGAGCGTGTGATTGAAGGTAACGGGCTTGGCGAAGCTTACCTCAAGCACCGAGTGCGTCGAACCGGCCGGTGCGCTCCAGAAGGTATCCTTGTCGCCGTCGAGCGCCGCATCGACCTCGGCATTCGCCGCGAGATGCTTGCGCGCCAGATTCTTGTCCGCGCCGTAGCGAGCCTCGACGGCCTTGCCGAACTCCTCCAGCCGCTTCACATCGCTGTCGGGCAGCAGACCGCGATTGTCGGGCGCGAGGCCGAGCAACAACTGCGCGCCGTGGCCCACCGTCTGCTCGTAGGTCGTCATCAGCTCATCAAGGCTCTTCACCGACTTCTCATCATTCGGATGCCAGAACCAGTGCAAATCGCGCAGCGGCGTGTCGGCCTCGACCGGACGCCAGCGCAACATGCCATGGCGATCGATCACGTTCCAGTTTTCGTAGGGTACGCGGCCGCTTTCGGTGCCCACCCAGCGCGCGTCGCCATACTCGAACAGGCCCGTGTCGGCAAAGACCACCGTGTTCGGCTGATAGGTGCGTAGCGTTTCGACAATCTTCTTGAAGTCGTAGACGTGGCCCGCGCTGCCGGCACCATCGAGCCAGAACTCGGTCAGATCGCCGTACCGCAGCGCCAGATCGCTCAACTCGTCGCCATAATATTTGTCATAGGCCGCCGTGTCCTTGTAGCGCGGATCGTGGCGATCCCAGGGTGAAAGATAGATGCCGAACTTCAGCCCGTTGTTCCGCGCCGCGCGAGCCACATCGCCGACCACATCGCCCTTGCCGTCCTTCCATGGACTGGCCTTGATGCTGTACTTGGTCTCATCGGTCGGCCACAGGCAAAAGCCGTCATGATGCTTGGCCACCATGACCACGTAGCGCGCTCCCGAGGCCTTGATGGCCTTCATCCACTGGTCGGGATCGAAGTGGGCCGGGTTGAAGACCTTAGGGTCGGCCGTGCCATCGCCCCACTCCTGATTGAGAAAGGTGTTGGTGGAAAAATGAACGATGACACCAATCTCCTGATCCTGCCATGCGGTCTGCTGTGGCGCCGGCTTCACTTCGGCAAAATTCTGAGCGGCCAAGGGCGCGGCCAAGCACGCTGCCGCCAGTGCGACACCCGCTTGCGTCCGAAAAGATTCCATCCATTTACCAAGCAACGACATGCCATCATCTCCGAAAAGTTTCATCGATTCATTCAACAATACCTGCAAATTTGCTCAATGATATCGTAATCTACCCCGCATTTCCGCACGCATTGCCAACTCTTTGCACCAGAGCATAGATTGAAAGGTTCCTCCATCACAATCGAGGTTGTTTTCATGCTCGCTTCGCGGCGTTTGTTTCTTGCCTGTACGACTTCTGCCCTGGTTTGCGCGGCCACACGTTCCACGGCCGCTCCCGACGTAACTTCCGTGCCCACTCCAGCGAAAGCGGTGCCAAGGGTTTCGCTCAACGTAAAGGATTTCGACGCCACCGGAGACGGCAAAGCCATCGACACGCTCGCCCTGCAGCAGGCCATCGACCGCTGTTCGATGCTGGGCGGCGGCGAGGTTCTGGTTCCCGCCGGCAACTACGCAACCGGCGCGCTCGTGCTGCGCAGCCGCGTTACGCTGCGCCTTGCAAAAGACGCGAGCCTGCTCGGCATCGCAGATCGCACGGCCTACCCTATCACGCAGGTTCGCTGGGAAGGCAAGTGGATCAAGGGCTACAGCGCGCTGATCTCCGCGGTCGACAGCGAAGACATCGCCATACTGGGACCAGGAAAAATCGTCGGCAGCCCAACCATCCAAGGCCGCATCGAGCGCCCGTCGAATCTGCGTCTGCCCGCGCTGCTGGAGTTCGTGGGCTGCCGCAACCTCAGCGTCGCCGACTGCTCCACGACCAACGGCGGCATGTGGTCGACCCACCCGGTCTACTGCGACAACATCGTCTTCAAAAATGTCGATGTGGTCAGCGGCGCCGACGGCATCGATGTGGATTCCTGTCGCAATGTCGTGATTGACGGGTGCACCTTCTCCACCGCCGACGATTGCATCTCGCTCAAATCCGGCCGCGGCGAAGAGGGCTACACCATCCACCGGCCCACCGAGAATGTGCGCATCGTCCACTGCACCTTTGTCGATTCGCATTTTGCCTGCATCGGCATCGGCAGCGAACTTTCAGCAGGCGTCCGCAACGTCCGCATCGAAAACTGCATATGCAACGGCGCGCGTTCGCACGCCATCTACATCAAAACCCGCAATGGTCGCGGGGCATTCATCGAAGATATTTTTGTCGACGGCTTCGAGGTCACAGGCGCGCAACAGGGCTTTCTGCGGCTGAACTCCATCGGCAGCGGCAAGCAAGACCCGTTCCCTGTTCCCGGCGACGAAGGACTGCCCACACTGCGCCACTTCCACTTCACCAACATTCGCGTCCACGACGTGCCGATGCTGGTGCATGGAACGGAAATCGATCCGCGCAAGACGCTGGTCGGCTTCTCGCTGACCAACGTCACCGGCACAGCCAGGCGTGGCATCCTGCTGGCCAACGTGCAAGACGCCGAACTTGGCGCGATCCACGTCACCGGCGTCGAAGGCCCTCTGCTGGCCACGCACAATGTCACCGGCAAGGGCCTCGCGGACGCAGTGGCGCTGACGCCGGAGCAATTGCCGCAGATCCCCGACGCGATACCGGCTCCGCCTACGCCGTACCAACTTCGCTAGTGCGGTTCTTCTACACCGAAGACTGGATGCAATGTGTCTTTTTCCCCGGGAAAAGGCACATTATGCTTCGCTGGAGGTTTCCTTGCGCAGCCGGTAGGCGCGCAGCCGCCCCAGCAGCGAGGCCGGGCCGCTGACGCGCAGGTGGACAAGGTTGCCCTCATAGCTGCGCTCGTGCACGACCATGCCCGCCTCAATGGCTGCCAGCACGTCGCCCTTCTGTTGCGGCACGCGCAGTTCGGCCACCAGCACTGGGTCGGAGATCAGCGCCGCGTCGATGGCCTTGAGCAGGTCGTCGAGTCCCTCGCCGGTTCGCGCCGAAACCAGAGCCTCGCCGACCTGCCGCTCGCGCAGGCCCCCGCGCTCATGTTCGTCGAGCAGATCGATCTTGTTGAGCACCTCAATGCGCGGCTTGGCGAGCGAATCCAGCTCGCCCAGAACCTTTTCCACCTGCGACTTCTGCTCGTCGCCGTAGCCGGAGGCGGCATCGCGCACATGCAGCAGCACCTCGGCCTGCTCCACTTCTTCGAGCGTGGCGCGGAAGCTGGTGACCAGCGTGTGCGGCAAGTTGCGGATGAAACCGACCGTGTCGGAGAGCAGAATCTTACGTCGGCTGGGCAGTTCGATGGCGCGCAGCTTCGGATCGAGCGTGGCGAACATGCGCGAGGAAGACAGCACCGCCGATCCGGTAAGCGCATTGAACAGCGTGCTTTTGCCTGCGTTGGTGTAGCCGACCAGCGCCACGGTGGGCACCGGCACGGCCTCGCGCCGCCGCCGCTGCTCCTTGCGCACGCGGCGCACCGATTCCAGATCGCGCTTGAGCTGGTCGATGCGGCGTTGAATCTGCCGCCGATCGGTTTCGAGCTTGGTCTCGCCCGGGCCGCGCGTGCCAATGCCACCGCCCAACTGCGACATCGATTTGCCGCGCCCGACCAGTCGCGGCAGCATGTATTCGAGCTGCGCCAGTTCCACCTGCAACTGACCCTCGCGGGTCCGTGCATGGCGAGCAAAAATATCTAGAATCAACTGTGTACGATCAAGGACGCGACAAGGCAGCGCAGCCTCGAGGTTGCGCAACTGAGTCGGAGAAAGATCCTGGTCGAAGAGCACCAAGTCGGCCTCGGTCGAGGCCACCACACCGGCAATCTCTTCGACTTTGCCAGAGCCAACCAGCGTGGCTGGATCGGGCCGCGGACGCCTCTGCAACAGCTCGGCTGCCACCTCAGCACCGGCACTGGAGACCAGCTCGCGAAATTCGGCCAGAGATTCTTCGGCGTCCAGACCTGCCTCTGCACTCGAAGAAAGTGCTGTCGAGGCTGAACTCTGCTCCGCAGAGGCAGAACAAGGCGCGATTTCCCGAAGTCCCGAGCCGACATCCAACATCCGCGCAGGCTGCGGGGCCACATTCTTTCCGTGAGGACGGTGGACGAGATCCACACCTACCAGGACGGCGCGTTCCCGTCGGACGCCCGCCCCCTCTTCAGTTGCCAATCGAAATCACCCGCGTGTTATCACTCCGTTGTGGCCACCGGCACGGACGGTACGGCAACCGGAACTCCGCCGACGCCTACAGGCACGGCAACCGGACGATGCTCACTGTGCAGCACGCTCCGATTGCTCACCACCGTTGATATAGCGTGTTTGAAAATCAACTGCTCCTGGCTGTTGTTCTCCAGCAGCACCGAGTACTTGTCAAAGGACCTGATCCTTCCAGTAAGCTTGACGCCGCTGACTAGATAAATCGTGATCGGGGTCTTATCCTTGCGAACCGTGTTCAGAAAAGTATCCTGAATGTTTTGCGCCGGCTTGTTTTCCATGTGCCGATCTCCTGCTTTCCACGAAGGGGGACTTGTGTGTGTAACCACGATTTCGTGAAAATACATAATCAGGCGTGTACCTGGAGGATGGAAACCCCAGATACATCTATCCTTGCAATGTGAACACAATATCCCGGAACACATTGTTTTTTCAACTAAAAACATTCTGGCAATTCGTAAAAGTGGTCTGAGTAGTTATCGGGATTGGGCGATGGAAGGTCTGAGCGCTAACATGAATATGTGCAAAAGGTAAAGGTCCTCTCCAACGCTACTGCTCAGCCTGTTCCCATGCTGGACCTGGGCAGGCAGTATCAGCCCATCCACCAGGAACTGCTTGCAGCCCTGGACGAGGTGCTTGAAACCCACCAGTTCATCCTCGGCGGCAAGGTCGCCACCTTTGAGCAACAAGCAGCCCAAAAGCTGGGCGCGGCTCATGCCATCGGCTGCTCGTCGGGCACTGACGCCCTGTGGCTGGCCCTGGCCTCGGCCGGCCTCGGCCCCGGCAAGGCGGTCGTCACCACTCCGTTCAGCTTCTTCGCCTCGGTCAGTTCGATTTTGCGCGCCGGAGCAACGGCGCTGCTGGCCGACATCGACCCGGTCACCTTCAATCTTTCGCCCGCCGCCGTCGAGAAGGTTCTGGACAGCGAAAAGAGCAAGAACATCCGCGCCGTGCTGCCCGTGCACCTCTACGGCCAGCCTGCTGACTTCTTTCCCGACTTCGGCAAGAAACACAATGTACTGCTGATTGAAGACGCGGCGCAGGCCTGGGGAGCCGAGTCGAACGGCGTGAAGGCCGGGGCGCTCGGCGACATTGCCGCCTTCAGCTTCTATCCGACCAAGAATCTGAGCGCGGCTGGCGATGCCGGCATGGTTTCGACCAACTCCGACGAGCTGGCCGAACGGGCACAGATGCTGCGCCAGCACGGCATGAGGCGCCGCTACTACCACGACGAGATCGGCTGGAACACGCGGCTCGACGGCTTCCAGGGCGCGGTGCTCTCGGTCAAGCTCAAATATATTGACGGCTGGAACGAAGGCCGCCGCACCGTGGCCGCGCGCTATCAGAAGTTGTTCATCGCCACGGGTCTGGCCGAGTCCGGCATCTACCCCGAGCACGGCGTCATTCTGCCCAAGGAAACCGCCGGTCACCGCTCCTGCTGGCACCAGTACGTGATCCGCACCCAGCGCCGCGACGAACTGCGCGCTTTTCTGACCGAGCGCAAGATCGGCTCCGAGATCTACTATCCGGTTCCGCTCCACCTGCAGAAGCCGCTGGCCTCGCTCGGCTACAAGGAAGGCGACTTCCCCGAGGCCGAACGCGCCTCGCGCGAGGTTCTGGCGCTGCCCATCTTCCCCGAATTGCGCGAAGACGAACAGCAGACCGTCGTCGCCGCCATCGCCGAGTTCCTCAGCTAAAACAACACGAACAAAAAATGCCCCGCTCCCTGGAAGAATTTTTGCCGGGGGTGGGGCATTTTCTGTTGCGTCCTCACCACCGGAAGCCTCTTTCGCCGCGAACCAGCAAGCCTCTCTCGAAAAGCCGACCGGAACCGCATACAATCAAGATGCGATGGCCAAGACGAAGGAAAAAATCATCGAAATCGCCTGCCCCGATTGCGGGGCGATGATAAAGATCGACACCGCAACCGGCCTGGTCATCAGCCACACGCCGGCACCGCGCAAACGCATGTTCGAGGATCTGGAGACGGCCGCGGCCGCCATGCGCGAGCAGGACGAGCGCAAGGAATCGATCTTCCGGCAGTCGCTCGACGCGGAAAAGAACAAGGCCGACCTGCTCGAAAAAAAGTTTGCCGAGGCGCTGCGCAAGGCCAAGGACGCGCCCGACGGCAAGCCGCTGCGCGAGTTCGACCTGGACTGAGCCGGGAATCTACGCGCGCGAACAGGCGCAGACCTTCCAAGGAGGCAAGAAGACGATGGAGACACGCAACGATCTTCCGGTTGAACCGGAAAACTCCGCAAAAGAGATTCCATGGATGCGCATTGCCGCCGCGGGCACGCTGATCGTCGGCGGCGGACTGCTGCTGAGCGGCCGCCGCAAAGCCGGTCTGTTTGCCGCAGCCACCGGAGCCTCGCTGGCCCTGCTCGACCAGAAGGACTCGCTCGGCACCTGGTGGCGCGTGATGCCCGGCTACATCAATGAGCTGCAACGGCTGCTCGGTCAGGCGCAGGAAACGGTTGACGGCTTTTCCGAGCAGCGCGAAAAATTGGTGAAGGCCTTCGGCGAAAAGTAAGCCATTCTCGGTTGGTCTGGAAGATCAAGGACTTCGGTTCTTCCCCTCAAGAGCAAACAAAGGTGGTGCATCTGCCCCATTTTGTTGCCTGATCAAGGTCGTATTCGAAGTTTCCACACATACAATCTTCCTTAAAAAGCAACCGCAGATCCTTCTCTTACCACCCCCCCAAGCTGAAATACGCTTGGGGCCCCGTTCGCTCTGGATGACAGCCCTTCTTGAGAAAGATCATCAAAAGAAAACCCCAGCCTCGACGGCTGAGGTTTTCTTTTCTTCTTTGGGCGAAAACGATCAGAAAAATTAATTCTTGCGCTCGACCAGGAAGTGGGCCAGGGCCTTGAGGCCATCGGCGCGGTTGCCGTAGGGAGCGAGGGCCGCGAAGGCCTCGTCGATCAGCCGTTCCGCATCCTTTTCGCTCTGCTCGATGCCGTAAACGGCCGGCCAGGTGGCCTTTTCGGTGGCCGCATCCTTGCCCGCGGTTTTGCCCAGGTGCGCCGAATCAACGGTCAGATCGAGCACATCGTCAACGATCTGGAAGGCGAGTCCGGCCTTGCTGCCGAAGGTGGTGAGCCGCTCGACGTCTTCAGGCGTGGCCCCGGCATAGACGCCGCCGGCAACCACGCTGACGCGGATCAGCGCACCGGTCTTGGCGCGATGAATGGCTTCGACCAACTCGGGCGTGGGCTTCTTGTGCTCGCTCTCGATGTCGAGCACCTGGCCGCCGATCATGCCATCGACGGTGCCGACGGCGTTGGCGACCAGACCGATGATCTTGACGGTTGCGGCGGGCGGGCAATCGAGCCCGGCCAGAACCTCGAAGGCGCGGGTCTGCAACGCGTCACCGGCCAGAATGGCGATGGGTTCGCCGAAGGCCTTGTGGCAGGTCGGCTTGCCGCGGCGCAGGTCGTCGTTGTCGAGCGCGGGCAGATCGTCGTGGATCAGCGAGTAGGTATGCAGCATCTCCAGCGCCGCGCCCAGCCGCTCGATGCCCGCGGGAATGGAACCGGCAATGGCCACGGCCGCCTGCTGCACCAGCACGGGCCGCAGACGCTTGCCGCCGGCAAAGACGGAATGGCGCATCGCTCCATGAATCGAGGCGGGAACGGTTTCAACCGAAGGCAATAGTTCTTCCAGCGCTCGATCGGTTAACTCGGCGCCGGTCTTCAAAAGCGACTTCACATCGATGGCCATAGTGTTATTTTATCCGAGCCGGGCCGAAGCGGAAACAGAGGAATCGTCGACGCGTTCCGCATGGCGCGCGACGAGAAAAAGCGCGATAAAGATCAACAGGGAAAGCACGCTCAGCCCGCGGGCCAGCACCACATCGCCGGTGGTGCGCCAGTCGGCGGTGAGCGTGATGGAACCTGCCGGAACCGGAATCGCGACAAGGCCGTCGTCGCGCTGGGCCGCATTCGCGACGGGCTGGCCATTAACGCGCAACTGCCACGCGGGAAAGCTGAGCAGGCGTAGCACGACAAAGCCCGCGCGGGGCGCATGGCCCACAATGCGGCGATGCTCGGGGTTGTCGCCGACGGCAGAAAATGTGGCGAGGCATTTTTCCTTTTGCCATGCGGGATTCGCATCCGGATCGCCGGTCGGCTGGCCGAGCGGGACGCGCGCGTCGGCGACGAGGCAGGCAGCGGGCAGGCCGGTGGGAAGGTTGGCCAGATCCGCGCCGACGGGCTCGTACTCGTTGGTGCCGAGGAAGCCCGCGCCAGCGCGATAGACCGCAATCATGCCGGGAACGGCGTCCTCGTTGTCGCAGGCCTGCTCGAAGACGCGCGTGGTACAGAGCAGCATGACGCCACAGAGCGCGGCGCTGCCCACGACGACAGCCATGCGCGACGTGCGACGGCGGCTCCAGAGCGCGGTGGCAAGAAAGATGGCCATCGGGGCTTCCAGCACCAGAAGCCAGCGCCAGGGAAATTGCAGGAAGCGCAGTTCGGGTAGCCGCCAGAGCGGAGCTGAAACCGGGAAGTGCATCAGCAAAACCAGAGGCACGATGAGCGCCAGCGGCAGCCACCAGGCACGCTCGCCGGGCAGGCGGCGACGCAGCCAGCAAACGAGCAGCGCCACGAGCGCGATGGCTACCATGGCGACGGCGATCAGCGAGACAGTGTGCAGCACCTCGTCATGCAGGGCCAGCGTGGGGTCGGCGTGGCGCGCGAAGAGCCAGTTGTTTTCGAGCGTCTGGCCAGGGTCTTCGGTGACCTGATGAATATCGACCCACCGCTGTTCGCTCGCCGCGGGCAGCAGATAAACGGCGATGAGTCCCATGCCAAGAACCGCCCCGAGCGCCGCACGCAGAACAGGAATCCACGAGCGGAGAGAAAAACCGCGGATCAGCGCGACGAAGGCCAGCACATAACAGGCCATGACGCCGACGGTGGGGTTAGCCAGCCAGGAGCCGGCCACGGCCAGCGCGAGGCCAAGAGACGAAGGGCGGCAAACGCGCGTCCAGAGCGGGCCGAAGCAGCGTTCGGCAGCAAGCGCGCCGAGCAGTACAAGCGGAATCCAGAGGCCGCCGGAGAGTTCGGCGAAGGCTGTGCGCTCATAGGCGGTGAAGAGTGCATAGCCGGAAAACAGCGCCAGGCAACCGGCCAGCGTGGCAGCGCCCTCGTCGAGCGCCTGACGGGCCAGCGCGCGCGTGGCGAGACCGGTTCCGGCGAGCAGCAGATAGGTGAGCGCGATGGGAACCAGGGGCCAGGGAAGCACCGCACCAAGCGCGGCCCCCAGCATCCAGGTCAACGGCGAGTAGAAGACAAAGCGCGGCTCGCCTGCGCCGTAGTTGGCGCTGGTGGCCCAGTGCGGATAAAGGATACCGTGCCGCCAGCCGTTGAGCGCATCGAGCCAGGAGACGAGATGAAAGTCGAAGTCATGGCCGCAGGAAGGGCCGCGCAGAAGCTCCGGCACAATGGCGACGAGGGCGACTGCGAGAATCAGGGCGATACCGCAAAAGGCGGTCCGCTTGTGCGCATCAAAGTGCATAGGAAAATTCTAGTTCCACTGCACGCTGAGCGGCTTGCGCGAGGGAATGAGGCCGTAAGCGTGGGTGCCTTCGCCTAGCATCAGTCCTCCGCGCACGACGTAGCCCTCGGGCACGGCCAACGCTTTTTGCAACGGCTCGTAGCTCACGGCGATACGCGTCAGATAACCGGCCCAGCAGACGCCTATGCCGCGCGCCTCGGCAGCCAGTTCCAGATAGGTAAGCGCGATGGCGCCGTCTTCCTTACCCCATGCGTAATCTTCCGGCGCGCAGGCCACCACCAGCGTCGGCGCTCCGCGCAGTGCAAAGTCATAGCCCGCCCCCCACTGCGCGATCAGTTTGGGATGCATGCCGCCTTCGACGATCTGCTGCGCAATGGCGTGAACCTGCTCGCGACCTTCGACGACGATCCAGTGCAGATTTTGCGAGTTGGAAGCGGTGGGCGCTCGACGGGCAATGTCGAGCAGCTCCAGCATGATTTCGCGCGCCACTGGCTGCGGCTGGAACTCGCGCACCGAACGACGCTCTTTCAGAAAAGCATCCATCGCGGCGGGCGCGGGCCATGCGTTTTGCGCAGGCAGAAAAGCGTCTTCGGGCAGACCGACGTGATGCAGCGCATGCGTCGGGCAAACCGCCACGCAGTGGCCGCAGAGAATGCAGCCGCTGGCGGGCACGTCCTCGGGATAGCTTTCGGCATCGAGGGCAATCGCCCGGGCCGGGCAAACCTCCACGCAGGCTCCATCCTGAACGCACAAATCTTTTTCAACCGTAATTCGGCTCATCGATGCACTCCTTCTTTGCTTCCAGTGTAAATTGGTCGCGGCTTTTTCTGCTCCCTCGCCCCTGCCTTTACGGCAGCAGCTGAAGCGTATGACGCGCATGCATGGCGATGGCCGGCGCGGTGAACGGCAAGGCGAAGGTGGTGCCGCCGTACCAATCCGGCCATTGATCGCGGAAGTAGGGACTGAAGGGATTGCCGCTCTGGCCGAGGACAATGTTTTCCGTCGATCCGTCCACATTGCCCCAGTCCATGATGAAGCGCTGCGAGGGCGCGACGGAATGGCCAATCTGTTTGACGGTCGTCGAATCGCCACCCATCGGTTGCACGCCGGTGCTGGTGATGCGGCCGGCGAAGGGCAGAAATTTGCCGAGAGGGTGATCAATCTCAATGGTGTGCCAGTCACCATACTTCCACTGGCGCAGATCGTCGGGCGCGTGACCGTCGTGCAATGCCTTGCGCACGGCTGCGGCCAGCAGATCGTCCCAGTTTTTGTAGTTCTTCGGCAGCCATGCGGGCTTGGAGTGCATGACGATCTCTTCTTCGGCAAAGTCGGATTCCATCCATTGATACTCGTCCCAATTCTTGCCGAGTCTGGTCTCGAGAATCATCGGCCAGAGCGCCTTGCGGGTCTGCGCGATGACCGAGGCAGCGGGCGAATCGGCACTCATCCTGCCATCCCAACTGCGCAGCAACGCGGCCGCCTGACGTTGCCGCGCGTCGACGCCCGAAGCGTGGTCGATGGCATAGGCAATGCGCTGGCCCATCTCCTGCTCAACCTCGCTGTAGACGTCGGTCTGCACGGTGAGCATGTCCTTCGGCGTAAGCCCCTTGCGGCCTTCGAGCGATTTGTAGATGCGTTCGATGCGATAGGGCGAGGCCCATTCGCCGGTGATTGGATAGGCGTTCTTCTCGGTCGTCACGCGCGCATTGGCCGTGGCCAGAAAGCCCGAGGGCGGATCGAAGCTCGACGGCATCTGGTCGAAGGGAATGTAGCCCTGCCACTCGACGCGCGCACGCGGTCTACCGTATGGAATGGGCCGGTCAAAAATACCGTTTCCGGAGATACCGCGCCCGGGTCGCACGGGAACTCTGCCCACGGCATGATAGCCAATGTGTCCCTGGTCATCGGCATAGACGATGCTCAGCGTCGGCCAGCACCAGTCGGCAAAGGCCGAGGAAAACTCGGTCCAGTTTGCGGCCGTGTTCACGCGATAGACGGGCATCGCGTTCAACGCCGGGTCATAGACCGTCCACTTAAGCGCGATGGGCCGCTTTTCCTTATGCAGAATGGGATTGAGCAGCGGGCCGTGGTCGGTGCGCTCCACATCGAGCTTCACGTCACGGCCGCCGCGCACTTTGATGATCTGGTGATCGACGACGAGCGGCTTCCAATTGCCGTCATTCGCCACATAGTGGCCACGGCCGTCGAGTTTTTCAAGATAGAGATCCTGCGCGTCGCCCATCAGCGCGGTGATGCCCCAGGCCACGTGCTCGTTGTGGCCCTCGATCACATAAGGCATCCCGGGCATGGTGACACCGGCGGCATGATAGCCGGGAGCCTTGAGGTCGGCCATGTACCAGAAGCCCGGCTCGCTGAGGCCGAGGTGCATGTCATTGGCCAGCAGCGGCTTTCCATTGGCCGTGTGCGCGCCGCTGACCACCCAGTTGTTCGAGCCTACCGAGCAGCCGTCGCAAGCAGGCAGGCGCAGGGCGGCCATCAGACCGCGCATATCCACGGGAACAAGCTCCGAAGGCGAAGTGGCGCGGGCCTCCGATGGCGTGTCGTCGTCATCGTCCGGGTCGCCGCTCGATTGGACCGGCGGCGCGACGGGACGATTCAGATCGTGCAGAATGCCAGTCGGCGGACGATCGCGCCAGGAGCCGACCGGATAGAGATCCGCTTCCAGTTCCGCGTTGCCCAACCGGGCGGCGACATACTCGTGGGTCAGCTTTGAGTACCAGTGCGTGTCGAGCATCTGCACCATCACCATGCCGATGGCGAGCGAATCGACGCCGGTCCACGGGCGCGGCTGATAGAAGAGCAGGCGGAACTCGGGCGGCAACGCGCCGCGGTGCTGCTCAATATAGAGATTGACGCCGCGCGCATAGGCCTCGAAGCGGGCGCGCTCGTCGGCGGGCAGGCCGGCGTAGACGCGCTGCGCCGAGGGGTAGAGACTGAACACGCGCTGCGCCGTATCCTGCGCGACCATCGACGGCCCCAGCACCTCGGCCAGTTCGCCTTCCGCATCGCGACGAAGCATATCCATCTGCCAGAGCCGGTCCTGCGCCGTAACATAGCCCTGGGCCATGAAAAGGTCCTTCTGCGAAGCAGCCTCTATGTGCGGCACCCCATGCTCGTCGCGACGCACGGCCACCGGCGCGGCCAGTCCCGACAGATGCGCTTCCCCGTCGAGTTGCGGCAAGGCGCGCAGAGCCACCGCACGCAGTCCCAGCAAACCGATGCCGTACAGCAACACGGCCAGCGCGGCCAGACCGGCCAGCGTCCAAAGAGCCTTCCGCGCGAAACACCGGAGACGAGGCGAGAAAAAACTGCGGGCAGAATTGCGCTTCGTGTCCATAGATACTCCCCAGCATAACCCCATGCCATTGCGCTGTATGAAACGGCTGGCACATCGACCAGACAGTAGCGCTAAATAGCCCTCGACTCCGTTTTTCTGTCCACAACCGGACAACGCGTATACTAGGGGCTGGCATCATCACAGAAAGTCCCCCCGGTATGGGGGGGCTTTTTGTGCCGCCCATAGTTGTGGAGGCGGCTCTTGCTGGGAGCAGGGAAACACGCATGACGAACATCCTCGAAACGATCCAGTCGCCCGCCGACTTGAAGCGCCTGAACTACGCGCAGATGGCCACGCTCGCCGAGGAGATACGCGACTTCCTGATCCAATCGCTGGCCAAGACCGGCGGCCATCTGGGCCCGAACCTGGGCGTCGTCGAGTTGACGCTGGCCCTGCATACGGTCTTCGACACGCCGCGGGACAAGATTCTGTTCGACGTCAGCCACCAGTGCTACATCCATAAGATACTGACCGGACGGCGCGAGCAGTTCGGCACCATCCGCCAGCCGGGCGGGTTGAACGGCTTCATGCTGCGCACCGAGAGCGAACACGACGCCTTTGGCGCGGGCCACGCGGGCACGGCCCTTTCGGCGGCGCTCGGCATGGCCGTGGCGCGCGATCTGGAGGGCGGCACCGAGCACGTGATCGCCGTAGCCGGCGACGGCGCTTTCACCAACGGCATCACCTTCGAGGCGCTCAACAACATCGCCGAGCACACCAAGCGGCTGATCGTGGTGCTCAACGACAACGAGTGGTCCATCGACCGCAACGTGGGCGCCATAGCCCGCTACCTGCACCGCATTGTCACCAACGAGCGCTACAAGCACCTGCACGACCGCGCCACGCAACTGGTTGAACGCTTCGGCGGCAAGAAAGCCCTCGAAGTGATGCGCCGCGCCGAAGAGGCTGCCAAGGGTCTGCTCTGGCCCTCGCTGCTCTTTGAGGAGTTCGGCCTCGAATACTTTGGCCCCATCGACGGGCACAATCTGCCGCTGTTGATTGAAACCTTCAAGTTTCTGAAGGCCGCCAACAAGCCGGTGCTGCTGCACGTGCTCACGCAAAAGGGCCGCGGCTACCAGCCCGCGCTCGATAAGACGAAGAAGTTTCACGGCCTTGGACCCTACGACCCGGAGACCGGCGATACCAAGCCGAACGGCACACCGACCTATTCGGAGGTCTTCGCCAAAACGCTGGCCGACCTGGCCGACAAGAATGAGAAGATTGTCGCCATCACCGCCGCCATGCCCAACGGCACCGGGCTTGACCTGTTCCGGCCACGCCACCCGAAGCGCTATTTTGACGTGGGCATCGCCGAAGGCCACGCCGTGGTTTTTGCCGCAGGCATGGCCGCGCGCGGCTGCCGCCCGGTCTGCGCCATCTATTCCACCTTTTTGCAGCGCGGCATCGACCCCGTTATTCACGACGTCTGCCTGCAGAATCTGCCCGTGCTCTTCTGTTTGGACCGCGCCGGCCTTTCCGGCGACGACGGGCCGACGCATCACGGACTCTTTGACATCGCCTACCTGCGCGCGATTCCCGGCATTATCCTCATGGCGCCCCGGAACGAGAACGAACTGGCCGACATGATGAAGACCGCCTTCGAGCAACCCGGTCCCTGCGCCATCCGCTATCCGCGCGGCGTGGTCACCGGCATTGCCCGCAAGCCGGAGCCGGAGACGCTCGCCATCGGCAAGGCAGAAATCGTGCAGGACGGCTCGGATGTGGCAATTCTAGGCCTCGGCACCGTCTTTCCCATGGCGCAGGAACTGGCCGCGATGCTTGAAGGCGAGGGCTACTCGGCCGCCGTCATCAATCCGCGCTTCATCAAACCGCTGGACCGCGCCATGCTGGCCCGGTACGCCGGTCGGGCCTCGGTCTTTGTCACCTTCGAGGATCACGTCCGCATGGGCGGCTTCGGCTCCGCCGTCCTCGAAGCGCTTGAGGAGATGGTCGACCGGGGCGAAATTCCGGCAACGCCCACTGTGGTACGCATCGGCTGGCCCGACCAATTCATCGAACACGGCAAGGTCGATGGCCTGCGCGCGAAGTATGGTTTGAGCGCAGCGGCAGCCTTCGAACAAGTGCGACCACTGCTGGTTCGGCGCAATCGGCCCGAGTTGGCGCAGCCGCTCGAATCACGCTAGGATCAATCGATATTGCCGCATACGACGAAATCCGGTTTCAAGTCCAGGGACGAAAAAACCGCCGCACTCGCCGCCGGGCGCAAAGTCTCGCACTACAAGACCGCGCTTCTGCAACAAACCGGCAGAGAACGCGTACAATCGTCACCAAGATTGCCTGATCGATTGATGCGAAATTTTTCCAGCTTGGTTCTGCACTGCTGTGGATGGCTGCTGGCCGGTTCTCTCGCCTGGACGCAGGGTGGTGCCTCTCCGGCTCCGCTGATCCTGGTGGGCGGAACAGTGGTCGACGTCACGGCGTGGGGCAAATCCGCGCATGACCTTCGCAATGCGGCCGTCGTGATCCACGAAGGCCGCATCATCGAAGTCGCGCCGTTATCCACCGTCAATATTCCCAAGGGTGCCCGCGTCGTCGATTGCAGTGGAAAATTTCTGATTCCAGGACTGGTTGACGGCTACACAGGCATGAGTTCCCAAGGGCAGGCCAGCGCCATCCTTGCCATGGGCATCACCACGGTGGTGGCGCGCAACGACCGCGCTCATGGCCGCGTCGATCTGGCCGCCCATCCGTCACCTCATCTTTATTTAATCGACTCGGTCGGCGTCACCGACGACTGGTCACTGCTGGCGGCCCACAACGGACAGTGGGCCGAACGACTGCGCGCCGCTGGCCGGCAAACCGAGTTGCCCCCGCAGGAAACCGCACGCCAGATCACCGACATCAACCGCATGGGCACGCGCGCGCTCTTCCTCGGGCCGCACCTGACCGCAGCCAATTCGCAGGCGATCATCAGCCGCGCCCATCAATTAGGCATGGTCACCTACGGAGAGTTCGTGGCCACCCCCTACCAGGTCGGTATCGAGGCCGGCGTCGACGCGCTGCCACAGATGGGCCACTACGAACTGGGCGCGATTCCCAAGGAATTGCAGCGGCCGCTCGTCGAAGACCCGGAGGGCGCTCCGGCCACGACGGCCTTCGACTACGCCGGCCGCGTTCCGCCGATCGACGTGCACCTGCGCAATTACGCACATTTTCTGGCCACGCACCACGCCGCGCTGATGCCCACCTTCAGCACCCGTTATGTGAATCTTCCCGACCACCGCAATTTGTGGAAGGAGCCAGCCGCCGCCCTGCTGAATCCGGCACAACTGTTTGATCCCTCGAACCCGACTACCGGCGAAATGGACTACACCATCCCGAGTTGGGCTCAGCATCTGCCCGCCTCGGGCCAGCGCTGGATCGAAGAAAACCTGCGCCACAAGGCCGACCAACATGCCTGGCGTCTGTGGCGCATCAATGGAACCATCTTCGCCGCCTTTCCCCACTACCTGGCCGCCTCGGGCGCGCCGCTGCACGGTTCAATGCCCGGCATCTCTCTGCACACCGAGCTTGAATTGCTGGTACGACTCGGCCTTTCACCGCGCGAAGCTCTGGCGGCGGCAACCAATAATTACGCGCTGGAATTTGGCTGGAATGAACTGGGGCTGATCACCCCGGGCCGCCGCGCCGACATTCTGGTCGTCGACGCCGACCCGACAGCCAACATCTGGAATGCCCGCCGCATCCATCTTCTGCTCATCGACGGCAACTTCATCGACCGCGAAGCACTGCTCCACTCACACCGATAAATTCGGGAATTGCCTATCCAAAGTAACTTGTTTTTTAAGGTTTTATGATTGCTGTTACGTTGTGCTACAGGTTCGCTTTTTATTCACTAACATATTTTAATTTCCATGTCTACGGGGGAGAACCTAGTCGATAAACACAACATATTGCGTAGTCAACTTAGATAAATACCACCAGGAAGCATTTCACATTCCATTTCATGCGCGATGCAGAACAAAGGAATTTTCCACTTGGCGGGAAAGCAGAACAGGATTACTATCGAGCTTGCAGTGGTCAATTTTGGAGTCGAGTGGAGCAAAGGGGGGTCCAATCGACGGTATCAAGCCAAGTTTACCTGTTTTACCTCCCCCTTGAAAGAAATTTCCGGCAGCCTGTTTTGCAGAGGAACCCGTTGGGCTAACCGGAAGGGCCTGTAAGACGCACGGAGGCCAGGAGGCCAAGATGTTTCGCGGCAACCATCCGGCGAAGGTCGACGAGAAGGGCAGGTTGAAGCTTCCGGCTGCGTTCAAGCAGTTGTTGGACGCCGAAGGCACAGCACGCTTTTACATCACCTCGACAGACGGAAGCAGTGCCGAGATCTGGCCCCTGTCCGAATGGGAAGCACGGGAAACCAAGCTGGCGGATTACAGCATGGACGAAGCGGTGCAACGGTACATCAACGTCACCAGCTACTACGGCCAGCAAGTTGAAACGGACACGCAGGCGCGGCTTTTGCTGCCGCAGATTCTGCGTGGCAAGGCGTCGTTGAACACCGATGTAGTGGTGTTGGGCAAGATGAAATATCTCGAAGTGGTGAACCGTGAAAACTTCGAGAGCAGCCTGGCGACGAATGAATTGACGGCGGAGAATCGCAAATCTCTAGCCACCATTCTGCAGCCCAAGGCTCAATAAGCCCCTCAGGGGGGAGCGCATGACGATGAATAAAGCACGCCATGTGCCGGTTCTTTTCCAAGATGCGATCGATTTTCTCCGCGTACGCGCCGGTGGAACCTATGTGGATTGCACGCTCGGTCTGGCCGGCCATGCTGAAGGAATTGTCCGAAAGCTGGGGCCCGAGGGCCGGCTGATCGGATTCGACAGGGACCCGGAGGCCTTTGCTCTGGCCAAGGAGCGGCTCGAAGGCGTTATCGCCGAAATGGGCGACCAGGCGCCGCAACTCGAGTTGATTCCCGAAGCCTTCAGTTCGATTGAGCAACACATTGCTCCGGCCTCGGTCGATGGGCTGCTCGCCGACTTCGGCGTCAGTAGTCTGCAATTCGACGAGGCGTACAGAGGATTCAGTTTTCAGGCGGACGGACCGCTCGATATGCGCATGGACACGCGCAGCGGAACGACTGCCGAACAAGTGGTGAATGAGATGGACGAGCGCGAGCTTGCGAATCTCATTTACGAATACGGAGAAGAAAGGAGGTCGCGGACAGTCGCCAGAGCCATTGTACGCGGACGGCCGCTTACGACAACCGGGCATCTTGCTCGAGTTATCGCATCGGCCGTCCCGTCAATGAAACAAGGCCACATCCACCCGGCCACAAAAACCTTTCAGGCACTTCGTATTTATGTCAATCGCGAGTTGGACGAGATTCACGCGCTGCTGGAAGCGGCACCGAAGCTGATCAAGCTTGATGGACGCATCGCCGTCATCAGTTTTCACTCGCTTGAAGATCGCATTGCCAAGGATTCTCTGCGCGAGGGCGCGCAAGAGGGCATCTGGAAGATTCTGACCAAGAAGCCCGTCGTAGCTGCAGAAGAAGAAACCTATCGCAATCCCCGCTCGCGCAGCGCCAAGTTACGTTCTGCCGAACGGGTGCAACAGAGTTCCTCGAAAATGCAACAGGACTTATCCGAGTTGAGAGCGCCGGCGCCAAGAAGATTTTTCTGAAATGCTGGCAGCCAAGGAGAACCACCATGGCGGCATATGCCACAATGCATGACGAATTCGGCCGCGGCGCAAAGCGCATGGCCGGACACAACGCCGAGTTGCTTGCCCAGCAGCCCCTGCGCCGCCGTCGTGTGCGCACGCCCGAGTTCTTCCTGACGAAAAACTTCGACAATTCGCGTCTGGTCAAGGCCTCCGACCCGGTACGACTGCGCCAGATGCGCGTCTTCGGCGCGGCCAGCGCCGCACTGTTCTCGCTGGTAATGGTCTATGGCCTGCAACACTTTTACGCCATCGAGAGCAGTTACCACGTCGAGCAGGAAAAGCAGATTCGCGATCAGTTGCGCGAGGAAAACCGTCAGCTCCGGCTGACGCAGGCAGAACTGACGCAGCCGGCCCGCATCGACGCCATGGCCAAGCAGCTTGGACTCGGCGTGCCACAGCCCGGGCAGGTGGTCCATGCCAACAGCCGCTTCGACCAGAACACGCCGGTGGAAGCGCAGGCCACGCCTCCGCCGCCTCCACCCGCGCAATAGGCGCGGCCATTCGCTACAGTCAAATCCAGAAAACATCCTGAAGCGCCCGGTGCACTCGCCCGGGCGTTTCGAGCTAGAGACGACCGATCACCATGCAGCCAGCACCCCGCACGCTTCGAACACGAACGCACGCCGCCCACATCGTACCGCTGAAGCGCGCGCGGTTCTGGGTCATCTGCCTGTTCTTTTTTTCGTGGGCGGGCATCATCGGATTGCGCCTGTTCTGGCTACAGATCGTGCGCCACAAGGAATTTGTGGTGCGCGCGGAAAAGCAACAACAACGCACCTTCGAGGTAGCCCCCCGGCGCGGCGTGCTCTATGACCGCAATCTGCACGAACTGGCCATGACGGTGCAGGTCGATTCGATCTACGCCGACCCCAGCGAGATCGGCGACAAGAAAGCAGCCGCACAGGCACTGGCCACTATCGTCCACACCGACCCGGAGGACAACCGGACCAGCGAGGTGCAGATCGAGGCGCGACTCAACGCCGGCCGCAACTTTGCCTGGATCGCGCGCCGCGTCACACCCGCGGTTTCTGCCGCCGTCCACAACCTGAACATGAAGGGCATCTACTACCAGAAGGAGTTTCAGCGCTTCTATCCCGACAACGAGATCGCCGCGCAGGTGCTGGGTTATGTGGGCATCGACGACAATGGACTTGGAGGACTCGAGGAAAAGTTCGACTCCGAATTGCATGGCACGCCAGGACACATGTATGCCGCCATGGACGCGCGGCGCAAAGTGCTCGGGTCAAGTGAGCGCGACCCTTCGCCGGGCCGCAACATGGTGTTGTCCATCGACGAAAACATTCAGTTTCTGGCCGAGCGAGCACTCGATCACACGATGGAAAAGACGCAGGCGGCCAACGGCACGGTGGTCGTGCAGGACGTGCACACCGGGCAGATTCTGGCCCTCGCCATCCGGCCGACGTTCAATCCGAATCAGGTACGCCACACCACGCAGTCTGTGCTGCGCGACCACGCGGTCAGCGACGTTTACGAACCCGGCTCGACCTTCAAGCTGGTCACCTACTCGGCCGCGCTTGACCAACATGCCATCACGCCCGACACCGTCATCGACTGTCACAACAGCGTGATCAACGTGGCCGGACGCACCATTCACGACGACAAGGGCGATCACTTCGGCCGCCTCAGCGCCGCCGATGCGCTGGCCCACTCGAGCAACGTGGGCGCCATTGAAGTTGCACAGCGGATGGGCGCCGAGCACTTCTATCAGTACATTCGCGCCTATGGCTTCGGCACGCGCAGCGGCATCGAATTACCCGGCGAAACGCGCGGCCTGCTGCGCCCGGTCAACCGCTGGTCCCCCTCCTCGATCGCCTCCATCGCCATGGGGCAGGAGATCGCCGTCACGCCCGTGCAACTGGCCACGATGGTCTCCGCCATCGCCAACGGCGGCGTCTATCTTCCACCGCACATTCTCATGCCTACGCAACCACAGAACAACGGCGCGAAGATATTGCCCTCACCTTTCCGACCCGGTGCCGACATTCCCAATTCCCTACCCTCTGGCGCGCATCGCGTGATTTCGACGATGGCCTCGGCGCAGATGCGCAAGATGATGGAGGGCGTGGTGCTGTTCGGCACCGGCCGCTCGGCACAGTTGAACGGTTATTCTGCGGGTGGAAAAACGGGCACGGCGCAAAAGATTGATCCGGCCACACACACCTACTCGAAGACGATGCACGTGGCCTCGTTCGCGGGCTTCGCGCCGGTCAGCAATCCGGTCATCGCCGTCGCTGTCATCATCGACACGCCGAAGGGATCCTACTACGGCGCCAGTGTCTCGGCGCCGGTCTTTGCCGAGGTCGCGCAGCAGGTGCTTGAGTATCTCGGCGTGCCGCATGACACCGAGTTGCACGCCACGCACCCGATCAATTTGCAGGCCGCAGCCGTGCATGAGGATGAGGGCGACGACAGCTCGATCAACGCGCTCTACGATGCCGTCAACAATTTACCCAGCGACGATCCGCTGCGCAGCACTCCGACAAAATCGGCACAACCCGCGTCGGCATCCAGCAACGCACAGCCTGCGCCGCCCCCTGTCCTGGCTGCGCCGACGTACACGAAAACCGTGACAATCGGCGGCGCAAAAAGTCTGCACGTGCCATCGCTCACCGGTCTGCCCGTGCGCCGCGTCATCGAACAGGCAGGCGCTGCCGGGCTCGACGTGCAGATCGTCGGCAACGGCACCTGCCGCCAACAGGCACCCGCGCCTGGCTCGATTGTGCCCTCCGGCACACGCATCGTCGTGCGTTGCGGACGATAGAGCCAGACCACTTCGTACAATAGAAGGATGAGCCTGATCCGCACACGGCGCGGCACGATCCTTTTGGCGACCGCGAGCACGCTTCTGCTGCTGCTTGCTCTAGGTGGATGGTTCCTCGCAAAAAGGCAGAAGGCATCGGCACGCGGCGAAGCCATATCTGTCGACGCGCTGCAAGGCAAGCCCGCGCCCGAGTTCGTTCTTCTGGATCTCGAAGGACGCACGCTGCGCTTGAGCGATCTGCGCGGCAAGGCCGTTCAGTTGAACTTTTGGGCAACATGGTGCGGACCGTGCAGGCTCGAAATGCCGTGGCTCAGCGAGCTGCACGACAAGTACGCAAGCCAGGGCTTCGAGGTCGTGGGCGTTTCCACCGAAGGCGAGGATCTGAAGCCCCGCGATGAAAATGGCCGGGCACGCCAACGCAACGCGGTACGCGAGTTTGTCGCGGAGATGAGTCCCGACTATCCGATTCTGCTCAACGGCGACAGCATCAGCCACGCCTATGGCGGTCTGGATTCGCTGCCCACTTCATTTTTTCTGAACAAGGATGGAGTCGTCGTCGCCTCGCAGATCGGCATCCGCTCCGAGAGCGACATTGAAACCAACATTCGCAAAGCGCTTGGCCTCTCAACGCAGGCGCACGAAACGAGCCAACCATGAACAAGGATTTCACGGGCATGAGAATTTTTTTGGGTAGCGTCGCATTGCTGGCCATGGCCACAACCTGCGTGTGGGGGCAATTCGTCGGCGGCGGTCTGTCGCAACAGAAGACCGGTCGAACCGATGCGGTCGAGTATCTTTATCCTGAACAGGTGACCGTGCCCGCAGGCAGGCCGTACAAGCTCACGCTGCACTTCCGCGTGGCACCCGGTCTGCACATCAATTCGCACACACCGCACGATGAATTTCTGATTCCCACAGTGTTTTCAATCCCGGGCAGCAAGCAGGTACGGATGCTGTCCATCAACTATCCGGCGGGCGTCGATGCCACACTGTCTACGAATCCGAAGGAAAAGCTGAACGTTTATACGAACGAATTTATTCTCGATACGCAGATCGTAGCCGAACCAGGCAATCATCTGGTCGAGGGCAAGCTGCACTATCAAGCCTGCGACGAGCACGAGTGCATGCCACCGAAGACCATTCCCGTCACCATCGACATCATCGGCAAATAAAAAAATTCTACCGCGAGCGCAAACAGTTTGCGTTCGCGGCAGAAACACAATTTACTTTTTCCGCTGCGGACCGCGCGGACCGTAGTCCATCTCGGCCACCAGAGGTCCGAAGGTGTGCAACGACCGGGGCGCATCCTGCGCGTCCAGATGCAACTCGATCAAAGTGAGGCAATCGCTGGCCTCGACCTTCTGCAAGGTCTCTTCAAGCTCATCTTCTGTATGGACCGAGGCAGTGAAGACCTTTGCCGCCGGCGCAAAAACGCCGGGCAACGCGGCATACTGCCAGTTGGCAATATCGTTGTAGGCCGCGTGCTTGCCGAGAATGAACCGCTCAATCGTATACCCGCTGTTGTTCAGCAGGAAGATGATCGGCTTCAGCCCGCGGCGCAGCATCGTCGACAGCTCCTGCGCCGTCATCTGAAACGATCCGTCGCCGATGAACAGAATCTGACGGCGCTCGGTCGAGGCCGTCAGCGTTCCCAGCAAAGCTGGCAGCGTGTAGCCGATCGATCCCCAAATGAGCTGCGCGATAAAGGACGCATTCTCCGGCAGGGAGACATCGGTCAGCCCCATCGCCGAAGTGCCGTTTTCAGCAATCACCACATCTCCGGCGCGGAAGAACTTTTCCATACGCGACCAAAGACGTTGGTGCGTCAACTGCGCGCCAGCCTTGGCCGCGGGCAGTGCAGCCGCATGTGGCGCTGCGGTCGTCAACACCGGGTATTCGTCAACCATCTCCACCAGACGATCGATCAACTCACCCGCCGTCACGCCTTCATACACCTCGTCCTTGATGGTGACGCTGAAGCCGCGAATATACACGTGCGCCTCAACGGGAACGCCCTCGGGAAAGACCATCGGGCTGCCCTCGGTAAAGCTCGGCGCCGTTGCAATCAGACAGTCGCAGTGCTCAATCGCCTCTGCAACCCGCGGGGTGGAGGCCTGGCCATTGAAGATGCCGAGATAGAGCGGATCGGCTTCGCTCAGGATGGCCTTGCCGGTACGGAAAGCCGCATACGGAATCTGGCGTTTGCACACCAGCCGCGCTAGTCCCTGCGCCAGTCTGGAGCGGTCGGCGTCCATGTCCACCAGCAGGGCCGGGCGCGTGGCTTTTTTCAGCAGAGCTTCGATGCACTCCAGCGCACTCTCCAACCGCTCCGGATCGCTCTTGGGCTGCGTAAACTCCAGCACATTCTCGGGCGCATCGATGGTCAGATAAGAAATATTCGAGGGCATCTGAAGGAAGACCGGAATCTTCTCGCGCCAACAACTCATCAGCGCGCGGTCAATCTCCTCAACGGCGTTATGCGGCGTCAGGCGCGTATAGGCTGCGGTAAATTCCTTCAGGCAATTGCGCACATTGTCGAAGTTGCCCTCGGCCAGCGAGTGGTGCACACGTAGCCGGCTTTCCATCACGTAGAGCGGCGGAGCCCCCGAGATGAAGACCACCGGGACGTGCTCGGCGCAGGAACCGGCAATGCCGCAAACAGCGCTCAGATCGCCCACGCCATAGGTCGTCAGCAGAGCACCCGCCCCGTTCAAACGCGCGTAGCCATCGGCCGCATACGAGGCGTTCAGCTCATTGCAGGTTCCCACGAATTCGACGCCCTCGGCCTCGTTCAATTGTTCAAGCAACTGCAGGTTGAAATCGCCCGGCACACCGAAGACATGCCCGATGCCCATCTGGCGCAGGCGCATAAATAAAAAATTTCCGATCGTCGTTTTCATCTCGAAATGCCTCGTATCTTTTGCTTGGTTCTTCCAGTTTTCTCTCGCTGGGCGCGTATTTCCGCAACGGTTTCTGCTCGTTTCACAAATATCGCGAAGGTATGTTGACCTGCGGTGGTTGATACAGAAACCCGCCAGGAGAAGTGGAAGCGGGCATGGCACAAAATTCATCTAGCACCATACTTTTTTATTTTAAATGTTCTATTCTTGCTGGCAGTAGAGCAGGTGACCTCACGGGTAGAACTGCTCGACGAATACGCATAGTTAGCTGTGATTCCAAAACTCAGCAATCCGCTAGAGCTTTTTGTGTAGCCAGTATTTTTGAGTTACACTAGAGCATTTTTCCAATACACGTGCAGTGTTGAGTGGCGTGCAAGGGGTCTTTTTCTTGAGGAAAAAGCCACTTGGCATCCTGCTTTCGCTCTACACCAATTGGAAAAATGCTTTAGTACTACAGTTGTAAGTAAGTGGCAGGAAGCAAGGAGCCTTGTTTTCGGTAGTGGTAGAACTGGGCGAGGAATTGGTGCTGTCTTCGCCAATCCGACCATAGCAGAAGATGTTCCAGACTATGC
>Ga0224528_1000586_pt1 | contig 27284 bp, 25 predicted proteins | sample CBST25metaG_2_FD_179888 | JGI IMG/M metagenome (GOLD analysis project Ga0224528, IMG submission 179888) | Peat soil microbial communities from Stordalen Mire, Sweden - C.B.S.T25 | ecosystem: Environmental > Terrestrial > Soil > Wetlands > Peat | place: Sweden: Norrbotten County, Stordalen Mire...
GCGGCCGACACCTACAATCCACGCCTCGAACGCGATCTGTCTTCTGGCGATATGCCGAATGTTCTTTTGGCAAGCATCACCTATGAACTCCCCGTGGGCAAAGGGCACGCATTCGCTACGACGGGAATTTCTCGTTACATCTTCAGTAACTGGACGGCGAATGCCGTCCTTCTGAGCCAATCTGGAATGCCGGTCACCGTCACTCAGTCGACCAACAATAATTCATTTGCAGGCTTTGCTCTGCAGCGCCCCAATGTATCGGGTACAACATCGCTATCCGCGGAAAAACGTACACCGGCAAAGTACTTCAACACTGGAGCTTTTTCCTCCGCGCCCCAATTCACGCTGGGCAGCGCCTCGCGCAATCCGGTGCGCGGCCCTGCGTACCGCGACCTCGATCTTGCCTTGGTCAAGCGCCTCAACGCCTCGCATCACACCAACATCGAATTTCGTGGAGAAATCTTCGATCTGATGAATACGCCCGCATTCGCGCAGCCGAGTGGCAGCTTCGGCTCAACAGCCTTCGGCAGCACCATCAGCACCATTACCGATCCGCGCGTTGTGCGGTTTGCCGTGCGCATCCGTCGTTAACCGAAATGCCTCGGGAAGGCACACGGGGCATTTCATATATTTTTGGCGCTCGGAGAAAACATGCGGCCTTTATTGATCAGATGTAAACTAACAACGAACTAGTACCTAATCCGAGGAGACCAAACGATGAAGATCAGCGCCCGCAACATCCTGGCTGGGACCGTGAGCCGCATTGCCACCGGAGCAGTCAATAGTGAAATTGAACTTGCACTCGGCCATAACGAGAAGATTATCGCAATCATCACCCAAGCGAGCGTTGTCGCGCTTGGCTTGGCCGAAGGCGTTCATGCCAGCGCGATCATCAAAGCCAACGAAGTGATTTTGGGAAAAGACCTGGGCCAGGCAAAACTCAGCGCGCGCAATGTGTTCAGCGGAACCGTCGAGGCAATCAACTCCGGCGCAGTGAACAGCGAAGTCACGCTTGCCCTCGCCGGCGGAGCAAGGATTGTTGCCATCATTACAAAACAGAGCGTGTCCAACCTTGGGCTGGCGGCAGGCGATACCGTTAGCGCCATCATTAAATCCTCGAATATCTTAATCGCGGTTGAGTAAAGGAGATTCGTGTTCACTCGCTTTCGGCAGCGTTTTCATCGCACGGGCAAACGATCCATATTCGCAATGATGGTTTGCCTATGCGTCGTTTTCTCCTCGTCATGTCACAAATCAAAGCACGTGCTGCTTACGGTCTCCGTGGCTGCGAGTTTGACGGGCACCATTGAATCGGTTGAACACGCCTACACACAACAGCACCCTGAGATCGAGTTTCGCAATAACTTCGGATCGTCGGGATCGCTGGCGCGACAGATCGAACAGGGTGCTCCCGTTGACCTGTTTCTTTCGGCAGGAGCAAAACCTGTCGATGAGTTGAAGGCCAAAGGCCTTGTCGATGCGGGACAATATCGAATTCTTCTGCGCAATCGCCTGGTCCTGATCGCGCCATCTGACTCGAAGCTCGCTTCCGTCTCGCAGCTCGGTTCCAAAGAGGTCAACAAGATTGCGCTGGGCGAGCCGGCCAGCGTTCCCGCCGGTCAATACACCATGCAATCGCTGCAGACTCTCAAATTATTCAGCCCGCTACAATCCAAATTTGTGTATGCCAAGGATGTTCGCCAGGTGCTTGCCTATGTTGAAAGCGGCAATGTTGACGCGGGTTTTGTTTACGCCACGGACGCGCTCTCAAGCCAGAAAGTCAAGGTCATCGAAACGCTTCCCGAGGCCTTGCACGATCCGATCGTCTATCCCATCGTCGTGATCGCGCAGAGCGCCCATGCCGCCGAGTCGCGCCAATTTATCCATATGCTTTTCTCTTCCACCGATGCCGCGGTACTCTTCACCCATAAGGGATTCATCGTAGCCAACCACGAATGAATGGCATCGACCTATCTCCTCTGCTGATTTCTCTAGCCACCACGGTGACGGCTACAGCCGCTACTTTTGTGCTGGGCTTGCTTGCGGCATGGCGCATACTCGGAATGCGCAGCACTCTGCGCAATTGGCTCGACGGACTCTTGACTTTGCCGCTGATTCTTCCTCCCACGGTCGTCGGCTACTTGCTGCTTCTCGTTTTTGGCCGTCGCAGTCCGGTCGGAATTGCTCTCGCGCATCTGGGTATCATCATCATCTTCTCGTGGCCTGCCACGGTCATCGCGGCCACCGTCGTCGCATTCCCTCTGATGTACCGCACAACGCTTGGCGCATTCGAACAGGTCAACCAGGCCTTGCCGAATGCGGCGCGCACGCTCGGAGCAGGCGAAGCTCTTATTTTCCGCAAGATCCTGTTACCCCTCGCCGGCCCTGGCATTCTCGCCGGTTCCGTCCTCGCATTCGCACGCGCGCTTGGCGAGTTTGGCGCGACGCTCATGCTGGCCGGAAATATTCCCGGCCACACACAGACATTGCCCATCGCCATCTTTTCCGCTGTTGAGGAAGGGAATCTGCATACGGCCTATCTTTGGGTTATCGTTCTCATTCTGATTTCGACCGGCATGATTCAACTTCTACACCTGCCGCAGCAAAGTTTTTTTGCACGACGCCGCAAACCCGCATCCCCACAGGCGGAAGTCTCCTATCAACTAGAAGCTCAAGATCCCACACGCGCACCCTCCAATCTGAGCGTCGATGTTACCAAGTCGCTGGAAAGTTATTGCCTCGATCTTCACTTCGAGACGCACAACCGGATTGTTGGCCTTCTGGGTGAATCAGGCGCGGGCAAGTCGATGACCTTCCGTATGATCGCGGGCATCGAGACACCCGACTCCGGGCGCATTCAACTGAACCATCGCATCCTTTATGACAGCGCGCGCAAAATCAATCTTCCCGCAGCGCTCCGCAAAATCGGCGTTGTCTTTCAGGATTACGCGCTCTTTCCGCACTATACCGTCGCTGAAAATGTAGAGTTCGCACTGCATCAGCTTTCGTCGAGCAAGCGCGAAAATCGCGCACGGCAGCTTCTCAACTTACTCCAAATCGGCGATCTTGCCGACCGCTATCCTCGCGAACTCTCCGGCGGTCAGCGACAACGAGTGGCGATCGCGCGCTGTCTGGCAACCGAGCCGGATGCACTCTTGTTCGACGAACCCTTCTCGGCCCTCGATCCACATCTGCGCAGAAGCACGGAAGAACTCCTTCGCAAAACCTTGCGCACGTATTCCGGCGCCATTCTTTTCATCACGCACGACATGGAAGAGGCCTTTCGCTTTTGTGAAGATCTTGCCGTTGTCCATCAAGGCAAAATCGTCAGCCACACGGAAAAGCACTCCCTTTTTGAAAACCCTGGCACGGTGCATGTGGCACGGCTCACGGGGTGCAAAAATATTGTTGCCGCTCGCTTCATTGATGCGACGACCCTGGAGGTCGATGCCTGGCAGTGCCGGCTTCGTCTCGCCGCCCCCGCGCCAACCACAACCTCGCATCTCGGATACAGGTCGCATCACTTTGAATTTGTCACGAGCGGCAATGCGGATGACAACACCTTTCCCTGTTGGTTGATCGAGAGCAGCGAAGCGCCGCACGAGGTTACGCTTTACCTGCACTTGCATCGTCCTCCTGAAGTGGGCGAGGATGCTCAGGTGCAGGTCGACGTGTCCAAACAAGTCTGGCGCGTACTTCAGCCGCAAGCGCAGCCATGGCTGATTCGCTTTGCCCCGGAGAAGATTCTTCCCCTGGAATAGCGCCCGAGGGCATCGGCTGCGGCAGCCGTGTGGTATTTTTCTACCGCATCGGTGCAGTGAATAACGTTGTGCGCGCACACGCATCAACAGAACAGACAGGCGCAGAAAGGTTTGATTCAAGGTGCGGTTGAACAGTATGAGCGCATTAATAGACGAATATTAGTAATGATTTTATGCGAATCGGAGAAAGGCCATGATTTCCTGCATTTTCAGCATTGGAGCTAGATAAAAATATCGCATCGCAGTACTCTGGATGCCATGGACGATATTTATTTGACACCACGCGAAGCCGCCGCTGAGTTGGGCGTAAGTTACCCAACCATCAAACAGTGGATTCTAAAGGGCCGCATCGCTACGCAGAAAACCCCCGGAGGGCATCATCGTATAGCCCGCCGTGCGATCGAGCACCTTTTGCCCGCGTCCAAAATCAAGGCGCGCGATGTCACACGCGACCGCTATCGCATGGTCAGCGGGCGTAATCAGATTGTCGGAACCATTGCCGAAATAAAATTAAGCGGCCTGATGGCCAAGGTTGTGATCGCACTTGGCGAACAGAAGATCACTTCGATTATTACCTCGGATGCGGCGCGCGAGATGCAACTGCGTGTGGGCCAGCGTGCAGCGGCGATTGTGAAAGCAACGTCGGTGATGGTCGAAAGAGTGTAACCGCTCTCATCGGTGCGATTCTGCCAGTGATCTATAAAATAGGCCGGTTTTCAGGTTCCGCCGGCGAGGCAATATCCTGTGGTGTCTGCACCATATCCTCGACAAGCAGGACGGCCTCAGCAATCGAACGCAGAGGCTTGCGCAGACGTCGGCTTTCGTCGCGCAGTTTCTGATAGGCACTTTTCTCCGACATTTGGTAGCGCTTCTGCAGTATCCCCTTGGCTCTTTCCATTAGCTTGCGTACTTCGAGTTGCTCCCGGATTTCACGACTCTCCTTCAATAGTTTCGAGTGTTCATCGGTCAATTGCGCGTAGGCAATGGCGCCGCCGATCTGCTCGCCGAGGAAGGTCATCATCGAAATTTCCTCCGCAGTGTGTTCGTGCAGGGTCTTGTGATGAATATTGATGACGCCGGAAACCTTGCCTCCATTGATGAGCGGGACGGATAAGAATGCGTCGAAGGTGTCTTCGATCAGTGCCGAAATATTTTTAAAACGGGCATCGCTGCTGGCCTTGTCGGCCAAGGCCACAATGGACTGGTTCTTGGCCACCCATCCCGTGATGCCTTCGCCCACCTTCATGCGTACGTGACCGATCTCGGCGGCATGAGGAAGCAAGGAGGCGCGCAGCACGATTTCATTCGTTTCGTAGTCCGGCAAATAGATCAGGCACGCGTCGCACTGCATAAAATCGACACTGAGCGTGATTAATTCATTGAGCATGTCATCGATCGACATCCCGGAGCTGACGATCTGGCTGGTTCGGTGAAAAATGAAGTAACACAATGGATCCGCAGAGTCATGCATCGATGTCCTCCCTACCCATGGTGGATTCCCGCCCACGTATTCCTTGCGTAAACGGTGACAATAAAACGTATAAATTCGTATAGTCGTCCGTTGGCAGCATGGGTCTGAGCTAAATTGTTAACAATCTAGCACAGAGTTTGCGCGCGCAACGATGATAAGTAAAAAACCATATTTCCCTGTGAAGAGGAGGCTCCGGTGCAAAGCGTCCATCGAGCCGGCGGCAAAAGCAGCGCCAAGGTATCGCCCTGGCGCGCAAAATGGCGAGCACTGGAAACTTTGTGCTTCTTTATACCGTCTTCATTGACACTCCATCAACCCCATGTCATGCTATGAAAACACGAGGGGGAGATTGAGTTTTCCCGCTCTTTTGAAGCTGACCATGCTGTCAGTTTCGTTGAAGTCAGGCATAGATTGTTTCTCCTGCTCTGACTTCCCGTGCTCCATGTCGAGCATCCCCATATTCACATTCAGCTATGTCCGACGATGGCTTCTGTCTATCAGTGGGACATCAAGCGACTGCAATTCTTGCGTCAACAAGCTATCTGCTTCCAGATCGCACACGGCCACGCGTGCACGAGTCCTGTGTACTGCCCACACAAAAATCACATTTATGCGGAGGAGCTAGAGTTATGAGAAAGATTGCTATTTATGGAAAAGGCGGCATCGGAAAATCGACAACAACCCAGAACACGGTGGCTGCTCTTTCGGAGATGGGCAAGAAGGTGATGGTTGTCGGTTGCGATCCCAAGGCGGATTCCACACGCCTGTTGTTGGGCGGACTTGCCCAGAAGACAGTGCTCGATACCCTGCGCGAAGAAGGCGACGTAGTTGATCTCGAAGACATTCGTCGCCTGGGATTCGGCCACACTTACTGTACCGAGTCTGGTGGCCCGGAACCCGGCGTTGGCTGCGCCGGCCGTGGCATCATTACCTCGATCAACTTGTTGGAACAGTTGGGCGCATACGACGAAGCCATGAATCTGGACTACGTCTTTTATGACGTACTTGGCGATGTGGTCTGCGGTGGTTTCGCCATGCCTATCCGCGAAGGCAAGGCACAGGAAATTTATATTGTTACCTCGGGCGAGATGATGGCCATGTATGCGGCCAACAACATCTGCAAGGGCATCGTGAAGTTTGCCGAAGCCGGCGGCGTTCGCCTGGGAGGCCTGATCTGCAACAGTCGCAATGTGGACTACGAGCATGAAATGATCTCCGAGCTGGCCCGCCAACTTGGCACCCAGGTGATTCACTTTGTGCCGCGCGACAACGACGTGCAGCGCGCCGAGATCAATCGTAAGACCGTGATCGAATGGAATCCGAAGTGCCATCAGGCGGACGAGTATCGCCAACTTGCCTCTGCCATCCATAACAACAAGAATTTTGTAATTCCGACGCCTCTTGAGATGACTTCTCTCGAAAAGCTGTTGCTCGACTTTGGTCTGGGCGACGACGGCGCGGTTGCACCCACGACCGCATCCACGACCGCGGCGTAAGCTGCAAATTTGACGTGCGAGAGTTTGGCTCTGGCGTCGTGCTGCTCATGGGGAAGAAGGACCCCATAGTACAAGCCAGAGCCAAAACAACTCCCAGTATTGGACCGGAGATGGCCTGTCCCTAGAGGTGAAGTATGAGCAACGAGATTCCAGAGATTGTTAGCCAGTTAGTTGAAATCTACCCCAAAAAGGTAGCGCAGCGCAGAAGCGAGCAGATCGTCATCAATGCGCACAACGAGGACGGATCGGTTCCCGCGATCAGGGCAAACGTCCGTACGCTGCCCGGCATCATCACGCAGCGAGGCTGCACGTATGCCGGCTGCAAGGGTGTGGTGATCGGCCCCAGCCGCGACATTCTTAGCATCACGCACGGACCGATCGGATGCGGCTTCTATAGCTGGCTGACGCGGCGCAATCAGACGCGGCCGCCCACCGACGACGATCCGAATTACATCAACTATTCGCTGTCGACCGACATGCAGGAACAGCAGATCGTCTTCGGCGGAGAGAAGAAGCTGAAGGAGGCGATTCGCGAGGCCTTTCAACTGTTCAAACCCAAAGCCATTGCGATCTTCTCCACCTGTCCGGTGGGTCTGATCGGCGACGACGTGCACTCGGTTGCACGCGATATGAAGGCTGAACTCGGCATCAATATTTTCGGCTTCAGTTGCGAGGGTTATCGTGGAGTGAGCCAGTCGGCGGGTCACCACATTGCCAACAACGGATTGTTCAAAAGCGTGATTGGCATTGACGATTCGGTTCCGGAAGGCAAGTACAAGGTCAACCTTCTTGGCGAATACAACATCGGCGGCGACGCCTTTGTGATCGAGGATCTTTTCAAGCGCTGCGGTGTCACCATTGTCTCGACCTTCAGTGGAAACTCCGACTACAAAGGCATGTGCAATTCGCACATGGCCGATCTGAATCTTGTCATGTGCCATCGCTCCATCAATTATGTAGCAGAGATGATGGAAACCAAATTCGGTATTCCCTGGATCAAGGCCAACTTTGTCGGTGCCGACAGCAGCGCCAAGTCGCTGCGCAAGGTGGGCGAGTACTTTGACGACCAGGAACTGAAGGATCGTATCGAGAAGGTCATCGCCGAAGAGATGGTCGCCGTCGAAGAGGCGCGCAAGGATGTCCGCAGTCGCTGCGAGGGCAAGACGACCATGCTGTTCGTCGGTGGATCGCGTGCCCACCACTACCAGGATCTCTTCCGGGAAATAGGCATGAAGGTGCTCGCGGCAGGCTACGAGTTCGGCCATCGTGACGACTACGAAGGACGGCGCGTGCTTCCCACGATCAAGACGGATGCCGACAGCAGAAACATCGAGCAGCTTACTGTGACTCCTGACCCGAAGCGCTTTCACGCTCGTAAAAGTCCCGAGGAACTGGCCAAGCTGGCCGCCAATCTGGAGATGGAACTGCGCAACTACGTTGGCATGATGCCGGAGATGGAAGAAGGCGAACTGGTGATTGACGACATCAGCGAGCACGAGACCGAAATGCTTATCGATAAATACAAACCGGATATTTTCTGCGCGGGCATCAAGGAAAAATTTGCCGTGCAGAAAATGGGAATTCCCTGCAAGCAGTTACATAGCTATGACTACGGTGGCCCTTATACGGGCTTCAAGGGCGCGATCAACTTCTATTACGAAATCGATCGCATGTTAGGCATCAAGGTTTGGTCCTACCTTCGTGCTCCCTGGCAAGAGAAGGCTGAAGAAGTGCAGACAGCCGCTGCCGACTAACAGCGTTCGGACTCTGCCGTCACACCACTGCTATCCGCTGATGCGGAAAGGGAGAGATCTATGCTTTTACGACACACCCCCAAAGAGGTGCTTGAGCGCACCTCGCTTGCGATTAATCCGGCCAAGACCTGTCAGCCGATCGGGGCCATGTATGCGGCATTCGGCATTCATAACTGCCTGCCGCACAGCCACGGATCGCAGGGCTGCTGCGCCTATCATCGGAGCACGCTGACCAGACACTTCAAAGAGCCCGTGATGGCCTCAACGAGCTCCTTCACGGAAGGCACTTCGGTTTTTGGCGGGCAGGCAAACCTGCTGCAGGCCATTCAAACCGTCTTTGCAACTTATAACCCCGACGTCATTGCCGTGCATACCACCTGCCTGTCGGAAACGATCGGAGACGACCTGGGGCAGATCATCGCCAAGGCGCGCACGGATGGAAAGATTCCCGAAGGCAAGCATGTCTTTCATGCCAGCACGCCAAGTTATGTCGGCTCGCACGTCGTCGGGTTTTCCAACATGGTCGCGGCCATGGCCAACTATTTTGCCGAAAGCACCAAGCAGACCAAGAAGCAGATCAATCTTCTTCCTGGCTGGGTTGAGCCATCGGACATGCGCGCCATCAAGTCGATTGCCGCGACTCTCGGCGTGAAGCTGGCGATGTTCCCCGATACCTCCAACGTGATGGACCAGCCGCTGACCGGAGTGCACGAGTTCTATCCAAAGGGAGGAGCCACTCTCGATACGCTTCGCTCCGCGGGAGACAGCATGGCGACCATCGCCCTGGGTCCGAGTGCTTCGGAGGCCGGCGCCAAGGCCTTGGAAAAGAAGTTCGATGTTGAAAGCTCGGTGCTAGAACTGCCCATCGGGTTGCAGGCGACGGATCGCTTTATCGATACGCTGCGTACGATTGCCGATGTCAAGGTTCCAGATAGCATCACCGATGAGCGTGGCCGCCTGCTCGACATGATGTCGGATATGCATCAATACGTCAGTGGCAAGCGCGTCGCACTTTTCGGCGATCCGGATCAGCTCGTGTCCTTGTCGGAGTTTTTAGTTTGCCTGGGCATGAAACCAACTTATGTGGTTACCGGAACGCCGGCCGTCGACTTCGATTCGAGAATGGAGACGGTGCTTGGCGATCAGGCCTCGCAGGCCAAGGTCAAGCGCGGACAGGGCGCGGACATGTACCTCATGCATCAATGGATGAAGAATGATCCCGTCGACCTGTTGATCGGAAACACTTACGGAAAATACATTGCGCGCGATGAGAATATTCCGTTCGTGCGGCATGGTTTTCCGATTCTCGACCGGGTGGGGCACTCCTACTTTCCCACCGTCGGTTACGCTGGCGCCATGCGTCTGCTCGAAAAGATGCTGAGCGGAATCATGGACAAGCAGGATCGTGAAGCTCCTGAAGAAAGTTTCGAACTGGTCATGTAACTGCACGGAACGGAGGGAGCATGGAGAATTTTCTACAGGAGAGGCAGCGGCAGATCTACCGCAAGGGAGAGCAGCCGTATCAGTTGGACTGCGACAAGCAGAGCGCATCGGGTTCGGTCAGTCAGCGAGCTTGCGTGTTTTGTGGATCGCGCGTCGTGCTTTATCCGATCGCCGATGCCATTCATATTGTGCATGGGCCGGTGGGATGCGCCGCCTACACGTGGGATATTCGAGGATCGCTCTCCTCCGGACCTGAGTTACATCGACTTAGTTTTTCAACCGATCTACGGGAAATGGATGTTGTGATGGGCGGAGAAAAAAAGCTCTATGCCGCCCTTCACGAACTGATCGACAAGTATGAGCCGAAGGCGGCCTTCGTCTACGCAACCTGCATCGTGGGCATCATCGGCGACGATGTTGAGGCCGTCTGCAAGCGAGTTAGTCGCGAAAAAAATATTCCCGTCCTCCCGGTTCACTCCGAGGGATTCAAGGGGACGAAGAAGGACGGATACAAGGCGGCCTGCGACGCCATGTTTCAGTTGGTGGGCATGGCTCCGGTCGACGATATTCCGCACATCAGCGTCAATATCCTCGGCGATTTTAACTTGGCCGGAGAGATCTGGATCATCCGCGAATATTTCGAGAAGATGGGAGTGCACGTTGTTGCCACGATGACAGGCGATGCGCGCATCCACGACATTCAGCGCGCGCACGGGGCAGCGCTCAATCTTGTGCAGTGCTCGGGATCGATGAGCCATCTGGCCAAGAGCATGAAGGAGCGCTGGGGAATTCCCTTCAAGCGCGTCTCCTACTTCGGTGTCGAAGACATGGCGCGAGCCCTGTACGATGTCGCCGAATTTTTCAAGGATGAATCCGTCACCGCGCGTACGGCCGAGCTGGTTCGCAGCGAGTTGTCGGAGGTGCTGCCGCAGTTGAATGCCTACAAGAAGGATCTGCGGGGGAAGCGGGCCGCAATCTATGTCGGCGGCGCCTTCAAGGCCTTTTCGTTGGTGCGCGCTCTGCGCACTCTCGGCATGACGACGGCCCTGGTTGGCTCGCAGACCGGCAATCGCGAGGACTACGAGCAGTTGCGCGAACTCTGCGACGAGGGCACGATCATCGTCGACGACTCCAATCCGCTGGAGCTGGCCAGCTTCCTTGAGGAAAAGAATGTCGATCTGTTCATTGGGGGAGTGAAGGAGAGGCCCATCGCTTATAAACTCGGCGTCGGTTTCTGCGATCACAATCACGAGCGCAAGGAAGCCCTGGCCGGATTCAAAGGCATGCTCAACTTTGCGCGCGAGGTGCACTCGACGGTCATGAGTCCGGTGTGGAAGCTGACTCCGCGCAAGCGCGAAAACAACGCCAAGGAGTATGCCGCATGAGCACTTTCCCGATACTCCAGAAAAAGGCGGTTCTGCCGAACTATGCCGCGGTGAGAAACGCATGCAAGCTTTGTACGCCGCTGGGGGCGACGCTAGCCTTTCGCGGCATCGAGGGTGCGCTGCCGTTTCTACATGGTTCGCAGGGCTGCGCCACTTATATGCGTCGCTATCTGATCAGCCACTTTCGCGAACCGATGGACATTGCAGCTTCGAATTTTTCCGAAGCCAGCACCGTCTTCGGTGGAACCGAAGTCTTTCGCCAGGGCATTCGCAACGTGCAGTCGCAGTATCATCCGGCGCTGATCGGCATTGCCACAACCTGCCTCACGGAAACTATCGGCGAGGACATGAATCTGTTGATGAACCGGCTTCGCAAAAGCGATGAGGCCGGCACGCTTCCGATTCTGGTTCCAGTCTCGACGCCGAGTTATCGCGGAACCCACATCGATGGCTTTCATGCCGTGGCGCTGGCGCTGGTCAAGCAGCTTGCCGGCAACGATGGCAAACCCGGCAGCCAGATCAATTTGTTTTCCGGCATGATTTCTCCTGCCGACTTGCGCTACCTCAAGGAGGTCCTTGAAGACTTCCATTTGGAGGCGACGTTGCTGCCGGATTATTCGGAGACGCTCGATGGACCGAGTCTTGCCGAGTACCACAAGATTCCCGAGGGCGGCACCAAGATCGACTCGATCCGGGCGATGGGCGGGGCGCAGTGTTCGATTGAATTCGGTCGCACGCTGCGCGAGAAAAATACCGCCGCGTTGCATTTGCAGAAGGAGCATGGCGTGCCCGCGCATCAACTGGGGATGCCGATCGGCGTTCGCGAAACGGATGCTTTCTTTGATCTTCTCGAAAAGATTGCGCATCGCGCCATGCCGCGCAAACACGCCCTCGAACGCGGCCGTTTGATCGATGCCTACGTCGACGGGCATAAGTACGTCTACGGCAAGCGGGCCATCGTCTACGGGGAAGAGGATTTCGTCATCGGCATGGTGGCGTTTCTCGCTGAAATCGGCGTGGTCCCGGTGCTTTGCGCCTCGGGCGGCGAGAGCGGTTGCCTCGCCAGGTCCATCGCGGAAGTGGCTCCCGATCTGGATGACAGAACCACCATTCGCGAGGGCATGGACTTTGCCACGATGGAAGAGGTGGCGCAAGATCTGCAAGCCGATTTTCTGCTCGGCAACAGCAAGGGATACACCACGGCGCGCCATATGAAAATTCCCGTCGTGCGCGTCGGTTTCCCCATTCACGACCGCTTCGGTGGTCAACGCATTCTGCATCTTGGCTATCGCGGCGCGCAGAATCTCTTCGACCGGATTGTCAACACTCTGCTGACCGAAAAGCAGGAAAACTCACCCGTTGGGTATAGCTATTTGTAGGGGAGGATCCTATGCCACTGGATTATTCGCAGCATCCTTGTTTCAATGCCGAAAGCCGTCATCATGCGGGGCGTATCCATCTTCCTGTCGCGCCGAAGTGCAATATTCAATGTAACTACTGCAGTCGCAAGTATGACTGCGCGAATGAAAGCCGTCCGGGCGTAACAACGGCGGTGTTGTCGCCGGTGCAGGCACTGCGCTATCTGGATCTGGCGCTGATCAAGAGTCCGTCTCTGCGCGTGGTCGGCATCGCCGGTCCGGGCGACCCGTTTGCGCAGCCGGACAAGACGCTTGAGACCTTCCGGCTCGTGCGCGAAAAATATCCCGAGATGCTGCTCTGCGTGGCCACCAACGGATTGAATGCCGCTCCCTACGTGGAGGAGATGGCGAAGTTGCAGGTCAGCCACGTGACGCTGACAGTCAACGCCGTCTCGCCTGAGATCGGCGCCGATGTCTACGCCTGGGCGCGCGACGGAAGAAACATTCATCGCGGCATTCCCGCGGCCAAGCTGCTCTACGAGCGGCAGGTGGAGACCATCAAGGCGCTCAAAGAGGCCGAGATTATCGTCAAGATCAACACCATCATCATTCCCGGCGTGAACGATTTTCACATCCCTGAAGTGGCCGAAGAGATGCGCGACCTGGGCGTGGACATCATGAATTGCATTCCGCTCTACAGCGTGCCCGGCACGGCCTTCGAATCGGTTGTGCCTCCTTCGACAGAAGAAACGAAGCGTCTGCGTACCGAGGTCTCCGAGTATCTTCCGCAGATGAATCACTGCACGCGCTGCCGTGCCGATGCCATCGGCCTGCTCGGCGAAAATCCTTCGAACGAGATTGTGCAACTGCTGCGCGATTGCGCCGAGGGCATTCCCGACGTGACCAAGGAGCGGCCCTATGTCGCGGTGGCAAGCATGGAAGGGCTTCTGGTCAATCAGCATCTGGGCGAGGCCAGCTCTCTGTGGATCTTCGATCTGACCATGGGGCATCCGACCTTGATCGATCGCCGCAAGACGCCGGAGCCGGGCGGAGGCGATGAGCGTTGGCGCGATCTGGCCGCCACGCTCAAGGATTGTCATTCGATCTTCGTCAGCGGCGTGGGAAACAAGCCGCGTGAAATTATGGAAAACTCCGGCATGCGTGTTATCGAGATGACCGGACTGATCTCGGATGGAACCAGCAGTCTCATGCGTACGGGCACGGTCCCCAACTATATGCGCAAGCCGTTCCGCTCCTGCGGTACGGAATGCCAGGGAAGCGGTTCGGGATGTTCTTAGAGCATTTCCAATGCGCGTGCAGTGTTCCGTTGCGTAGCAAGGCGAATTTTTTGAGGGAAAAGACCATCGGCATCCTGCTTTTGCTCTACCCCAATGGGGAAATGTTTTAATTCCTAACTCAAGGAGAACGTATGGAAAAGCCAGCGCACCATATCTTTGTCTGTGCGAGTTTTCGCACCAACGGCGGCAGTCAGGGCGCCTGTTACCGCAAGGAGTCCAATAACCTGTTGCAATATCTTGAAACGGAATTAGCCGATCGCGATATGACCGATGTGATGGTTTCAAGCACGGGGTGCCTGAACCGCTGCGAGCACGGCCCGGTGATGATCGTTTATCCGGAGAATCACTGGTACGGCGAGGTGACGGAAGAGAAGATCGACGAGGTTCTGAATGGGCTTCCGGATGGAACTCCGGCCGAAGGCCAACTCGTCGACTGATTGATGTCTCGTTTCTTCGCGGGCGTGCTCAATTTGCGCGGGCCGCGGAAAGGAGTGGCGATGAAGGAAGCTGTTTCTCACAAGAATGGTATCCCTTGGCTGATTGACTGCACCCTGCGGGATGGAGAGCAGGCTCCCGGCGTCGCCTTTTCCAAAGACGACAAGATTGCCATTGCCGGCGCGCTTGACGACCTCGGCATCCGGGAGATCGAGTGCGGCATTCCCGCCATGGGAGAAGAGGAATGCGCAACCATTCGCGCTCTCTGCCGCCTGCCGCTTGCCGCGCGCCTTACGGCGTGGTGTCGCGCCAACCTTCAGGATTTAGAGGCGGCGATGCGGTGTGGCGTCTGCTCGGTCCACATCGCATTTCCTCTTTCGCAAATCCAGCTTTCGGCCATGGACAAGGGACTGGACTGGCCCTTCGAGCTTCTGCCCCGCATTCTGAAAGCAGCCTGCGCGCACTTCGACTTTGTTTCCGTCGGGGCGCAGGATGCCTCGCGCACCCCACTCGACCGGCTGCGTGAATTTCTGCAACTGGCATCTGCCTCCGGTGCTCATCGCGTGCGCATCTCCGACACCGTGGGGCAATGGAACCCCTTGCAAATCTGCTCGATCTTTCAGCACCTGGCTCTCGAAAAACAAAAGATGCTTCTGGAATTTCATGGCCATAACGACCTGGGCATGGCCACGGCCAATACCATCGCGGCCTTGCAAACCGGCGCCGATTGCGCCAGTGTGACGGTGAACGGCCTGGGCGAGCGGGCCGGCAATGCCGCCCTTGAACAGGTGCTTGCCGCGCTGGAATACTCCGCACATCGGCCAACGCAAATGCACCTGCGGAATCTGAGCGCGCTGTGCGGGCTGGTTGCGCAGGCCTCGGGGCGCGCGCTTGCCGAGGACAGGCCTGTGGTCGGCCGGTCCGCATTCTTGCATGAGTCGGGCATCCATTGCAGCGCGCAGATGCGCGATCGGCGCAGCTATCAGCTTTTCTCCGCTTCCAGCGTCGGGCAGCAGGAGCAGACCTTCATCGTGGGCAAGCACTCTGGTTCGGCCTCGATTTTGAGCATCATGGCCGAGCACGGGGTGGTCATCAGTCATGAGGCCGCCCACGACATGCTACCCTTCGTTCGCTCACTGGCCGTTCGTAAAAAACGAGCGCTCCGCTTCGATGAACTTTTTACAATCTACCAACGGCAGTTCGTTCATGAGGCCGCCAGTTAGCATTGCACAGGTTTAAGTTCAAACAATCCAGAGAATGGCTGTACTTATCACGATACGCATCATGATAAGTATCAAGGAGGATAGTGCTTTGAAAATGATACGCGCAATTCTGCGCCCAGAAGTTACCGACGATGTGGCCGATGCACTGACCAATGCCGGCTTCATTTCCATGACCAAGATGAATGTCTTCGGTCGTGGCCGTCAGCAGGGAATCTCATTCGGATCGGTTCATTACGATGAAATTCCCAAGACCATGGTGCTGATGGTGCTTCCCGACGAGCATGTCGAACAGGTGCTCGGCATCATTCGCGCCAAATCGTATTCCGGCAACTTCGGCGATGGAAAGGTTTTTATCTCCGATGTCGAATCGACTTACACCGTACGTACCGGCGTCAAGGAATCCTAGGAGATCGCTATGAAAGAAATCGTTGCGGTGATTCGTCCAAGAAAGGTTGGTCCGACGCGGGATCGGCTGGCCGATCTTGGGTTTCCGTGCATCACGGCCGTGGCTGTACTCGGGCGTGGCAAACAGCGCGGAATTTCCGGCGAAGTCGGGGGAGATCTTAAAACCGAATTCGTCATCAATCCCAGCCAGTACTCTATGCGCTATATTCCGAAGCGCTTGCTGACCATTGTGGTTCCCGACGAAGCGGCCGAAGATGTGGTGCAGGCCATTATCGAGGTGAATCGCACCGGGAAGATCGGCGATGGACGAATCTTTGTGTCGAATGTCGTCGACATGCTGCGCGTCCGCACCGGAGAGCGCGGCCAAGAAGCCATTGCCTAGAGCGTTTTGGAATACCTATAGACTTTTTAAGTGGTGTGCAAGGTGGCTTCTTCCTTAAGAAAAAGCCACCTTGTAACACGGCACGTGTAGGAGAGAAATACTCTAGTGTAGTGCGTCACACGGATAGGCATTTATTTCGTGCGGCTTGAGCGCGGGCGACTTTTTCGAGTATGTCGTTTGCCTTTGCGGTCCAGATGAATGGCTTTGGGTTTTCGTTGTGGCGGTCGATGTAGTCACCGATGGCCACGATGAGTTGTTCGAGATCCTGGAAGACTCCGCGCCGAATGCGATTTTCGGTTAGGTTGCGAAAGAAGCGCTCGATCATGTTGAGCCACGAAGCTGAAGTCGGCGTGAAGTGCACGTGGAATCGCTTGTGGCGGGCCATCCAACGTTGCACCCGTTCATGTTTGTGGGTCGCGTAATTGTCGCAGAGGATGTGGATCTGTTTTTCGCTCGCCACGGTCTGGTCGATCAGGCGCAGGAACTTCAGCCACTCGTGATGACGGTGGCGCTGCTGGCATAGATGGTAGACCTCGCCGGTGGCGGTGTTTAGAGTGGCGAACAGCGTAGTGGTGCCGTTGCGCTTGTAGTCGTGGGTCATGGTCTGATAGCGCCCCTTCTTCATGGGCAGGCCGGGCTGAGTGCGATCCAGCGCCTGAATTGACTCTTTTCGTCAACCGACAGAACCAGCGCGTGCTCGGACGGATTGAGATAGAGGCCGACAACGTCCTCCAGCTTGGCAGTAAAATCCGGATCGTTGCTGACCTTGAAGCTTTCAACGGAGTCCGCTCAATAAACCCCATCTTGAAAGCGCCTCGTAGCGACGATAGATTCATGTCATGGAGAGGCAAAAGCGTCAGAGCAGTAAGTATTGGGAAGAGATTCTTGCAGAGCAGGCGACGAGCGGTTTGACAGCCATCGGATTCTGCCGTGAGCGTGCTATTACGCCGAGCAGTTTTTTCTCTGCCAAAAAGCGACAGCGATTGGCACATAGCAAGGCGATTACGGCGGCGTTTCCTGTGCGTCCAGCGTCATTCGAAGCGCAGAAAACCGTGGATTCCGTCCCGGCTACGCAGGCCGCATTTGTTGCGGTGCAAGTGACGGAGCCGTCCGGCGATGATCGTCGCGCAGCGAGCGCGATCCGCGTGCAGTTGCGTAGCGGTCATCAGCTCTGGGTTGCATCGGAGTTTGATTCCGCGCATCTCCGTCGACTTGTTGCAGTCTTGGAGTCGGCATGATGATGGGTCTGCCTACGCTGCGTTCCTTCGATCATCAGCAGTCGGCACGCATCTGGCTGGTGGCTTCGGCGATCGATATGCGCTGCGGCTTCGATCGCCTTGCCGAACAGGCCCGTGTGGTGACAGGACAAGACCCGTTTCATGGCCATCTTTTTCTCTTTCGTTCGCGGTGCGGCGATCGCTTGAAAGTACTGCAGTGGGATCGTGACGGCTACGTGCTGTGGTACAAGCGGCTGGAAGTTGGCGTCTTCAAGTGGCCGCGCATTGAGCATGGTTCTACTTCGATCGAACTTCGTCCGAGCGAATTTGCAATGCTTCTGGATGGCATCGACATGAGCCGCGTGAAGCGGATGCCGCGCTATGAAAGGTTCAGCTCTGAAGCAGACAAAAGGCGCATGAATGCTGGTTAAAGCCGCAACCAAATGCGCCGAGGAACGTCTATGTCCATGTGCCGCCCATCAAGATAAAAGCAGCCGAACTCCCGGATGACGCAGCCTCGCTCAAGGCCATGCTGTTGTCACTGATGGCCGCGCATGAAGAAGAAAAGCGGCGCGCCGATCAACAGGCTCAACGGGCAGACGCACTACAGCATCGTGCCGATCAGCAGTCTTCTCTTGCCGCTTCCCTGCAGAAGAAATCCGATGAACTCTATATCGATAATCTTCGTTTGCAGGTGCAGGTGGATCGCTTCAATCGCTGGTACTATGGACCGCGCGCCGACAAGCTGAGCACCGCGCTTGAGCTTGGCCAGATGCTGTTGTCCTTCGGCGAAGAGCTCGAGAATAGGCATGTCAATACAGGCGATTTGCCCGCTGGCGAAAAAGAAGAAGAACATCCGCGCCGCGTTCGCAAGGCGCGTGGCCGCCGCAATCTGGAGAACTTCGACAAGCTGCCGGTGCAGGAACTCGTGTATGATCTGAGCGAGGCAGAACGCGCCTGCACGTGTTGCGGCCAGCAGCGCGCTGAGATCGGCGCAGAAGAAGGCTGGCAGTGGGAGTATTATCCGGGACACTTTGAGCCGGGGTCCCCACGGACGGGTCTTTTGTCCGTGGGGTGGGAACGTCTGCATCATGTGCGCAAGAAATATGGCTGCGCGCACTGCGATGCAGAGGGCGGGAATCCACGCATTGCGAGCGCGGAAAAGCCCGCTGCCGCTATCGACAAAGGCTTGCCTGGTCCGGGCCTGCTCAGTTACATCGTGACATCGAAGTACGACATGTACCTGCCGCTTTACCGCATGGAGAGCCTCTTCGAGCGGCAGGGCTTCCGCATCGCGCGCTCCACGCAGTCGATCTGGTGTGGTGATGTGGCGGATCTTCTGGAGCCGCTCTATCAGCGCATGATCGAGAAGGTGCTTGCGTCACATCTGATCGCGACCGATGACACACATATGCCAATGCAGGCCAAAGATAAGGCTGCCAAAGCGTACATGTGGGTTTACATCGGCGACGATGAGCATCCCTACAACATCTACGACTTCAGCACCAGCCGCAATCGCGAAGGGCCGATTCACTTCCTTGGCGATTACAACCATGTGCTGTTGGCCGATGGCTATGCCGGCTACAACGGCGTGGTTACAGGTAACGCACTTGTGCGTGCAGGATGCTGGTTGCACTTGAAGAGAAAGTTTGTTGAAGCGGAACGAACCGCGCCGGAGATCGCTCTGGCTGTGGTCGAGAGCGTGCGCGCGTTGTACGCTCTCGAGCATACAACGAAGGCGATGAAGCCCGCGGAACGACTGGCAATGCGCCAGGAGAAGTCCGCGCCCATCGTGGCTGCGCTGCGCGAGCGGCTGGATCGCTGGAAGCTGGAGTTGCTTCCGAAGCATCCCATGGCCGATGCGATCAACTATGCGTTGAACCAGTGGCAGGCAATGACCATCTTCCTCGCCGACGCTTCTGTGCCACTCGACAATAACGTCAGCGAGCGCGAGATGAAGCGGGTGGTGATCAACCGGAAGAACAGCCTCTTCGTGGGCAATGAGCGGGGCGGAAGAACCATGGCGATCCTGTCGTCAATGACCAGCACATGCCGCAGAATGGGCATCGACACACAACTCTATCTGACCCAGCTGATCACCAACATACTGGCCATGCAACAGAGCGAACTCGATCTCTGGCTGCCCGACTGCTGGAAACTGCGCCTCGCGCCGGCACCACTATAGCCTGGATGTCCCGACCTGTACTTCACTGAGTGCTCTCCATCCAACGCGATGTGGCTTCAGTCCGTGGGCGTGCCAGATGCGACGCACACTGGCCTCGCTGATGCCGGTCACGCGAGCTATGGTGCGCGTGGACTAGTGGGTGGCGCTGGCCGGCGTGCTTTGGGTGGTTTTGACAATGGCTGCATCGACGATCTCGGTCGTGATCCTGGGTGTGCGTCCAGGCCGGGGCGTGTCCTTCAGAAGGCCTTCGATGCCATGCTCGCTAAACCGGCCACGCCACAGAGACGCCATGCGCGTGCTGACACCCAACTGTTCGGCGATCTGCTTGTTCTGATTTCCTTCCACGGCAAGCAACACAATGCGGCTGCGCTGCACCACGCGGACCGCCATCGAACGCTTGCGGCTCAGCCGCTCCAGTTCTCGGCGCGTGGTTTCATCGATAACAATGGGCGGAGCGATACGCATGGCCAAGTCTCCTTTTCATAAGATCACCCTCGATATATACATGATTCTATTTATGACGCACTACCCTAGTCTCCTGAGTCAAAAGTTCGCGTACAAAATCTGGCGACGGAATCGAGGATCTGGTCAGCGGTTTTGTGCCATACGAAGGGTTTTGGATCACTGTTGTGATGCTGTATGTAGCTCCTGATCGCTGTTTCCAGTTCTTTGGTCGAGCGGTGAATGCCGCGCCGAAGCTGCTTTTCAGTCAGTTGTGCAAACCATCGCTCAACCAGGTTGAGCCAACTGGCAGAGGTCGGGGTAAAGTGCAGATGAAAGCGTGGTCTTTTCACCAGCTGTTTTTCCGGCCTCCAGACACACTTCTGCCTAACAGACCACAGCTTCCATCGTAAGACGCCGGTCATAAATAAAGTAAGCAAGTTGACTTACGTGTTACTGTAGGTAATAAAATGTCCGTGCTATTCACTAAACGGTGGCCAAGCATGGATGAACTACTTACACCGAGAGAATGTGCATATCTTCATGCGTGTTTGCTTGATTTCTTTATTTCCTTACGGAGCCTAAGCGTCTACGGCGGGTCGTATTGACGCGGGTCGGTGACGCCTGCGATAGTGTGAGGTCGTGTCCACACATTGCAAGTGGACACGACCTGTGCGAAGAGCTGGCTCTCTATGTTGCGGAAGGGTCGTTGATTTCGTCCGTATAGATTTCATCGTGGAGAGCTTTGCCGACAGCTTGGTCGAGCCGTTCTAGGAGTTGGAGCAGAGATTCACCTTTGCGGCGAACCAGCATCGCCAGGCTCTGATGGGCATCGTTTGCAATGGCGACACAGCCCATCGGCCGGATCACGCCGACGGTGATCTGGCCATGCCGAATCAATTCAGCGATGTTCGACAGGGATGGGAGACCAGTCACGGCCTTCTCTACGTTACGAGGTCGAGATTCTTCGACAAGCTTGTTGCGACGTTCCACGGCAGTAGCTCCTATGCTTGATGGGATGATCCGCGATGTGTTCCAGCACATAGCGCAGGTATGCTTCTGGGTCCATAGCGTTCAGCTTGGCCGACGCGACGAGTGAATAGATTGCGGCAGCACGTTGTCCACCTGAGTCGGAGCCCGCAAAGAGATAATTCCGGCGACCAATAGCAATGGTCCTCAGCGCTCTTTCTGCGGCGTTGTTGTCGATCTCGATGCGGCCATCCTCGCAGTAACACTCAAGGGCTTTCCAAAGCGCAAGCGCATAGCGGATCGCGCCCGCAGTGACAGACTTATGCGAGAGTTTTGCCAAAGACTCTTCAAGCCAGACGTGCATCGCATTCAGCAGTGGTCGAGCTTTTTCGCTGCGCACTTTTGCCGCAGTTCCGGAGGCCGTCCCCGAATCTCTTTTTCAATCGCATACAAGGCGGCGATGCGTTCCGCCGCTTCGAGGGCAATCGGCGACAGATGGGCCTCGATCAGGTCATAGAACTTGCGGCGAATATGCGCATGCAAGGAGCTTCTTGGATGGTCCCATCCTCATACAGCTTGTCAAACCCGGCGAAGGCATCGGCTTGCAAGATGCCTTGAAACTTGGCCAGATGCTGTTGCGGATGTTCCCCTCTGCGGTTGGGCAAGTATGCGAACCAGGCCTCCGGTGCATCCGGTGATCCCGCGGGGCGATCATCGCGGCCATCACATAACGCCGCAATGCTTCGACCAGAGGAGTTAGTAACTTGCTGCTGTCGCCTACCCACTTGGCCAGCGTGGAGCGCTCCAGACGTGGCGGATCACCACAAAGCTTGCCGGTATGTACTCCAGCACTTCGGAAGCATCTTCAACAAGCTTCTTCAAAGTGCCGCCGCAATCCGGACAGTTATCAGCAGCGGGCATGTGGTATGCACTTTGCGCGGCAGATGATCCGGCAGTGGACGCCGTCTTCTGTCCAGAACTTTTGCAGGGGACGATGCAGTCTGGGAAGGAACTTGGTCCTCTGTCTGCGCAGCCTCTTCGGTGCGGCTGGTTTCCAACTCTTCGAGTTGCAGTTCCAGCTGCTCGATCTGCCGCGTGACCTTCTCCGAGCGGCATCCAAACTGCATGCGCCACAGCTTGGCGACCAGCAGTTTCAGGTGTTCGATCTCGTTGTCGTTGGAGAGAATTTGCAGTTGCAGCGCGGCGATGATCGCCTTCAATGCATCTGGTTGCAGGGTGTCCAGATCGGGCGTCGTGACGGAGGCGGCAACCATGAACATAGTATGCCATAACCTATAACTTGCACTGCGGATGAAGCCATCGATCAGGCATCTTTTCTGTGGGCTGTCTTCATACTTCCATCAGCACAGCGGATGTACGTACCGGCCTTCTACAATCGATGCCCTCGCACAACATCGCGAGCTGCGCACGCATCAGTGAAATGCTTCCGTTCTCCGCCTTCGGCCACACGAATCGACCGCTATCTAAACGTTTGTAGCTCAACCAAGAATGCACAGATTCCAATCACAGGCACACGTTTTATTCGAGTGATGCATCCTTTTCATCCGCTTAGTGGGCGGCAATTGCTCTGCGTAGGCGAGCGGTACAACCGTTACGGCATGACCTTGCTTCTGGAAGCCGACGACGGGGCTATTTGCGCGCTTCGGCCGCAGTGGACGGACGCCGTTGCTCCCGATCCCGAGATCGTCCTGGGCGGAGGGCGGGCGCTGTTCCGCGTCGCGGACCTGCTAGAACTCGCCTGCTTGGTGGATCGGCTCAGCGGGCGCGATTCTTCGAGGAGGGCAAATGGTGCGTAAAGCAAATTCCGCCGCATATGTAAGAGAAAATACGTCGCAGTGTAAGGAGATTTCTACAGCGAAGTCGACTACGATAGCTCTTGAATCAAGATGTGCAACATGAAACGCCCTTGGCATGCTTTGGAAATGCGGCATAATTACAGGAACGATCGGTAAGCCGATCTTCGGAGGTCGCGGTGCCCGTCAAGAGCGACAGCAAGCACCCCCAGGTCCGGGCACTGCTCGAAGAGGGTACGTTGAATCCGGAGCCCGGGAAAGTCCAGGATCCGAAGTTCCACCTGGGCGAGTTCTTCGATCCGCGCGATATCGTGCAGGTCAAGTACGAGATGCTGCGCCGCGTGTCAGCGGAGAACGCATCGGTGACAAGCGCGACAGAGGAATACGGCGTATCCACTAGGCCCAAATTCTCGACCACCGCGCCGGCTTCTTTCAGACGCTCGCCAACCTGGTGAACATAGCCTTCCAACCGTGAGTGCAGGCCCTCGAACTGCGGCCAGTATGCGTCCAGTCCAATACCACACAGGCCTACGTGCAAAATGCTCTCTGCCATGAAACCCTTGCTCCTTGTCGTATGGTAGTTCCGCTTTTCAAAAAAGCTGCGATTACTGCGCCTGAAGAACCGTGACCGCGAAAGGAGCCAGTCTCAACTCAGTGCCGTCCACCTTGCCTGCGCGAGGTTCATCGTCGCCGGTCGCCTCGTCCACCGTAAAAGTAGCAGCGTTATGAAACTCGGGAGTGAGATTTACCGTTCTTTCAAGGCTCGTCTTGTTGACCACCAAAACCTTCTTGCCCTGCGGGGTGATGAATCCCTGCATTTCCAAATCAACCTTGCCGAAAGGATTTTCAGGATTGGCCACCAGCTTGTCGCCGGGATGGAAATTGTCCTTGATCAGCTTCAGCACCCAGAAGCGGGCATTGGGCTTGCCGTTGTTGTAGTCGATCATCGATACGCTTGGAAATTGCGAATGATAGCCTACCAACTGCGATTCTCCGATCACATCCACACCCAGTTTCGAGAGTTCAACAAACAGATATCCGTACAGTGCACCGGAAGCATTCCAGTAGAGATGCTGAATGTGGTCGGGCAGGGCCTTCGATGCCATAATTTCCAGTCCGTCCGTGGGCAAGATGGTACCCAATTCATTCGCGTCTGTCCTGGTCTGGGGTGACAACCGGTCCCGGATCGCCAGGATAAAGTGAGTCGAGGCCAAAAAACCGTCCGCCTGATCGAAAAACGTATGTTGCCAACTATCCGGCGTTTCGTCCAATGCAGGGGTCGCATAAAAGTGGAAAGAGATGAAATCGAGCGGAATACCCGGCTTGTGATTCTTTGGATCGAGAAAATATTCGTAATACTTTGGATTGCCGCCTGTATTCGCGAGCGCCAAGCCGACAAACTTTGTCTCTGGACTCACCTTGTGAATGCCCTCGACGATCGCGTCGTAGCGCTTGTTGTAGTCTTCGGGCGTGGTCGTGTGCTCCCAATCAATCTCGTTCAGCACTTCCCAATAAGGCAGTTCGTAGTGATAGCCAGATTCGTGTCGCTTGCCGTTTTCATCCGCGAAGCCGCCATTCACATACCAGCTCACCAATCGGCCAAAGTAGTCGCCCACTTCCTTGCCACTGGGGTCGCGCAACTCCGTGCCCTGGGTGTAATTCCACACCACTTGGTTGGGGTCGGCGGGATACTTCACCGGCTTTTCGGTCTTGAACATCCACGCCGGAATCGTGCTGAAATTAACAATCGAGGTGTGGCCTTCGGTGGCGGCGAAAAAGTCCTTGGTAACTGGATCAATGTAGGTGAAGTCCCAGGAAGTCTTGTCTTGGGTTGGCGCATCAAGTTCGGCCACTGCGATCTTCGGGTACGGTTGCCACGGCACGTAACGCACGTAGTCGGCACCTAACGCCTTGAGTGCCGTAAAGGAGCCATCGTGAATCGGTGAGCCAGGATTCAACATCGGATTCGTAACCACCTGCAGCGTCGGCGTCGACTTCGACACGATGAGAACCTTGTTCCAATCCATCTCAAGCTTCGGTTGCTTGTCCTGGGCCAGGGCTGCGATGCCACAGCCTGAAAGGCTTGCACACAGCGCAATGGAGGTCATGGAACAACGCATATTGCTGAACAGATTATGCATACACACCTCAGTAAAACGTTAACGTTATGGGGGAGGGGTAATACTCCTTGAACAATGACTAGGTGCAGGTGCGCTGCCAGAGCGCACCTGCACCTGGATTAAGCTCTAAAACTGCAAACGAAGTGCAAACTGGATTTCACGCGGAGTGTATCCCGTCGTGATTTGCGTGAGTTGGCCAAAGTTCACGCCTCCCAGTGTGTTGGCCGGAGCGGAAAAGTTTGCGGTATTGGTTACGTTGAAGCATTCCGTTCTGAACTGCACGGTCTTGCCGCCAGACATCTCAAAGCTCTTGAAGAGAGAAACATCCGTGTGCCGATCTGACCTCACGCACATGTCACAAACAGCCACTGTTTTCAAAGCGAAACAATTTTCATTCCAGAAAGATAGGGTCGTCAAGGAAAAACTGCGCGCTTTGGGGAGAAATTGTATACATTTTATTTTCTTTACGTTACAGGCCATATTTTTTGTACCCGAAACAAATTCATAAGAGGGATACGGGGCAAGAAGATTCACAAATCGGCACAAAAAGGGGCGGCATCCAGATTCGAATGCCGCCCCAGAAAACTGCCTGCATCAGTATGATGCAGTTGCATCAAAATGTTTGGACTGTGACCGTTTGTGACGTTGCTGTGCTGTAGTTGCTTGAACCAGCATATTGTGCAGTCAGGCTGTGTTGACCAGCGCTCAACGAACTCAGCGTCAAGCTTGCGCTACCATCCGATGCCAGATCGCCCGAACCAAGTGCAACACCATTGTCAAAGAAAGAAACCGTGCCCGAGGCCGGAACTGGCGCACTCCAGCTACTCAGAACGGCCTTGAGCGTGAAGGTCAAGCTGGCGCTCTGGTAGTAGCTGGAGGGCGTCAACTGCAGTTGCACGGTCGCAGGAGTCACGATGAAGGACTTGCCGACAATGCTGCTTGCCGCAAAATTCCCCTGCGATTCAAACCATATCGACATTGCATGTGTGCCCGAATTTGGCTTCGAAACCGTCCATTGCGCGGACCCATTGCTCAGCACCGAAGAGCTATTCGTCCCGTCAAAGGAATGCATTAGCATGCCGGTCGGTGCCCCAGCATTTGAACTCACATTTGCCGTACATTGATAATCCGCGCCATAGGAAAAGCTTGCATTCCAGCACGAAGCGGAAAGAGTTGCAGGTGCCAGTGCAACCGTAATGGTGACAGGGTCCGAAAATCCCGAAGATGTTTTTGTGTCACCGGCATAACTTGCTGTAAGAGTATGTGTGCCAGCGCTGAGTGAAGGAGATACATACCAGTAGGCCGTGCCATTTTGCAGCGCCTGGGTTGTGATGGACGTGCTGCCATCCCAGATTTGTACCGCGCCAGTTGGTATTGCGCCGTCTGTCCCAGTTACAGGGACAGTTACGTTAAGTGAGGTTGGATAAGTAAGGGATGTAGCAGATGCCTGGAGTTTGACTGTGCTGCCTAAATCTGTGTCAAAAGCGACTGTCTTGAATTGTGCTGTCGCCAATGCGGAAGATCCCGATGCCACTACCATGCCAGCTACTGCTTCTGTTGGCAGCGTAACCTGTGCAAGACCAATCAATTTCCAGGTCGTATCATCGGTGCTGATATAACCAGCAATGGTCCCACTTTGGCGTATCAGCTTCAAGTACACAGGGGCTGTCACGCTGCTCAGCTGCACCGCGCTTGCTGTGCCACCGTCGGTAGGACGCCACTGGAAAATAGCTTTATCCGTGCTGCTGACGGTAAGCGCGGCAAATGCTGCCGTTGCGCTGGTGCTGCCGCGTACCATCAGGCCACCAGAGCCACCGCTTACTGCTGTCAATTCGCCAACTAAATCACCATCCGTTGCCCACGTTTGTGAAGCAAATTGCCCTTCATCCAAACCAGATCCCGTGCTTACGCCGCTCCCCGTGAGCAACCATGTTTCTGTGGTTGTGTTGTAGCTGGATGCGCCTTGCGTCGTCGGACTATTAAGATCTGCTGCACTCCAAGGAGCCGGAAGGATAAGGCTATTTGCATACGCTTCGATATTTAAATACCCGGTGCTGCCATAGCTCTCCGTTCCAGCATCCGCATCTGTTGTACTGATGCCATTAGCCGTTGCCCAATAGTCCGGGA
>Ga0224528_1000589_pt1 | contig 27076 bp, 21 predicted proteins | sample CBST25metaG_2_FD_179888 | JGI IMG/M metagenome (GOLD analysis project Ga0224528, IMG submission 179888) | Peat soil microbial communities from Stordalen Mire, Sweden - C.B.S.T25 | ecosystem: Environmental > Terrestrial > Soil > Wetlands > Peat | place: Sweden: Norrbotten County, Stordalen Mire...
GCGGCTTTGTGGAGGAGCTTGTGGGCGACGGCCCAGGCTTTTTCGCGGGTGCGCATATCGGGTGCGAGAACATGCTGATGGCTGATGGACTTGAGGTGTTCGGTCTCGGACATGTCGAAGTCTTCGCCACGGAGCCAGTGCCAGAGTCGCTCGCCCCAGACCGATCCCCAGACTTGGCCTGCCTGCTCGGAGTCGAGCGCCATGAGCTGGGCCATGGTTGTGAGGCCGCGCTCGTTGAGGCGCTTCTCGGTGCGGGCGCCGATGCCGGGCAGGTCGCGGAGGGTGAGGCGACTGAGGGCTTCAGGAAGGATGTCGAGGGGAAGAGCGACGAGGCCGTCGGGCTTTTCCATGTCGCTGGCGATTTTGGCGAGGTAGCGGTTGGTAGCGAGGCCGACGGAGCTGCGCAGCATTTCGCCGGCGGATTCGCGGATGCGAGCTTTGACTTTGCGGCCGAGCTCGATGGCGGCGAGGAGGGGGCGTTCGCGGCCCATGAGTCGGCAGGCCATTTCGTCGATGGAGCAGACGGCGGTAACGGGAAGACAGCTTTCGACAGCATCAACAACTTTGTGATGGTACTCGACATAGAGCTCGTGGCGGGCTTCGACTAAGACGATGTCGGGGCAGAGGCGCTTGGCGTCTGCGACGATGGTTCCGGTTTTGACTCCGCAGGCTTTGGCCTCGTAACTGGCAGCGATGCAACAGGTTGTGTCGGCCATCATGGGGACAACGCCGATGGGGCGGCCGCGGAGTTCGGGGCGGTCCTGCTGCTCGACCGAGGCGAAGTAGGAGTTTAGGTCGACGAAAAGCCAGTTGAGATGCGGGTCGGAATGGGGTGTAGACGTTGCTGAATCTTCAACGTCCAACGCGACAGAGGCGGGTGAGGCGACCCATTCGTCGATGGGTGGAGGGTTGTCCGTGTCGAGCAAGTCGTCGGAGGATGGCAGGTCGTCGACTATAGGAGGATTTGGGGCGTGATCCCGGTCGGGATTGAGTGGGACGGGTGTCGGGATGGGAAGGTTAACCATCTTGAGACTATTTTCGCTTTTTATTCACCTTACGACAAGAACAAAGAAGACGTAGCCAAGGAAATTCCCCGATGATACACTTGGGGCACTTTAGGATGCACCTTATTGCAACAGGGGATGCTGTGGCTGCAAAAGTGTGCATCATAGTTAACTAGGGTTCACGCCGAGTGGTACTCGACATATGCATACTCTTATTCATTGGCTCATGACGAGCGGAAGTTTGCTTGCCCTTGTGGTCACCGCTGCGGTCGCGGTGCTCTTGGTTTGCTGCCTGGGATGCTCGACGTGCGGCTGCCGAGAGAAGGACGAGATTTTTAAGCATCACGGAGTCTAGGCGACTTCGCTCGCGAAAATTTGTGGCACGCGCGTCGTGGGGTAGGGCGCGCCCAAGCTGTATGCCTGCCTCAGCGTAAAGGGTGAACGATAGGGCGTGGCGACCAGTAGCCGCTTACCCGCCACTTTCTGCCCTGTTGACGATAAAAGACAATCCTTCCAGAGAGCCAGCATGCCGCCTAAACGGCGTAAATTTTGATGGTTTTGCGTCCGATTATGGTGCCGAAGGCTTCAAATACTGCTCGAAATGAGCAAGAATCCGATTGAAAAGGTGCGTTCGGTCGTCGGAACCAGCGATGGAATGGGTTTTGCGGGGATAAACCTGGAAGTCGTAAGGAATATCGGCCTCGATGAGCTTCTGAATGAACTGGACCGAATTTTCGATGTGAACGTTGTCATCGCCAGTGCCGTGGGCCAAGAGAAGATGGCCTTTGAGGTGGGCGGCCGAGTTGACGACGGAGAAGTCTTTGTAGCCGGCGGGAAAGTCCGTGGGCCCGCTCAGATATCGCTCGGTATAGATGGAATCGTAGTTGCGCCAGTCGGTTACGGGAGCCACGGCGACGCCGGCGCGGAAACGGTCGGAGTGAGACATGGCGTAGAGGGTGAAAGTTCCACCCCAACTCCAACCCCACCAGCCGAGGCGCTTGGGATCGAGCTGTGGATACTTCGCCAGCGCCGCATCTACCACAGTCAATTGATCTTCAAGCTGAACGGGGCCGAAGTTGCGCCATGCGCTCTGGGCGAAGTCACGGCCACGCATAGCGGAGCCGCGGTTGTCTGCGTGAAGGACGGCAAAACCGTGCTGGGTGAGAAGGGCGTCAAAAAACTCGGTTTCGCCGGCCCACCGGTTGGCGACCAACTGGACTCCGGGACCACCGTAGGGATTGACGATCAAGGGAACGCTCGCCGCGTCTGCGGCCTGGGCCGGTAGCAAGAGCGTTGCGTAGAGCGTGGAGCCGTCGTGGGCCTTGATTTCAAGCTGCTCGGGAACGCGGAGGTGGTAGCGCTCGGCGGCGCGTGTGGACCAGAAAACACTACACTTACCGCCGGTCTGGCAGAAGCTGAGCTGGGGCGGTTGAGTGCGGCGGGAGAACTTGTCGACGAACGTCGTGCCGAAAGGCGAGAAATTGCCATCGTGAAAACCATGACTGGTGGTGATCTGCTTCCGATCGCCGCTAAAGTTGACTTGCCATAACTGCTGTTCGAGGGGATTGCCTTCGTTGGAGGCGTAGTAAACGAACTGCTTTTCGAAATCGATGGTGGAGACGGCGGCGACGTCAAAATCGCCGGAGGTGAGCTGGCGCTCGAGCTTGACGGCGTCGGGCCGGGGAGTGTCGTAGCTATAGAGGTAGATGTGGTTATGGCCGTCAGACCAGTTGGTGAGGACGATGTGACCAGGGGCGACGGAGACGTCGTAGTTGTCGTCGAGGAATTTGTCGTCGGTGAGATCGAGGATGGCGTGGGACTGGCCGGTGGGCGTGTCAGCAAAGTAGATGGTTCGATGCTTGTGATCGCGGGTAAGCGTCTCAATCCAGACGGTATGATGGTCGACCCAGCCGAAGCGGGGGATGTAGTCCTGACCGGCATGGAGGGGGAGCTTGACCCAGACGGTTTTGCCGCCCTGGGCTCCAACGACGCCTACGCGGACGTCGGGATTGGGGTCTCCAGGCTGGGGATAATGCTGGTTCTGGACCTGGGCGTGATTGGGAATCCAGTCGATGAGAGGGTATTCGGGGACTTCGGATTCGTTCATTTGAAGATAGGCCAGACTTTTTGAGTCGGGAGACCAGAAGTAATTGCTGCGGACTTCGAGTTCTTCTTCGTAAACCCAGTCAACTTTTCCATTTAGGGTGGTTTGGCCGGGTGCGGCGGCGACTACGGTGGGGTTTGCGCCCTCGTTTTTGATACGGAGGACGTCAAGGCCGCGATCGCGAATGAAAGAAAGAGACTCGCCGTCGGGTGAGAATTTAGGGTCGTCGCCTGTGGCGGTCCCGGTGAAGCCGATCTGGACGCCGGTGCCGGTGTGGAGGTCGTAGTACCAGAGGCGGCCGTTGGAGTCGAAAACGAGGTGCTTGGAGTCGGGAGACCAGAGGTAGCTGGCCATCTTATAGCGTTCGCGATGATCGCGGTCTTGCTCAGTACCGTCGCCGTCTGAGAGAGATGCGAGCTTGGCGCGGCTCACCAGCACGTGCGGCTTGCCGGAAGCAGGATCGAGATCAATCAGCTCACCGCCGTCCAGGTAGGTTAGGTGTTTGGAGTCAGGCGACCAGGTTTGGCCAGCGGGAAGGTCACCGATGATAGAGCCGTGGGAGTAGATTTCTTCGACCGTGAGGGTAGGAGCCTGGGCTGCAGCGGATAAAGAACCTAATGGAAAAATGAGGGCTGCTGAGAAGAAACAAGAATGGAAGAAGGAAAGATTCGAGGGCCTACGATTAGCCGTTGTGGTCTCCCACCCATCGAGCAAAAAACGCTCGATGGATGGGGCACCCGAGGTTCCATCCCCTGTGGTTCGGGATCGCTTGTAGATGACTGAAAAGAAGAGAGCGGCGGCAAAGCGGATCAAGGGCAAGTCCTCCGGAGGTCTTACGTCACTGGAACGAGTTGATGAGGAGGCGGAGTTTCTTCTGGAGAAGTCTAAATCAGACGGGCAGGAGTTTATTTGCCGCGTAAGACAGCGGTAAGACAGTGTAAGACAAAGATCGAAGGGCGGGGGGTTGCCGGATAATTGTGGTTGGATTCAGGCGGTTGCGGAAAGAAAGAGGATTGAATGCATTGGGCAAGTCCGGAAGAACGGCGGAATTTGGGTCAGGCACGGCGCAAACAGGTTGGCCGGCAGGAGCATATCGAGCTGAGACCGAAAGCGCGGCAGACTCCGGCACTGTCGCTGCTGGAGCACGCGTCAAAGGGCCGGGTGCCGGCGCTGATCAAGCTGAAATACCACTTGATGGCGGAGTCGCCGTTTGGGTATTTTCGCGGCGCGGTGCCGGTGATGGCGGCGGACCTTTCTGTGCTGCCGAATACCGGTATTGTGTGCCAGATCTGCGGAGATGCGCATGTGCGGAACTTGGGCGCATTTGCCGCTCCTGACGGACGACTGGTGTTTGATATCAACGACTTCGACGAGACGACCCGGGCACCGTTTGAGTGGGATTTGAAGCGCATGGCAGCTTCACTGGTGTTGGCGGGGCGAGAGTCGGGCCACAAGGATGCAGCATCGCGGGCGGCCGTGGAGAGCTGCATAGAGCGCTATGCGACGCAGATGGCCGCTTTCGCGGACATGCCGAGCATTGAGGTCGTGCGCTACCAAGTGCATCGCATGGGATCGGTAGAACCGGTGCACGATGCGCTGCTGAAGGCGGAACGGGCGACGCCGATTCACACGCTGGTGCAACTCACGGAGGCAGCCAGCAAGAAGGCCGGAGAGCCGCGGCGATTCAAAGACGAGAAGCCGATGTTGGCGCGTGTGAAGGGGAGGCAGGCGGTAGCGGTGCTGGGGGCGTTGGGGCCTTATCGATCGATACTGGAGCCGCAGCGACAGCATTTGCTCTCGCTTTACCGGCCGGTGGATGTGGCCTTCAAAGTGGTGGGAACGGGGTCGGTGGGACTGCGGGACTATTGCATTTATCTCGAAGGAAATGGGGAGAAAGACCCTTTGTTTCTCCAGGTTAAGGAGGAGACGGTTTCAGCTTATTCGCCCTATTTGCCGGATGCGAAACCGGCGCACCATAACGGGCAGCGCGCGGTGGAGGGGCAAAGAGCCATGCAGTTGCAGTCAGACCCGTTTTTGGGATGGACGCAAATGGGTGGGCGCGACTACCTGGTGCGGCAATTGAACGACCACAAGGGAAGTATCTGCCTGGAGGATATGGCGGGGAAGGGCTTGCAAGCGTATGCGGAAGTGTGCGGCGAGTTGCTGGCGCGAGGACACGCGCGGTCTGGAGATCCGTTAACGATTGCGGGCTATCTAGGTGCGGGCGACGGGTTTGCCGACGCCGTGGCCAAGTTTGGGACCGCTTATGCCGATCAGACGGAAAAGGACTGGGGGGAATTGCGTCGCTCAGGAAAGGCCGCAACGAGAGCCCGGACGGCTAAGCACACTAATCCCGACACCTGAGATACAGGATGCTGTCTCACGACGATTCCCTTTCTCACGCCGAACGCTTTTTGCCCTCTGACTTTGTGACGACGACTTTCGGAGTTTTTCTAGTCCCTGGCTTCGACCGGAATAAAGCAGCGATCGCATCGGCCAGAGTCATTGGGTACGTCGACAGGGGGAGTTGAGGTCTGCTTACAGCCATACTAGGATCTAACCACGAGAAGCGATTCCGTTTCATTAAAACTGCGCGAATAGGGGTACGAAAGTTTTAGTGTCACAAGGATTAAAGTGTGTGGAATGAGGGGCCACCGAAAGTGACACGGAGGGTGGATGCCGAAGGGAAGCCTGCTCTGCGATACTGTAGGGTCATGCCAATCGCAGATTTGCAACAGGCCGCACAGAAGATCGCCGAGTTCCTCGCTAAGCTCAACAAACTAGGCGGATTGCGCCTTAAGTACCGCATCACGGCAGGGGATGGCGCGCGCGACCCTGAAGGCCTTGAAGCACGTGTGATTTACGTGGAACTGGGAGGGCCGGATGTGGCGCTGGTTACCCAGCATAACGGCGAATTGTTGCGGGCACTCGAGACGATTGCGGCGCAGATGCTGCGACTGGATCAGCGGGAGAATGACCTGGTGAGTTTCGACGCTGACAACTTCAAGGCGCTGAGAGCGCAGGAGTTGCGGTTGCAGGCGGAGACGGCGGCGGAAAAGGTGCGTAGGAGCGGAGTTCCCTATGCGTTTCCTCCGATGAATAGCCGGGAGCGGCGCCTGCTGCATCTGGCGCTGAAATCGCTTGAGGGCGTGGAATCGGCGAGTTCGGGTGAAGGGCAGGAGCGGTTTTTGGCGGTTTTTCCAGCGGGACAGACGCATCTGCCGGTGGCTGCACCGGCCGCGCCAAGGAGATTTGGGCGCAGGTAAACTTCGGATTGCCGATAGATGCATTGAGATTGCCTTTGCGGTCGCAAGAGGCGTCTAATGTTGAGACGGAGGCTCGCATGGCTGTCGAGCGCATCATTCTTCCGGTGGGAGCCAGACGGGCGCCTTCCCCGGTACGAGACGCGGCAAGAGAAAAGATTGGGACTGTGGTGCAGGTGGATGGTCATGGTCTGGCTTTTGTTAAGACTGTGGAAGATGGACGGATGTTTTCGTTCACATTTGACAAGATCTCGTCTTATAGCGGAGAAACGGCTGGCGAACTGGGTTTGGTTCCAGGATCTTTGGTTCGGTTTTTCGCAGACAACGGGGTGGTCAAGAAGGTAGAAAAGGTAGCGATCAAACCAGAATCGTACGGATTTCCCTGCTGACTCATGCCGCAGCTAACGCTGAACCCGCTTGACGCACAGCCAAGCGGGATGACGTGGCAGCCTGCCGGGCCATTGCCCATTGAAGTTCGCAGGTTCGGTTTGTTTCCAAACGTCGATGACTGGCTGCCGGGCGATCTGGTTCTGGTTTCGCATGTACAGCCGGACTGGATTCAGAGACAGATCATGGAAGCGCAGGGGCGCTGCGGCTATGCGCCCGACGATGCGCAGTGGCAGCACTCCGCGGTGTACATGGGCGACGCGTATGTGTGCGAAGCCGGGACGTCGGGAGTCCGGTACGAGAAGATAGCCAACTATGTGGGCTCGCATAAGATCCGTGTGCGACGCGACTTCAGCCTGACGCCGGATGATCGCTGGAGACTGGCAATACAGGCAGTCGTGCGCTTAGGCGACCCTTACAATTTCCGCGAAATTTTCTCGATCTATCGCACATCGTATTCGTCTTCCTGGACGTCGGCGGTGCGTGCGCAGTTTTACGCAACCAAGGGATCGGTGATTTGTTCGCGGCTGTATGCGAATGCATACAGCGCAGTGACAGGAAGGCTGCTTTCAACCGAGCCCAACGCTTCCATCACGCCGGCGACGCTCAGTTTTTCTCCTACTCTCAACGATGTCAAGGTTTGTTGGAGGGTCATCGCATGAGCCGGAGCAGAATGCTGCGGGAGGCGACCTTGGCGCGACGGTATGGGGTACGATCGCGGGGTTGCCGTGCAACAATTCGACCTATGAAAGCGATTGCAAGTTTTTTGCTGATAGCGGCGCTCAGTCGCGGCGTCAGTGCGCAGAAACGCCTCGTGCTGATCGATCAGGATGGTTCCGGGCCGGGCGGGTCGAACCAGATGGCGATGCTGGTGCTGTTGCAGGCTCCCGAAGTGGAGGTGCTGGGCATCACGATGGTGACCGGCAATGCGTGGCGCGATGAGGAGACGCAGCACACCTTGCGCATGCTGGAGCTGACGGGACACGGCAATGTGCCGGTGGCCAAGGGCGCGGTGTTTCCGCTGGTGCGGACTGAGTTGGAGACGCGGCTGGGATCGGCACTGGATGGCAAAGTGGCCTGGCTGGGTGCGTGGGGACAGGGCCAGACGACGCTGATGGAAACGGGCGGCGGGGTGAAGCCGGTGACGCCGGAACACCTTGTGGCGCACGGACCTTACGACGTTCCGCCGATGGCCGAGGGACAGCCGAAGCTCAAGGCTGTTGACGAAGATGCGGTACATTTCCTGGTGCGGCAGGTCAGGGCGCATCCGCATGAAGTGACGATTTATGCAGCGGGGCCGATGACGAACATTGCTCTCGCAATCGCGATTGATCCCGAGTTTGCGGCGCTGACGAAGGGGATCGTGCTGATGGGCGGAAGCTTGAATCCGCAGACCGAGGACCCGGAGTTTGCCGACAGCCCGCGGCATGAGTTCAATTTCTGGTTTGATCCGGAGGCGGCGCGGATCGTGTTGCGCGCGGGGTGGCCAAGGGTGGATGTGACGACCGTGGATGTGTCGATCAAGGCACCGTTCACCGAAAAGATGCTCGATGAGATTGGGAAATCGCAGTCGACGACGGCGCGCTATATCGCGGCGTGGAGCCAGGACCGGTACTATCTTTGGGATGAGCTGGCGGCGTGCACGTGGCTCGATCCGACGCTCATTACCAGGGAAAAACAAGTGTATATGGACATCGATTTGAGCCATGGACCGAGCTATGGAGATACGCTGACGTGGAGCGAGAAATTCAAGCCCGCGACGGGTGTGCGGATGGTTCATGCGCAGGTAGATCTGGATTTGGAGAGGTTTCAGAGAATGTTTGTGGAGTTGATGAAGAAGTGAAGTGAGTGAAGGAAGTGAAGTGAGTCGGGCGAGTGAGAGGGGCGAGCTATGACGGTGCAGTCGATTCTTGGGAGCAGTAAGTTAGTTGCATTTGCGCCTACGTTGAATCCGGTGAAGGCGCTGGCGTTTTATGAAGGCGTGCTGGGACTGAGGCTGGTGGAAGACCAGGCGCCGTTTGCGCTGGTGTTCGATGCGAATGGGACGATGCTGCGGGTGACGAGCGTTCGCGAGCTGACGCCGCAAGTCTTTACTGTGCTGGGTTGGGATGTGGGCGATATTGAGGCAACAATCGACAAGTTGACAGCGTCGGGAGTCGAGTTTCTGCGGTTTGCGGGAATGAATGACACCGATCCACGAGGGATATGGACTTCGCCGAATGGGGCGCGGGTGGCGTGGTTCAAGGACCCGGATGGGAATGCATTGAGCTTGACCGAGTTCAAATGATTAGCGAGATGGAATTGATCTCGTTTTGTTGAAGTTTTTTATAGAATTTGCGAAAGGACAAAAGCAGATTCTTCGCTCACCACCCCCGAACTGAAAAGCGTTCGGGGCCCCGTTCGTTCAGAATGACAGCCGACTTTTTTGTGAGTGGACTTCAGGAGCGGGACGCTGGCTGGAAGATCGAGAAAACGACGAAGGCCGCGCGGGGCGCGGCCTTTGTTGTAGCTGGATGACTAACTTAGTGAAGCTATGAGTTAGCCGTTGAGGAGTTCCTGCAACTTATTCAAGGTACGGTGGAGATCTTTGTCGGCGCGGCGCTGATCGTCGATTTTTCCGATCGAGTGCATGACCGTGGTGTGGTGCTTGTTGCCGAACTGGCGGCCGATTTCAGGCAGGCTGGCTTCGGTCATCTGCTTGGCAAGATACATGGCGATCTGGCGGGGCACGACGACGTTGCGGGAGTTGTTTTTCTGTTTGAGATCGCTGACGCGCATGCCGAACTGCTCGGCGACGGCGCGCTGAATAGCCTCGATGGTGATCTTGCGAACCTGCATGTCGATGAATTGCTTGAGGCACTGCTGGGTTGTGGCCAGAGTGATCTCCATCTTGTTCATCTGGCACCAGGCGATGAGGCGGGTCATGGCGCCCTCAAGTTCACGCACGTTGGTGCGGACGTTGGAGGCGATGAAGAGGGCCACATCGATAGGCAAGATGACCTGTTCGCTCTCCGCTTTCTTTTGGAGGATGGCGACCTTGGTTTCGAGATCGGGCGGCTGAATGTCGGCGATGAGTCCCCACTCGAAACGCGAACGGAGGCGATCTTCGATTTCGGCGAGTTCTTTGGGCGGCCGGTCAGAGGCGATGACGATCTGCTTCATGCTCTCGTGGAGGGCGTTGAAGGTATGGAAGAACTCTTCTTGCGTGCGCTCTTTTTGAGCGATGAACTGAATGTCGTCGATGAGGAGTACGTCAACGGAGCGGAAGCGATCGCGGAAGCTGGTCATGCGGTCGTTGCGCAGCGAGGTGATCATCTCGTTGGTGAATTTTTCCGCGGAAACGTAGCAGATGCTGGACGTGGGCTGACGGCGCTTCACCTCGTGGCCGATGGCATGCATGAGGTGGGTCTTGCCCATGCCGACTCCACCGTAGAGGAAGAGCGGGTTGTAGGCACGCGAGGGACGCTCAGCGACGGCCAGAGCTGCAGCACGAGCGAACTGGTTGCCGTTGCCGATGACGAAGTTGTCGAAGGTGTAGCGCGAGTTGAGTTGGGCGGCGGTCGACCAGTCGATGGTCTGCTGCACGGGGGTGCGCGAGGCAGACGTGGGAGCAGACGGAGCATGCGCAGCGACGGGACCGAAGCCTCCATCTTTGCGCTGCGGGGGAACGGACGGGTCGTCTTCGGCGGTGACGAAACACACGTCGTCGAACTCGAGGGACTGGAGGTCAATGGCCTCCTGAATCAAATCTCCATACTTGTCACCGATGTGCTGGAATTCCGGCGAGGGTACTCGAACATAGAGCGTACGACCCAGGGCGTGGCTATAACGCGTGGGCTTAAACCAAGTCTCGAAAGACTGGCGGATGACCTTTTTTTCAAGGGCGGCCAGAATCAAGAGCCATGGATTGAGAGCCGTTGCCGGCGTAGTTGCAAATGCCATCGAACAAGTCCTTAGTTGTCTGTCGCCGGCGCGTTTATCCGTGTGATTTTTGGCAACGGCTCTCCATGGACGGGGGTACTGCGTTTCCCGTCAATGTCAGAAATAACCCGCCAGTGTGCCGGTGAATCTGCCTCGTTGAATTGACCTCGAGGCGTGGAAAATAACGTTCCGTTTGAGACGTTGAAATACTTTTGCTGAACGGTCCCGATGGTAGCACATTTAGGGGTCGTTGCAATGCCTCTTTCACACAACATTCGGCACATTCAACTCCTTGCACCATCCATGGTGAAACTCATGCCACTCCGGTTACTGGAGTTACCGCATAACCCAAGAGTATCAATGCTGTTTGTCTTGGAGACGAAGGGCGGTGTCGGGGTTGCCGCTGGTTTCAGAATGAGAAGGTAAGGGCGGAAAGCTGGATTCCTGGCGCAACCTGCGATACACTTGAATCTTGCCGTCCAAATCGGTTCGGCGATCGTGTGTCTTTGTCGGGAAATTTGCGTGAAGCGAGATTTGCTTGAGTTAGAGCTCGCGGAACGGAAGTAACTCAGGACGAGGCTCGCATAAAGAACCGAGAGCGGCACAGAATTCGAGAGAAAACAGGAGCGCATTTCGATGCCCAAGCGCACATTTCAACCTAACCGCCATCGCCGTGTAAAGACGCACGGATTTCGCGCGCGTATGAAGACCAAGGGCGGCGCCGCAGTGCTGAACCGTCGCCGTGCGGCGGGCCGCAAGCGCGTTTCTGTCAGCGCTGGCTTCCGCGACTAAGCCACGCCGTTTGATTTTGGGCCGGACTCCGCCATTCCTCGCGAGCTCGGCCGAACTCCTTCCGGCTTTACCATGAACACCCCTCCCAACTCTGTTGCTTCCGGATCTGCTGCATCTGGGCCTGCGACCTCGCGAGCGCAATCGCTTACGGGTTCGCGTCTTACGAAGCATGCGGACTATCAGCGCGCGTATGCGGCGAGCCGCAAGAAGCAATCGGCGTCGATGAGCTGGTTTCTGGCACCGCAATCTGCGCCTGACGGGCACGCATTACCTCCGGGACCGCGTGTGGGTTTGACGGCCGGCAAAGTGCTGGGCAAGGCACACGAGCGCAACCGCATCAAGCGGCGCATGCGCGAGGTGTTGCGCAAGCACGTGGATCTGCTGCCGGCGGGCGTGGATATGATCCTGCATCCGCGGCGGATCGTATTGACAATCGAATTCACGAAACTAGAAGCAGAGATCGTGCGTATCCTTACACAGGCCAAGGCTGATGCGGCGCGCGGTGTAAGGCAATCCGCTCCGCAGGCGGCACCAGCCAGGCGCGCATAATGACTCGCGTTTTGTTAGCTCTTCTCGCTTTTTATCACCGCTGGCTTTCACCCGCGGTTCACTCGCTGGGCGCGGGCGGATGCCGTTATCAGCCAACGTGCTCAGACTACGCGGCGACGGCGATAGCGATTCATGGCCCGATTCGGGGCACATTGCTGGCAGCGGGCAGGCTGCTGCGCTGCCACCCTTTCAGCAGGGGCGGTCTTGACCAGGTACCACCCGCACGCGTCTCCCGCACAGTTCAACACGAACCATTACCATAGAACTAACGGCGGGCCACACAAGTGCCGCCCGCTTCACGACAGGACGTTTCCTTTGCCCGAATTTCAAAATCCTAATGTTCAAACGCCGGGTGGCGGTGGTGGCAGCAACAGCGGCGGCGATACGCGTTCGCTGATGGTGCTCGGCTTTCTGGCGATTGCAGTCTTCTTCGGCTTTCAATATTTTGGCAAACCGAAGCCTACGACTCCGACGGCGGTAACGCAGGCGCAGCAGGCACCGCAGAGTTCGCCTATGGCGATGAATGCGCAGCAGGGCGTGGCTTCTACTGTGCAAGGCGCAACGGGCGGACCGGCTGTGACAGCGGTAGCCGAGACCGAAACCACGATCGAGAATGCGAACTTCCGCATCGTGTTTACCAATCGCGGCGCGCAGGTGAAGCAGTGGATACTGAAGCACTATTTCGACAGCCTGGGCAAGCCGCTGGACATGGTGCAGACGCAGGCCGCGGCGCGATTTGGACAGCCGCTATCGCTGTTTACGTATGACGAGAAGTTGACGGCGCAACTGAACCAGGCTCTCTACCAGCCCTCAGCGACGGGCGTGGTGTGGGCACCGAACTCGATCAGCTTCCACTACGCACAGGGCGACGTGGATGTAGTGAAGACGTTCCGCTTTGACGCGAGCTATGTATTGACGGCCGAGGTCGCGGTACGTCGCAACGGCGAGCCGGTGCGGGCGCTGGTGGCGTGGCCTGCAGGGCTGGGCGACATGGAGGAGTTCCAAGGGCGCGCCGGCGCTTACGGCATTGCGCGGACTCCAGCATCGTTTGCATGGTCGCTGAACGGGAAGCAGGATACAGAAGCCGCGAAGAAAGTCAGCAGCGGTGCGACGCTCGATGGCAATTATGAATACGCGGCCACGGCGGATTTGTATTTCGCAGCCGCATTTTTGCCGGATGTGCCGGCGCGGGCGAGCGTGGTTACATTGCACAACACGATCGACCTGCCCAGCGACCCAACGGATCCAAACAGTCAGAAGAAGCCGGCGGACATCATTGGGCTGGCAGTTGGCGATACCAGCGGATTTACGCGGGTGCGGATTTATGCTGGTCCCAAGCAGTTGGACCAACTGGCGAACATTCACACCATGGGCGCAGACGGGAAGCCGGATGGCCCGACTCTCGAGAAACTGATCCAATTTGGCGACTGGCTGGGATTGATTGCCAAGCCGTTGTATCTGGCGCTGCGCTGGCTCTATGAACACGGCATACCGAACTGGGGCTGGGCGATTATCGTGGTCACGGTCATCTTCAACCTGGTCATGCTGCCAACGCGCATCATGATGATGCGGTCGTCATTGAAGATGATGCGCATTCAGCCCAAGGTTGAGGCGTTGAAGAGCCGGTATGCGCACCTGAAGATGAACGACCCGAAGCGCGCCGAGATGAACACGGAGATGATGGCGCTCTATAAGACCGAGGGCGTGAACATGTATGGCGGCTGTCTGCCGCTGCTGATTCAAATGCCGCTGTTCTTTGCGTATTACCGGGTGCTCGCCAACGCGGTCGAGTTGCGGCAGGCGCACTGGTATTGGCTGACGGATTTGTCGTCGCCCGATCCACTGCACATCTTGCCGATTCTGATCATTCTGAGCATGTTCCTGGTGCAGTTTTTGACGCCGTCTCCGGGTATGGATCCGAATCAGCGACGGATGATGGCGATCATGATGCCGGTTATTTTTGGCTTTTCGATGTGGCACTTCGCATCGGGGCTGGCACTCTACTGGGGTACAGGCAACCTGATCAACCTGGCGATTCAGCTCACCATCAATCAATCGAGCATCGGCAAGGAGATGCACGCGATTGCAGCCAAGCGAGCGGCCAAGCGAAGCGGTTCAAACAAGCCCACGATTCAAGGGCGGCGTTAGAGAATAGTCGAAGTTCGCCGAAGAACAGAAGCAGATTCTTCACTCACCACCCCCGAACTGAAATACGTTCGGGGCCCCGTTCGATCAGAATGACAGTCGCTTTGATATTGCGCATTTCAGACTCAGAACACTAGGAATAGTCGAACGCCGCAGCCAGGGTGTCGTCGATAGTTGGCTGAACGAAGTAGAAGCCTGCGTCTAGAAGCTTGCGCGGATAGGCGCGTGTACTCGCCAGGAGCGCCTCATCGGCCATTTGACCGAGGACAAGGCGCAGGGCAAAAGTGGGCGTGGGAATAAACGCAGGGCGTTCAAGCTGGTGGGCTAGAGAGCGCGTGAATTCCGCGTTGGTCACGGGATAGGGCGAGACAACGTTGACGGGGCCGGACAACGCCGGCGTTTGCAAAACGAACTGGATCGCCAAAACCAGATCAGGCAAGCTGATCCAGCTCATCCATTGACGTCCGCTGCCGAGGCGGCCGCCGATTCCCAATCTGAAAATGGGCTCCATGCGGGCGAGAGCTCCTGCTCCGCGTGACAACACCACACCAAAACGAAGATGAACGACGCGGATTCCTGCGTCCACGGCGGGTTGCGCAGCGGCTTCCCAGGAGACGCAGGCTTCGGCGAGAAAGCCGGAGCCGAGCGGCGATGATTCATTCAACAGCTCATCGGCGCGATCTCCATAGATGCCCACCGCAGAGGCCACGAGCAAAGCTTGGGGCGGGTTGCGCAGACGAGCCAGCGTTGAGGCCAGGGCACGGGTCGAGTCGACTCGGCTGGAGACGATTTCGCGACGGTATTCCGGGGTCCAGCGATGGGCGGAAAGATTGGCTCCGGAGAGGTGAATGGCTGCGGTCAGGCCTTCGAGCGGCGTGGAGTCGGCGAGGGGCGGATCGGCGGCAGAGTTCCATTGGATTTCGCCGGGCGAGGGCGAACGGCGGACCAACTGGAGGATTTCTGTATCGGGCGCGGCGAGGGCACGGTGGAGTGCATTTCCGAGCATTCCGGATGCACCGCTCAAGAGGAATCTATCGCCGAGATTGTTCATATGTTCAGAATCCATCTTTGAAGAGCAAAATTCGAAATTTGAGTTTGCTGCTTCATTCTGCCTTTAGTAGGATGGGAATAAATTTTGATCTGGGCAACAAGTCGCCCGGTGTATTTCGGGAGGCACAATGACCGACCCAGCTACCGTTCGCAGCGAAGAGACGAATAAATCTCAGGTGGACACCGAAACGACGGAGCGGTTCATCGCCGAGAAGCACATTGGCGAACGGATCAAACGGCTGCGGCTGAAGAAGTCGATGGGGCTGGTGGAGTTGGGCCGGCACACGGGGCTGAGCGCTAGTTTCCTGTCGCAACTGGAAACGGGGCGCGTGGTGCCGACGCTGCGCAACCTGGCACGCGTGGCGATGGTGTTTTCCAAGGATCTTTCATACTTCTTCGACAGCGAACCTCAAGCCATGTTCCGCGTTCATCGGCGCAAGGACCGGGTGAGGCTGCCGCAGACCGGGGTAGAGCCGCCGACGTACTTTTTCGAGAGCCTCGGCTACATGGTTCCTGACCGTCACATGGACCCCTATTTTGCGGAATTCATCCCCTTGGGACAGCATGCTGAACCCAAGGCGCACATGCATCCGGGATACGAATTCCTCTATGTCCTGGAGGGAGAATTGGCGCTGCACCATGGGGAAAATCAGTGCACGCTGCAACCGGGCGACGCGGTTTATTTCGATGCGAGCATGGCGCACTCCTATGTTTGTGCAGGTGCCAAATCGGCGAGTGCTCTGATCGTAACGATGCACCAGCCGGCGCCGATGTTGGCGGGGACACCACGGCCTTTGCCGACGCAAGCGTTTCCTCGGCCGGTGGGAACGTTGCCCGCGCCGGGAGCACCTGCGAACCGGTAGGGGCTCAGGCTGGCCGATCTAATGTGCGATCCCACCGTTCTCTAGAACGAAGCGAAGGATGGGGCTCGGCCTGTGTGCGGGAGTGAGGCTGGGGGAAGTCTTGGATCGGACGACGCGGGTGACGAAAAGGCGGTTTGCGCGTCCATCTGACAGCAGGAACCAGCTTTAGAACACCTTTAGCTTCAAATTTGCTCCGAGTGGAGAATCTATGGCGGACGCGGTGAGTTTTCCCACTTCGACGGTTGGCGGGCCGACGGTTTTGGCGTGGCCAGGCATGGGGGCGGTACAATCCTCGCGAGGCATGGCTGCGACAACGGCAATGGACGGACCGAACCGCGGGCAAGGGCGCCTGCAGTCGCGCGCGCCGGAGATGGAGCTGATCCGGGAGGCGCAGGCGGGGTCGCGGGCCGCGTTTGACGCGCTGGTGCGCCAGTATGAGCAGCAGGTATTGCGGCTGGCGATGCACCTGACGGGCAGCGAGCACGACGCCGAAGACATTTATCAAGAGGCCTTTCTCAAGGCTTATCGGTATATAGGGAATTTCCGTTTCGAATGTTCGTTTTACACCTGGATTTACAGGATCGTGACCAACCTTTGCCTGGATCAACTGCGGCGGCGAAAGACGCGGCGAGAAGACCAGGCTGTGATTCTGGACCACTCGGGCGACGAGATCGACGTGCTGGCATCCGTGTCGGACGACCGGTCGTTTTCAAATCCGGCGAAGGAGCTGGACAGGAAGGTATTGGGATCGAGGATTCAAGAAGCGCTGGGGAAGCTGACACCGCGCGAGCGCATGGTTTTTGAACTGAAGCACTACCAGGGACTCCGCCTGCGCACGATTGGAGAGATGTTGAACACCACGGAAGAAACCGCCAAAAATACGCTCTTCAGGGCGACTAAAAAGTTGCGAACGCAACTGGCGGGATTGCGGTAATAGTCTTCGAGACACGGGGACCTTGGACGCAGGGATTTGAACACTTAGAGGCTGGAAGGACGTTGCTATGAATTGCGAACTTGCACACGAGCGAATCGTGCTGGCTGCTTATGGAGAGCTGCCGGACGACGCGGCCCATGAGCTGGAGCGGCACCTGGCGACCTGCGCGGAATGCAGCGGGGAGCGCGAGCAACTAAAGGCGCTGAAGCTGCTGGCCGATGCCTATCCTGTAGAGGAACCACAAGCCAACCTGATGGCGAGGTCGCGGCTGCGGCTGGAAGAGGCGCTGGACGCGCTGCCGCCGAAGCGGTGGTTTGAGCGGCTGGCACAGCGAATTACCAACAACGTTGCGAACTTGCAGGCGGCGCCGGTGGCGGCTGGTTTGCTGCTGGTGATAGGGGCAGGCGCGGGCGGCCTGGGCGGATATCACGTGGCCCAGAGCCATGCGGCCCAGGTGGGCTCTCGAGCCCAGGCTGTGGCTGAGACTCCGGCGGCGGCGGTGCCGGGCAGCGTGGAAGTGGCTAATATTTCAAGCATTGTGCGGCAACCGAACAGCGACGTGGTAGAGGTGCACTATAACCAGCTGGTGCCGCGCCAGATCAAGGGATCGCTGGACGATGTGGAGATCAGGCAACTGCTGATGCTGGCATCGGAGGATTCGGCATCGGCGGGAGTCAGGGACGATTCGGTGGGACTGCTGGCGGCGGAATGCCGGGCGGGGCGCGGCTGCGATGGCGTGGCGGGGATTCGCGATGCGCTGATGGTGGCGTTGCGCTATGACCGCAGCGAGGCTGTGCGCGAGAAAGCCTTGCAGGGGCTGGAGCCGTATGTGGCGACGGATGTGCGGATACGCAATGCGGTTCTGGAGGCGCTGATGAACGATAGCGACCCGCGGATTCGGACGACGGCCATCGGTATTTTGGAGCCGGTCGAAGCGGACACGAGTGTGCGGCAAGTACTGCACACGGTGGCGCATTCGGATCGGAATCCACAGATCCGGCTGGTTTCGCGTAAAGTACTGAGCCAGGTTCCGGAGATTCAGTAACCGGAAATTAAGTAAAAGGGATCCAAACCTTGAGGCAATTGCACCGTCGAAAAAAGAGTGCGAGCCCAGGGAAAGGAAAGACGGAGAACAACCATGAAACACCTTTTGAGGCCGTACAAATATCTTCAGCTTGCCTTGCTGGCGGGCGTGGCGGGGGCGCTGGCCGTGACTCCGCCAGGGGCAGGAGCGCAAACAGGACCAATCATCCGGCTATTGCAGGAACCAAGTGCGCTGTTGTCGCATTCGAATTCTCAGGGATACCTGGGGGTGCTGACGGCGGATGTGGACACGGAAACCGCGGCGAAACTGAAGCTCAAGGAAGCGCATGGGGCAGTGATCACGCTGATCGATCACGATGCGCCGGCGGGACAGATGGGACTCCGCGTCAATGACGTGGTGATCGATCTCGATGGACAGAAGATTGAAGGCGCGGAGCAATTTAAGCGGATACTGCGCGAGATTTCTCCGGGGCGGAAGGTGAATATCGCTTTCAGCCGCGACGGCAATATGCAGACGGTTACGGTGCAACTGGTGGATCGCAAGGCCATGGAGCACGACGTCTGGAACAAGATGAACAGCGGGGATGTGCTGCCGGCGGCGTCGGGGATGGGTATCTTGACGGGCAGCGGCGACACGGGACTGCCGGGATGGCACATGCCGTTTGTGGGCAGCAGTCTGAAGGTAGGGGCGCTGGTGGAACCGTTGAGCTCGCAGATGGCCGAATACCTGGGCGTGCCGAGCGGGGTGATGGTGAAGCAAGTGGCGCGCAAGAGCGAAGCGGCCGCGGCGGGGTTGAAGGTCCATGACGTGATCGTGCGGGTGGGAAGCGAATCGATTGCGACGACTGCCGATTGGGACCGCGCGCTGCTTTCAAACCAGGGCAAGCAGGTGCAGGTTACGGTGCTGCGCGATCGCAGACAGCAGACGGTGACACTGCAGGTGGATTCGAAGCATCGGAGTCAGGTTCGCCGGCCCGATGGGTTTGACGGGGTCGATGCGGGCAGCGGGAGCTGACGAGAAACAAGAATGCAGGCACATCAAAGCAAAGAAGTCTTGTAGGGCTTATGCGATCCCACCCTTCGCTAGAAAAAAGCGAAGAACGGGGCACCCAGTTTCATCCAACCGTGGGGAATCGCGATGAGTTGAAGCTATAGAACTGCTAGTCTTCGCCGAGTTTGTAGGCGATGCCGAAGCGGCCGATTTGTATGAGCGGCTTGTCTGCGGGCGGCCAGATGTGAAGATTTTCGACACGGGGAGATCCGGGCAGGCGATAGGCCTCGGTAGTGCCTACGAGCGCGCCCGTGGCCGCGACATGAAAATGCACATTGAGAGTCTCTTTGCCTCGCGTCCATCCGAAGGCATATTCGCCGGGCTTGAGGAACACATCACCAATTTTGATGGGAGCCTGGACGACGAGGAAGTGCGAGTACTTGCCTTCAGCGGAGTAGCCGGCGGTAATCAGAACTACGCCGGCGATGTAGTGGCCGTGCGCGTTCACGATGCCGGAAGCGGTGCGCATCTCGGTCTCGATGTGCTCCTTTTCGACGGGAGCGCGGGCGGGCAACAGCGACGCAAGCTCGGCATCGGTGGCCTGTCGCCAAGCGGCCTTTTGGGCGTGGACGGCAGGGCAGGCAAGGCACAGAGATAAGAGAGCAAGTGTAGATAGAAAGCCAGACGATTTAATCATGGTTGCTTTGGTCATTGGGTTGGTTTCCGGAGCGATTCGAGGGTAACGATGCCGCGCTGAATGGCAGCGGTGGCGGCCTGGGTGCGGTCGGTGACGCCGAGTTTGCCGAGGAGACTGTTAATGTGAGTTTTGACGGTAGCTTCGGAGATTTCGAGCTCGGTTGCGATCTCCCTGTTGCTCTTGCCGTGGACGATCTGCTCGAGAACGTCGAATTCGCGAGGCGTGAGTTCTTCAGTGCCCATGCGTTCGGCGAGACGTTGGGCAATGGCGGGAGGAATGTGAGAGCGACCGGCGTGTACGGCGCGAATGGTGGAGATCAACTCCTCTGTAGTCATGCCCTTGAGCAAATAGGCGCGGGCGCCGGCCTGGAGAGCGCGATAGATGTCTTCATCGCCGTCGTAGGTGGTGAGGACGATGAAGCGGGCGCCGGGAGTTTCCATGCGAATGCGCTGGATAACGTCGACGCCGGAGAGACGGGGCAGGCGCAAGTCAACGAGTGTGATGTCGGGCAGGTGCTTGCGAAACTGGGTGATGGCTTCGACGCCATCGGCGGCTTCGCCAACAACTTCAAGGCCCTCGACTACGTTGAGCAGCGCCACTAAGCCCTGGCGCACGACATGGTGATCTTCAACAACGAGAACGCGAATGGATTCCTGAGTCACGCTTGCTCCTTTATAGCTTTATGCGCGGGTGCAGAGAGGCGAACGGTAGTGCCTGCGCCGGGCTTGCTGGTGATTTCGAGTGTGCCACCGATGGAGGCTGCCCGCTCGCGCATACCGGTGAGACCGTAGTGGCCGGAGGACGAATCGGCAGGGGAGATGGTGGAGTCGAACCCGCGGCCGTCGTCGCGGATTTCAAGAGCGATTTCGCGCGGCCCGTATTCCAGTTGAACATTGAGCGTGGCGGCGTTGGCGTGCTTCTTCACATTATGGATGGCTTCCTGGGCGACGCGCTGGATTTCGCGTTCGACGCCTGGGGGGAGCGGGCGATAGGCTCCGAAGATGCTGAAGCGGGCAGTGAGGCTGTGGTTGCCGGACTGCTCGACGATGCGGCGCATGCGCACGGGCAGGGTGGTTTCGCCGGAATCCTGGGAGCGCAAGGCCCAGATGGACTGGCGGGCATCGGCTAAACCTTCGCGGACGTAGCCGCGGGTGGTGTCGAGATGCTTGGCCGCGGCTTCAACTTTCTGATGCCGAAGGAGTTCGCTGAGAACCTCAAGCTGGACGGAGATGCCGACGTAGCCCTGGGCAAGGGTGTCGTGAATTTCACGGGCGATGCGGTTGCGCTCACCGAGGACGGCGTTGAATTCGCGCTCGGCCCGGATGAGGCGGAGACGCAGCAGCAACGCGACCAGGGCTGCGATGGATAAAAAGAGCAGCGCGTAGAACCAAACGGTCTGATAGAAGTGGGGGCGGAGTTCAAAACGGAGGGCAGCTCCGTCGGTGTTCCAGACGCCGTCGTTGTTGGCGGCCTGAACGCGGAAGGCGTATTTGCCGGGGCGGATGTTGGTGTAGTATGCGGTGCGGCGAGTACCGGCTTCGGTCCACTGGTGGTCAAAGCCCTCAAGCATATAGCGATAGTGGACTTTTTGAGGGGCGGAAAAACTCAGACCGGCGTATTCGAATTGAAAATGATTGTGGCCGGCGGGAATGCGGGTCGGGTCGCCGTCGGCGTGAAGGGTCTGATCGACGTCGTCGACGGCAAAGCGCTCGACGGAAACGGGCGGAGGAACGGTGTTGACGGGAAAGTGGGAGGGGTCGACCTCGACTAGTCCTTTGGGCGTGGCGAACCAAAGATGGCCGTCTTGAGAATGCCAGGCGGAGGGGTGGCTGTTGGTGGCTGTTTCGCGGCTGCGCAGGCCGTCACCGGTGCCGAATTCGATCCAGTTTGAACAGTCGGGGCCATTCATTTTGTTCATGGTGCCGCCACAATCGCAGCGGGCGATGCCGTTGCCGGTGGCGAACCAGAGATGGTCTTGAGAGTCGGCAAGGATGGCGTGAACGGTGGTCTTGGCGAGGGTGGTCTGGGTGACGGAGGAGAAGCGTTGGCCGTCCCAGAGGTTCCAGCCGTGGTCTTGGGTGCCGACGAGCAGGGTGCCGTGCTGGTGAACCAGAAGCGCGGTGATGACGTTGCTGGAGAGGCCGTCGGCGGTGGTGAAGTTGGTGATTTGTCCGTTGCGAAGGCGGGAGAGGCCAGCGAAAGTGGCGACCCACAGATTGCCGGCGGCGTCACGAACCATGGCGCCGACCAGGTCGCTGCCCAGGCCTTCGGCATGGGTGTAAGTCTGAATGCGGGCGATGGAATGAGTGCCGGGCTGGAACGTGCAGTGAGCCAGGCCGCGACGGGTGCCGATCCAGAGGGAGCCATCGGCATCGGCGAGCAGGGAGCGGATGAAGTCGTCAGGCAGGCCGTCGGCGGAGGTGAAGGAGTCGATCTTGCCGGCGCGAATGCGGCTGAGGCCGTCGGGTGTGCCTACCCATTGGTCGCCATTGGGAGCTGCGGCCAGGGAGAGGATGACGTCGCTGATGAGGCCGTTGCGGACGGAGTAGGTGGCAACGGGAGCATTGCCGCGGAGAACATTGAGTCCGCTGCCGCTGGTGCCGACCCAGAGTTTGCCGGCGCTGTCTTCGACGACGGCGGTGGAATTGTCGGAGGAGAGACCGTCGCGAGTGGTGAAGGTGTGGAAGCGCTGATCGCGGAGGATGTGAAGCCCACCGGATTCAGTGCCGGCCCAGAGATTCCCTTCCCTGTCTTCGATGATGGACAGTACGGAGGCGGAGGCGAGGGGATCGGTGACGGGCAGGCGTTCAACTTTGCCGGCGACCCAACGGGCGAGGCCGGCGTTGGTGCCGATCCAGAGAGCGCCTTCGCGATCGTGAAAGAGGGCCTGGATGCGAGTGCCGGGGAGTTCGTTTCCTGCCCTCAGAAGGGCCGTGAGGATGCCGTTGCGGGAGATCTGGACTGCGTTCTTGCTGGAGACGGCGGAGGTGGCGCCGCTAGCCTGGACGAAAGCGACTGTGCCGCTGGAAATGGACGTTTTTTGGGCCTGTTGCCAGCGGCCATCGCGGTAAATGGCAAGATTGTCTGAAGCGACGACCCAAACTTCGCCCTGGCCATTGGAAGTGACGGCCGTGATGGCACTTGCGGGTATACCGGTGGCGGAAGTGGAGTCGATGAATCGACCGTTTTCTAGGCGTGCGAGGCCCTGATCGGTCCAGACCCAGAGCACGCCGTTGGCGGCCTCAACGAGCGACCAGATGGCGTTGGAGGGAAGTCCGCTGGACGTCGTGTAGATGGTGATGGCGCCATTTTTAGAGCGGGCGAGACCTTCGCTGGTGCCGATCCAGAGAGCGCCGTCGCGGGTCTCGAGCAGGCAGCGAATGTCATTGCCGGGAAGAGCGGACTTGGAGTTTCGATCGAAGAGCTGAAAGCCGTTGCCGTCGAAGCGGACCAGGCCCACTTCAGTGCCTATCCAGAGAAAACCGTCGCGAGTCTGGATGAGGGCCTGGACGGTGTTCTGCGGCAGACCGTTTTCCATGACCCAGATCTGGCGGCCGAGGCTGGCGAGAGGAGTAGTGGGTTCGAGGGCTGCGGCGGAAGCGAAGAACCCGAGCAGGATCGCGAATGCGACGAAGAGGATCTTATTGATCCGGCAAGAAAACAGTGACATCGCTTTCCCACCGATACCCCGAAAGAGCACGAAAAGGGATGGGGCATCCGCCGCGCAGATCGGCGTTGAAGTGGAGCGCGAAGGCGCTCGATGCAGTGTCGATCTGGAGGAGGTCGAAGGCACGGGTCGCGTTAGGGCTCAATCTCTTCTAAAACAGGATTCAGATCAAATTGTGCGCATCTTCACAGTAATCTCATTGGGGGCCGAATGGATACAAGTCCTTTGCTACGAATGGGTAAAGTGACAATGCGCCTCCACCTTTCGATGGATGCCAGTGTCATTCATATGACTCAAGACGGGGAGGAGGCCCGGAGATAGTCTGTATCTGTCTCCTGAACGACTTTTCATCACTGGCATGTGACCTTCGGGTGGCGCCCCACGACGGCAGCCACCCGATTCCTTTTTTGGGAGCAGCTTTCCCTCAGATCAAATCTGTTTCGGAATGCAACACGCTTGCCCACGGTAGGCGCAAGGCAGGTACTGCTATCCTTAAGTCGTGAATCTGGCGTCCAAACTGAAGGGTTCAGCGGCCATGGTGCTGCTTTTGGCGGTGGCGATTGCCGCCTGCCACAAGGAAGAGCAGGCCGTGGTGGGCGTGGCGCAGACGGCGGTCAAGGCAGAGCAAAAGGCGCAGGCAGCGGCCACGGAACGCGATCGGCAACGGGAGGCTTTGGCGCGGATTCCTTTACCCACCAAGAGCTTGTATGTGAATGTCCGCGAGCCGGGAGAATGGAAGAACCCATTTATCAGCGTGGATGCCGAGACTCTGAACCTGCGCGTAACGCTGGCCGATGCCAATCCCAGTCCCGTGGGCCAGGGGTCGATGCTGCGGCCGGAAGCGGCACGGCGACAGGAGCTGCAACTGAATCCTGGCGCACTGACGGAGGCGCTAATTGCGCTGCCTGATGGCGCGTGGCGCTATGGACGCGTGGTAGCAGTGGCCGAGTCTCCGCTGGCCGATCGCAAGAAGCGGCCCGCGATTCGACGCAATGTCGAGGCGGCGATTCAGAAGCTGAACGATCTGGGAATTGTGGTCGAAGAGTGGCCGACGCGCTAGCAGCGATTTCTGGGTAAATGCCTCCTGGTTAATTCTTTGCTAATGTCGACTCCCTGTTGATCGCAGCGATCGGAGCGCATCGTTTTTTTGCCCGTAGCGGCAGGGAATCGTGGGCATTGCAGTGATGTGCGGCATTCTGACTGCGTGAAGGTCTGGGCTAAGATTCAAGCGTGACCACTTTTTCAATACTTACCAATCAGGCTCCGCTGGCGCATGAGAAGTTTGCTGCGCATCGGGAGTTGGAGTCGAAGCTCAAAGCGACGATTCGGGGCGAAGTGCGTTTTGATGTAGGATCGCGCGCCCTTTATGCCGCGGATGCTTCGAACTATCGGCAGCTTCCTATTGGCGTGATTGTGCCGAGGGATGCCGCGGACGTTGTAGCGTCGCTGGCCGCCTGTCGAGCCACTGGAGCGGCGGTGTTGCCGCGTGGCGCGGGTACGAGCCTGGCGGGGCAGTGCGCGAATGTCGCCGTGGTGTTTGACTTTTCAAAGTACATGAATCGGCTGGGGACGATTGATCCCGAAGCCAAGCTGGCGACGGTAGAGCCGGGCATTGTGCTCGATCGGCTGCGCGAGGCCGCGGAGGTGTATCACCTGACGTATGCGCCTGATCCTGCAACACATTCGCGGTGCACGCTGGGCGGCATGATCGGGAACAATAGCTGCGGCGTGCACGGGCTGCTGGGCGGCAAGGTTGCCGATAATGTGGAGTCGCTCGACCTGGTGCTCTATGACGGCACGCGCATGACGGTGGGGCGCACGAGCGAGGGCGAGCTCGAGAGGCTGATCGCCGGGGGCGGCAGGCAGGGCGAGATTTATGCCGGGCTCAAGGGATTGCGCGATCGCTATGCGGAGATGATTCGCGGGAAATTTCCTCGGATTCCAAGGCGGGTTTCGGGATACAACCTGGACGAGCTGCTGCCGGAGAACGGCTTTAACGTGGCGCGGGCGTTGGTGGGCACGGAAGGCACATGCGCGACGATACTTTCGGCGACGCTGAACCTGACTTCAAGTCCGCCGCACCGGGTACTGACGGCGCTGGCGTTTCCCGATGCGTTTTTGGCGGCGGATGCGGTGCCGCTGGCGCTTGAGCATGGGCCGATTGGCCTTGAGGGCTTCGACGGGATGCTGCTCGACTTCATGCGGAGGAAGCAGCTCGCGGTGAATGATGTTTCACTGCTGCCGGCGGGTGGGGGATTTCTGCTGGTGGAGATGGGGACATGGACCGCAGAAGAGGCGCAGGCCAAGGCAGAGGTGCTGGCGCGCGCCTCGCGGAGTTGGCCGACTCCGCCGGTGGCGCAGATTTATTCGGCAAGCGACGCGGCGCGGGTGTGGTCGGTGCGCGAGTCGGCGCTGGGCGCGACGGTTTTTGTGCCGGGAGAGCCGGAAGGATGGGAAGGCTGGGAAGACGCGGGGATTCCGCCTGCGCACCTGGGCGCTTACCTGCGGAAGTTGACGGTGTTGATGGGCGAGTATGGGTATCGCAGTCCGCTGTATGGACACTATGGACAGGGATGCGTACACCTCAGGATCAATTTCGATTTTCGCTCGGAAGAGGGGATACGGAAGTTCCGCGAATTCATTGACCGGGCGGCGGATCTGGTGCTGAGTTTTGGCGGATCGCTGTCGGGCGAACATGGTGATGGGCAGGCGCGCGCGGCGTTGTTGCCGAAGATGTTTGGACCGGAGTTGATGGGGGCGTTTCGGGAGTTCAAGGCGCTGTGGGACCCGGAAAACCAGATGAATCCCGGCAAGGTTGTGGACGCTGTGCGCGTCTACGATCCGGTAGAAAATCTACGCCAGCCGGTGAAGCTGGGCGATACGACGACGCTTGAGACGCACTTTGTTTTTGCCAAGGATGGCGGGTCGTTGGAACGTGCCGCCGAACGATGCGTGGGCGTGGGAGCTTGCCGCAAGACGACGGGCGGGGTGATGTGTCCGAGTTATCGGGCTACGGGTGAGGAGCAGCATTCGACGCGCGGGCGGGCGCGCTTGTTGTGGGAGATGCTGGCTGGAGATTTGCAGCAAGAGGGATTTCAAAGTGAAGCGGTGCATGAGGCGCTGGACTTGTGCCTGAGCTGCAAGGCGTGCAAGACGGAGTGTCCGGTGCAGGTGGACATGACCGCTTACAAGTCGGAGTTTCTGGCGCAGAAGTACAAGGGCAAGCTGCATCCGCTGCATCACTACATTTTTGGGTTTGCCGATCAGTTGGCGCGTTGGGGATCGCTGACTCCGGCCCTGACTAATGCGATTTTGACTGGACCGATAACGAGCCCGCTGATCAAGCACATTGTGGGCGTGGCGCAGGAGCGGAAGCTGCCTAGTCTGGCGGCGAAGAGTTACACCAAGGCGCGAGCGTCTGAAACTTGTAATGTGCCGCGCAGTGCGCAGAATTCTGCAACGCGCACGGCGCAGTTGGCCCCACCGCAGGTGGTGCTGCTGTGGCCGGATACGTGGAATAACTACTATCATCCGCAGACATTGGCGGCGGCGGAGACGGTCTTGCGACAGGCCGGATTTGTGGTGGAGACGCCGAAGGGGCATATCTGCTGCGGTCGCGCGCTTTACGATTTTGGGCATTTGAAGACCGCGAAGAGTTACCTGGC
>Ga0224528_1000590_pt1 | contig 27063 bp, 24 predicted proteins | sample CBST25metaG_2_FD_179888 | JGI IMG/M metagenome (GOLD analysis project Ga0224528, IMG submission 179888) | Peat soil microbial communities from Stordalen Mire, Sweden - C.B.S.T25 | ecosystem: Environmental > Terrestrial > Soil > Wetlands > Peat | place: Sweden: Norrbotten County, Stordalen Mire...
GAGGCCGAGCGCAAGACCCTCGTGCGCGTGATATCCACCTTGCGCTCGGGTGGTGCAAAATCAACCGGTAAACTGCACAGCGAACTGTGCCCCGGCAGCGAGTTGACTCGCGATGCATTTGAAGAGCTGCTCGGTGCCACGGCGCGTGCAGGACTCCTGCAACTCTCAGACGAGACTTTTCAAAAAGATGGCAAACAGATTCCATATCGCAAGGCCAGCCTGACGCCCAGCGGCCAAGCCATAGATGAAACGCACCCAATCGAACTCCTCATAAAAGACACCGAACCTCCATCCGGCAAGCGTAAAAAGAAGAAGACCGCCACCGCCTCAACGAGTCGGAAACGGGCACCGAAGCCAAAACCAGCAACGGATCCAAAGACCAGCGAAAAGGGGAACGGAACCGGAAGCGAAGCGGAGACACGTGAGGAAGCAGCACTGCGCGCATGGCGTTTGGCAGAGGCAAAGCGCCGAGGCGTTCCAGCGTTCCGAATCCTAAGCGACCGCACGCTGAGGGCTCTCGCCACAAGCCGCCCCGCAACAAGCGAGGATCTACTCGACGTTCCGGGGATCGGGTCCAGCATCATGGAGAAGTACGGAGCGAGTATCTTCCGCGTGCTGCGCGAAACCGGCGGCGTCTAAGAAACCAGCGACAGTATCTGTTGCAGCCTCGCGGGTGTGCAGAGTTGGCGCAGAGCCTCCCACGTCCGCCATTGTCTGCATGTTGAACACACCTTTCTGGCACACCCCATCGCGCACCGTTTCGCATGCTGGCGCAACCAAAATGGAATCGTGCTCTGGATCGTCTGAGCAAAAGGAAACCGCATCCGCCAATTAGGCATCACTCGGGCCGAAGATGTAGGTCCTGGACCAACCGGGGGTGTCAGAATGTCTTTCGGTCATCTCTCTAGATCACCCCAACCAACCGACATAGGCGATCTCGGCGGATCTTGCAGGCAATCTGTACATTGCTGATTCCCTGAACTACCGCATTCGGAAAGTGAAGTGCGGCCACCGGAATCATCTCAACTGTGGCTGGCAACGGAACGCTAGGCTACGGCGGCGATAGCGGTCCGGCCTACGACGCCAGATTGAATCAACCGACCAGTGTTGCAGTGGATTCCGCCGGCAACCTATACATCGCTGACATCTACAATAACCGGGTTCGCAAGGTATCCGGGGCTACCGCACCGATCACTTTCCCGGAAACCGCTGTAGGTTCGTCGTCGGCCCCGCAAAAGATTCTGCTTGGCCTTCGCGGCGCTCCTCTCCAAATCCTCAGCATCAGCATACCGGGATCGCAAGCAGGCAAGCAGGAGTTTGGGCTTGGCCCGATTACCGCATGCGACAACACGAACAATCACCTCCCATTTTCGTGCAATGACAGCATAACGGTAACATTCCGTCCCGGCTACCCCGGCTTGCGGCAGGTGCCTCTGGTGGTGAAGCCCAGCGCAGGAACGTTCAACTTTGGAATGGAAGGAATCGGCTTAGGTCCGCAGCCAGCGCTATTGCCGGGTGTGATTACGCGAGCAGCGGGCGGGGGTGTTGACTGCGCGGGGCAGAGCGACTCAATTGGGGATGGCTGTCCGGCAACCAGCGCATCCTTGAGCAATCCTCACCACGCTGTGATGGATCATATCGGAAACCTGTACATTGCCGACTCCGATGATTTCGTCGTTCGGAAAGTGAGCGCAGCCACTGGAATCATCACCACCATCGCCGGGAACGGATATGCGGGTAACGGAAATGGGGGCAATGGCGGTGGTGGTGACGGTGGTCCCGCGATCAACGCTGAACTGAGCTTTCCGATGGATGTCGCGTTGGATCCCGCCGGCAACCTGTACATCGCTGATATATACAACAGTGTGATTCGGAGAGTAAGCGCGACCACCGGAATCATCCAGAAAGCGGTGGGTAACGGTACTCCCGGCTATAGCGGTGATGGCGGTCCGGCAACCAGCGCAGAATTGTCCCTTCCCCTGGGCATTGCCTTTGATTCCGCCGGCAACCTGTACTTTGCGGATATAGGCAACAACGTCATTCGAAAAGTAATTGCGGCCACCGGAATCATCGTGACGGTTGCGGGCAACGGCACCGCTGGCTACACCGGCGATGGTGGTCCGGCAACCAACGCCGGGTTAAACATACCGGAAGGTGTTACCTTGGACTCTGCCGGAAACCTATACATTGCCGACACGCTAAACAGCAGAATTCGAAAAGTATCCATCACCATGGCACCCGTAAGCTTCCCTAAAACCGATGTCGGCTCCAACAGCGGTACGCAGACCTTGACCGTGGCGAACATTGGCAATGCACCGTTGAAGTTGAGCGGAATGAGCAACATAGGTTTGGGGCCACATCGCGTCAATTCACGGAGACCCTACGAGTATTGAGAATCGGCCAAAGATGCGTGTAGCCTCGCTCATCATTTGCGTTGCGCTACTGATCACTTGTGCTGTCGCGCAACAAACCGGGAGCCATGCGGTCGAAATCAGAGTCAGTGATGAGAACCGGTCGGCTGTATCCGACGCGCTCGTGACTCTGACTCAGGGAAGCAGTTCGATTCACCTTCACACCGATTACTCCGGCCATTGTGAGTTCATTTCAACGTTTTCTGTTGCGTACCAGATCAGTGCCGAAAAACAAGGCTACTACAGGAATGTTGCGAATGGGATTGATCCCCTGACAAGGAATGTGGAACTTACTCTAACTCATGAGCGCCAAGTGCAGCAGAACGTAAATGTCACCGAGACGCCGCCGATGATCGATCCTGAGCAGACATCCAATCTCACTCGCATGGACACTCCGGAGATCGAAAACATTCCCTACCCAACCTCCCGCGACATTCGGAACCTTCTCCCCTTCAATCCTGGAGTGGTGCAGGATGCAACAGGGCAGGCACATGTCGCAGGGTCGAATACTTATGAGATAAAAGATCTGCTTGACGGCTTCAACATCACCTCTCCCCTGAGTGGAACTTTGAGCATGCGATTTAGCGCCGACGCCGTCCGCTCAACGGAAATTGAAAGCACGCGTTATCCAGTGGAGTACGGACAGGCGTCGGGCGGAATTATTGCATTTCGAAGCGGCATGGGTGACGACCACTACCGATTCAATGTCACGAACTTCTTCCCGTCATTTCAGGATAGGAATGGTCTTGAACTCGATGAGTTCGTGCCGCGCCTAACCTTTTCTGCTCCAATCAAGAAAGGCAAAGCGTGGTTCTATGATGCTGACGAGAGTGAGTCCGATAACATTGTCATTTCGGAGTTACCGAGTAATGCAAACAGCGATCTAATCTGGCGTGGCAGCAATCTCACGAAGGCTCAGTTCAATCTCGGTTCCGCCGACGTGATGACACTCGGGCTCCTCCTGAATGACTTCCATTCGCCTTACGATGGAATCTCTCCGCCGACTCCACAGCAGGCTACGACAGATCGCAACACGCTTGCAGGACTTGCCTACGTCAAAAATCAGCGTTCGTTTTCAGATGGAGCCGTGCTCGACCTGGGGCTTGCGGCAGTTCGCTTTCGGGACAGCTATGAACCCCACGGCACCGCTCCATTCGTGATCACCCCGGAGACTACAAATGGCAGTTTCTTTGAAAACCTTGTAGGGCATTCCGAAAGAGTCCAAGAGACTGCGGACGTCTATCTTCCTCCAAAACAACTCGCCGGCCGTCATTTCATGAAAGCCGGAGTGGAGGTCGATCAGATCCATTACAACGAAAACGCCACGCGCCAGCCTATCAATTATCTTGGCGAAAACGGCACGCTGATTCGCCAGAGCATATTCTCTCCTCAACCTTACTTTTCGCACAGCAATCTTGAACTCGGTACTTATCTCGAAGATCGGTTGGCCGTTCACGACAGGCTCATGTTGGAATCCGGTATGCGCTTCGATTGGGATGAAATTGTGCGCAAGCCTCTGTTTTCGCCGCGCGTGGCATTTGCCTATTCGTTATCGAAGCAGGCGAACACCAAGATTTCCGCCGGTGTTGGACTGTATTACGACCGTAGCCAGCTTCAATACGTTGAAAGTGCGTCTCAATCTCCACGCACTGACGTCTACTATGCAGCTGACGGCATCACCCCCACAGAATCAGTGATCACCAAATTTGTTCTGCCCACGTCTCTCGCAGAGCCGCGTGTCATCAACTGGAGCATCGCTCTGGAACAGAAACTGCCAGGCTCCAACTACTTAAAATGGGACTTCCTAGAAAAACGGGGCACAAGCGGATTTGTATTTCGGAACCCTGCTGACTTCCTTGGCGGCACTTACACGCTCACCAACACTCGCCAGAGCAACTACGATGGGATGAACATCAGTTTGCGTCACGTCTTCCCACACGGTTACACCCTGTTCGGGGCATATACTCGTTCGTCGGCGCGCACCAACGCAGTTCTCGATTACACTCCAACGCTCTCAATTCTCGGCCCGCAAGGCAGAGGACCACTGCCATGGGACACTCCAAATCGCGTGCTTTCGTGGGGATGGCTACCGCTTCCGCTCACGAAGAAGTTCGACTTCGTATACACGCTTCAGTGGCACACTGGGTTCACCTTCAGCGCCACCAATGCTAACCAGCAACTGGTTGGGATGCCCGATTCCTACCGCTTTCCTGACTATTTCTCGTTCAGTCCTGGGCTAGAAATTCGTTTTCACTGGCGGAAATATTACCTCGGGTTGCGTGGCGTGCTAGAGAATGCAACCGGTCATGCAAACCCGTTTAACGTGAACAGCGACTCTGACTCACGCCAGTTCCTCACTTACAGCAACTTCGAGGGCCGTTCAGTCACCGCTCGTATTCGCATCATTAGCACTAACTAGTTGAGAGGCTCGAACAGGCCATCATCATCATCGAACCGATGACGGTATGGACAGGCGTAAATTCTGTGCAGGGGATGTCAAACACGGAGAATCATAACTTCCGTTGACTTGATGAGAGCAGCGGCAGTCTGCCCCGCCTTTAAGGTCATCTCACGAACAGACCGCGCGGTGATGATCGATGTGATCTGCTGGCCACCGATTGAAATCACTACTTCCGCCATCAGTCCGCTGATGCGAACTGACTCGATTCGCCCTACTAGCTGATTACGTCCACTGACGCTAGGCTTAGCTGGTTTAGGCTCTTCATGAGTTTTGCCGCGTGTTTTGAAAAGCAGCCGATCCACTTCGGTTTGCGGGATACGGTGATGTCCCCCGATGGTCTTGATGCTGCGAATTTTCTTCTTGTAAATCCACTGCTTGATAGTGGGAAGGCTGATGCCTAGTTGCGAGACCGCGTCCGGAAGCTTCAGCAACTCCTCAGTCTTTGCGCGGGATTTGCCAGTGCTCTGCATTGTGAAGAATCCTACAGCCCATCAAACGCTATCGTCAATCTACCGGTAGCTATGCACGAGTTGCGACGCGAGTTTGAGTGATGTTAGCGCCAAGAGTAGCCGTAATGCCGCAAGATGCGAATAGGTCTGCCATTCGCACCTTGCGGAAACTTGTAAGCCGCTGAGTTCCGGAGAATTCAGTGGGAAATACCATTTACCAACGTTAGAAAGTCTCGCCAACCATCTGCTCGCTCTTCTTCCACAGAGCTTCCGCATTGACCGGATCCAGCGCATACCGACGAACGCCTTCACTAACTGCGCTGATCACTGCGTCGTCCGCTACGATTGTGCTGACGTGGCAGTTCTCGCAATAACGTCCGCCGATTTCTTCTCCCGGAGCAACCACCGCAGCCCATACCGAAGTTGCGGCTCCCTGCGGGATTGTCTTGAACTCAAAAGTTTTCCCCTCTGCGGCAATCTGCTTATTGATCTGGTCGACCAAGGCCTGCAATTGGCCCGGCTCCATGTAGCGCCCCAGCTCTGTCTGTATGCCTCCCGGATGCACCGCCGCAGCACGCACGCCGCGTCCCCGATGTCGTTGATCGAAAGCAACAGCAAATAAAATGTTCGCCGTCTTCGAACGGCCATAGGCGACGAAGGGTTCATAGGGCGTCCGCTCAAAGTTCGGGTCTTCAGGGTCCACGTTGGAAAAACGGTGCCCCGAAGAAGCCAGATTGATCAGTCGTCCACCCGCGCGAATCAGCGATGCAATTCTATTGACGAAGACAAAGTGCCCCAGATGATTGGTTCCGAACTGCGTTTCAAAGCCGTCTGCAGTATGTCCAAACGGAGTAGCCATCACGCCAGCGTTTGCTATGACCACATCGAAGAGTTCCCCCTTCGAGAGCAATCCGTCAGCAGAAGCGCGCACGCTTGCAAGGCTGGCCAGATCAAGTGTCACCAGTTCGAAGTTTCCACCATGGGCATCCGCGTCCTTGCGCACCTGCGCGGTCGCCGCTTCAGCCTTGGCCAAATCTCGCGCCGCACCCACAACGGACGCGCCATGAGCAACCAGTGACCGCGCAGTCTCCACGCCAAGCCCAGCTGACACTCCCGTAATCAGAATCCGTTTACCTTGCAGATTGATACCGGATAAAACATCTTCCGTTGTTGAAGTCGCACCCAATACTTCTACCATTCTCTATCTCCTGAGTCACAATTAGAGGAGCGCCCATGCGCGTCCTTATTGGCTTGATTGACTTGCCGCTATCATGGCGAGTAAAACGGAGAATGTCTCCGCATCTCCACGCCGATAAGATAACCGGAGACAGTCTCCGGTTGCAAATAATTTCTGTCATGCTCATGAAGCCCTCACAACCCGCTCGCAGACCACGCGCAGATGCGCAGCGCAATCGCGAGCGCATTCTGGAAATCGCAAAGCTAGCCTTTACCAAGTCGGGTGTAAACATCAGCCTTGATGATGTCGCCAAACAGGCGGGTATTGGAGCCGGGACTTTGTATCGTCACTTCCCTACCCGTGATGCGCTTCTTGAGGCGGTTTACAGTACCGAGGTTGAAAAGCTAGCGGCAGCCGAGCGGAAGTTTGCCGAGACCACGCCGCCCATCGAGGCGTTGCGTGCTTGGATGCTGCTCTTCGTCGACTACATCGAGACAAAGCAGATCATCGCACCTGCATTGAACACCGTCGTCGGATGCCCTTCGAAGGTTTTCGAGGCGTCCGGCGCTTTGATCAAGGAAGCGATTCATGCGCTCGTATCTCGCGCCGTTGAAAGCGGCGATATACGTCGAGACCTCGATCCTCTCGATCTTCTCCGAGCTCTTATCGGCGTTTCCAACGTAGCGTCAGGGCCCGACTGGCCGCAAAGTGCAAAGCGACTCGTAGAGATCCTCATCATCGGTTCGCGGCCGATTGCCTAGAGAAAGACCTCCAGCACCTGCAACAGTTGTCTTCTCAGAGCGGTCATCATCGCTGCCCGAAATCTCACGACTTCTGCTCACACTAGGCATAAGCTAGTTTGAAAGATGATGGACAATTTTTTCAGACGTTCCAACGTCATCGCCTTAATCGTTGCCGGTGCTTTCTTCATGGAATACATCGACAGCACCGTAATCGCAACGGCGCTACCGCTGATGGCAAAGACCTTCCATATCCCCCCTGTTTCCTTGAGCATTGGCCTTACGGTTTATCTTTTGACCTTGGCCGTGCTCATTCCTGTTAGCAGCTGGATCGCCGACCGATTCGGCACGCGTACTGTTTTCACAACGGCCATGTTGGTATTTACCATCGCCTCCGTTTTATGCGGCGCATGCAACAGCGTTGGGCAATTTGTCGCCGCCCGAATTCTCCAGGGTGCAGGCGGAGCGATGATGGTTCCCGTGGGACGCTTCGTCGTCTTGCGCACGACCGAGAAGAAGGATCTTATCAACGCCATGGCCCTTTTGACTTGGCCTGCTTTGGCGGCCCCAATCCTCGGACCACCGGTCGGCGGTCTGATTAGCACCTATTGGTCGTGGCGCTGGATTTTTCTTCTCAATGTTCCCGTGGGAATACTCGGCATACTTGCTGCGCTTAAACTGATGCCAAACATCCAGTCGAATGAGCGCCGTCCCTTCGATCCGCTTGGTTACATTCTGACCGGAACTTCGCTCGCCTGCGTGATGTATGGTGTGGACCGCGTTGGCAACAGCTCCGGAATCTGGAATCTGTCGGTTTTCATTCTGGTGGTCGGCGTTTTCCTTTGGGCGATATCGATTCGGCATTTGCGTCGATGTCCAACGCCCGTCATTGACCTGTGGCCAATGCGCGTGCCGACTTTTGCCGCGACCACATGGGGTGGCTCTCTGTTCCGAATCACCGTAAGCGCCGCGCCTTTTCTGATGCCTCTGATGCTGCAGCTCGGCTTCGGTCTGAGCGCCTTCGCCGCTGGATCTCTTACCCTCTGGATTTTTATCGGCAACCTCGGCATGAAGGTTGTGACGACCCCGATCCTGAAGCGTTTCGGGTTCCGCACAACTCTGGTCCTGAACGGGCTGACGACAGCCTTATCTATCGGGATCTGTGCCTTAATGCTGCCGACGACGCCAACCTGGGTCCTTGCTTCCGCCCTCTGTTTCGGTGGTTTGTGCCGTTCAATGCAGTTCACAGCAATCAGCACACTGTCCTATGCCGACATCCCCACCGAACGAATGAACGGTGCGTCATCTTTCGGCAGCCTGATTCAACAGATATCTACGGGCATGGGGGTCGCCATTGGGGCGCTGTCGCTCCATCTTGCCATGGCATTCCACAAGCATGCGGGCGAACCGGTTAATGCAGATTTCCATCTAGCCTTCGGGTTGTTGGCGGCCCTGTCGATGCTAGGTTTAATCAGCTTCCTGCGCCTCGCGCCGTCCGCCGGATCGGCTGTCAGCGGTCATCGCGCCTAAGAATGTTGCGGCAAACTGTAACCAGCAAGCGAACACTTACTACTAATCATCCTTTGGCCGCTGGGGAGAGGGCCATATCGAAAGATAGCCTCAGACTGTGAAGCACGTCACTGGATTTGGGACGTACCAACGGCTAGTCTTACCAATATCAGCATGTAGACGCGTGCACGAAACTTTAAATGGAGGCTTTTATGTTTGAGGGACTGCTACAACCGATGCACTTGATCGTGATCGTGATCATTGCCCTTCTGGTATTTGGTCCAAGCAAGATTTCAGAGGTTGGCAAAGGTCTGGGGCTGGGAATCAAGAACTTCAAAGATGCTGTGAATGACAATCCCAGCAAGCCGGCCGAGGCTAAGAAAGACAGCCTTCCCGTAGCTTAGGAGACTGTAGACACGTTGCACTAGCGGCATTTGTCGCTGCCTCACCATCCGTTTGCTTGTTAACTTGGTTGACCGCTGGCTCTCCGAAACCAGCAAGTTATCCTTTTCGCCATTTCGGTAGCGGTCCCCATCTTCGCTCATCCAGCCTAAGGTTCGCCCGCCCACCTTTTCCCGCCTCTGCGCCAAAAAAGTAACTATTAGGAATCCGCAAAACACCTACTCTGAATTCTCCCAAGCCTCCGTAAAGACGTTAACGATTATTTACAAGCTTGAAGGTAGGCATCTGACTCTAAATCCAGAAAAGAGGTTTGCGCCCGCGCTGAGCAACGGAAAAAGTATGAGAATTGTGAGCAAAATACAACGCAATGCAGCTATGCCAGCTTCCGGTACTACAGCCTTCTTGGGAGACGGTGTGAGTGGCAGATGTATCTCGTGTTGTTTCGGCTTCTTACTTACCGCGCTGATTTTGTTGCTCACCGCAGCGGGACTGGCACAAACGAACAACGGGGTCGTGACCGGCACAGTGGCTGATCAGACCGGCGCGGTGATTCCGCACGCCAGCGTCAGAATCACCACAACCGACGGACACGCCGTGGCAGCGGTGACTTCAGATGACTCCGGGTTTTATCAGGCGAAGAACCTTAGAGCCGGAAGCTACATAGTGAACGCCAGCGCACCGGGCTTCGCGCCGTTCGCGTCCAAAGCCGTTACGCTTATGACAGGCCAGAGCAAACAAGTTGATATCAAACTCCAGATCCTCGTCGAGCAGCAACAGGTCAAGGTCGAGTCTGAGACCATGACCCTGGATACTTCTCCGGAGTCCAATGCGAACGCCATCGTCATCAAGGACAAAGATCTGGACGCGCTGTCCGATGATCCAGATGAGTTGCAAAGTGAGTTGCAGGCGCTAGCTGGTCCGGCCGCGGGGCCAAACGGCGGCGAGATCTATATTGACGGCTTCACCGGCGGCCAGATTCCGCCGAAATCCTCAATCCGGGAAATACGCATCAACCAGAATCCGTTTTCGGCAGAGTTCGATCGACTCGGCTACGGACGAATCGAGATCTTCACCAAACCCGGAACCGACAAACTGCACGGGCAGGTTGAATCTCGCGGCAACTATTCAGCATTGAATTCGCAGAACCCAATCCTGAATGCCAATCTCAAGCCGGACGAATCCCGTCTCCAGGAACCCGGCTACTACTCCTATAACTTCAATGCAAACGTTGGCGGGCCGCTCACCAAGAGGAGCTCTTACTTCCTAAGTAGCTTTGTCCGAGACAATCAAAACGAGAGCATTGTGGATGCGGTGAATCCCGCCAATACTTCCTCAATATTGAACGAAGCCATCACGAATCCAAGTTCCCGCATCGACATCAGCCCGCGTTTCGATTTCACCCTTGGCCAATCCAACACGCTTACGATCCGCGACGAATTCTTTCGTTCCGTGCAGACGAATGCTGGCCTTAGCGCACTCACATTACCCACGCAGGCCTACAACACACACAATTTTGAGAATACCCTCCAAGTTAGCGATAGCTGGGTCATAAGCCCCAGGCTTGTGGACGATATCCATTTCCAATACCGGCGTATTCGCAATCAACAATTGCCGCTATCGGGATTGCCTACGGTAACCGTGCAGGGTGCCTTCGTAAATGGCGGCAACAACTCAGGCACTGCACAAGACCATCAGGATGACTACGAGTTGCAGAATTACTTTGCAGCTTCCAAGGGCAAACACTCGCTAAACTTCGGAATGCGTCTCCGTGCCTATCGCGATGCAAACTACACCAGTGCGGGCTCGAACGGGGGATACATCTTTGCCGGCGCCTCAGATTACCTGGCCAGCAAGCCGCAGCAATACACCTACACTCACATTAACAATTTCGTTGCGCGGGCCATTCTCTTCGATAGCGCGCTGTTCTATCAGGACGACTGGAAACTGTCCCCGCGATTCACTCTCAGCTACGGAGTACGCTGGGAATCTCAAAATCGGATTAATGATAAAGATGACTGGGCGCCTCGGATAACCCTGGCCTATGGCCTCGGCAAGCAGGGATCGAACAAGCAGCCAAAGACAGTACTGCGCGCGGGCTATGGATGGTTCTACCAACGGTTCACGGTTCCTAACACGCTCGGCTCTACCCAGGGCACGCCCTACATCGTCCAAGCGATTCACAACAACTTTGTTCCGCTCGGCTCAAACCTGGTGCCAAATCAGCAAGGTTTTACGATTAACAATCCGGACTTCTACAATCCAACCCAAGTTGTGCCCATATCCGGAGCCAGCCTTTCTGTAGCGCCTACTGGCTACTCCGTCGACCCCCATTTCCACGCAGCGATTGATATGCAGGCAGCCGTGGGCGTTGATAGGCAGTTGAGCAAAGTAATGACCGGCAACATCAGCTACCTGTATAGCCGCGGCGTGCACACCTTCTTAACTGATAACGCCAGCGCCGTGGGTAACTTTCCTCAAGACAATCTGCAATCGATCACATATCCGACTACCCCAATCCCCGCACCTAACGAGAATGATATGCAGTTTCAATCCGGCGGAGTGTACCGGCAGAATCAGATTATTGCCTCACTGACGGCCCGCTACCCCCGCTTCAGCATTTTCAGCTTCTACACCTATAACAATGCTCACGCAGATAGTAGTGGCGTAGCCTTCACCCCCTCCGTCGCTGGCCATGCCGGGCTGGACTACGGCCGTGCCAGCTTCGACGTGCATAACCGTTTTGTCCTGCTCGGCAGTTTAACGGCGCCATGGCAGTTCACTCTTTCTCCATTCCTCTCGATCAATTCCGGAACTCCATATGACATCACCACAGGCACAGATCTGACGGGCAATAACCAGTTCAACGCTCGTCCGACCTTCGCCCAGAGTTGCGGCCAGCCCAACGCGATCTCTACCCGTTACGGCTGCCTCGATCCCGATCCGCTCGCCAGCCCAACAGGCGCAAGCGAACGAATCATCCCTCACAACTTAGGCACAGGACCAGCCAACGTGAGCCTAAACTTGCGAATCAGCAAGGTGTTCGGATTTGGTCCGCGTGTCGCAGGCAATGGCAACGGTGGTGGCCAGCGCGGTGGTCCGCATGGTGGTGGGCTCGGCGGCAGAGGACTAAGCGGGTCTCAAGCAGGCCCCGGACGGATGGATGCCACAACCCCACACAAATACAATCTGACGTTTGCAGTCTTCGGCCAAAACATTTTCAACCATGAGAATCTGGGCGCTCCGAATGGCACGCTGACGTCCCCATTGTTCGGCAGATCACAATCACTCGCAGGTGGATTCTTCGGGCCTTCGAGCGCCGGCAATAGAAGCATTTTTCTATCATCGACTTTCACATTCTAAGAACAACATAGGATTTGCGGATAAAACTTCACTGACATCGCTACTCTCCTAAACCTTCATTCCGTGGAATGTCTCTCTTGAGCTTCTCTTCTCTCTGTGGAATCTAAATCGGCTGATCTTCGGCTTAGTCCTAGACAGTAAGGTGAGCTACCAATTCTTTGAGAAGCGATCGCAGTTGCAAACCTTTATCCAGCGGGAACCCAACGCTCTCGAAAAGCTTCGGCGGAATTTCCAGTGCGCGCTTTTTAAGAGCTCTGCCTTGCTTGGTGAGAGACACCTCTACAACCCGCTCATCGTCTGCCTGCCGCTTTCTAGAGATAAGTCCTTTCACTTCCATTTTTTTGAGTAGCGGAGTGAGTGTATTTGATTCCAAAACAGTCCTCGCGCAGAGCTGCGATACCGTAAGATCACCGTGCTGCCACAGACTTAGCATCACGAGGTACTGTGGATAGGTAATTCCCATTGGCTCAAGCAGTGGGTGGTAGAGGCGAGTAACAAGTCGGCTTGCAGCGTAAAGCGGGAAGCAAATCTGCTCGTCCAAATAAAGGATGCTGTCGGGATACTTTCGCATGTTAGGAACCATATCCAATATGAGGAAAAGGTTAGCCCGAAGCAAGGCTAACCTCCGAATCTAGAGAATTGTTGTTGTGATTTCTACGTTGCCGCGAATCGCGTTCGAGTAGGGGCAGACATGGTGGGTCTGCTCCACCAGCTTCGCTGCGACATCACGATCTACGCCAGGAATCTTTACCCCCAAATGAACCTCCAGACCGAACCCTCCTGAATCGTTCGGACCGATGCCCACGGTAGCGCTGACGCTTGTGTCATTAAGCTTGATCTTTTGCTGTCTGGCAACATGCTGAAGCGCGCTATCAAAACACGCCGCATATCCAGCAGCAAACAGTTGCTCGGGATTGGTCTTCGCTCCACCCGATCCGCCCATCTCTTTTGGAATTACCAACTCGAGTTCTAGAACCCCATCACTCGTTGCAACGTGACCGAGTCGGCCGCCTGTGGCCGTTGCATTCGCCTTGTATAAGACATCCATCGTCATTACCTCTTACACGATTATATCGCACGCGAGATACACACGAGTATGCCCTGTCCACCCGCATAGTCCAGAAACCGCGTTGCAGTCGGAAACAAAAGCGATATGACTGCCGCAGTCACGTCGGCGTTGTGCAAGTTGCTCTGCATGATACCGACATCGAGAGATGAGATTACCTCCGATGCGGCTACACATCCGGAAGATGCATGAATGTTTAAATGTCACAGTTTTGCGTGACTTCATCTTGAGAATTTCTGGGAATCACCCCAATTGCGGTATTGTGATGAACGGACTTCTGTCGGCGGCACTATCTATTTCATTTGGTATCTCCGCAGGTACCGCCCGTGTAGGAGATTACGATGGTCTCAAAACACATCGACGTGTTGAAGAAGAGAACGAAGGATCGCCATGAAACGCGTGAGTCTTTGCCCCAGGAGTCATCGCCTTTGGTGAAACTGCCTTCCGCAAAGAAGCCACATGGAGAGGCTGCCGAGTTCGATCCCCAACTTCTATTAACGAGACTTTCCTCTGCGAAAACTACTCAAGCCTACCGCCCCGGTGAGGCAGTTTTCTCTCAGGGGGGTAAGGCAGATGCGGTGTTTTACATCCAAAGCGGCGAGGTGAAACTTACAGTGGTATCGAAGAGCGGCAAAGAAGCGGTGGTAGCTCTATTGCTGGAAGGCAGCTTCTTCGGTGAAGGATGTCTGGCGGGGCAACCACTCCACATGGCAACAGCCAGCGCCGCTCAGCAGAGCACAATTGTGCGCGTCGAAAAGGTCGCTATGGTCGCATTGCTTCATCAGCAACCAGAGTTTGCCGAACACTTTCTTGCCTATCTGCTGTCCCGGAATATTCGCATGGAAGCTGATCTGGTAGATCACCTTTTCAATTCCAGCGAGAAACGTCTAGCCCGCCTTCTCCTGCTGATGGCCAACTTTGGTCAGGAATCGAAACCGATACCGCTCATTGCGAAAATGAGCCAGGAGACCCTCGCAGAAATGATCGGCACGACCCGTTCGCGAGTTAGCTTCTTTATGAATCGATTCAGGGAAATGGGTTTCATTGAGTACAACGGTGGCAAGGTAAACGTCCATAGCTCCTTGGTCAGCGTAGTTCTCCATGATTAGAGAGCTGCCGCCTCCACCCGACTAGTTGGAGTTTGCTAGCCGCAGCCTGTTCCGACAACTTGGTGATTGTTTGTATCAGTTACAAACCAACCTCTCGGTCAGAAGCAAGCCGACAACCCACCTGGCACATATTGATGCGAGATGACTCCTCCGACTAGCCAGGCCTGTGTGATCGCCCTAGTGCGCTCCTAAACGATATGAAAGGCTCTCTATCCATTGACATATGGTCAACATTGACCAGTATTTAAGGAACCAACATCAAATACTAGAGACAATTCTTAGAGGACCGCTCTAAGGATGCCCCAGCACTCATCATCACCAAGTACATCGCAGCAGGTCAAAGTGAAAACAGCAAACAACAAATCGAAGCAACCGAAGATTCTGCTGGTGGACGATAACGGGGAACTGCGCAAGGCCATTGCTGCCGTGTTGGGAGCCAATAAATTTTTGGTTACCACAGCCGCCAATGTTTCCGAAGCTCTTCATTTGATCGACACAAAACCTTTTGACGTTCTTCTCACCGACTTGCACATGCCGGAAGCAGGTGACGGCTTCACTGTGGTGAGTGCGATGCGCCACACCAACCCAAGCGCAGTCACATTGGTCTTCACTGGATACCCCGCATTACAGGAGGCGGCAGAAGCAATCCTGTTGCAAGCTGACGAAGTTTTGCTGAAACCGATGGCGATCGATGCTCTTATCGCGATCATTCGCGATAAGTTGAAGACACGCGAACCGCGAAAGATCACCAACACGGAGCGAATTGCTTCGATACTGGAACGTGAAATTACGGAGACCATCAAGGAGTGGCTGGGCCGAGTTGAGGAAGAGGCCGAGTTAACTTGTGTGCCACTGGACAAAGAGCAGCGCACCGGTCACCTTCCAAAGCTACTTCAGGAACTCGTTCAGAGGTTGAGGTTGCCACGCAATCTCGGGACGACATCGGTGTCGGAGGGAGCTGTCCGACACGGTCAAGTCCGACAATCACAAGGCTATTCGATCCCGATGATCGTAGAGGAATCGCGCATCCTGCAAGTCAGTATATTTCACACGTTACAGAAGAACTTGAGCAGCGTGGACTTTAGCTTGCTACTTCTGGACGTCATGATCATCGCCGACGAATGTGATTCGCAGTTGAAGCAGACCCTCACCAGTTTTTTGGGACAGACGTCGAGTATCGCAGCTTAGCTTACCTCCTAACTGCGCCAACTCCGGTCGTTCTCGAGATGCGACGGAGGACTCAAAGGGACGGTCCTTGCCGATTCTTCGCGCAGTGTAGTAAACACTCGATCCCATGCACCCACCGCAAATGGAGGATCAACTATGAACCGAAATGGCCTTATCAACAAAGATCGAGAAGCCGTTAACACACCGCCAACACAAGAAAACGGTGAAGGCGGTTTGACGAGCGACGAGGCCAAGGCGCTGAGTGCGAAGTATGGCACAAACGCGATGGCCGACATGTCGATACAACCTTGGCGGATGGCGCTTGCCAAATTCTGGGCGCCAGTTCCATGGATGCTGGAAGCTGCGATCATCCTTCAGGCAGTGCTCCACGAATATGTCGAGGCTGCGGTCATCGCAGGACTCCTCGTCTTCAATGCTGCTCTCGGATTCTTTCAAGAAGGGCGTGCACAGGCAACTCTCGCCGCACTGAAATCAAGGCTTGCGCTTTCGGCTTCGGTGATGCGGGACGGCGTTTGGAAGAAAATCCCCGCCACTGAATTGGTGCCCGGCGACACGATCAAGCTGTCGCTCGGCGGCGTGGTTGCCGCCGACGTAAAGCTAATCGCAGGGTCAATCCTGCTCGACCAGTCCATGCTCACCGGCGAATCTGTCCCAATCGAAGCTGGAGCGGGTCTGCAGACCTACGCGGGGGCTCTGGTTCGGCGCGGTGAGGCCACCGCGATCGTTACCGCGACAGGAGCGAACACGAAGTTTGGACGCACTGCGGAACTCGTCCGGACAGCCCACGTCGAGAGCACACAACAGAAGACGGTCGTGCGGGTGGTGCGAAATCTTGTCATATTCAACAGCGTGATCATCGTCCTACTGGTGGCGTATGCCCATGTCCATCAGATGCGGATCGGCGAAATTGTTCCCCTCGTGCTCACAGCCGTTTTGGCATCGATTCCTGTAGCCTTGCCCGCCACATTTACACTTGCTGCGGCGCTCGGAGCAAAGGCACTGGCCCGCCTGGGCGTACTGCCAACGCGACTTTCTGCGGTAGACGAAGCGGCCACCCTGGACGTTCTTTGCTCGGATAAAACGGGAACGCTAACCTGCAATGAACTGGCGCTCACGGCCGTTCATCCTGAGGCGGGCTTTGATGAGGAGCACGTACTGGCGCTGGCGGCCCTAGCCAGTTCCGATGGCGGACAAGATCCAGTGGATGTGGCCATCCGCGCTTCCGCCGCGAAAAAGAACACCGCCGATTTGCCAAGACTTACCAAGTTCATTCCGTTCGATCCAGCTACCAAAATGTCCGAAGCAACAACGGTGGATGCGCGCGGGAACGCGGAGCGTATCGTGAAGGGTGCGTTCGCGGAGGTCATCAAGCTAACTGATGCTTCGCCCACGGCAGCGGCGACAGCGCACGATCTTGAAGAAAAAGGATTCCGGGTGCTGGCGGTTGCGGTGGGAGCTCCAACAGCGATGCGGCTAGCAGGAATCATCGCATTGAGCGATCCACCTCGAACGGATGCGGCAGAGCTGGTCAAGGAGTTGTATGCCTTGGGCGTGCGCACGGTGATGGTGACTGGTGACGCCGCGGCGACGGCATCGATCATTGCCAAAGCCGTGGGACTCAATGGCGCGATCTGTCCCCCCGGCCCCATACCAGAGGGCGTGCGTCCAGAAGAGTTCTCCGTCTTCGCCGGAGTTCTTCCGGAGGATAAGTATCACCTCGTGCAGGCGTTCCAGAAAAGCGGCCACACCGTCGGAATGTGTGGTGATGGGGCCAATGATGCGCCTGCGCTGCGGCAAGCGCAGATGGGAATCGCGGTTTCCACGGCTACGGACGTCGCCAAGTCGGCGGCCGGAATCGTGCTGACCACACCTGGGCTGGAAGGCGTTGTGGCTGCGGTGAAGGAGGGTCGGATCACCTTCCAGCGCATCCTGACCTACACCTTGAACTCCGTTACAAAAAAGATTGTGCAGGTGCTCTTTCTGGGGGCGGGTCTGATCATGACTGGGCATGCAATCCTGACTCCAATGTTAATGGTCATTATCATGATCACGGGCGACTTCCTCGGCATGTCTTTGACAACGGATAACGTGCAAGCGTCTCCCAAACCAAACGCATGGCGCGTAGGCAACCTGACAATCGCTGGTGTTTTCATGGGTATATCCGAGCTAGTGTTTTGCACCGCGGTGCTGGCGATCGGAAAGTTTCGAATGGGGTTTGGAATCGAAACGCTCCAGACTCTTGCCTTCGTGGTCATAGTGTTTGGCAACCAGGCAACGACCTACACGAACAGGGCTCGTCGACGTCTGTGGTCGACCCGCCCAAGCAGTTGGCTGGTGCTTTCGTCGGTTGTCGATCTATCAATCGCCTCAATCATGGCCGGCTGCGGAATCGCCATGGTGAGTCTTCCGGTGCTCGTCATGGCCGAAACGTTTGCTGGAGCGGTTGCCTTAGCATTCATCGTGGACGTTGTGAAGATCCCTATATTCAATCGCCTCAAGATCGCCTGACAGCCAGAAGTCATCAACAAGGGCGCCTATCAGACGACATGGGCAGCCTCGATCGCTTACGCATTCCAACTCCTTGCAAAACCAAGTGGTTCTGCAATTCCAGAGCATCTGCATTACCGATTGTTCCATCAGCAAGCGCGGGACAATGGGAGATCCTACGCCGCGTACCTTGAACGCACCTCTGACTCAGCACGATGCCAGTCAGCCTCATGAGAACCGTGTTGGCCGCCGCGCTCCTTGTAGAACTCGTAGGCGCGACAGCGTATCTCGTCAAAGAGCTGTGCCATCGCGGGTTGTACCGTGCGCACAGGCGGGGGTTCAAATTGCAGAAGGTGGACCGGATTGGTTGGGGCGATCTTATCGGCAGTTGAGGTTGCGGAAGCAGTAGACTGTTGGACTGATCTCTGCTTCGCGACAGCGGACCTGTGTGAGTGTTTTTTCATTTTACTCATTCCTTCTCGCAATTCATAACGCGACGAGTACAGCCGCCAATGGCACGAGGGCAGCGGCTGCAAGAGAGTCTCTCCGGGCTTTACCTTGGCTCTCCAGCTAGCTCGACACTCATCCAACGGGCAGAGCTATCGAGCGGGCGAAGAGCAACAGATCACTCCTTCTTTACTTACTTTGTAAAGATATCGTGGCCCTGATCGTATCGCTGTTCGGTTTTCACTGCTTGTTCCGCCGCATCATTTGCAACGCGGTCCAGCTTCTGTTGATCTTCCAGCTTCTCAGTCTCCGTTGGAGTCTTGGAGATAACTAGCTTCGGGCGGTTTGGCTGATTGGACATTGTCGTGATCTCCTTGTGGTTCACAACACTAGAATCCAAGAGTCGAAGCTCCAGCGCTGAGCCGTTTTGATCACATTCCGGTGGCCCCAACAAAATAGGTATGTGCAACCAAAGATCGTATTGCCGCAAACAGCACTGCGCCGCCACGCTATCGCAATCAGCGGGAACGCATCAGGAATAAACACTCTGCGCGATCTCGCCCCCCAGACATTTTTCACCCCCCAAATTTTGGTGCAGTGTGAGCAATATGGCTCAGATTCTCATCCCCCGCGCTGAGTAAAGTCGGCACAACGCAAAGGGGATCTGGTTCACATGACAAAAGCAACGCAGGTAGCTGAACTCTCAGAACTGATCTGTGGGGAGAAAGTTCACATCAATCTCGGAATTGCCAAGCTGGTTGAGTTCGCACTTCAGCGCGGAGAAGGTGTACTGGCAGACAATGGCGGCCTGAATTGCTTGACCGGATCACGAACGGGACGCTCTCCGAAAGACCGCTTTATCGTCAAGGACGCCGCAGCCAGTCACGTAGATTGGAACGACATCAACCAACCGTGCAGCGAGAACCTGTTCGACGACATCTACGACAAGGCGATTGAATACCTATACGGCCGTGAACTGTTTGTGCAGGAACTCTTCGCCGGTGCCGACCCGGCGTACCGCCTAAAGGTTCGCTTCATCAACGAAAAGGCCTGGCACAACATGTTCGTGTTGAACCAGTTTGTACGACCCTCCGTAGGCGAGCGCGAAAACTTTGCTCCGGACTTTACCGAAATCTGCGTTCCAGGATTAAAGCTCGATCCCAAGGTGGACGGCACTCACTCGGATGCTTTCATCGGAGTGAATTTCACCCGCCGCATCGTGCTGATCGTCGGCACTGGTTACGCGGGCGAGATGAAGAAATCGATATTTGCGACCCTCAATTGCATTCTGCCACAGCAGAACGTTCTCCCCATGCATTGTTCTGCCAACGTTGGAGCCAATGGTGACACGGCGCTATTCTTCGGCCTCTCGGGTACTGGCAAGACAACGCTGTCGGCGGACCCAAGCCGCCGCCTCATCGGCGATGACGAGCATGGCTGGAGCGAGCACGGTATCTTCAACTTCGAGGGTGGCTGCTATGCCAAGTGCATTAACCTCTCGCAAAAGAATGAACCTCAGATATGGAACGCGCTGCGCTTTGGCGCAGTGCTCGAAAACGTAGTTCTCGACGAGAATCGCCATCCCAACTATAACGACGACCACATCACAGAGAACACTCGCGCCAACTACCCAGTCGAGTTCATTGACGGCGCGGTGATTCCGAGCGTAGGAGGACTTCCAACGGCAGTGGTGTTTCTTACCGCAGATGCGTTCGGAGTGCTGCCCCCGATCTCGAAGCTGACTCCGGAGCAAGCCATGTTCCACTTTGTGAGCGGCTATACCGCGAAGATTGCGGGAACGGAAATCGGTGTCAAGGAGCCGCAAGCGACCTTCTCCACCTGCTTCGGCGCGCCTTTCATGATGGAGGCTCCACGGGTTTACGCCGAGCTGCTGCACAAGCGACTAAAAGAACACGGTGCTGAAATCTGGCTGGTGAACACCGGCTGGCAGGGCGGCAAGTATGGTGTGGGCCAGCGCATGGCAATCCCGCATACCCGCGCGATGGTGACAGCGGCAATAGAAGGCAAACTAAAGAACTGTGAATTCGTTTTCGATCCTGCGTTCGGTCTGGCCGTGCCCAAGCACGTTCCCGACGTGCCGGATGAAGTGCTGATGCCACGCGACTCCTGGACGGATAAAGCCGACTATGACAAGACCGCCGCTCACCTTTCCGAGTTGTTCGAAAAGAACATCAAGAATTTCGATGTGTCAGACGATGTGCGTCTCTCTGGCCCAAAGCCGCCGAAGCAGTAGCACATGCAAGTAAACGTTTGAGCTTCCAATTCACTCGTTACAACAATCGCGCGGGAGAACAAAGACAATGTTGGCGAACGCAAAGGATTTGAGGGGTTTGGTAATCAGAGCTACGGACGGCGAGATCGGGACCGTAGACCAGTTCTATTTCGACGACGACACATGGGCCATTCGCTACCTTACAGTTGAAACCGGAGATTGGCTTGCAGGACGGCGAGTCCTAATCTCACCTTTTTCAATCGTCGATACTGACTGGCGGGTCGGACGGTTGGATGTGACACTGACAAGAAAGCAAGTAGAGGGCAGCCCCGACATCGACACGCACCGTCCGGTCTCCCGCCAGCACGAGGCCGCATACCTCGGGTATTACGGCTACCCCAATTATTGGGGCGGTCCTTACATGTGGGGGCCAGCGCTGTACCCGTCGGGATTGCCTGTCATCCCGACAACTGCTGCTGACAAGGCGCTGGCGGAAAGGATCCGAAGAGAGTCTACGGACTCGCATCTCCGCAGCACCGACGCCGTCAAGGGTTATCAGATCGAAGCAACCGATGGTGAAATCGGACATGTGGCAGGGTTTGTCATTGACGATGAAGACTGGGCTATCCGATACATGGAGGTAGCCACGAGAAACTGGTGGCCGGGTAAGAAGGTCCTGGTTTCACCCGCATGGATCAAGCGCGTGAGTTGGACGGACTCGACAGTCTATGTCGGCCTTTCCCGCAATGCCATCCAAAGAGGCCCCGCGTTTGACGAATCCGCAGCGATCACCCGTGAGTACGAAGAACTCCTTTACTCTCATTATGGCCAGCCGCCATATTGGCTGCACGAAACGGAACACGAGCCGTCTCTTCCTTAACAAGCACCTATATCCTAATGTACTTGACGTCCGAAGTTGATTCGGACGTCAAGTTGGATTGGTCGAAAGCAGCTTTATTTTCAGGCGAGGTATGCAATGGCGACTAACTACGATTCACGGGCAAAGACAAAAGCGACAGCAACCATTCAAGCTGAGCTTGAGAGAATTGATAGGAACTTCGACCGCTCGCTCCGCCTGTGTAATGAGGCTGCGGAGCTCCTGATGATGGGAGCAGGTCAGGAACTCAACGACATCCGACACTCAAAGCTGAAACAGACCTGCTCGCTCTTCAGGGACGTTCCAACCGAAGTCAATCGCGCGATCCGCGCCAGAACATAGGCGAAAGATATCGAGGGGCATCGCACAATTGTCTTCTGCTATCACCGCGGCTGTTATGCGTTCATATCCATCGACATTGAGCAATAGTGACCAGTCTTTCCGGGATGCCGCTGTCAGTATCAGGACCGGGACGCAGTCTGCTCATTTGAGAATGACCTTCGGCCCTAAGGAGCGTACAACATGTCAAAAGAGAATTCAGTAGTCGCGATATATCAAACGCATTCCGGCGCGGAGGAAGCAGTGAAGGAGCTTCAGCGTGGCGGGGTCGACATGCACAAACTGTCCATTGTTGGCAGAGGATACCACACAGATGAAGAGGTCGTCGGGTACTACAACACCGGTGACCGCATGCAGTATTGGGGAAAGGTTGGTGCCTTCTGGGGAGGATTCTGGGGCCTTCTATTCGGCTCTGCCCTTTTCGTCATACCGGGTATCGGACCAATCTTAGCGGCAGGCCCCGTCGTTGCTTGGATCGTCGCAGGGTTGGAAGGCGCAGTTGTGGTAGGAGGAGCAAGCGCGCTGGGAGCGGGGCTGTTCAGCATAGGTATACCGAAGGACAGCATTCTGGAATACGAAACAGCACTCCAGTCGGATCAATTCCTGCTGATAGCCCATGGGACGGCTGCCGAAGTGGCAAAGGCTAAAGACATCATCACCACCACCCATCCTGTCCAATACACAATACACGCCGTTGAGGCCCTAGCCGCATAGCAAGGCGAGATCCTCACGTCTTTGACGCACGGACTAATTCCTTTTCGCACGCCCGGTTCGAGCACCCGAGACGCCCCCTGCCAAGGATCGCCGCCGAGGAAGCTGGACCGGGCATAACCATAACTGGTTATCGTGAATGGTTATTGGCGTGAGGAGGAAAGGCACGATAGCTGATTCGAAAGCAGGAGAAAATTATGTTCAATGTAGTCACTATTACACGAGAGTATGGCAGCGGAGGATCGGAGATCGGGCGGAAGGTGGCAGACCTCCTGGGTTGGGAGTTGCTCGATCGAAAGCTCATTGAGCGAGTGGCCTTAATGGGAAAAATTGACTTTGCCTTAGCAGAGCAACTGGATGGGAAATCCGGTGCATGGTGGGAGAAACTACTGAGCTGCTTCCGTCACGGCGGATCGGCACTCTATCTGGGCGACTCCCCGGAGATCGAGATCGACAATGACACTCTGCAGGGCTTGACGGCCCGTATCATCATGACGGCGGGCAACGCCGGAAACTGCGTAATTGTCGGCAGGAGTTCGCAGTGTGTACTTCGTCAAGTCGGTCAGGCACTTCATGTGCTTGTATACGCACCAATGCCCGAAAAACTGGACCGCATGAAACAACGCCACCCCCACGAACGTGACCTGGTGGGATTGCTGCACCAAGTCGATACGGAGAGGATTCACTATGCGGAGACTTATTTTGGCTGCGATTCGGACAACCGCCAGCTATACCACGTATGCCTGAATAGCACGATCGGCCTTGACGCTTGCGCGGAGCTCATCGTGAGTGCACTCCACTCAGCAAAGAGAGAGCCGCAGAGGAGTGTCCCACATGCTGGCTAAAGCCGCTGAGCCATTGCTTGGGAACGACTCACTTCGCGCATGATCGTTTCGAATCGTAATGCCCAGTCAAACGGGTCACTAAGCAAGTGGCCCATGTTGCGGGCGCATCGCTACGCCTGCCCGCGGCAGTTCGAAAGGCGGAGGAGTCAGATCTGCGCACCTGCATGGATCCGAACAAAATGCACGTAGTTTTCACAACACCTCTCGCAGCAGCACAGCCTGCGAACAACCAGACCTTGTGAGCAAGATTGAACAGTTTCAAACCATCGCAAGGACGATACTTTCCTCAAGGTCCGAGAATCCGCTACTGCAGCGCAAGATTTCCGGCAACGGCTGTCTAACTCCCTTCAGTACCGGTATTCGGTAGGTAACGTGAGTCAGTTTCCACTTTCCCAAGCAGCGCAGGCGCATTACAAAAGGAACAAATCGTGACAACAGCTATCGATCAACAGTCAATGCACGCTGCTCGTCTGGACCACATTCTGAAATCCGCTGTGGTTTGGAGCTGGGGCGAGGTGATGCCGGACTTGGCCACCGGATTGATCCACGTTGAATATCAAACCGGAGGTGATGGCACACTCAGCTTTATAAAGGTCTGGGCATCGATAGTTAGGGGTGAGTGGAAGCTCGTCTGTGAGTTGTGGATGCAGCCGCTATGGTCGCACGTTGACGGCGTACGCTTCGGTGCTGGATTCCACTCCTTGGAATTCGCTCGCACACTGGAGCTAGTGGTTGGCAATGACCATACCGCGATGCAACCAAACCTTCATGGTCTGATCCAAGCATTTCCGCCCACAGCGACCGAACGGAGTGACGCGGAAGTAGCGATCCGGGAAGCTGTCGATCAACAAGATGCCACCATCACGGATTTGCATCCCGCGGCATAGAGCGAAGCAGGGGCGAATTTCCTACTTGTATTTTCTGTCAGAGGTCTAATCCAGAGGCGTGCAAGCGGCGGAGATGAAGTGCACTGAACATCGAGCAACAGTACCTGCGCCCGTGGGGCCGCTTACATCCGAGACACTCAACAAGATGCACCGTCACCGGCGCGCAGAAAACGAATTCTGGCGACTTTAGCGGTGGCGTTAGTGCCGTTACTGAGAGCTAGAGCTGGTTCGCTGCACGTTGGGCTATACTGGATTCCCTCGGAGAAAGCATGAGCGACCAGATTCGCACTAGTCACCCGATTTACAACCTTCTGCCCACGGAAATCGAAGGATTCGACTCTCTGGCAGAGCTTGCCTTGGATATGCGCTGGTCGTGGAATCACGCCACCGACGGATTGTGGCGGCAACTTGATTCTCGACTTTGGGAAATTACATTTAATCCATGGGTCGTGTTACAAACGGCTTCGCGCGACCAGATCGAACGCGTGTTGGCCGATCCCGTTTTCCGGAAACAGTTGGATGATTTGATTGAGGTCAGCCGTCAGGCGGCGAAAGCACCGGCGTGGTTTCAGCGGAAGCATCCAGAGTCTCTGCCAACCTGCGTTGCATATTTCAGTATGGAATTCATGTTGAGCGAAGCCTTGCCCATTTACTCGGGCGGACTCGGCAACGTCGCCGGCGATCAGCTCAAAGCCGCCAGCGATCTTGGCGTGCCAGTGGTCGGAGTGGGCCTACTCTTCCAGCAGGGATACTTCCGCCAGTTGATTGATCGAAATGGGGAGCAGCAGGCCCTCTATCCGTATAACGATCCAGGACAGTTGCCGATCACGCCGGTGCGCCAGCCAAACGGTGAGTGGTTGCGTTTGGAGGTCGCGTTGCCCGGATACTCGGTCTGGCTGCGTGCCTGGCAGGTCCAGGTCGGACGAGTGAAGCTCTATCTGCTCGACAGTAATGATGCAGCAAACTTTCCTGCTCACCGAGGGATCACGAGCGAACTCTATGGGGGCGGCCCAGAGTTGCGCCTCCAGCAGGAGCTGTTGCTGGGCATCGGTGGATGGAGGTTGCTGCTGGCATTGGGACTCAATCCAGAGGTCTGTCATTTAAATGAGGGGCACGCCGCCTTCGCCGTTTTGGAGCGCGCTCGAAGTTTCAAGGACGAAACAGGCTGCTCCTTCGAAGTGGCAGTGGCAGCGACACGGGTCGGTAATCTATTCACCACGCATACGGCGGTGGCTGCCGGATTCGACCGCTTCGCTCCGTCCCTAATTGAGCAATATCTCAGTCGCTATGCCGAAACAAAGCTCGGCATCACACTGCATGACTTGCTGGCCATGGGACGCCAAAACCCGAACGATTCGTCAGAGAGTTTCAACATGGCCTATCTCGCAGTTCGCGGAAGCGGGGCTGTAAATGGAGTGAGTCGTTTACACGGAAAGGTAAGCCGACACATCTTTCTGCCACTGTTTCCGCAATGGACAGAAGCGGATGTTCCAATCGGGTCGATAACCAATGGAGTCCACATGCCTACATGGGACTCGTCAGCAGCCGATGAGCTTTGGACGACAAGCTGCGGCAAAAAACGTTGGCTCGGAGAAACAGAGAGTCTGGAGCAAGATATTCGCCGTGTCTCCGACGTCAAGCTCTGGGAGTTTCGGAATACTGCCAGTGAGCATCTGGTTGAACACGCTCGCGAACGGCTGTCCCTCCAACTAGCCTCAACCGGTACGCCGCCTGAGAAGATTGAAGCAGCGAAGCATCTCTTCGATCCCAACGCGCTAACGCTTGGCTTTGCGCGACGCTTTGCGACCTATAAAAGGCCAAATTTGTTGCTGCACGATCCAGAGCGTCTTGTTCGTCTGCTTACGAATCCTCAGCGTCCAGTGCAACTCATCATCGCCGGTAAGGCTCATCCAGAGGACAAGCCGGGCCAGGCATTGATCCATGCATGGATGGAATTCATTCACCGACCGGAGGTGCGATCGCACGTTGTCTTCCTGAGCGACTACGACATGCGCTTGACGGAGCACCTGGTTCGCGGAGTCGATGTCTGGATCAATACGCCCCGGCGCCCCTGGGAGGCATGCGGAACAAGCGGTATGAAGGTTCTCGTCAACGGAGGCATCAATTTATCCGAGTTGGATGGCTGGTGGGCAGAAGCTTACACGCCAGAAGTCGGTTGGGCCTTGGGAGATGGGCAAGAACATGGCGACGATCCGGCTTGGGACGCTGCCGAAGCCGGAGCCTTGTACGGAATTCTGGAACGGGAAGTAATTCCAGAGTTCTATGCACGTGACGACAAGGGCATTCCCACCGTATGGGTCGGGCGCATCCGGGAAAGCATGGCGCAGCTTACACCGCGCTTCTC
>Ga0224528_1000592_pt1 | contig 27012 bp, 20 predicted proteins | sample CBST25metaG_2_FD_179888 | JGI IMG/M metagenome (GOLD analysis project Ga0224528, IMG submission 179888) | Peat soil microbial communities from Stordalen Mire, Sweden - C.B.S.T25 | ecosystem: Environmental > Terrestrial > Soil > Wetlands > Peat | place: Sweden: Norrbotten County, Stordalen Mire...
ACGCGGGAGCGATCCTGCTGCTCAGCCACTTTCAGCCCAACAGGGTACGACCCGGGCTTCTCAGTGAATTCGAAATGAAACGCGGGCGCGGGCTGCGCAACGGCGGCCAAGCTGGAAACAGCAAGAGCGAGCAAAGCTGCGGAATGAGATACGCGCACGCTTGATTTCCTCTGGAGGATGACCAATCGCGTCAAAGCCACATCTAGAGCAATGGCGAATTTGCCTAAGAAGGCGCAGAAAAAAGTACCAGCGCCCTTTGGCAAGGCAAGGGCGCTGGCGCGGGAACGAAGGCGGAAACCCGGTTACTGCTGGACGGGTTTGGGGACTTCGGCGATGGGCGAGCCCTGGGCTGCAACTTTGGCGTCGCCCTTGCGGAGCTCGATGCCGCCCTTGAAGAAGGCGCCATCTTCGATGCTGATGCGCGCCGCAGTGACGTCGCCGGTCAAGGCGCCTTCAGCGCGGATATCGACACGGTCGGAAGCGGAGATGTTGCCGCGGACCTTGCCGAGGATGACGATTTCACGGGCGGTGATGGAGGCGGCGACCTGGCCATTGCGGCCGACGGTGACGCGGTTGCCGCCGAGGTTGACGCTGCCCTCGACCTTGCCGTCGATGAACAGGGATTCGGAGCCGGTGATCTCGCCCTTGATGAAGAGGCCTTTGCCGATGGTGGCCTGGTCGCCGGTGGAAGCCGCGGCGCGGGCGGCGGGTTCAAAGGCCGGGGTGGGCGGCGCGGGGCGGATGGGTTCTGGCGTTGGATTAGGGGTAATCGATCCGGATTGGCTGGGTTTCCACATTGCGCTCAAGATGAATCCTTTTCTGTCCTACAGGGACTGGGCTGCCAAGGCAGGGGCCAATGCCATGGGCCCGAATCAAAATGTAGGGACGGCCAGAGGCAGAAGACCTGGGCGACCCCGTTGGCGGCCACGAATACGATGCTACCCTTTCGCGGTCTGCCGAACGTTGCTTCCCCATCATTTTAGGACAGAGAGCCGAGAATTATCGAGAGCGCAAGGGAAGTTGGGGCGCGGGTAGCCAATTGTGACAACAGGGGCGGGGTGTGGACCGAATCGGGACTGGGTGGGGTACGGGAACGCTGAGGAAAAGGAATTTGGCAAGTTGGCGCCGCTGACGCGGAGTTGGCGAGTTGGCGGCTGGGGGCGCCGGTGGGCTCCGCGCCGGGGAGTTGAGCAGAGATTTGTGGAGTGGATTGTTGGAGACATGCGGGAGGGGCTCTGCATGGCCTAATCTGGAGATATGACAGATCGTGAACTAGTGGCGCGGATTGCGCGCTCGGCGGGACAAAAGGCCGGATACAAGCAACTGGTACTCGAACTGGGGCTGGGCGGCGGACGGCAGCGGCGATTGCTGCTGGAGCAGCTGGCGCGGCTGACGGTGCGCGGCGAACTGGCCAAGGTGGACCGGGAGCACTGGTGCATCCCGAAACGGGTGGGCGGACGAGACAACCTGGTGGCGGGGCGGCTGGATCTGCACAGGGACGGGTACGGATTTGTGCGGCCCAGCACGCGGCAGGCTTCAGGGCAGCAGGAAGACATTTTCATTCCACCGAACGAGATCAACGGGGCGATGCAGGGCGACCAGGTGCTGGTGGAAGCGGAACCGCCCAAGGCCGATGGGCGGCAGATGGGGCGGATTGCCCGCGTGCTGGAGCGGCGCAACCCGACGGTGGTGGGGATTTTCCACTATGCGCGCTCGAAGCGGGAGCCAGGGAATAGGGTGGTGCCCTTTGACGACCGGATGACGCAGCAGATTTTGATTCCGGAGGGGATGGAGATTCCCGCGGTCGAAGAGAGCGCGACGCCGCACCGGGTGCTGGGCAGCGAAGCGGCCGCGGCGGCCGCGGTCCACGAGAGCCTGGAAGGGCTGGTGGTGGATGTGGAGATCACCAGTTGGCCGACACCGACCAAGGAGCCGGTGGGCCGGGTGATCGAGGTGCTGGGCGATCCGGACGATTTTGGCGTGGACGTGGAGATGATGATCCGCAAGCACCAGTTGCCGCGGATTTTCCCGGAGAACGTGCTGGCCGAGGCGCGGGCGGTGGCGCATTTGGACGTGGAGGAGATTGCGGAGCGGAAGGATTTTCGCGGCTTGCCCATTGTGACGATTGATGGGGAGACGGCGCGGGACTTCGACGATGCGGTGATGGTGAAGGAACGTGCGGACGGCGGCTACGAGTTGCAGGTGCACATTGCCGATGTGAGCGAGTATGTGAGGGCGGGAACGGACCTGGACCTGGAGGCGCGGCTGAGGGGAACCAGCGTGTACTTCCCGGATCGGGCGATTCCGATGCTGCCGCAGGAGCTTTCGAGCGGGATTTGCAGCTTGCGGCCGGGGGAAGACCGGCTGGTGTTGAGCTGCGTGATGCAACTGGACGCGGGCGGGCGGATCGAGAGCTACGAGGTCGAAGAGGGCGTGATCCGGTCGGCGGCGCGGATGACGTACAACGAGGTTCACGCGATTCTGGAGGGCGATGCGGAGACGCGGGCCAAGTACGCGGAGCTGACGCCGGATTTCGAACGGATGCAGCGGCTGGCCGAGTTGATGAACAAGCGGCGGGAGGAGCGGGGATCGATCGATTTCGACCTGCCGGAGCCGGTGATCGAGTTCGACGAGCAGGGGCAGATGCGGGGAGTGACGCGCGCGGAAAGGACCTGGGCGAACCGGCTGATCGAGGAGTTCATGCTGGCGGCGAACGAGTGCGTGGCCACATGGCTGGAGGATTTGGGCGTGCCATCGCTTTATCGCATCCATGAAAAGCCGGACCCGCGGAGGGTGGTGCAGTTCGAGGAACTGGCGGCGGCCTTCGGGTACACGCTGGGGCTGGGGGCGTTGCCGGTGAAGCGGATCCAGACGCACGGAGAGCGGAGAGATGCGCGGGGACAGGGGCGGAGTGCGCGGGTGCACGAGGTGCCGGAAGACATTCCGGTGACGCCGCGGATGTATCAGAAGCTGGCGAAGCGGATCGAGGGCACGCCGGAGGAGCGGATTCTGAGCTACCTGATGCTGCGGTCGCTGAAGCAGGCGCGCTACTCGGAGGTGAACGAGGGGCATTTTGCGCTGGCTGCGCCGAGCTATACGCATTTCACGTCGCCGATTCGGCGGTATCCGGACCTGATTGTGCACCGCATTGCCAAAACGCTGCTGAGAGAGGGCGTGAGCGGCGAGGGAACGGTGGCGGAGGGAAGGCAGAGCTCGCCATGGACACACCCGAACGAGGGGCTGGCGGGGATTGTGGTTCACCGCGGAAAAGTGCCGAAGCAGGCGGGGGGATTCGCAGGGGAAGCGCCGATTTCCGAGGCGGAGCTGGCGCAGATTGCCGAGGAGACCAGCGTGACCGAGCGGCGAGCGGCCGAGGCGGAGCGGGAACTGGTGGAGTGGAAGAAGGTCCGGTTCATGCAGGACCGGGTGGGCGAGGAATTTGCCGCGCTGGTGCTGAATCCAACCAAGTACGGGCTGTTCGTGGAGCTGACCGACCTGTTTGTGGAGGGCCTGGTGCCGATCGACTCGCTGCGGGACGACCGCTACCTTTGGCAGGAGCACTCCCACGAGGTGGTGGGTGAGCGGACGGGGCGGCGATTCCGGGCCGGGGACCGGGTGCAGGTGATTCTGGACCGGATTCTGGTGCAGGAGCGGAGGCTGCAGTTCTCGATTGTGGAGGAAGGGATTCCGCTGACCGGGGGAAAAGCCCCGAAATCCCACCCGAAAGCAAAGAAGAGGAAGGGCACGTCCGGGCCGGGGCGGTCGCTCAAGTCCAGAAGCAAGAAGGGGAAGAAGGGGCGGAAGAAATAGACGGCCAGGCGTAGGCGCGCACGGGTTAGCGAGTTAGCAAGTTAGCAAGTCAGCGAGTGCGGCGGTAGGAGGCAGGGCACAGACGCGCGCGGAGTTCCTGCGTGTGCCTATGCCGGGGGCGTGATTACCGGTCGGCTTGCTTTTGGGCGAGGTCGCCGAGGATGGGGAGTTTGAGGCGCTTGCCGTTGAAGGCGCTGACGAAGACGATGACCAGGACGACGAAGAAGGCAAGATCCACGAATTGCCAGAGCGTCAGGGTGAGGAAGAGCACGGTGGGGACGAGATTCTGCACGACCTCGATGAGAATGTGGACCACCGCCCAGGCAACGTAAAAGAAGATCGACTGCCAGGCATGGAAGCGGACATAGGAGCTTCGTTTGAAGGGCTCGAGGATCAGAAAGACGATGGCCGGGATGATGGTGATGTAAGCGATGCCGCCGGCGGCATTGTCAGAGAGGCCGGAAGGATTCAGATCGGACATGGTGGCTCCTTGGGGTGCAGGGCTGCTCGATCGGAGAAAGACAGCAGTGGGGCAGCCGATGGAGCGCCAAGGGAATTGTGGGCGATCTGCGAGGCCGGGGCAGTTCAAAATTGCTCAATCCATTGGGGATTGCTGTTGTGCTCGCCGCTGGCCGGTTGGTGCGCCAGAGAAGCGTCTTCAAGATGGGACACAGGAAGACGGCCGCGGGGCGGGAAGGCAGCCGATCCAATACAATAGAGCAAGGAGCATGACGGATGGCACACACGGTATTTTGCGTACGTTACAAGAAGGAAATGGAAGGGCTTGAAGAGCCCCCGTTCGACTCGGAGTTTGGGCAAAAGATATTCAAGAACGTCTCGAAGACGGCCTGGGGCGAGTGGATTGACCACCAGCGGATGTTGCTGAACGAGTACAGGTTGCAACCCTGGACGCCGCAGGCACAGCAGTTTCTGGTGGAGCAGATGGAAGCGTTTTTCTTTGGCGAGGGCTCAGCCCTGCCGCAGGAGTTCGTTCCTCCGACGCATTGAGTGATGCGGCGGGATGGTTCAGCAAGAGTTGGACGCATTTTCCTTTCGGGTCTTGGCTTGGAGGGGTTGGCGGCGTATACTGAGGATTCGGCAAGCCGCCGGTGGCGTGTGTCATCATGTGCCCCGCTGGTCGCCCCGATGGACGGGCCTCAACTGAGCGCGAAAGAGAAGGCGCTTCGGACGGCTTATCCCGGCGGCACGAAACACCAAAGTCTGGAGCAAAGTCATGGCACAAGTATGCGACATCTGCGGGAAAGGTCCGCAGTTTGGCAATAACATCTCTCATGCGCACAACATCACCCGGCGGCGCTGGAGTGTAAATCTGCAGGCAGTGAAGGCGCTTGTGAACGGCTCGGCGAAGCGGATTCGTGTGTGCACGAGCTGCATCAAGAGCGGCAAGATCGCCAAGGCGTCGTAAAGCCAGGGCGTTTATGAATCAAGATCGACCAGAGACCCCGTCCGGGCAGGACGGGGTTTTGTTGTGTCTGAAAAAGCTGCGAGGGTGGCGGAGGCTGGGGCTGCTCAATCGAGGCCTTGTTTTCTTTAGAGAAAGGCAGCGAGTTGGCGGGCAGAGGGTGGGGGACACTTCGGCGGCACCGAATCGGGCTACTTTTCCTTTTCGCGCGTGAAGGTGAGCGAGGCGGAGTTGATGCAGTAGCGGAGGCCGGTGGGGCCGGGTCCGTCGGGGAAGACGTGGCCGAGATGGCCGCCGCAACGGGCGCAGGTGACCTCCACGCGTCTCATGCCGAAGCTGACGTCTTCGTGTTCCTGGACCGCGACGGATTGGGCGGGCAGAGTGAAGCTGGGCCAGCCGCAGCCGGAGTCGAATTTGGCGTCGGAGAGGAAAAGCAGGGCTCCGCAGCCGGCGCAGTGGTAGTTTCCGGTCTCGTGGTTCTCCGTGAGGACGCCGGTGAAGGGGCGTTCCGTGCCTTTTTCGCGCAGGACACGGAACTGCTCGGGGGTGAGTTGGGCGCGCCACTCGGCTTCAGTGTGCGCGACCTTCTGGGGCGCTTCGCTCATGGGGACCCTCCTGAAATTGCCTTGCAGCCATTGGATGCGGAGGGCGGCGGGGAAGGCGCGTTAGACTTCGGCGACTACTTCGATCTCGACCAGCACATCCTTGGGCAGGCGGGAGACTTCGACGGTGGTGCGGGCCGGAGCGATGACGCCTTCGGGGGCGAGATAGGCTCCGTAGACCGCGTTCATCTCTGCAAAATCACTTAAATCCTTGAGGTAGACGGTGGTCTTGACCACTTGGGCGAGAGTGCTGCCTGCGGCCTCGAGGATGGCCTTGAGGTTTTCAAGGACACGGGAGGTCTGGCCGGCGATGCCGCTGGAGACCACCTGGCCGGTGAGGGGGTCGAGGGGAATCTGACCAGCGGTGAAGACGAGATTTCCCAGGCGAACGCCCTGCGAGTAGGGTCCGATGGCGGCGGGGGCGGTGGCGGTGGCGATGACGGTTTTGCTCATGGGTCGATTGTAAAACGGGAGCGGCGGGCGATTTCTACTGCCATGCGGCCAGCAGACCGCCGGATATGAGCAATGCCGCCAGCCAGTAGCCGGTGTTGATGGCTAAAAGCTTGAAGGACCGCCGCTCATAGAGAGCCTCCGCGGAAAGCGGTGCGAAGACAAAGCCAAACCAGCAGATGAAGCCGATGAAAGCGCCCCAGCCGAAGCCCGACGCGCCGGACCACAGCACGATGTGGGCGAGGACAAAGGAAAGAATGAGGCCGCCGATGAAGGACCAGGCCATGGCGAAGATGGCTCCCTTGGGGCGTTCGCCCTTGGTGTGGCCGGTGAGGGCCATCCAGGGCTTGGCGAAGAAGAGGGAGTACCAGAGCGCGCCGAGGATCCATTGGATGAGAGCTGCGACCAGAATGGCCAAGTGATTGAAGTGGAGATGATGCATGGAGAGCCTCCAGAATGAATGGAATCCACATTCGCGAGTGGGGCGGAAGTAAAGGAAGGGCGGTGGCCGGACGCGATTTCTGACTCTTGCGCAGCAGGAGAGGCGCTGTCAAGGTAAATTGTCTGGGGCAGGTCAGCGGCGCTTGAGGGATTCGAGCTCATCGAGGGTGCGGGGCCAGTCGGAGCCGAGAAGGCGGGAGAGGCCACGGTCGGCCAGGACTTTGCCGCCGGTTTGGCAGAGGGCGCAGTAGTCGGTCTCGTTGTCGGCGTAGCGGATGCGCTGGATGGGTTGGCCGCAGCGGGGGCAGGGCTGGCCATAGCGGCCGTGGACGGCCATTTCGGGGCGGAAGGCGGTGACTTTCTCAGGGAAGCTTTTGCGGGCTTCTGCGCCGAGGCGGTCGATCCAGAGAGCGAGAGTGGAGCGAGTGGCGGCGAAGAGGCGGTCCCAGTCTTCGGGCTTGAGCTTGGAGGTGAGCGCGAGGGGCGAGAGCTGGGCGGCGTGGAGGATTTCGTCGGAGTAGGCGTTGCCGACGCCGCTGATGAGGCGGGGATCGGTGAGGGCGCGCTTGAGGGTGCGGTTCTCGGCAGTGAGGGCGGCACGGAAGCCGGCGAGGTCGGTCGAGAAGACATCGACGCCGCCGGGGTCGATGTCGTGGAGGGCCTGCTCGCCGCGGAGGAGATGGAGGGAAGCGCGGCGCTTGGAACCGGCTTCCGTGAGGACGAGAGAACCGGTGGGGAAATCGAAGGCGGCGAGGGCGTTGCGTCCGGCGAGTTTGGCTTGCGGAGGGCGCCAGTGGAGACGGCCGGCGATCATGAGGTGAAGAACCAGCCAGAGGTCGCCTTCCACGCCGATGGCGATGCGCTTGCCGATGCGGCGGAGGGCGAGGACAGGTTTTCCTTCGACGCTGGTGAGGGGTGGGTCGACGGTGCGGAGGAGGAAGACGGAGCCGAGGCGCACGCGATCGAGGGGCTGAGCGAGGATGAGGGGTTCGAGAGCGGCGATGTAGGCGGCGATGTCGGGGAGTTCCGGCATGAGTTACAGAGTGCAGCTTTGAGGTGTGGTGGTGCAATGGGGAAGTTGGGAGGGGGAAGCAGCGGAGTTAGCGGAGCCAGCGAAGTTGGCAGGGCTGCGAGTCAGCAGGTCAGCGGAGTTGGGCCGAGTCAAGGAGGGTGGAGACGAGAGAGATGGGCAGGCCGACTACGTTGAAGTAACAGCCTTCGATACGGGGGATCCAGCGGGCGGCGCGGCCCTGGATGGCGTAGGCGCCGGCCTTGTCCATGGGTTCGCCAGTGGCGATGTAGGCTGCGATTTCTTCGTCGGAGAGGGTGAGGAACTGGACGGCGGTGACTTCGGCGGCGACTTCAGTGGAGGTGACGGTGACCAGGGCGACGCCGGTGATGACGCGATGGGTGCGGCCGGAGAGGAGACGCAACATGCGGGCGGCGTCGGCGGGGTCAGAGGGTTTGCCGAGGATGTGGCTGTCGAGGGTAACGGTGGTGTCGGCGCCGAGCACCTGCGGTGCGGCAGACGCTCGCGTGTCGCTCGCAGAGGCTTTTGTGATCTCGGTAAAGACGGCTTCGGCTTTTTCGCGGGCCAGGCGGGTGACATAGGCGATGGGGTCTTCGTTGGACCTGGGGTCTTCGGGGATGTCGGCGGGACGAATCTCGAATGTGTAGCCGGCCTGGGTGAGGAGTTCGCGGCGACGGGGAGAGGCGGAGGCGAGAACGAGCATAGGGAGATTATTGCAGGGAACGAGCGGGGATGGCGGAGTTGGCAGGGCAGCGAGTTAGCTTCCGCTTCGCGGAAATCGCGAGTTAGCGAGTTGGCGGCAGTTCGTTTCAGGCGTAACTCGTCGTGGCGAGCCTGGCTGCTTAGTGCTTTTCAAAACGGATCGCAGAATGCGCAGCGGGCGACGAATGCTCACGTGCTAGATGGTGAGGCCCGTGTGGATGCCGGAGGGAGTGGCGAGGCCCCAGGCCATGGCGGGGGTGTTGTGCGCGAGGCCGAAACGGCCGTCGGGACCGAGAAGAATGATGCCGCCGTGTCCGCCGAGGCGGTTATAGAGGTAGGAGATGGCTTCGCGGGCGGCGATTTCGGGAGCTGTTCCGGCCGAGACGCGATCGGTGGCCCACTTGCCGAGGACGAGCTTCATGATGGGCTCGCCCCAGCCGGTGAGGGAGACGGCGGCGGAGAGATTGTCAGCGTAGCAGCCGCAACCGATGAGGGAGGAGTCGCCGACGCGGCCGGGGGTCTTGTTGAGAGTGCCGCCGGTGGAGGTGGCGGCGGCGAGATTGCCGTCGGAGTCAAGAGCGACGGCGCCGACGGTATCGTGCGAGTTCATGGAGGAAGCGATGGCGGTGGCGGGGTCCTTGTCGTCCTCGAGGCCGGAGAAGGTGTCGTCGGCAAAACCAGCGGCCTGGCGCGCCTGGGCCTGGGTGAGGCGCTCGCGTTCGCGGTCGAGGACCAGTTCGGCGTTGTCGATGAGGATCATGCCGTGAGAGTGGGCAAATTGCTCGGCGCCGGGGCCGACGAAGTAGACGTGGGGACTTTTTTCGAGGACCAGGCGCGCGGCCTGGATGGGATTGCGCAGGCGCTCAACACAGGCAACGCCGCCGGCCTTCATGCGACCACCGTCCATGAGCAGGGCGTCGAGTTGGACGCGGCCGTCGGAGGTGAGGAAGCTGCCCCGGCCAGCGTCGAAGGTGGGGTCGTCTTCTAGGACGGAGACGGCGGCCTCGACCGCATCCAGGGCGGAGCCGCCGAGAGAAAGAATGTCGTAGCCGGCTTCAAGCGCGTTGCGGACACCGGACTCGTGGGCGGCCGCGGCATCCGCGGGGATGGCCCAAGCGCCACCGTGGACGAGGAGAACAGGAGCGTGCGATGCGGGGTTTGTCACCGGAATATCGTAGTGCATTTGACGGGGGCGCGGGGGAAAACGGAAACGAGACTCCGGGGCGGCGGCGAGTTGGGGAGCGAATCGGGGACCATTTGGGGAAGAGATCACTCCATTTTGGAACCGAGTCAAAGGCGTTCGGCGTGTATTTTCTTGTAAGTGATTGATAAATATGACTAAAAATCCGGACGGGAGGTTGCAGGTAATTCCGGGGCGATTGGTTAAGCTAAGGACATTCAAACGAAAGAGAGAGAGCGGGAGAGCGCGGCTTTCCCAATTTATTCGGACTACTTCCGCGGATTCAGAGGCGCAGGGAGAGGCTGAGGGATTTTTTGAAGAGCGCGCAGACGGGTTGGCCTTTGCGGAAGGCGGCTGGGTATTCGCAGCGCGCGATAAGCCAATTCGGAGTGCAGGAGGGGCGATTCCCAAGGGGGGATTGCCCCTTTCTCTTTCTGCAGAGCTTTGTGCAGGCCGCGGAATGGTGGGACGGGATTGGCGGACAAATGGCAGGCGCAAGAAAGAAGCAGGCGGCGGTTGGAAAGCCGCGCGGAACAGGGGCCCGGAAGAAGGCAAACGGCAGAACGGCAAAGCTGAGGAAAACGACGGAAAAAGCCTTGCTGGAAAACTTCCAAGACATTGCGCAGTCGCTGGTGATGCGCACCGTGGCCGGGAATGCAAGCTGCACGAAGCTGCTTTTTGACCTGGCGGATGGACAGGCGTCCATGGAAGACGAAGGGACGCTGCGGCGTTTTCGCAGTTTGGCGGAAGAATGGGCGGCGGAGCCGAAGTGGGAAGGCGAGGCGGTGGACGCGCGTCCGGAAACAGGGTGCGGAGAAGGCTGACGGCTCAGGCACGGTGGTGCTTGGGATGAAGTCTTTGACCGAATGAGGATGTGCCTTGGGTTCGTGGTTTCCCAGGTCCCAGAATCGGGACCTGGGAAACCCGGACTTTGCAGTGGTCTCGACTATAGCCGATTGAGGTCGGAGGGCTCCTATCCTTTCGCGGTAAGACCAATGGACAAAGGGTTGAATGAAGAGTTCTATCGACAAAATCAGCAAGTTGGCTTCCGCTTCGCGGAAATGGCGAGTTAGCGAGTTGGCGGAAGTTCATTCCCGCCGTAACTTATCGCGGCGAGTCAAGCTGCCCAGGACGACAGGGCTGTGGGGATGCAATTCTTCGGGGCTGGATCAGTAGGCATAAGTACCGGGAAAACGGCAGGTGCAAGGGGTGGGCTTCTCAGGGTTGCGCGCGGCGCAGGCTTGGGGAGCCCTCCGTGTTTGTTGGGCGTTGAATTGTCGGGGATAGCGGCACAGCGAGGGAATGGCAGTGGCTGCGTTCCCGAGAAGAAAGAAGAGATACGAATGAAGCTCACGAATCACGAGTGGTTGCGCGCCGGCAGATGGATGGGACTGTGCCTGATGGGGATGGCGTTGGCCTGGATGGCGAACGGGCAGGCAGTCAGCACGACGACGGTTCAGGGGACGGTGTATCTGGCCAATGGACAACCGGGCTCAGGAACGCTGAGCTTGAGTTGGCAGGCATTTACGACCGCGAGCAATCAGGCGGTTGCGGCGGGCCGGACGACGGTGGCGATTGCGCCGGATGGATTTGTGAGTGTGAACCTGGCGCCGAACCAGGGAGCGACGCCGGCAGGGCTCTATTACACGGCGGTTTATCACTTGAGCGACGGGACGACGAGCACTGAATACTGGGTGGTGCCGGCGACGGCGCAGACGACTCTGGGACAAGTGCGTGCGCAACTGATGCCGGCCGCGCAGGCAGTGCAGGCGGTGAGCAAGGCGTATGTGGACCAGTCGATTGCGGAGATGACGCAAAGCCAATTGACCGCGACGGGAGGGACGCTGAGCGGGCCGCTTTACTTGAATGGAGACCCGACACAACCCTTGCAGGCGGCGGACAAGCACTATGTGGATACGACATTCGGGCTGGCGGTGCCGTTGTCGGGCGGGAACATGACGGGGCCGCTGGCTGCGCCGGGAGTGAATGGCGTGGAAGCGCCGGTGGCGGGCTCGGCGCAGACCACACTGCAGGCGGCGATGAGCGCGGCAGGAACTGCGGGGGCCGTGGAGATTCCGCCGAGTTATGCGGGGACGGACGGATTCACGAATCCGAACGGCGTGTATGTGACGGATCTTCGGCAGAAGAGCTCGCAGCAGTTCGAACGCAGCGTGAAGGAATTTGGCGCGGTGTGCGATGGGACGACGGACGACACGAGCGCGCTGCAAGCGGCGTTGAACTATGCCGAGACGCATGGGGTGGCGCTGACGATTCCGCAGGGAACGTGCAAGACGCGGACGCTGAACTGGCATGGGGAGTCGATCGGCGGCATGGGCAAGCAGGTGTCGGCGCTGATGGGATTTCCGGGGCAGGATGTGCTGCAGACGACGGCGGACAGCGCGAATCTACTGGCGTATACGCGGATTCACGATCTGACGATTTACGTGGACCAGAGCATGGACGTGTCGTGCTCGGCGGCGGAGGGACGGGCCGCGGCGGGAAGTTGCGCGATGAACCGGCCTGTGGAGAGCAACTCGATTTTTTCAGCGGGCGGGAACGGACTGAATGGAACGGCGGGAACGGGCGCAGGGTGGATGGTGGGCAATTGCGCCATCGCGATGCCGGCGACCACGGGAGCGGGTGGAAACGGGTTGCGCGTGGCGGAGATGGAGAACGTGGAGATCGCGGCGGCCGGCGTGGATCCGATGGCGCAATATACGGGCGCGCACTCGACGCACACTTGCGGGCTCTACCTGGCGCAATGGCCGCAATGGAGCGAGTTCCGGAACATCGACATTCGCGGAGTACATACGGGCATTGCCATGCCGGCGCTGGCGGGGACGGTCCCAGCGGGATTGAATGCGGATTCGAATCGATGGCAGGACATCACGATCCAGGCGACGCACGGATTCACGGCGGCGGCGGGCTCGAACAACGTGCTGGATAACGTGGTGGCAACGGTGGGGAATTCGGCCGCGATGGGCGAGCCGCCGACGGGGCTGGTGCTGGACTTTGGCAGCGCGCAACAAGGCTGGACGGTGCGGAATGCGGTGGTGATGCCGGCGTGGAACACGGTGCAGCCGCAGTTGACGGTGGCGGCGACCGGCGGAGCAGTGACCGGCGTGACGGTGGGCTCGGAACATGGGTTGGGACTGGATCCGTATGGAGTGCAGGTTCCGTTGAAGTTCAGCGGGAGTTGTACGGCGGCGGCTACGGCAAGCGTGAACAGCAACGGGTCCATTGGGACGGTGGTTGTGACGCAGGGCGGGACGGGCTGCTCCACGACAACGACAGCGAGCGTGAACGTGGCGGGGACTTGGGATACAGCCGCGGCAGTGAACCTGATTGGCGGGAAGAACATGACGCTGATCGGCGGGAATCTACTGAAGGGCAACGGCGGCTACACGGTGTGGAACGCGGCGAATTCCGAGAGCCACGGAACGCAGATGGGCTCGGGCGGCGGAGTTTTGCCGGGCGGGGGCACCTACGCAGCGCTGGAGGCGACGCAGCCGTTGGGCAGTGCATACCAGGTAGACCAGTTCCCGGGTGCGGACTTCGGAGCGCAGTTACAGGCCTGTTTGGGGACGCTGAGCGCGAGTTATGGCGGGACCTGCGATGCGCGAAACTTTACCGGGACGCAATCCATGGGATCGCGCCTGACAATCGCGACTGCCAATGCTACCGTGCTGCTGCCCTGCGCAACGATTTCGACGGCCAATCAAATTATCGTGACGGCCGGAACGAGGAATGTGACTTTGCGCGGATGCGCACTGCGGGGGGCAAGCACGGCAAGCGGAAGCCAGGGTGGGACGGTGTTTCTCTACTCCGGCGCGGGGGCGATGGTGCAGGTGGGAGATCCGACGTATGCGGCGGATACGAACGGCTTCCACATGGACGACGTGGTGGTCAATACCACCGCCTCGAGCAGCGCCGCGGCACAAGCTTTTGCGGCTTATCGCACGCAGGAACTAGATCTAAATAATCTATATCTTCTGGGTAACTCTGACCAGACCGGAATGACTCTGGATGGAACGAGGAATTACACCGGAGGAAGCTTTATTTCCGATCAGATCTCCGGGTTCCAGACGGCTGTGAACGCGATCGGGCACCAGGTTGCGAACCCGGCGACGACGGACTGGATGAATGCGAGCACGTTTGTGCGGCTGCATATCGACTGCCCAACGAGCGGAGGGAATCCGATCAGCGGCACGACCGGAATCAATCTGCAGCAAGGCGATGGAAACACGTTCACCGGGGGCGATGTGGAAGGCTGCAATACCGCATTGCACCTTGGGGCAGGCGCACAAAACAACACGATCGTCGGGCTGCGGAACGAGAACTCGAACAGCCAGGTGGTGGCGGATGCGGGCAGTTCGTATAACAACTGGATGAGCGGCGGCACCATGTTCACGGGGCAACTGACGGACAATGGCACGCGGAACAGTTTTCTGGATACGTTCCATCGCAGCTTCAACGGAGTGAAAGGAGACTGGTACGGAAGCCAGACCGATGCAACGGTAACGAATCACTATCGTTTGGGGATCGGTGCGGGGAACGAGCGCGGGTTGCTGGACCGGTATGAGACGGACTACGGATACCGCTGGACGACGGGCCTGAGCGATGCGACGGATGGGGAGCAGTTTTACCAGATTCAGGACGAATTGAACGGCGTGTACCGGCTTTCGATCGGACAGTATAACAACGGGCAAGCGAGCACCAACAATCAGACGGTCATCAATGCGGCGGGCACCGGGGCAGTGGTGCTGAATGGCTCGAATAATTCAGGCACGGGCGGCGTGGTGATTGGGTCCGGGGGACCGAGCGAGACGACGGTGGCGTCGATCGACAAGGCGGGAGACGCGCAGTTCAACGGGACGCTGCAGGTGGGGGGCGCATCGACTTTTACGTCCTCGACAACGGTAAAGAATCAAGCCGACGCGGAGATTGACCAGTTTCTCTGGGCGGGAGCAACGACGAGCCAGAAAGAGTCGTTCATCTACAAGGACTGGAACGGGAACAGCCAGTGGTACATGGTGAAGGATGCGAATAACGACTGGGCGTTGAACTCGGCCACGGGAGGACTGGACAGCTTCAAGGCGTATCAGAGCACCAACAGCGGCGACACGTACATCAACGCCTCGAATGCTGCGGGCGTGGTGCGCATCAACTACGAGACGGGATCGGGGACAGGATTCAACGTTTACGGCGGAAACAGCAATACGCTTTATGCAAGCTTTACCGGGGCGGCAGCGATCAAGTTCCCAGGGCTTGCGGCATCCAGCGGGTATAACTGCCTGCAGGTGGATAGCTCGGGATGGGTCAGCAATACGGGTGCGGCTTGCGGCAGCGGCGGCTCAGGCGGCACCAGTGGCACGGTGAACTCGGGAACGTCAGGTCAGATCGCCTATTACAACGGGAATGGCACAGCACTGGCAGGCACGAGCACAGTGGCAGTAACGGCAGGTGGAACCGGGGCGTCGACCGCCGCCGGAGCCATGACGAACCTGGGAGGCGTCTCGCTGAACCAGACAGGGACACAGGCCATGGCGGGAGCGCTGACTCTGCCTGCTCTGGAAGGGACGCTCAACGCGGACCGGTGGCAATCTCCGGCGGGAACGGGGAACAACGGGATTCAAATGTCGCTGCAACAGTGTCTTTCGCAGAGCTACGCGTGCTCGATTCTTGCGCCCGCGCTGTATGCGCAGACGGAGGCACAGCCGTGGGGGCTGGGCGACACGCTCACAAATGGAATTCCTGTGATTGGGCCGAAGGCGACAGATCCAAAGGGCTGCGTTACGGACGATCGGTGGGGAACGCCTCAGGTGATCTGCAACCAGGGATTGACCACGGGAACAAGCGGTCGATTTGTTGGCAGCTCCCCTCTCTTTGCACAAGCCATCACTACTTTTGGAAACGGTCTTTCTACCCATGCTCCGTCTGCGCTGAATCTTCAGTACTCTGTCTTCGGAGGTTCGCGCGATTTTGGTCCAGGTGACGAGAGCAACATGTATGTAGTGACGGCCAATGAGTGGGTTCACTCGTCGGGCAACCAGAATCTTTTTAACGGGACCATCAATGGATATGCTCCGGGCGACTCGATACCGGTGAACGTGAATGCGTGGAGCGTAGGGCAGGGCCTGGCGCAGAATGAAGGCCTGGAGTGGCGCTCACGCCTCAGTGAGTCGGGGAACGTTCCCCAGGGAACGCTGAACACCAAGACGTGCGGGGTTACATGCACTCTCTCGCTCACGCAGACGCAGGGCGTCACGGGCAGTTGGGGCAACGATTTGGCCGTTATCGATGTTACCAAGGGGTATAGCTCCGGGTATATCTCGGCAATCAGTTTGGGCACTTATACCGGCTCAGGGACGAATTGGGATGCGACGTTCGGCGATACGACTGCCAAGACGACGACAACGGCGGCGGTGAGCAATGCCAGCGGCGGAAACGCGAGCGCAAATACGTTCCCGCAATCGAACGTAACGATCTCTCTGGCGAGTTCGACAGGATTCAGCACGGGGCAGACTGCCTGCATGTTCGACAGCATCGACCCGAGCTGGCAGTGCTCTCACATTACGGCAGTTCCCGATGGGACACACGTCACCGTGGATGTGATGAACTATCCTCTCTCGAATGGGTCGACCGTTGCGGCGGGCGGACTTTCGGGATATGGCTTTGGCATGGACGCCGACTGGGTCGTTCCAAACGCCACCAACGGATTAGCAGTGAACGGCGATCAGCCACCGACGGGGATCGTGCGCCAAGTGTATCCCATTGTTTCCAACGCGAGTGGAAACACGCTGACGATTTATACGCCTGCCGGAGTGAATCAGAATGTGGATACGCGGTCGTATCACTCGACGGCAGGGGCGGGCGGTACGGCAAGCGTGACGGTGAGCGGAGGAGCGATCACTGCCTGTACTGCCGCCGGCGGCAGCGGTTACAGTGCGGCAAATCCGCCTTCCATCCTGATCACGGGGGTGACTTACACAAACGCGCCGATGGTCTATCCCACGGTGACGAGCGGAGCGCTTTCAGGTTGCACGGTTTTGTATGCGGGCGCCGGCATTGCCGGAACTGCGGTCGCGACGGTCAATGCCAACCCGTATCACATTTACCCGCAAGGACGGGCGCTGAGCGTCTACAACGGGGCCACCGGCGCGGTGGATGGATCGGCCGTGGTCACGACGCCGGTGGTGGGTACTTTCGCCACAGGCGATACGCTGGAGCAGCCGCATTACTTCAGAATCAAGGTTGATGGGATGAATTTTGCTTTCAACAACTATCAAGCAGGCGGCCAGCACTTCAACATGATGTTCAATACAGGGGGATCGTTTAGCACTAACGACTATGAGACGGATTTCATCAACAACAACGATCCAACCCTCTACCAAAACTATCCTGCACTCACGACGCCGGTGCCAGGACGCGGGCAGCTGGGCACTCCCTATGGTTTTGTCCTCAATGGGCCGCACCGCGATGGCCTGGTGATGGGATTGCCGCCGTATGGTGGCAACGGAGGAAGTGGAATGGGCGCGGTGGTTGTGGGTTGCGGCACAAGCGCACAGTGTGCGGCATGGAGCGCGACCTACCCGGTGTTGAACGTGAATAACAGCGTTCTTAGTTCGAGTGGAGGGCAGGCAGAAGACATTCTTGGCTACAATCCGACAACGCAAAGCTGGCAACTGACTTCCGGATCGACGACGTATGCGGGATCCAGTCCATCTTGCACTTATACGTTCGGGCCAAACGGAGCTAATGCCTCCGGTCCAGGATGTACTTCATTCGGCACGGTTACAAACTTTGCCGCATCGGCAGGCAGTTGGCCTTCATGGCTGGTTCCAAGCGTGACCAGTTCCAGCTCTGCGCCATCCTTGTCGGTGGCCGCCAGTGCGATACCGAACTCTGCGCTGGCCAGCAGTTCGACGACGGTCAACGGGCAGACTTGCACGCTGGGTTCGAGCTGCGCCATTCCGCCCGCGGGATCGGCGAGCGGCGATTTGTCGGGGAGTTACCCCAACCCCACCGTGAAGGGCATCAACGGGGTCGCTCTGTCCGGGCTGGGGACCGGGCTGCTCAAGAACGCGACCGGAACCGGGGTTCCTTCCATCGCGGTCGCCGGGAGCGATTATGTGGCACCGGCGTCGGCACTGAATCCCAACACTCCGCCATGGTTGCAGTATCTTGGCAATGGCTCGGATGGAGCCTGCACGCCGTCGAGCGGTACCTATGCCGGCATCAAGTACTGCACGACATTCACGGTAAACTCTGGCGTGACCCTGAATGCAAGCGCGGGCAGCCAGCAATCGCTGACGGTCCATGCGACAGGCGCTTGCACAATCAATGGGACCATATTGAACACCGGACTCTACAACCCAGGAATAGTGGGAGCAAACGCCAGCGGCGGCGGCGGATCGGGCGGGGGAACCGCGGCGGGTACGGCAGGCGGGGTCTATCAGATCACCATGTACGGCAGCCAGGGTGGGGGTACCGCTGGGGCCGCATCAGGAGGAAACGGTGGGAATGGAGGCACGCAGTCTACCATCCTGATTCGGCAATCTCTGACATCTGGATGGGGGACTGACGGGCAAGGTCTCGGTGGTTCAGGAAAGCAGGGAGGAAGCTCTGGAGGCGCGGCGGGACAGGGTGGCGCCAACGTGGTTCTGATCTGCGGTTCCATCACAGGCACAGGAGTCATCGATGCAAGCGGAGGCTATGGGATGCCACCTTCCGCAAATTCCACCGGAGCAGGTAGTGGGGGCGGTGGGGGCGCTGTGATTCTCTCCTCACAAGCTCCGGTATCGACTTGGCCGTCCATTTATACGGCCCCTGGTCCGGGCAGCCTGGTGACTGTACCAGAGGCACTGGCTACGAGCGGAACCTGCACCCAGCAACCCAAGGTGACGCTGGGAGTCACTTCGGGAGCGCTGTCGAGTTGCACTGTGGTGCAAGCCGGAGCGGGTTGCGGTGCGGGGACAAATGTAACTTTCAATATTCTGGGTGGCGGTGGATCGGGAGGCACGGTTTCCCCCACGTGGAGCGGCGGCAGTCTGGCATCCTGTACGGCGTCGGGCGGCTCCGGCTACACGGCGGCCACCTATACCACTGCGGGTACGGGAGGGGATGGCGGCAACGGCTGGAGCGCGGAGTTCCAGGGCTGGTAAGAGAGGTTGGTAAAGGGCGGGCCGGCGGCAAAGGATGGATCATTTCCAGCCATTCTTTGCCGCAAGCCGCCCGGGTGTCCTCATCCTTTTCCCTTGCTCACGGAGTCCTTTGTGTTGTGACTGCCGATTTGGCTGGGTGGGCGCGAGGGGCTTCTGGATTTGAAAAAGCAAACGAGAGGAAACGAACCTGTACGAGACGGGCAGAAATGGAGTGTCTGTGGCCGCTTCAGGAGGTGGTATCGCAACTCGTTCGCGGGAGTGGAAGTCTCTGTTGGAGGATCTGGACGGCGATGAGTTAGTGCGCTTCGGGCGGATTCTGGACGAGAAGCCGGCGAGCTTGCTTGGGGGGACAGTGGGAATGGCGCTGGCCGAGCAACTGCTGCGGGTAAGGACGCGGGAGGGACGGACGACGCCGCTCCGGGCCAATGTGGTGCAGAGGGCGTTCGAGCTGCGGCGGGGCGAACGGAACATCGTGCTGAAGGCGCGGCAGATGGGGTTGACGACCTGGGCGGCAGCGCGCTTCTTCCTGAAGACCATCACCCAGCCGGGAACGCTGACGCTGGAGGTGGCACATACACAGGAAGCGGCCGAGGAAATCTTCCGGATTGTGCACCGGTTTCTGGACTGGCTGCCGGACAAGCTGCGGGAGGGGCCGTTGAGGACCTCGCGGGCCAATGTGCGGCAGATCGTGTTTCCGGAGATGGATGCGCAGTACAGGGTGGTTTCGGCGGGCGAGCGGAACGCGGGGCGTGGATTGACGGTGCAGAACCTGCACTGCTCGGAACTGGCGCGGTGGCCGGGAGATCCGGCTGAAACGTTGGCCGGGCTGAGGGCGGCAATGGCTCCGGGGGCGGAACTGATTCTGGAATCGACGCCGGAGGGAGTGGGCGGCTGCTTCCACGAGGAATGGCAGAAGGCCGGCGAGACGGGCATGGTGCGGCATTTCTTTCCGTGGTGGATGGAACGGCGCTACCGGGCAGGAGGGGTGACGGAGGCCAGCCTGACCGAGGAAGAGCGGGACCTGAGGACGCGGCAGCACCTCGACCTGGAGCAGATTGGATTTCGGCGGCAGATCCGGGCGGATTTTCGCGGATTGGCGCGGCGGGAGTATGCCGAGGATGCGGAAAGCTGTTTTCTGGCGAGCGGAGATTCGGTCTTCGAGTTATCGGCGATTGAAATGCGGCTGGCGACGGCTCCGGAGCCAGTGGAACTGCGGCGGAATGGAGAACTGGAGATTTGGCTGCCGCCGGTGAAGGGCAAGGAGTACCTGGTGGCTGTGGACCCCGCGGGGGGCGGAAGCGAGGGAGATTACTCGGCGGCACAAGTGCTGGAGATGGAGACGGGGCTGCAGTGCGCGGAGTTTGCCGGGCATGTAGGTGGACTGGAACTGGCATGGCTGGTGACGAAGCTGGCTGCTGAATACAACCGGGCATGGCTGGTGGTGGAGAGGAATAACCACGGCAGCGGGGTGCTGGCATTGATCGAGACTGTGTGCGGGTACGGGCGGATCTATCGGCAGCAGGGACAGCCGGGGTGGTTGACGACTTCGCTGAGCCGGCCGGCGGCGCTGGGGCGGCTGGATGCGGCACTGGTGGAGAAGCCGGAGTGCTTCATGAGCCGGAAGCTGCTGGGCGAGTGCAGGAGCTTTGTGAGACTGCCGGACGGCGGTTCCGGGGCGCGGACGGGGACGCACGACGACCGGGTGATGGCGATGGCGATTGCGCTGGGGGGGCGGGCGGAATTGGCGGAAGGAAGAGGCTGCCGGTAGCGGACGATTGCCAGGGTTGAGTCATTTGGCAAGTGAGCGGACCGCCTGGACGGCGGTCGGTTGGCGGCGCGCGGCGCCTGTTGGCGAGTTAGCGGCTTGATGGGAGTGGGGAAACTCACTTTAGGGTGAGAAGGACGTCGATTTGAGGAGTTAGTTTGCTGGGAATCCGGTTTGGAGCGCTTAGAATGCTTGGCAGGATTCCTGGAGAAGAAATTTGGCGGTTCTGGCGGTGCAGCATATCCGACGGATGCGGGGCGGCGCGCAAGGCCAGTTGATGCTGGGGGCGGACGGCCACGTGTACGTGGTGAAGTTCCAGAACAACCCGCAGCACATACGGGTGCTGGCCAACGAGTTCCTGGCTTCGCGGCTGGCCCTGGCTGTGGGGCTGACGGCGCCTGAGGTTGACTTGGTCGAAGTCTCGAGCTGGCTGGTGGAGAACACGCCGGAGTTGGAGATGGACCTGGGACAGACCCGCGAACGGTGCCGGCCGGGACTGCAATTCGGCTCGCGATTTGTGGGCGGTCTGATGCCGGGACAGGTGGTGGATTACCTGCCCGAGGAACAGATGACTGAGGTAAGGAACCTGGGCGAGTTTGCCGGCATCCTGGCGCTGGATAAGTGGACGGGAAACGCCAACGGACGGCAGGCCGTCTTCAACCGCAAACAGCGGGAGAAGCGCTACCGGGCGGTCTTTATCGATTACGGATACTGCTTTCATGCCGGAGAGTGGAAGTTCGAGAATCTGCCACTGCGGGGAGTCTACTATCGCAACGACGTCTACCGGGAGATCAGCGGGTGGGAGTCGTTCGAGCCGTGGCTGACGCGGCTGGAAACGATGCCGGAGGAGACGGTGTGGGCGGCGGCCAGCGAGGTGCCTCCGGAGTGGTATGGGGGCGACCTGGGAGAGATGGAAGCGCTGGTGGAGAAGCTTCTGGCGCGGCGAAGCCGGATCCGGGAGCTGATTGAAGGATTCGGGAAGTCGGACCGGAAGCCATTTCCTAAATGGGGAGCGATGGAGAAAAATGAGGGGGAAGATGGTTGGAGAGAGACAAGATGGGGGTCTAGCATCGTGGGAAGAGTGCAGTAGGGTGGGGAGACGGACGGCCGGGAGATGAAGGACGAGAGCCAGCGGCGGGCCTGTGAGTTTCAACTGCTTCGGTATGTGTCGGATGCGGTGAGGAACGAGTATGTGCATATCGGGGTGATCCTGCGCGAGCAGGGCAGCCGCGAGCCGGCCCGGGTGCAGTTCACCCGCGACTGGCGCCGGGTGCACTGCCTGGATCCGGAGGCCGATACCGCCCTGCTGGAGGGGATGGAGAGCGAGTTGCGCCGACGCTTCCAGGAGGAGCCGGAGGGCAAGCTGATGCGGCTGCTCAATGAGTCGCTCTCATTGAACGTGCAGATGACAGAGCCCAAGGCGTACCTTGCCGAGAGTTTGCCGGCGGGGATGGAAGAACTGATGCGGCTTTACGTGGAGCCGCCGCCACGGGAGCGTGTGCCGCGGCTGAGCGGGCGGGCGGCGATCCAGGCCAGGATGCGGAGCGAGTTCGAGCACGCCGGAGTCTGGGATCTGCTGCGCAAGCGCATTGCGGCCTCGGAGTATACGCGGCCGGGCGATCCGTTGAGAATTGATGTGGGCTATCGGCCCAATGGAGTGATCCGGATGTTTCATGCGGTGAGCATGGAGCCGGGCGTGGAGATGGCCAAGGTGCTGGCGTTTTCAGCCGCGGGGTTGCGCGCCGGTGTGGAGCGGGTGGAAAAGGCCGAACTGGAGCTGACGGCGGTGATTGAGCCCGCGGCCAAAATGGGAGCCACCGACGAGGAGCCGGAGCGGCTGGCAGTGTACCGGTTTGGCGTGGAGACGATGGAGGAGCACCAGATCCGGGTGCTGACCACGTCGGACTTGGGCCGGGTGGCGGAGACGGCGCGGCGGGAATTGCGGGTGTGAGTCCAGCTGAGAGTGACCAGCTAACAGCTAACAGTTTCAAGGCATTGCGCCTGAAAATATTGCATGTGGAATTGCAGATAATTTCTGGTCTTTGCGGTAGGATGGGTTTCGTAAGTAAGAAGCTATTTGCTGACGGCTGGTAACTAAGAGCTGCAGCTGACCACTCAAGGCTTATAACTGTTAGCTGTTCACTGTTAGCTGTTAGCTGATTAGCTGGCAAAGAACGAGGCATGGCCCTTTCCGGGCTGTGCCTTTTTTATTGGGCGCGGGACGGCGGGAGAAGGAAGGTGCGCGTGAAGGTTGGAGAGCAATTGCGGGAGATCTGGCGGCAGGCAACCGGGAGCGGGCGGAAGGCAGACCTGGCAGCCGGTGCGGCCGATGCGGAGGCGGAGCGCAAGACGCTGGCGCTGCCCGCCGTTTTGAGTCCGGTCCAGTTTCCGGGGCGCCTGCTGCCGAAGCCGACACCCATGAATCTGCGCCGGTTTGCGGAGACGCCGGTGGTACGCCGGGCGATCAACGTGATCAAGGACCGGATCGCGGCCATGGATTGGCAGGTGCGGGTGCGGCGCGGTGTTGGACCAGGTGATGTAGCAAACGTCGCAAAGAAGCTCACAGCTTTGCGCAGAACGCTGGAAGAGCCGAATGCGGTGGATAGCTTTCGCACGCTGATCGAACAGGTGATCGAGGACGCGCTGACGGGCGGATTCGGGGCCATCGAGATGGAGCCGACGGGCGACCCGGAGCGGCCGGCAATGTTATGGGCCGTGGATGGAGCGTCGATCCGGATCAATGCGCGGTGGGATGGGCAGGAAGAGACGCCCAGGTATGCGCAAGCGCTGCCGGGGCAACTGGAATCGGCGGCTGTGGAACTGCTGGACAGCCAGTTGATGTATGTGCGGATGAATCCGCGCAGCTTTACGCCCTTCGGCCTGGGACCGCTGGAAGTGGCATTCGAGACGGTCAACCAGTTCCTGAGCGCGCACCGGTTTGCGGGCAAGCTGGCAAGTAATTCTGTGGCGCAATATGCGTTGTGGCTGAACGAAGCATCGCCGGCGCAGCACGACCGGCTGATTCGCTGGTGGCAGGACGAGATCGAAGGAACGGGGCGGGTGCCGCTGATTTCAACCGAGCAGAAGCCGGAGGTGTTGCGGTTCGCGCAAGGGACGGATGCAGACCTGCGGCTTGCCTGGCAGGAGTTTCTGATCCGGATGGTGGCCAATGCCTTTGGCTTGCCGCCGCTGATGCTGGGGCTGGAAGCGGATGTGAACCAATCGACCGCTCAGGAGATGACGGACGAGGCATTCCGCGGGGCGATTTCGCCTTTGGCGATGCTGGTGGCCGGGCACATCACGCGGGATCTCTTCGCCAAGTGCATTGGTTGGCGGGAGTTTGAATTCGTCTTCAACGAACTGAACGCGAGGGACGAGCAGACGGAGTTGGCGGTGCAGGTCCAACTGCTGCAGGCCGGCGTCTTGACGGTGAACGAGGTGCGGGCAATGCGCGGGTATGGTCCGCTGGGGCAGGATGGGGCGACGCAGTTGGCGGGTGAAGCGGCAATGGAGCAAGCGGGTTGAGGCTTCTCGAGCGAGGCCGCGCGGTGGTCGGAAAGCGGCCGGGCAGGCGAGAGCAGATGGGTGGAGAGCGCATGCGATTGGAAGCGATGGCGGTACGGATTCCCCACGTGGACGGGCACCCCAACCGGGTGCCGTTCGAGGGAGTGCTGACGACGGTGGATGCAGCGAGCGACAAGGCGCCGGCTGGGGCGCGCGGGCACCGGGTGATGCTGACGCGCGAGGCGGCGGAGAAGGCGCTGCCTTCCCTGCTGGGGATGGCCGTGGATTACAGGCCGGGCTGGGACGGACACGACGCGCGGCGCAAGATCGGGCTGCTGACGGAAGCGGACCTGGTGGGGCACCGGCTGGTGGTGCGCGGATATCTTTACGCGCGGGACTTTCCCGAGGTGGCCAGGGCGATCCAGGCGCAGACGCCCGAGGCGATGGGGATGAGTTACGAACTGGCGGATGCAAAGGTGGAAGATATGCGGGCCGAGGTGTGGAAGTTGACCCGCGTGACCTTTACCGGGGCGGCCATCCTGCTGCGGGAGAAGGCGGCGTACCGTGCTACCAGCTTCCGCATGGCGAGTTAGCTGAGCGAGCGTAGTTAGCGGAGTTAGCGCGGTTAGCGGACTCAGCGAGTCGATCTCTGATCCCTGACCCCTGATGACTGAAGAAAGGAACGGCATGGAGAAGGAAGAGAAAGAGCTTACGGAGCGACTGGAAGCCGCGGCGGCTCTGCTGGAGAGCACACTGGGCAGGCTGGAAGAGCGGCAGGGCGCCTTAACGGGCGAAGTGGAGAGAATTACCGCGACCGTCGAGCAGGGCCGCCGCGAGGGAGAACTGGCTGAGAAACTGGCGGCCGCCGAACGGAAACTGGCTGAATTAAAGGCCGGAGCCGCGCAAAGCGTGCTGAACCCCCTGCGCAGAACAGTGCCCGCGGCCACCACCGAGATGCTTGCCAAGCACGGAATCGGCGACGGGCCAGTCGATGTGCGGACTCTGGATGCGGCCTTGTCGGGGCTGAGCCTGGAACAGCGCATTGCCGTCAAGAGCCAACTGCTGCGTGCGGGGGCCATCGCGTAAAGACAGCTTTCAGCTTCTAGCTACCAGCTCCTGGCTAAAGGCTTTCAATGATGCGTCCTGAAGTTACTCAAAGGAAATCACAAAGAGCAGTGGGGAATCAACCCAGGCGGCAGGAAGTGCCCGAAGCGAATCCTGCTGAAACATTCTGAACTGAACGCTCGGATAGAAGGGCTGTAGCTAGAAGCTAGTAGCTAGAGGCTGTTCTTCCAGCAACGAATGGCCCCCCGGAGGGGGCGGAAAGAGCCTATGAACGCAACCTTTGCAGATATCAACGCGGCAGCTGACTTTATCGGACCGAGCGCTATCGAAGTTCCGCTGTATCAGACCGAGATTTTCGACATTTGTCGCAGGTCGAGCCCGTTCGGGCAGCGTATCAAGCAGGTTCCGGCGACTGGCCATCCGTCGCGGTTCTTTGAGGAGACGGCGCTTCCCAATCCGGGCACGGCCGGCTTCGTGAATCCGCGCAGCATCGTGGCGCCAGTGGTCAGCCCGACGCGCGTGGAGCGGAGCGTTCCGCTCAAGGCGATCGTCTCGCAGATCAACTACAACCTCTTCGACATTGAGCTGGGCAATCAGCAGCAGCAGTTCGCCTATCTGCAGGCCAAGGACCTGGTGGACACCGTGAGCGGCGTGATGGTCGCGCACGACGTGGCCCTGTGGAACGGCAACGACACCAGTCTGAGCACGCCGACGACCACGCAGTACATGGGAGTGATTCCGCAGATTGTAGCGGGAGGCCTCACGGTGACCATCGGCACATCCGCATCGATCGTCGACGGCATCAAGTCGGCGGTGGCGCAGATGGTCGCCAATAATGGCTTCCACGTGCGTCCCACGGCGATCTACGCCAACCCGGTGCTGCTGGACTTGATCGACCGGGAGATGAAGACCGAATTCAACGTGGTGCTGAATACCGATAGCATCACGGGCGGAATCCGGGTGAAGATGCTGTCGACGCAGGCGGGCGATCTTCCGTTGATTCCGGACTGGAGCCTGAGTTACACGGGCACACCAGGATCGGGTACGGCGGTGCTTCCGGCCTACATCGTGACCGAGGATCTGATCGAGTATCACTGGCTCGGCGATCCGACGCCTCGTATCTTCCAGCTTGGCCTGCCGGGCTCTCTGGCGCAGCAGTATGTTGCCGTCAAGTTCGGCGCCCCGGTAGTCAAGGGCGCTAACTACGCGCACTACCAGGTTCTGGTGGACCGGTAGAAAGAGGAAGGGAATAGGGAGTAGGGAGTAGAAAGCATCGGGATGATTCCTGATTGGTAGAGTTCTTGGTTTTCTGTTCCCTGTTCCCTGTTCCCTATTCCCTGCTCCCTGTTCCCTGCTTCATGAAAGGAAAAGGTATGGCATATCTGCAGCCAGCAGATTACCCGAACTATGGATTGCCGGCAGCAACGACGGCGGACTGGATTACGGCCGCAACCGCATTGATCAACAGCTACTGCAGGCGGCCGGATCTGAACATCATCCAATATACGGAGCGGCTGCGGATGACCAGCGGATCGCAGACAGTTCTGCTGAGCTATCTGCCGCTCGCGCCTCTGGGGTCTGCGACAAATCCCATCGTCAGCATCGAGGGACGCTATGCCAAGCCGCGGCGGGGTGAGAGCTTGGACGGGCCACTGTCTGAAATCGCGTGGGCCTTTTCTCTGCCCGGGCAATGGACTGCAATCGACCCCAACTCGGTGGACTGTGACCCGAACACCGGCGAGCTATCTCTGCCCTGGAATGTGCTGGGTCTTCCGTATAACGAAGTGGCAGTGACGTACTCGGCGGGCTTGGCGACGATTGGCGACGATGTGAAGACGGCCTGTGCACAAATTGTCCGCAATGCGCAGTCCACTCC